>Ga0182013_10004444_pt1 | contig 16827 bp, 23 predicted proteins | sample 612S2MmetaG_FD_120487 | JGI IMG/M metagenome (GOLD analysis project Ga0182013, IMG submission 120487) | Permafrost microbial communities from Stordalen Mire, Sweden - 612S2M metaG | ecosystem: Environmental > Terrestrial > Soil > Wetlands > Permafrost | place: Sweden: Stordalen | collected...
GTCCAACAGCAGTCATCGGAGATGTCGTGCAGAGCAACTATGTAGTGGTGGAGCCGGGTGATTCCGTGTGGGACGTTGTTGCTGCGATGCGCTCTACCGACTCTGCCATCGCGCTGGTCGCTGCGCACAAGGGGGATTTGTCAGCTGGTAATTTGCAAGGAATAATAACCCGCAAGGCCATCATGGACGCCCTCGCAGGCGATATGGAGGTGTTCGGCGTATAAGATTTCGGGTTGGAAGAGCGGGCGTCTCGGCCCCATGCGGGGCCGAGAGCAGCGCACGAAGGCGCAAGCCCTGGAGCGCTCTCAGTCCTCCATCTCGCGACGTCAAGAATTTTCAGTTAGCGCTTAGACACGCCGACGGCGTGGAGCAGTAAACTTGGAGTCAGATGGGTAGCATGACAAAGCAGGCCGTTCTTGTTGCGGTGCTGGCCGTCGCTTCCTTTGCCCAACATGACGTCGAGACCATCATCCAACGTTCAGTCGAGGCCAACGCGGCGGATTGGAAGGCTGCTCCTGATTATGATTATATCGAGCGTGACCGGCAACCAGGTGGAGGAACCAAGACATACGACGAACTCATGATCTTGGGCTCTCCCTATGAGCAACTGATAGCCGTGAACGGCAAACCGCTATCGCCAGAACAGAGGGCGCAGGAACAACAAAAGCTGGACACGACCGTCGCTGAACGCCAGAAAGAATCCCCGCAAGGAAGGAGGCAGCGAATCGCAAAGTATGGAAAAGAACGCGAGGGCGATGACCTCATGATGGAACAATTGACAAAGGCCCTCAACTTCAAACTGGTGGGAGAACAGAGACTGGGTGCGCAAGACGTTTATGTGCTCAAAGCGACACCCCGTCCCGGCTATAAGCCTCCCAATGCCGAGGCCAAGGTGTTGACGGGCATGGAGGGCAAACTTTGGATCGACAAGCAGACATTCCAGTGGGTCAAGGTCGAAGCCACAGTCATACGCCCGGTTTCAATTGGAGGTTTTCTCGCCGAGGTCGAGCCGGGTACACAGTTCGAACTGGAGAAGATGCCTCTGGCAGACAACATTTGGCTTCCCAAGCATTTTGCAATGAAATCGCGGGCCAAAATACTCTTCTTGTTCACCCGGAAGTCGCAAGCGGACGAAACCTATTCCGGCTATCACAAAACTGCGCCAATGCAAGCCGTCGCCGCTGAACGATGAGCTAGCCGCCAACTCCTCACCCAACGCACGCCCATGGCAAATCCTGCCGGAGTGTTCCATTCTGACCAGACAGACGTTCCTTGGTTACTCAATACTTTGTAAACCACGGCCGGAGCGTAGCAGAGGTCTGTGAGTACACAGGAGGATTTATGTCTCGTTTGCGGATGTTGCAAGGTTTGATGGCAACGGTGATTCTGAGCGCCGGATTTGCTGTTGTGCCCACTGTGGCTGCGGGCACGCCCCAGACCTTTACCGGAAAAGTCAGCGACGCCATGTGCGGCGCCAAGCACACGGAAGGGCTTGCACCCGCAGCCTGTGTTCGTGCCTGCGTACAGAAGGGCGCCAAGTACGCTTTGGTTGTCGGTGACAGGGTCTATACCCTCGACACTTCAGATCAGGCGACGCGAGACACGCTCAACAAACTGGCTTGGGAGCAGGCTAGAGTCACAGGCACAGCCGATGGCGCCACCATTTCGGTGAAGTCGGTGACTGCCACCAGGTAGTTTGCGGAGGGCGTTAACTGATGCCCTGGGGCGATCGGTCGATCCTTAGGTTTTGGAGTTTCTAGCGGCCGCCCGCGATGAAGTCCTTGGAGATCATGGAGCGGGAAAATGGCAATCAACTCCCGTGATGTCGGACGGACGCTTTGAGGGCATTATTTCTCATGCACACGCGCTGAAGGTATTACGGTCGCATGCCGAACTACATGTGCCACCGGGGCGCGCTCTCGGAAACCATCGACTAAGCCCTCAGAAAGTGCCGGTTACCCCTTCGGCCGCGACCGTTATTGTCCGCCCTCCGGCGGAATGTAATGTGAGCGGGCACGATCCTCACTGGTGCGTACAGGCCTCTCAGGGTGGTCATCCGCATCCTCGACACCGCTTACGGCCTCGGCTTCGTATGCTTGATCAGTATCGACAAGTTCTTCGACGCTCTCGTCCGCGGCATCTGCGATTTGCGAGAGGCCCTGAGTATCCCCCGATTGCCCAGCGCTATCCGAGCCTACTTGCCCGGGATCGCTTCCTAGTTCATCAGGCTGCGCTTCGTTATCATGCGATCTACGTTTCACCACGGAACCTCCCGAGAATTATCTTCAACGCTTCAACGTTCAGCTCAGCCAGCGACTCTCCTTGGTCTGGTCTCGTCGGCATATCAGCTTCGTGTGCCCCGCCTATCGAGGCGGTGTAGCCAGCAAGCCCTTGAGCGAATTGATTGCTCTCTGTGCTTCCGCAAGTTGGGCCCTGGCTTGATCCAACACCGCCTTCGGCAAGAGTCCCTGCGTCCCGCTCGTTTGCCCTGGTTGCGAGGGCTGCCCCGGTGATGTTCCAAACAAGGAACTCAGCGCCTCGTCGAGTGTGGGTTCCATCACGACTTTATCTCCTGTCGCCACGATCACGCGTTTCAGTTGTGGGAAATTCGTGCCTTCCGCCTTGAGATATAGTGGCACCACATAAAGAAAAGAATTCTCGATCGGAATCACAATCAGCTTGCCGCGAATTACATTTGATCCTTTTTGGTCCCACAGCGTGAGTTGTTGAGAAATGGTCGTGCTCTGATCGATCATTGCACTGATCTGGTTGGGTCCGTAGATCAGCTTCTCTTTCGGGAGCTCGTAGAACAGCATCTTCCCGTAGTCGGGGAAGTCGCACCTGGCGGCCAGCCAAGCGATCATGTTATCCCTGTTCTGCGGCGTGAAAGGAGTCAGGATGAGGTACTCGAGTTGATCGCTCCCGGGAAGCTTCATCAAAATGTAATAAGGCTCCATAGGGTTGACCGCGTTATCGTATTTTTCCTTCGGTGCAACCCAAAGATCTTCCCGGTTGTAGAACACCTGGGGGTCGGTCATATGGAAGCTTTCGTATTGATTCGCCTGGATGGCGAAGAGATCCTGCGGGTAACGCAGATGGCTCTTCAGATCCGCCGAAAGCGCGCTCAGATCCTTGAAAACACCCGGGAAGGCGCGCCGGTACAGTCCGAGCACGGGATCTTTGGAGTCCATCACGTAGAACGACACGGTTCCGTCATACATGTCCACGACGGCCTTTACGGAGTTGCGGATGTAATTCATGCCCGCTGCCGAACCGGCAGCTTGCGGCTGTGAGTAGGGAAAACGGTCCGAGGTGGTATAGGCGTCCTGAATCCAATACTGCTTGCCTTCGCTCACTACCGCATACGGATCTTTGTCCAGAAGCAAGAAGGGCGCGACTTGTGAAATACGCTCCTGCACGCTTCTCCAAATCTGAATTTTGCTTTGCGGCCTCAGATAAGAAGTGAGCAGAATATTGATGTCGGTTTGCGTCCAGGAAAACATAAGCCGTTTCCAGATGCTGTCCAGCGGAATTCCGCCCTTCCCCTGGTAGCTCGTATAAACGTTCTCGTTGCCCTTGGGATAATCAAACTCTTTGATTCCGGTCGCCACGATCTTATAGCCCGGCGTCACCTCTCCGTAGTAGATGGCCGGCTGCGAGATGTTCAGGCGGGCATACTGAGATTCGGGAGGAATGTTCTTAATAAGATACTGCGGAAAACCTCCCCCTTCGGTCTTCGATACAAAGTTCATGACCAACCCATCGCCATGGGTAAACTCCAGGTTCTCGTTGACCCATGTCTGTGCCGCTGCGGGTAGTTGTGTGGCAAGTTCCCGGGATGCGAGCATCACCTGGTGATAGCCATCGGCCAGATGGTAGCGATCGGCATCCACGTTATAGAACTGGTAGTAGAGACGAATCGCCTGCGTTTGCTGATAGGTCTGAAGTAATGGTCGCGAATCCCAGAGACGAATATTCTGGATTGTGTCTTGATTTCTAGCTAGCACTTCCGGAGTCAGATCCGTGAGAGCCGGATAAGCGGTTTCCTGGATTGCCTCAAGATTGTAGGCTTTTCGAGTGAACCCTATGTAATGTTGCAGGTACGGCGTCTCAAGGCTTAGCTCGCTTGGTCGAACGACAAACGTTTGAAAAAGGTAGGGCAACGCCAGCACTCCGACTACATACAGTGCCGCATAAATGCCAATACCTACGGCCACCGCCTTCACTCGCGGACGACGGAATAAAGCGAGCACGAGAAGCGCACATGCCAGCACGGAGGCGCCGAGCATCGTCCAAAGAGCAATCTTGGTCACATGCGCCGCTGCATAGCCCGCTCCGTAGACAACCCCGAGGGTCGAATAGACGAGCTCGTAGTGATCCAGATAAAAGCCCCACCCGAAAGTGCCAGCCAAAATGAATAGGAGCACGACCAGATGCCGAGCCGTATTGTCGCCGATTGTGAATTTTTGGCCGGGTTTAAACTGCCGCAATCCGAGGAGGCCAAAGAAACCAACAATCGCAAGAGCGGCCACAGTCAGAAACGTCAGATTGCTCTGCAGTAGCTCATAAAACGGAAGACGGAAGAAATAGAAGCCAAGGTCGACCCCGAAGAGAGGGTCGGCCAGCCCATACGATCCGCCATAACGAAAGCGGAGATACGTGTCCCATTGCGTGGAAACACCCACCGCAAATATCACGGAGACAAACATCACAGCTACCCCACTGGCCAACATCAAGACCTTGGGGCTTATATCGATGTTGAGTCTTCTGAGCGCATCGGCGGAGGCAGCGACGACCCTGCCGGAAGTAGAGGCAGTGGCAACTTTGAAGAAAGGACCTTGCTCCCGTGAAATGTCGATGCTCTTGGCTGCAAAGAGGAGATTGATCCACAGGTAAAGAGATGAAAGGACCAAAGCCACGCCGAACATCCCCCACTTGACCGAAAGAAGGGTCCAGAAGATGCCGGCGTAGTCAAGCTCGCGCATCCAAAGCCATTTTTGGATTAGGCCAAGGAAGACTGTCAGAACGATGACGCATCCGACCAGTGCAAGTAAACCCCACCTCAGGAGATGCCTTTCCCTGGGTGAGGGACTTAGACGGACAGGGCCGCGCGGTTCATTTGGCAGGTGCGCTATTTTCTCAACGGCTGTTGCGCTCATTGTGCATCCCTCCAATCGGTTTTCTTAAATCCTGCTAGGTCGCGGCCTGTCGCCGTATTCACAAACTCCCTGTCTGGCGCGCGAAAGTGATTGGCGACGCGCACGCACTGTGACTGGTTCGCGCCGTTTATTTCTCCGGCATTCACACGCTGTGGCTCCCTCCGGGGAAACCGCATGACCAGGGATGCAATTCGGGGCACCAGTACGAGGACACCCGCAAGAATACGGGCGTTCATCAATGTTTCTCGTCAGGCGTCATACGAAAACGGAAGGATCGATCCGCATTCGTGTAATTGCGCGATCACTGGCAACAACTGGCTTGACAAATGATCTTTAGCTATAAAAGCATCCACTAGCTTCAAGGCTTGCTCAGGAACATCCACTGCTGCGGAAAGCATAATGATTGGCGCTTGCGGCCTGAGCAGTCTCATTTCGATTGCAAACTCTTGCCCGTTCATCTCGGGCATGAAATAGTCGACGATTACAACGTCAACCGAATGGGTGGAAGCCATTTCCAGTCCTCTGGCGCCGCTGGAGGCGGTCAGAACGGTATACCCGAAGGTTTCGAGGAATGCCTTTTCGCATTCCAGCACATTTTGGTTATCGCCGATGCAGAGAACTACTCCGTGCGATAGCTCCGGGTAAGCCGAGGGTGGCATGATTCACCTGTAAGGACCAATTTTCAACACTTCGGCTCGATAAGCTGTTCAAAACTGCTCACTACCATGTTTTTAGCAATACTGTTGCCGATCACCCTGCAACCGATGTCCCACCCGGTTGACTTGCTGTACAGCGCACACCTAACTTCGCCCGATTCATTGCCATCTGGTTTCATGTGGAATTGCTCTATGGAAAACATCGAATCGTGCAGGTCGATGTAACTTACGCGCGCCAATCTCACGGACTCATTCCCAAGGCAACCACAAGCAAATCAGCCCACTCCAAGTCGTGTCGACATTTGCCAGAGGCGGAAGGAGATCCAAAAGTGTGTAACTTTGAACAGATTTGCCGCCCCGCGCATGTTCCTATTGGGGCTTCGGATTTCTGAAAACAGACATTCAAGCATCGTGCAGGGCTGCTGGGAGCCGAAGCGGAACATCGTGATTTGAGGATTTCCAGTGAGCACTCGTCAAAGGCAGCCAGTTTGATGGCCGGGCACACACTCGGCTTCGTCGCGCTTGCTAAATCACACCAATAAGGAGAATTGACTATGAACAAGATCAGTACATGCGCATTTGCTCTCGCAATTACGCTGGTTGGGCTTGCCGCGTTCGCTCAGAATAAGCCTTCCGCGCAAACTGCCACGGACCGGGATATGGGAAAGCTGTCCAAAGACGGATACAAGGCGATGCGCGATGTCAGCCTAGCCCGCCTCGCAATATTCAACGGAGAGCCTGCCGAGGCCAAAACCTATACCAATGAAGCAGAAACAGCTTTAGAGAAGGCTAAGACCGATGAGACTGCCTTCACCAAGGCAGAATCAGATCTGAAAGCTCCATCGGGCATGGTCCAGCGCGGATCCGGCGCGACGGCAAGCACCACGCCAACAATCTGGATTCCTGTGGACGGTTCCTTGACGCTTGGTGAGGACTATATTGAAACACCTGAAAAATCCGCCGGCGTCGCCAAGGCCAACGAAATGCTCAAAAAGGGCGAGCACAAGAAGGCGATGGAGACCCTCAAACTAGCTAACATCGACGTTAGCTTCGTAATGGAAGTGGCGCCCCTCGATAAGACCACGAGCGGGATCAAGGAAGCGGCGAAACTTATCGAGGCCGGAAAGTATTATGAGGCCAACCAGACCTTGAAAAGCGTCGAGGATGGTGTCCGCTTCGATGTGACGGACGTTGACTCTACGCCGAAGAAGTCCGCAGGCGAAACGTCCAAGCCAGCGACTACTTCAGCATCTGCGAAGAAGTAGTGGGACAGATTGTTCGAGCGGCGTCTGCTCTTGGGCCGACGCCGCATCGCTTCGACAATGGTGCGGAGGCATGTTACGCCGCCTTCCGCCCAAGGTCGCTTCCCTGGAGAAGAGACCCAACGCCACCGGTGTAATGCCGATCATCCACTTCAAGAAAGAAGAAGGCTCGAAGCCACAGGAGAACAAAGGTATGTCCAAAGAAACAAAACCCACCATAGACCATCGTCGGGTAAGAAACACCAAGCCGCGGCTATCAAAAGCCGTCTCGCTACCGGTCCTAAGCATCCCCGGCGGCAATCAAACCGACTCGGAGCTTGCCGACAATCGTGGAGGAGACACGAACGCCGAAGTCTCTCCACAGGGGGCGCTGCCAGTCATAAGCGTCCCCGGCGGAACTGAAACGGACCCGCAATTGGCCGGCAAGAGTGGAGCAAAAACGGCCGTCGAAGCCTATTCAGATGGTGCGCCGCCGACCTGTCTCCGCTGAGAGCACGTCCGCGGAGGGGAACAGTTCGCGATAGGCCACGACGACAAAGAGCACGACCAAATGACCAAATCCCCGATCATGAAAGCACAGACTGCGCGTCAAATGGGCTGCTCACATTTCGTGGGTATCAAAGAACGGTTCGCGGCCAACTCACTCGCCCGGAAAAGCACACGGTTAAGAACCGCCAGGGACGCCTAGGATCAGGGCGCCGATTGCAGAGTCTCGATCAACCCGCCTTTCTTCCGGCGCTCTCGCAATTACACACCCACAAACTCAGGGCGGTAATCCTTCCAGATTCCAGTCGCCGGCGAGATTATTCGGACAGGGGCATCTTCAGCGTGTTTCGCAGTCCGCGCCCACTGCCACGCGTGTTGGATTTCAGAGGATTCGAAGTAATGCGTCTCGGACTGCAGAACGGCGGCTCCCGCGGTTAGAATGTCCACAATCTCTTCCCATCGATGTGCCCCGACAACCGCCATCCGGGCGATATGGTCGGTGTGCTTTTGCAGAAACCGAAGGTCCTCCCAGCGAGCCTTCCATTCGGCTCCGTGCATTTCTGTAAGGTCCGCGAGGATGCCGATCGGGTGCTTCTTATGTTGTGCGATGAAGAATTCAAGCTGCGGCTCGAATGCTTTGAGGTCTTCCTCCGACAGCGCTCCGGCCACCTTAAAACCGAATGCCGCTCCCCCAGTTTCCTTGAGTCGTTCAATCACAGGCACACCTCCTAATTTTGAACTAGAAATCGTTGACCGTATAGTTCCGGTAATCGACAGTCAGTCTCTCCTTGCCGAATATTCTGATGGCTGAAATCGCCTCTTCTCTCGAGAGAAGCCAGAACCCGTCAATCTTCTGATAGTTCCGCACAAAATCTACTTGCTTGATCCAAAAAGACGGGCTTTTAGCGAGATGGCCGATGATCTTCACTATCGCAAAGTCCTGGTTGTCGATCCACATCTTTCCTTCGAAGAGATCCATCTCCTTGCGCTTCGGAACAGCGTGGACCACTGAGCAGTCAGAGTTGCCGATTCGATCCGTGCCAACTATCTCCAAGGCATAGTTTTCCGGAGTGATCTGGCTGTCCGGGTCTTTGTTAACCCTTACCCTCTCCTCTTCAGCCTTCATCAGTCGCTGGAATACATGGTGGAGCACGAATCCCGAGCCTTTTCCTGCGGTGGTTGTGAATTTTTCTGTTGTCGGTGCCCTGTATTCCACCACCACCGCTTCTTCGGCCACAATTTTATCTTTGTCATTCTCTAACTTATAGGTGCGAACTCCAGAGAGCCGAATTAGACGAGCTTCTTGCCAGCGGTGACGGACGTTCAACTTACGAAAAAGGTCTTCTGTATTGTTTTGCTCTCGAACGGACGAGTTAAGCCGCACTGCAGCCACATGCAGCTTAGAAAGGTTCTCGCACGGACATGACGGAAGGGGCGCGATTGACATCGCTCCCAACAAGGACATACCAAGGAACTGTCCTATAAACCCAATTACAGATCCCATTCCTCCACCTGCTTCATGCGGAAGAACTGGTCCACATTCCGCTTCCCCTCATCACCACGCTCTTCGCGCGGTCTGGAAGGACATCCCGACAGGATGTCCCTGCTAAGCCGTGATATCGCTCCGGAGTTCGGTACTGGCAAAGCGCTTACACATTGATCCGTTGGCCTGTATCTTTCTCGGCAGCCTGGAGGTGCAAAGCCATGCGTGCCGGTTGCATGCGATTAGCGCAAGATCTTAGGAAGGTCCGCATATAAGACTGCGCTACCTGGTTCCACACCATATGGCGTGCATAGAGGTAAGCTCGTCTACGCATCGCCTGGCGGGCTGCATCGTTGTCCAAGAGTTCAATCGCCGTATCCGCGATGGCGGCTGGGTCTTCGAAGGGAACCAGCACCCCGCGCCCATCGTCCAAGAGTTCGGTGGCGTGCCAATACGGAGTCGAGATGATTGCCTTGCCGGCGCCCAAGGCGTACGCCAGTGTGCCGGATACGGCCTGTGCCTCGTAGCGATAAGGAGTGACGTAGATGTCTGCCGAACCAACCAGCGCAGCCATTTCTTGAGTGCTGACGAACCGATTGTAGAAGACCACGCTCTCCTGAACTCCGAGCTTTTTGGCTAAGGCCTCCAACTGCAGTCGATATCGATCACCCTCGCGACGTCTGACGTGCGGGTGAGTAGCACCTGCGATTATGTAGACAACGTTGCTGTGCCGGGACAAAATGTTCGGCAACGCTTGAATTACGTTTTCGAATCCCTTGTTTGGAGACAGGAGGCCGAACGTGAGTAAAACAGTCTTTCCCGTCGAAAACGAATCTCTGTAAGAAGTTGGTTCCGAAAAAGGCAAGTCGGGTATGCCGTGAGGAATCAGATCAATCTTCTCGCCGGGAACCCTAAACACATCCTGAAGAAACTGAGAAGAGTGTTCGCTCATAACAATAAGACGATTGGAGCGCGAGGCGATTTCTTGCATGACGACCAGTTGGTCAAGGTCTGGTTCACGAAGAACCGTATGCAGAGTTGTCACCACGGGCATTTTGAGACGCTGCAGCAGTCGCAAGACATGGCTGCCAGCCTTCCCTCCAAAAATCCCGTACTCGTGCTGCAAACACACCAGATCGACATTGCTGGAATTAAGAAAGTCGGCGGCGGCTTTATAGGATGAAAGATCGCTTTCGGTTATCTCGAATCGCACGCGCGCAGGATAGCGGTAGCGCGATTGCGGATCATTGACGGCCACCACGGATACTCCAGCGGCACCGTACTCAGCCGCAATCGCGTCACACAAGTCTGTCGTGAAGGTGGCAATTCCACACTGGCGAGGGAGGTGGTTCCCGATCACCGCAACCCGCAATGGAATCGAGTGACCGGGGATTCCTTGCACGAATGATGCAGACTTCTTTGCGAACGCGAAAGGACGCGCTTCGCACCGCATCAGGCTGTTCGGTTTCAGACTCACGGTGCAATCAGGGTCGGACATTGCAGACTCCTTAACGGATATGGTCCGGTTGGAAGGGCGACCGAACACAACGTGAAGGCGTGAAGAGGCTACGCCTATACCTCATGGTGCCGGGATTCGTACTGCTTTTCTTCAAACCGTACTTCGCCGTCGGTTCAGTAGGTCAATAGCCAAAAACACCAGCGCCACAACCAAGAACAAATGGATCAGAGCTCCGCCGAAATGAAAACCAAGTCCCAGAACCCACACAATAAAAAGAACAATCCACATGACCCGAAGCATGTCAGCCTCCCATTCGCCCGCGCGAACGTGTAACTGATCACGTCGGCGTGGGTCTGCTGTCCAGGTGGATCCGCGACTGCTGAACCGCAGCGAACCAATTCAAACCTTAGCAAGTCACAATCAAAATGGTCTGATCAATAATGCTCACAGTTGCCGCATGGAGCTACGGATTCCCATCACCGGAGACAACGTTCGCTGGATTGTCAAAGATAAATTCTACGCAGGCGGGGTCGCCTGATGCGCTCCACCAATCGTAAGTTCACTAGTTCACTGATCACCTGCTCATCGTTCTACGACCGAAATACTTGCGTAATCTTCATCGAAGCCTCTCTGGCGGTCTTGGTCGTCTTCGACAGCATTGGCTCTTGAGTTCGCTTTCCGCGAAGCCTTGCTTGCTCTGCCCTCGACGCGTCTTATGCTAGGAAGGCCATGTCCCAAGAGGGGAGTTCAGGCCGTCTGGTTTGACGGGAAGACTATTCTCCCGGAACATTTATACGTTCGCTCATTTCCGTGAGCGATGCTGTACAGCATTACTCATGCCGTGAGCCATCACGGCACGTCTTTGATCTGGAGCATCAAAAAAACTTATAGCGGGCCGTGGCTATTGGACATTTACGATGGCTAGGAAAGCAGTAAAATATAAGGGTCGTTGTTCGCGCAGAAGGAACTGCCGATGTCTCCTGCTCGCCAACCCAACCCTTCTCCAGGCGGAAGGAAAGTCGCCCGCCAAATCTCAATTGACCCGGCCCTCCAAACAGCGCCTAATGCCATAGGCCCAAGTCTAGTGGCCAAGAAGAAACGGGATTTCGATCCCCATGCATTCCTCGCGACCATCGGAGAGGGCAGGAAATCTGTGCTCTTCCGGCAGAAACAAGGAATCTTTTCCCAAGGGGATACCGCGGATGCGGTGTTTTATATCCAGACGGGCAAGGTCAAACTCACCGTGGTCTCGAAGACTGGCAAGGAAGCAACGATCGGGATATTAAGTGACGGAGACTTTTTCGGCGAAGGTTGCCTGGTCGGGAGGCGTTCGCGCATGAAGTCTGCAACCGCAATGACGGATTGCGATGTTCTGCGAATCGACAAGAAAGCCATGATGGAAACGCTGCACCGGGAACAGGAATTTTCCGAGCTGTTCGTGGCTTATTTGTTAGCGCGGAACATCCGTTACGAAGAGGACTTGGTCGATCAGTTGTTCAACTCCAGTGAAAAAAGACTGGCCCGTGTCCTTCTGTTGCTGGCTCATTTCGGCAAGGAGGGGACACCCGAAACTGTAGTTCCCAAGATCAGTCAGGAGATGCTGGCGGAAATGATCGGCACAACCCGCTCGCGGGTCAATTTCTTCATGAACCGGTTCAGAAAATTGGGATTTATTCACTACAACGGCGGCCTACAAGTCCACAGCTCGCTGCTCCATGTGGTCTTGCACGACTAGCTGTTCTCCGGTGCAATTCCCCAAGAAACCAGATCGCAAAGGCTCGGATGAGAAGATGAGATTGGGCGTGCCTTCCACAGCAATCGGCTGGTGGGTGCCCGCAAGAGGGTGATCGTCAAAACTCGGCAAAACGATGTTGCAAAGTTGCAAAAGAGCATTAGTTTGAGCAATTGTGAACAGTTTCCTGGGCCCAAGTATTGAAAATGATTCTTAAGGTGAACCATGCCTGCAGAGGCCTGATCCGGCGCTCCGAAGCGCAATCGTTCTTTGCATCGACGATAAGGAGGACGTGCAGGAATGCAAGGGATCGCCGAACAGAATCTTCGCTCTCGACAAATGGTGATCCCCGCCATTCTCTCACTCGCCTCATTGCTTCGTTTTTCTTTCCGCACCTTGACTGCTGTCATCTTGTTGCTTTTCGCTTCTTCTGCTCGAGCCGACCTTCACCAGCATCCCGTCCTTCTCCCCGCCAATGTAGATCCCTCCAAATGTCTTGCGTGTCACAACGACAAGGCCACAGGGAAGTACGTCCACACCGCTATCTCCATGGGCTGCACCACCTGCCACGCGGTTGCCAACGTGAAAGGCGCCACCTACATCACTCTTACCTCTCCTAGCAATCAACTCTGCTTTACCTGCCACACAGTGTCCACTGACACCGTCCAGCATCCTCCGTACAAGGAGGGCAACTGCGTTTTCTGCCACTCTCCACACGCCAGTAATTTCCCCGCCCATATGTACGCCTCTCCGCAGGATGTCTGCATGGCCTGCCACGTCCGCGGCCTCATGAAGGTGAATCGCAAGGCGCACACCCTCACTCTTTCGTGGGGAGCGACAATTCCGTTCAAGGAAATGGATTCATGGTTCTACCTAAACCTCAACAAAACTCACAAGCTCAATCACCCCGTCGAAGGACATCCGGTTTCTGGCCCTAACGTTGCGCTTGGCAAGGACTCCCCTCCGATCACTTGCCTCACCTGCCACGAGCCTCACCACTCCACCGTTGCCAACCTCATCCTGCCGAAATACAAAACCACCACGTCTCTTTGCGAGTCCTGCCACCGCTTCCCCATTTGACTGCTGTTAAAGACGGAACCGTGGACAATTTAGATCGAGGCATTCTGTGCCGGCGCCCACCGGACGCACGCCACCGGCGCGGGTCACCTCACCAGGACTCGCCCGGACGCTTTCGGCAGCCATTCAGTGACCCAAATGGAATGTGTTCGTTATTGAACAGAAATGTCTTTCCACAGTGTCTAGCATCTCGTTGTGGATTACCCGCCGTTGATCGGAAGCTACCAAGAAAAGAAATGGCGGGTGCGAAAGAGGATTGTGACACTCCCCTTGTTCGTGCGCGCAGCGTCAGGCGACACGGCGGGACTTGGTGCGAGGCTATGAAAAAGACTTCGAACATCATTTTCTTCGTGCGGACATACTGCTGCAAGCTGCGAAACATCTTGGAAATTCGTTCATCAATTGATGAACGACCATGGGTCGATACGCAGGTGATTAACGCCCTGTCGCATCGGTCTGCGCTGAGCAGTTGCACCCTGGCGAACTGAGCCGGGGTTTGGCTTCGATGAATTGTCAGAGCGTTTGCTGTTAATAATTTCAGAGCTGTAGGAGGAGAACAACATGTTGAAACGCATTCTGATCTTCACAACGCTAACTCTGTTCGTAACTCTAACTGCTGTCGCCTCGGACCGCGAGGATGATGTCAGTCGCACACAGAAAGCTGCCCAGGTCTTCCAGGAGATCATGAACACCCCGGATCAGGGCATCCCTTCGGACCTTCTGGAATCGGCGAAATGTATCGCCATCATTCCAGGAGACGTGAAGTTCGCTTTCATATTCGGCGGCAACTACGGCAGGGGACTGGCAACCTGTCGCACCGGCCATGGCTGGAGCGCCCCCCTGTTTTTGGCTATTGAGGGTGGCAGCGTGGGTTATCAGATCGGGGGCTCTTCCACCGACCTTGTGATGCTCTTTATGAACGATCACGCCTTGAAAAGCCTGCTCGGCGACAAGTTTAAGCTCGGAGCCGACGCTTCTGTCGCCGCCGGGCCGGTGGGCCGGAACGCCGCTGCTGGCACGGATCTTAAATTGAATGCGGAGATTTTGTCTTACTCGCGTTCGAAAGGCGTTTTCATCGGAGTGAGCCTAAACGGCGCCGTGGTACAAGCTGACAAAAGTGGAGACAGAGCCATGTATGGCGACGACGTAAACCGCCATGAAATTCTTGACGGCAAAGTGGCCGTTCCGGAATCGGCGCAGGCACTTCTTCACGAAATTGGCGGATATGCCCATGAAGCCAAACTTCAATAGTGGATTCCAGCGACGTGAGTAGTCAACTCCGGCGCTGCAGATTAAGTGGAGAGGCCAACGTGGCAAAAACGGCAGCTGGTCTGTCTGAGAATCCAGGTCCGACCGATGATCTCGTGCGTGATCTCGAAGACAGCGGTTACCCCGTGGATGGCTCAAGAGAGCAGTTTATCCGCGAACCAGACGAATTTGTCGCAACAGGTGGACTTGCAGCCGCTCCGGTGGAACTCGACAAGCGCATCGCGCGGAGAACTTGCGCCACATCACACAACGACAGAGGGAAGACCGTTGGCGACGTAGCAGAAGATCACAATGCTGCGGGCATTGCCGGGCGAGTTGACGATTAGGTGGTGGAGGTCAATATGGCAAAAACGGCAGTTGGTTTGTTTGAGAATCCAGGTTCGGTCGACGAGGTCGTTCGCGATCTCGAGGCCACTGGCTTCCCTCGGAATGACGTCCGTGTTTTGGTCGAGCCGCGGGAGATGGTGGGTAGCGGACTCATGAGTACTCCACACACGGATTTTGAAGTGGGATTGGTTCGTGATCTCACGGCGTTCGGGGTCCTCGAAGCGGACGCGGAAGATTATGTCCGAGGGGTACGGCGCGGAGGAGTCATGGTTTTCGCCACGGGTTCGGGCGACAAAGCAGAGGCAGCAACTGAGATTATGAACCGCCACGGTGCTGTGGAGATCGAAAAGGTCAGCGCCTCGCGGCCGGAGCTCCCGAGTACGGACCACGGTGAGGCGCCTCCCGTCCGCGATCCTTCTGTCCAAACTGGGAGGTCCCGCTCGCCCGGCGGCGGCGCTCGACTCTTCGTGTGGTAGCGCTGTCGCGCAAGGCAAACGTGCTGGGAGTCGCGGCTAGACTTTTCATGAACAAGTTCAAGAAGTAGGTTTCATCGACTATGGCGACGGGAAAGGTCTGCACGTTCACAGTTCGCTTCTAAATGTCGTTCTTCACGACTAGCTGCGGACTTAAGCGGCTTTGAGCATCACACTCTTCGATGCGATGCACTCCATCAAATCTTTCCAGGACTTGACGAAGCCTGCCGCTCCTTCGTCTAGAAGTTGAGCAGCCAAGGCATCCGTGTCGATGCCTGCCTTGGCGAACTTTGCCAGCGCCTCTTCGGCATGCACGGACAAAGTCTCGACAATCTCCCCATGATCGGCGAAGGCCTTCAACGTGGTTTCGGGCATGGTGTTCACGGTGAACGGTGCGGCTAGGCCTCTGACATACAGAATATCCGAGGCCTTCGGATCCTTGGTTCCAGTGCTGGCCCATAGCAGACGCTGGGCGCGGGCACCGGCGTTGAACGTGCGCTTCCAACGAGGAGAATCGAGCAAACGGCTGTAGCTCTCGTGGACTTGCCCAGCTACGGCGATGCCAAGTTGGTTGCGTAGCGCCTCGGGCACTCTTCTCTGCACGGCGACATCCCAGCGGCTGACGAATAGCGAGGCTACGGAGCCGACGTCGGGATTCAGCCCGGCGGCAATGCGGCGCTCGACGCCGCGAAGGTATGCCTCCGCCGCCGCGACATACTGTGCACGGGAGAACAGGAGCGTCACGTTAATCGGCACGCCCGCGAAGATTGCTTCTTCGATTGCTGGGAGGCCTTCCTGGGTACCCGGGATCTTGATGAGGAGATTGGGCCGTGCTGCGCGAGCGTGGAGGGCTTTAGCTGCGGCGAGGGTGCCCGAGGCGTCGTGAGCCAGCAGCGGCGAGACCTCCAATGAAACCCAACCGTCTACTCCATTCGTCAGGTCGTGGATCGGCCGAAACAGATCGGCGGCCTGTCTGAGGTCCTCAATCGCCAGTTCGAAAAACAGCGCCTCGCCCGACTTGCCTTCCTTCAATTTCTGGCGAATGGAGTCATCGTAGTCGTGACTGTTCTTGATCGCGTGATCGAAGATGGTGGGATTCGATGTGAGGCCCGTGACCGAGAACTCCTGAATGTATTGACGGAGCGTGCCGCTGGACAGTAGGCCCCGGGTGATGTTGTCAAGCCAAAGGCTCTGGCCCATTTCGTGGAGCTTTTGAGTCGGTTTCATAACTTCTCTCCTAGATAGAACGGTATTGCGTTGGTGTCGCAGATGTGATCGGTGTGGTCAATAAAACCGCTGCGGCAGGCTCCTCATTCGGATTCATCCTTTGGGCTGGGGTTGTGCCAGGAGCCGTCTGGAGCGATGAGCGCGTCAGCCTGTTTCGGTCCCCAGCTGTGGCGCTTGTAGGGGCGAACCCGGTGGTGGTGCTTGAGTACCGGATCGA
>Ga0182013_10004450_pt1 | contig 16811 bp, 16 predicted proteins | sample 612S2MmetaG_FD_120487 | JGI IMG/M metagenome (GOLD analysis project Ga0182013, IMG submission 120487) | Permafrost microbial communities from Stordalen Mire, Sweden - 612S2M metaG | ecosystem: Environmental > Terrestrial > Soil > Wetlands > Permafrost | place: Sweden: Stordalen | collected...
CACGCCTGCATCCCTTGCGCCAATAATCCGGCGATCAGACCTGAGAGCACGTCGCCCGCTCCGGCTGTCGCCAGCCAGGGCGGCGCTGAGTCGTTGATCGCCACGATCCCGTCAGGCCGCGCCACGATCGTGTCGGCCCCCTTGAGCAGTACCACCGCCCCCGTCCGCTTCGCCGCGTCCCGCACCGCGGCGACCCGGTCGCTCCCGAGATGCCCGAACGCGCGGGAAAACTCACCGGCGTGCGGTGTCAGCACGGCCGCGCCGCGTAGGGTGTCAGGCTGTCCCGCATAGGCCGTGAACACATCGGCGTCGCCAACGATCGTCCGGCCGGCGGCAGTCAGAACGGGCCACAACTTCCGAGCCCACTCCGGCCCAAGCCCAGGCCCACAGACCCAAACCACGCGGCGGCGGTCGGCGAGGAGGTCGGCCACCGGCGCCTCGGACACCAGCGTGCCGGCGGATCCCCCCCGGTAGACATCGGCGGAACCGAGCGCCGCGATCGTGACCAGCCCTGCGCCCGCCCGGCGCGCCGCGTCGGCGGCGAGGCGCGCGGCCCCGGTCATGGTCGGGCCACCCAGAATGGTGACATGGCCGCGCTCATATTTGTGCGAGTCGGTGGCGAGATTCGGCAATGTCCACAACGCCGGACCATTACGGAACGCGCGCGGTTGGCCGGCCTCCATCGCGCCGGGCGGCATGCCGATGTCCCCGAGCACCGTCTCCCCGCACAGCTCGCGGCCCGGCAACAGCAGATGCCCCGGCTTGAGGCGGAAGAACGTCACCGTCAGCGTTGCCTTGGGTGCGAACCCGCGCGGCAGGCCCGTGGCGCCATCCAGCCCGCTGGGTACATCGACCGCGACAAGCCGTCGCGCCGCGCGCAACACGGCGATCACTTTGGGGTCGAGGTCCCGGCTCAATCCGGCGCCGAAGACCGCATCGACCACCAGGGAGGGCCGAGCGGCTTCCTCCGGCGCGAAAGGCACATTCGGGCCACGCCACCCCGAGGCGGCCCATGCGGCGTCCGAGCCCTCCCGCGGCGGTGCCAAAGCCGCGACGGTGATGGGCCATCCCTGTTGCGCCAGCATTCGCGCCACGACATAGCCGTCGCCACCGTTATTCCCGGGCCCGCACAACACCAGCGTCCGGCAGGGACGGAACCGCGCCTGAATGGCGCGCGCCACCGCTCGGCCGGCGTTCGCCATCAACGTGGTGCCTGGCACGCCCAGGCCTGGGGCGGCCGCGTCGACTTTCGCCATATCGTCCGGGGTCAGCAGTTCGTCGCGTGCTCGCATGCGTTCTGAGATAGCCGATCCGCGCCGGAATAAAAATCAATGTCTGTGACGTCGCTCATACCTCGCGATGCCCGCGCCGCCACAAAACAGAGTCGCGGCCGCATCGGGCCAATCGTGGCGCATCCAGGTCGCGCAAGTGGGAGAAAGCCAATGAGTCCCCAACCAAGTCCTTGGAGAACGGCGCGCGTCCAACTCACCACGGTGGGACAGACCCGGGAGAGCGTACAGCACATTGTCGAAGCCATTCTGGGGCACGGGGGGTGCTATACCTGCGGCCGCCTGATCAAGCTCGACGTCGAGTTCGCGGTCGATCCCGGGCCGGAGCTCGGGCAGAAAGGCGTGATTTCCGTCTCCGCGACGGGCGCGGAAGAGTAACGATCGATGGGTCTCCACGACCACGACGCGAAGGCGGTCCCAGCCCTATCGGGACCGCCGATGCCTGGGCCGTTGGGCGTGGGCTTCGGCTGTGTTCCGATGCTACCGGATGCGCTCTACACGCCGGATTTGTTGGACTTCGTCGAGATCACCCCGGAGATATTCCATCGCGAGGCGATTGTTGAGGATCGAATCGAACTGGTGCCCGACCGCCGGCAGTTCGATGCCGCCCGGCGCCGCTGCGGGAACCTTCCGGTCGCGGTGCACGGTGTGGAGCTGTCGATTGGTTCGGCGCATGGAATGTATGAGCCGTGCCTGACGATGATGGACCGGCTGCGCCAGGAGTGGCCGTTCCTTTGGTATAGCGAGCATCTGCACTTCCAAACATTCCTGGATCGAGACGGTAAGGTCATGAACGCCGGTGTGCCGTTGCCGCTGCCCGCCACCGAGGAAGCCGCTCAATTGGTCGCATCCCGGGCGGCGGCCATTCAAAGCCGGTATGGCGTGCCGTTTCTGCTGGAAAACCCAGCGCATTATCTGGCGGATCTGCCGGCGGACCCGGACATTGGCGGCGAGTTTGGGTTGATGGACCGGATCGTCGCGCTGTCCGGATGCGGCAGGCTGCTGGACCTACACAATCTGTATTGCAACGCGGTCAACTTCGGCTTCGATCCGAAGGCCGCGCTGACGCGAATTCCGTTGGACCGTGTCGGCGAAATTCATATCGCCGGCGGATCGTGGAGCGACGGCTTTTACATGGACGGTCATGATGGAAGAGTGCCCGAACCGGTCTGGGAACTTCTTGAGTTGACGTTGTCCCGCGCGCCATGGATCACCGGCGTCGTCTTTGAGGTTCTCGAAGAATTCGTCAAACGACTGGGCGCCGATGGGATCGCGCGAGAACTGGAATGGGCCCGCATCGTTTGGCGGCGTTATCACCCACAGCCGGAGGACGTCGCATGACATCGCCGTTGGCCGCGTTTCAGTCGGCTTTGGGCCTGGCGCTCATGGGTCAGGACACGTGCCCGATCGACCCGGAGTCGGAGGGCTTCCGCTTCACCGCGACCGTGCGGCGATCCTGGTGCGAGGGCCGCGCGACGATCGCGGCGCGTACGGTCCTGGCTCTGGTTCCGGAGGTGGAACGGCGACGTCTCGTCGCGGAATACGTGGACGCGGGAGGTGGCCTGGCGATGTTCTTTCCATCTGAAAACGCCGCGCTCCTGGAATTTCTCGCGCCGCGACTGCCGGATCCGTCGCATGCGCTGAGCTTGTGCCGCATGGACCAGGCGTTGGCGCGCGCGCGATTGGGTGCCGAGGTTTTCGCCGCTCGGCCCGTCCCGAACCGCGACCGGCGATCGGTGCTGGCGTGCCTTGAACATGAGGCCTGGGGATGTCTCGAAACCGCGATGGTCGAGTCTTTCGTGGATGGGCACATCGATTCCGAACGTCATCCTCGGGTTCCCGAGCGTCATCCTCGGGCTCGACCCGAGGATCGGCCGGCTCAGACACCCACTCTGCCTTTTGGCCTCCTTCGCGCGTCGAGAGATCCTCGGGTCGAGCCCGAGGATGACGGGAAGAGGGCTCGACCCGAGGATCGGCCGACCCAGACACCTGGTCCGCCTTTTGACCTCCTTCGCGCGTCGAGAGATCCTCGGGTCGAGCCCAAGGATGACGTTCGGAAGCCCAAGGATGACGAGAAGATGGATCGGATAGTCCGGGATCGCATCGACCATCAGGCGTGGGGGCAGATCGAACGCTCGGTCCGCTGTCGCATCGAACGCGGGCCGCACGCCGCGCTGGTGTGGTTTCACGCCGATCCGGAATCCGTGCTGAAAGCGTTGTACGGCCGACCCGTGCCTCCGGTCGGCGACCCGACCTATCCGCTGCTTTTCGCTCCCGGACTGCCACATCTGTACCGCGCGGCCACAGCGGAGGAAGTGGCGTTTTGGACTCGATTACCGGTGGACGACGCAATGGTGGACACGACGATTGAGCGGTTGTTGGCGGAAGGCGTGATTGTCGAGGCGGAATAAAACTCCGCCGGTGCCGGTCACATCGTCGCGCCGAGCACCCACGGCGCGAACTCAGCCGCGCCGAAGTCGAACGCTTCGCTTTTCGTCGCCTCGCCCGACGCCACCCGCAGGATCAGTTCGAAAATCCGCTCACCGCATTCGCGTACCGATTCGTCGCCGTCCAGGATCGAGCCGCAATTCACGTCCATGTCGTCCTCGATATGACGGAACATGGTCGAATTGGTCGCCAGTTTGATCGACGGCGCGGGCTTGCAGCCGAACACAGAGCCTCGGCCGGTGGTGAAACAAACCAAATTGGCGCCGCCCGCCACCTGACCGGTCGCGGAGACCGGGTCGTAACCCGGCGTGTCCATGAACACGAACCCGCGCGCCGCGACTTCTTCCGCGTACTGCACGACATCGACGAGATTGGTGCTGCCCGCCTTCGCCATCGCGCCGAGCGACTTTTCCAAAATCGTGGTCAATCCTCCAGCCTTGTTGCCCGGCGAAGGATTGGCGTTCATCTCGGCGTTTTCTCGTTTCGTGTAGTCTTCCCACCAATGCATCAGGCCGACGAGTTTCTCGCCCACCTCCCGCGACACCGCGCGGCGGGTCAGCAGATGCTCGGCGCCGTACGTCTCCGGCGTTTCCGACAGGATGACCGAGCCGCCGTTGCGCACGACCAGATCGCTGGCGTAACCCAGCGCCGGGTTGGCGGAAACGCCGGAATAACCGTCCGAACCGCCGCATTGCAGCGCCACGGTCAGCGCGCTGACCGGCACCGTCTCCCGCCGGGCGGTATTTGATTCGGCCAGCACTTCACGGACGAAATCAATGCCGGCGGCGACGGTTTTCCTGGTGCCCCCGACAGTTTGGATGTCCAGCGAGCGCAGACGGCCGGCCAGTCGTTGCTCTTGCATCAGTCCACCGATCTGGTTGACCTCGCAGCCGAGGCCCAGAACGATCACATGGGAGAAATTCGGGTGCCGCGCGTAACCGGCCAAGGTGCGTCGTAACACGCGCAATGGCTCATCCTGCGTCATGCCGCAGCCGGTCTTATGAGTCAGCGCGACCACGCCATCGACATGAGGATAATCCGCCAGCGGATCGTCGCCGGTGAACGGATTGCGCTGGAACATGTTGGCGACGAGACCGGCGACATGCGCGGAACAATTCACGCTCGTCAGAATGCCGATGTAATTGCGTGTCGCGACCTTGCCGTCGGGACGGCGAATGCCCTGAAAGGTCGCCGGGGGATTGAAGTAAGCCGTGTCCTTCGCATCGACGCCGTAAGCGTAGTCCTTGGCGAAATCACCCATTTCGCAGTTCTGCACATGCACGTGCTGCCCGAGGCCGATATCCTGGGACGCGAACCCGATGATCTGGCCGTAGCGGCGAATCGCCTCACCCTTCGCGATCGGCCGTACCGCCGCCTTATGCCCAGCGGGGATCCGCTGCGTCGCCGCCGCGTTGTCGCCAAGCGGGGTGCCCGGCAACAACGTGATGCGAGCGATCACGACGTTGTCGTCCGGGTTCAAACGAATGACAGGCGGCGGTGCCATGGGTTGGTCCTTCTTCCGTCATGCCAGCCTGAACCGGGCCATCTGGCATCAGGTTGTTGGATCGAACGGCCCGGTCGAGCCAAGCCATCCGATGGAAGCGTCGCCTTATCCCGCCGCGTCGCCGCCTTCCTTGCGGAACTGCGTGATGGCTTCCTTCGCCGCTTTCGCCATCAACCCGGAGTCATTCTGGATCGTGCAAAGCTGGAAGCCCATGCCGATCATCCGCGCCGCGTAGCTCGCGGATGCATTGTGCAGGCCCGCGAACTTGCCATGCTTTTTGCACGACGCGACCAGCTTCTCATAAATCTTGAGGATGACCGGTTCCTCGCGATCCAGGATCGGGATCATGCCGAGCGACAGGCCCATGTCGGACGGGCCGATGTAAATGCCGCTGATCCCGGGCACGCTGAGGATTTCGTCGATGTTGTCGATGCCTTCCTGGGTTTCGATCATCGGGATGACCAGAACCTCGGAATTCGCGGTGGACTGATAGCTGCTGGCCACACCGTAGGCCGCCGCGCGGATCGGGCCATTGCTGCGCTTGCCGATCGGCGGATACAGGGCGGCGTTGGCCAGAGCCTTCGCCTCGGCCGCGTTGTTCACCATCGGACAGATGATGCCCCAGGCGCCACCGTCCAGCGCCTTGCCGATGATCCCCGGCTCGTTCCACGGCACGCGCACCAGCGGGGTGATCGGGTGCTTGTCCATGGCCTGGAAGCACTGCACCATCGACTGGTAGTCCTGCACGCCATGCTGCATGTCCACGGTGACGCTGTCCCAGCCACAGCCCGCCATCACTTCGGCCGAAAAGCCGGAGGGGATCGCCAGCCAGCCATTCACGCAGGCCTTGCCAGCGTCGAGACGCGTTTTGAGTTTATTCGCCATTGGGACGGTTCCTCGGTTGTCAAAGAGGGCGGCACGCTAGGCGTGAGGCCTCACCAGGTCAACGATGGGCCGCCTTTTGGAACGATGGGCCTGGGAACGAGGGAATGCCGGGAGCTTCATTCCTGACACCGACGCGTGTTCTGTGCCATTGCCCGCATCGCCTTCTCCCGCGGCCGTTCCATTCCTGACCCGCGGTGCACAAAAAACGTTGCGAGCAACCGGGGAAGCGACCACATTTATGGGATGGCCAGACGTAAACCCGTAGCACCCGCTCCCGAAGGATTCCTGACGGGGCAACTGTTGATCGCGATGCCCGCGATGGCTGATCCGCGCTTTTCGCAAAGCGTTATCTATTTGTGTGCTCACACGCCGGAAGGCGCCATGGGCCTTGTCGTCAACCGCCCCGTCGTGAAACCAACGTTCGAGGATCTGCTGAAGCAACTGAAAGTCGCGCCGCATCCGCCCGCGCGCCAGATCCGTCTTTGCGCCGGCGGCCCGGTCGAGAACGCGCGCGGCTTCGTGCTGCACACCAACGACTGGACCGGCGAAGGCAGTCTGCGGGTCGATGAGGAACTCGCGCTGACAGCCAGCCTCGACGTGCTGCAGGCGATCGCCGAGGGTGGCGGCCCGCGCGAGTGCGTGCTCGCTCTCGGTTATGCCGGCTGGGGGCCTGGACAACTGGACCAGGAAATCCAGCAGAACGCCTGGCTGTCCGGACCGCCGGATGAGTCGTTGCTGTTCGACGCCGATCACGACACCAAATGGCGGCGGGCGTTCGCCAAGCTACACGTCGACGATCCGTTGCTGCTGTCGGACGCCGCCGGACACGCCTGAGCGGCGCGCTGCGGTCGGTCATCCCACCAGCGCGGCGTAATCCAGCGTCGCCATGATCTGCAGCCGGCGCATGTAGCGCGGCTCGTCGGAAGTGTAGTCGGCGACCGCGTTGTGTACGGTGCCGATATTGTCCCACATCAGCACGTCGCCCACCGCCCATCGATGCGCGTGGAAAAAGTCGGCGCGGGTCTGATGGCGGAACAAAAAATCCAGGATGCCGTCGCTCTCCGCCCGATCCATCCCGTCGATCGACACGGTATAGCCGGGATTGGCATACAGCACCTTACGTCCGGTGATCGGATGCGCGCGAAAGATCGGCTGTGAGACAGGGGGCTTCTCGCGGCGCTGTTTCTCGGTCAACGGTTTGCGCCCGGTGCCGGGACGTTGCAGAGCCAACTCCCAGTACTTGTTGAAATCGTGTGTCGCGGTGCGGCCGGCGAGTTGGATTTTCAGCGAGTCTGGCAATTCCTCATACGCGAGATGCATGTCGCGGAACTGCGTCTCTCCCAGCGGTTTCCCGTGTCGCGCCGGCACGTGGCGCGCGTGCAGGATGTTGGCGATCGCGATGTCCTTCGAATAGGACATGTCGGTGTGCCAGTCCTGACCGGCGTCGTGCAGCCCTAACGGCCGCCCGTCCTGTTTCATGTTCGACAGGATCATCATTTCGAGGTGACCGGGTTCATGGAACGCGGCGGCGGCGACGTTGACCTCGGGCTCGCCGAAGCGGCGGCCGAACGCGGCCTGCGTGTCCGGCGTCAGGTCCTGATTGGGGAAGCACAGCACGCCGTATTCGCCCAACGCGCGAAGAATGCCGCGGAAATCAGCGTCGGACAGAGGCTCGTTCAGGTCGATCTGTTCGATCCGCGCGCCCAGTGAATGGGGGGTTGGGATGATGCGCATGGCCAAACTCTCCGTCGTTGTCGTCCGCTGTCATATCCGTGCGTCGCACCGACGCGCGGCTCGACATGGCGCTGTGTGGCGATCCGGCAATGCCATCGGCAGGTTCCACGGGCAAGACACGTCTCCGCATGGCGGCCGCGTTAAGGCTTCATTCGTCAGTTTCAGCGCACACTGCGGCCCTCTCTGACGGAGAAGGCGCCTTTTCGACGCATGACACGGCAAACTCCCTACCACTACGGGCCGGATCATCCACATCATCGCCTGCGGTATCCCGCGGGCGCGACGGAGGTGCCGGCGGACACCGCCCCGGCCCGCGTCGCCTGGACCCGGCAGCCTTTGTCTCCAGGAGCGTTTCTGGCGCTGACCGCGGGCGGCTTCGTCGTCCTGTTCGGCTTGGCGTGGCTGTGGGTCGTCGCGATGCCGATGGCATTCCTCGATCCCGAGTATCCGGCATGGCGCGCCAAGGAGATCATGCTGGCGGAATGCGACCTCGGGAACACCCTGATCCTTGGCGACTCGCGCGCCGCCGTCGCGATGATGCCCGCCCGCTGGCCCGTTCCGGCGGCGAACCTTGCGGTCGGGGGCGGCGAGCCGATCGAGGCATTGGCGGCGCTGACCCGGGCTTTGCGCTGTCCGGAGCCGCCGGAGCGGGTGATCCTGTCGCTCGACGCGGTGCATTTCACCGAGCCGGATTTGTTCTGGGAAAGAACGGCGCATTTCGGCTTTCTCGATGGCGCGGAAATCGCGACCTTGCGGCGCGTGTCGCACGAACTTGGCGATGAGTCGGTTTACGAGTTGCGCCATACCGACGGATTGCCGTCGTGGCTGCGCGACCAGATGGTCCGAGCGCGGTTCCCCTCGCTGTATTTCAGCAGCCTGATGAAGGGCGGCCTGTTGCTGCGATGGCCGCGCAATCGGCAAATCCTGGACACCACCCTCGCCGCGCATGGGCAGTATTTTTTCGGCACCGCGTCCGGCTCGGACGTGGTGGCGGCCGAAGGCCACATGCGTGCATTCCGTCCGCTGCCGGTGCTGGAATGGTACTTCAATCGGATCCTTCAACAACTGGACGCGCGAGGCATTCCCGCGGTGTTTATCGCGGTGCCGATGAACGACGCCACGTACCGCCAGATTCCCCCAGCGGTCCGTGCCGGCTTTCGTGCCTGGCTCGCCGGGTATGAGGCGCGTTATCCGGGGTTCCGGGTCGTGGGTGACGTCATGCCGTATTGGCCGGACGCGTATTTCGGCGACGGGTTCGCGCATCTCAATCCGGATGGCGCGGCTCGGTTCAGCGGCGCGCTTGGCCGGTGTCTGGAGGCGGCGGCGCTAGCGGCGCCGTGTGTTCAACGGCTGCAGGACGCGCCGCCCAATACGCAGAAAGACGCGCAGTAAGGGTGGTTCAACGAGACAGGCCCGGAGGCTTCGGCGAGCGTGCGGCCGAGTTCGAAGCGCCGATCGTACGGGATCAACGTGCAGGCCAATACCGCGGGCGCTTCGGCGTCCTTGCGCTTCACTACCATGCGCGCCGAGGCGCACATCACGTCATTGGGGGACTTATGCAGGATGCCCCAGCACGCCGTGGTAATTTCCGGCACGTCGCGGCCAGGGTCCATCTCCGGGAACAGCATCAGCCGCACCGGGTCATGCGCGTCCACCGGAAGGTCCAGTTCGGCGAACAACCGGGCGTAGCCGGCGCGAAGCTGGTCTTCAGTCTCGGTGGTGAAACGGCGGCCGGCGACGTCGAGCCGGAACCCGTTGCGCGCCAGCCAGACGAGACCGTCGATGGTGGGAGCCCAGGAGCGGCGGCCCCGCTCGGCTTCGTGGATTTGGGTTGTGTGGTGGTCGAGGGAGACGCGGATCGTCAGCCGGTCGCCGTGCTGGTCCTTCAATTCCAGCAGCGCGACGCGTAGTTTGCGCAGCGGCTTCATCGCGTTTGTTAGCACGAGGGCGTGCAGGCCGCGCGACAGCACCTCGCTCAACATCGCGATGATGTCGCGGTTCATGAAGGGCTCGCCGCCGGTGAAACCGATCAGGCGGGTTGGCAGTTTGTCGCGGGCGATCTCGTCGAGATAGGCACGGACCTCGTCGATGCCGAGCCACGCCAGCCGGTCGTTGCGCGGTGACGACTCGATGTAGCAGTTGGCGCAGGTCAGATTGCACAGCGTGCCGGTGTTGAACCATAGCGTGTCGAGGCTGTGTAACGCGACGGTCGCGCGGGTTTCGCCTTTGGCGGTGGCGAACGGGTCGCGGAATTTTTCCGGACTGAGGCGGGGGGCGATCTGGTCCATGCCAGGATTATGGCCGAACCGGAGGCGATTTTCGAGGGGTGGGTTCCTCAGCCCTCGTCCTTCGATGACTCCTCGCCCGTCCCTGTCAGCCGGGCGATCAGGTCGTCCAACTGGAACAAATCGTTGAACCAGATCGTCAACGTGCCATCGCCACGAGGCGACGCTGATACCTTCACGCGGTAGCCGATTTGCGCCGCCAGATCCTGTTCCACCCGGTCGGTATCAGGCGCGGGTTTGGGGGGCGCCTTCTCGGTCAGCATGCGTTGCACCAGCCGCTCGGTCTGCCGCACCGAAAGGCCCTTCTTCACGACATCCGCAACGATCCGCGCCGGATCGGGCAAGGTCAGCATGGCGCGGGCGTGACCCAGGGACAGCGCGCCCTTGCGAACCTCGTCGCGAACCGACTCCGGCAGCGTCAGCAACCGCATGATATTCCCGACATGCGCTCGGGACTTGCTGACCGCGGTGCCTAAAGCCTCATGCGTCAGGCCGAAATTCTGGATCAACCGCTGGTAGCCTTCGGCCTCTTCGATCGGGTTTAAGTTCTCGCGCTGCAGGTTCTCGATCAGCGCGGCGGCGGCGGACTCGACGTCGCTCAGTTCGCGGCAAATCACCGGGATTTCATGCAGCCCGGACATTCCCGCGGCACGCCAGCGCCGTTCCCCCGCGATGATCTGGAACCGCGCCGGAACATCCGGGTGCGGCCGCACCAGGATCGGTTGCAATATGCCCTGCGTCCGGATCGACTCAGCCAGGTCGTGCAACATCTCCTCGTCGAAATTCATTCGAGGCTGGAACGGATTGGGATCGAGCAGGTCGATCGGCAACCGTCGAATGTCGTCGATCGCCCCTTCGGTGCCGCTTCTTGTCGGCATCTCCCCAAACAACGCGGCGAGGCCGCGACCGAGCCTGGGTGGCGTCGCCTTGGCGTTCATGGCGCGGTCACCGGCGTGGTGTCGCGGCGCAGCAGTTCCTCGGCCAGTTGCGTGTAGGCCAGGGCACCCGCCGATCTGGCGTCGTACTCAAACACCGGGACACCATGGCTCGGCGCTTCCGACAGGCGAACGTTGCGCGGGATCACTGTTTCGTACACCCACTCCCCAAAGAACCCCCGTGCGTCGTCGGCGACCAGATCCGACAGATTGTTGCGCTTATCATACATGGTCAGCACCACGCCACCCAGACGCAGAGTGGGGTTGAGGCGACGGCGCACCGTCTCGATCGTGCGGGTCAGGCCGCTGATGCCTTCCAGCGCATAGAACTCGCATTGCAGCGGCACCAGCACCCCATCCGCCGCTACCAGCGCGTTCAACGTCAATAGCCCCAGACTGGGCGGGCAATCGATGATGATGTAACGGAACGGCGCTGCCGCCCGCCATTCCGCCAGAGCGTCGCGCAGGCGGAATTCCCGGCGGTCCTTCCCGGCGAGTTCCACCTCGGCGCCGACCAGGTCGGGGCTGGCCGGGATCAGCCACAGGTGGTCGTATCGGGTCTTATAGGTTTCCAGGTCGTTCGGCGTACCCTCGTCGATAAGCTCGTAGCTGCCGCGCCCGCGATCCTGCGCCGCGATGCCGAAGCCGGTGGAGGCGTTGCCCTGCGGGTCGAAGTCGATCAGCAGCACCGGCACGCCGGCGGCGGCGAGCGCGGCCGTCAGGTTGACGGCCGTGGTCGTCTTGCCCACGCCCCCCTTCTGGTTGGCGATGGCCAGGATGCGCGGTTTATGCACCGCATGATCGGAGGCACTGGTTTCGAGCACGCCTGGGCGTCCGGTTCAGATCAGAGGCCATGACCGCCGAGGGAAGCCCCCGTCAGCGGAAGCAGCCATGGGGATCGATCTCCGGGATCATCGCGGGAGGTTTGTCATAACGGCGCGTGGCGTGTGCGCGCAAGGTTGGGCGGCCGGCTATCGTCGGTGATCAGGGCGTCAGCCAGGGGTCAACCAGCGTCACACCGCAATTGGAAAAATCCCTTGTGTTCCGTGTGGCGATCGCTTGCGCGCCATAAGCCCGGGCGGTGGCCGCGATCATGGCATCGATGGCCGAGATCGGTTTGCCGGCTGCTTCGTGGGCATCTCGAATTTCCCCATAAAGCGCGGCACAAATGCGATCGAACGGCAAAACCTGATCCTGAAACCCTATCTCGAAGAAACTCGCCATGCGCGCGGTGAGTTCGTCCCGTTTTCGGCCGTTTGGCATGCGGGCGAGACCGTATCTGATCTCGGCTTCGCAAATCGCGGCGGTGAATACCTCATCGGGGTCCAGGCTCGCCAAATAAGTGGCGACCGCTTGATTTGGCTCCACTTTCGCGGCTTCCGAAATGACGTTTGTGTCGAGGAGGATCACAATCGTTCGGGCAGATCATATTCTGGCCCGGAGAAATCCGGCGGATCGCGCTGGGGTTCAGAATCGCGAGACGGGATATCGAGATCGACACCATGCTCGGCGCCGAACAGTCTTCGAGCCAACGCGGCGAGGTTTTCTCTCGGTGGGGCCTGCTGGCGGGCCACTGCCGTTCGCAGCAACTCACGCGCCTCTTCCTCAAGAGATCGTCGATGAGCCGCCGCGCTGGCCTTTAAGCGCATGTGAAGCGCCTCATCGACGTTTCTGATCAAGACGCTTGGCACTCAGGTCTCCAGCGGTTTCGGATAGCATCCGCTAGAGCAAGTTTCTGTCTCGCGCAATCGCCAAAACTGGTCCGTACCGCCAATACATCTCCGGAATACCGATGTACGCCGCTCCCGGCCCTGCCATTTCTTGATCCGGGCGGGGAGTGGTCAACAATCCAAAGGCAATCCGTGGTTGCCTCTCGGATAAGGCCCTTGTAACCCAAACAGCAAGGCAAATCCGCTAGGATCGCCATGCTTTGGACACGCAATTATGAGCGGATGGTCGCATGGTTTCGCCCAAACTCGTCTCTGTTGGGCTTCTGCTTCTCGTTTCGGTACGGGCGAGCGCCTCCACGCCGGACGCGCACAAGGCCGCGCCGGCCCGGGAGATAACGGATATCGATTTGCTGAACCGCGTCACCTGGGGCGCCAACGAGTCCTCGCTGACGAAGTTACGGGCGATGGGGGCCAGGAAGTGGCTCGATTGGCAACTGCACCCGACCGCGGCGGACCGCTTGCCGCCGGCGGTGCAGGCGCAAATCGACGCGATGACGATTTCGAAGCAGCCGATGGTCGATCTGGTGGCGGACATGGCGGCGCGCAACAAGGTGGCGAACCAGATCACGGACGTCGATGCGAAGAAAGCGGCGCAGCAGGCCAATCAACAGGCGATGAACGACCTGGCGCGACAGGGCGCGGCGCGGGAGATTCTGCGCGATCTTTATTCGCCGGCCCAGTTGCGGGAGCAGATGACGTGGTTCTGGTTCAATCACTTCAACGTGCATCAGTACAAGGCGGACATTCGGACGATGGTCGCGGATTACGAGGACCGCGCCATTCGGCCGAACGCACTCGGCCGGTTTCGCGATTTGCTGGGGGCGACAGTGCGTGACCCGGCGATGCTCCGTTATCTGGATAACGCGGCGAACGCGGCTGGTCACATCAACGAGAACTACGCGCGGGAGATCATGGAGCTGCACACGATGGGCGTGGGCTCCAACTATACCCAGCAGGATGTGCAGGAACTGGCGCGGTGCCTGACCGGGCTTGGGATCGATCCTAATCCGGACAACCCGAAATTGACGCTCGCGATGCAGGCGCAACTGGTACGCGACGGGCTGTTCGAGTTCAATCCGGCCCGTCACGACCACGGCGACAAAGTCTTCCTCGGTCACACGATCAAAGGCGCGGGGATGCCCGAGATCAATGAAGTCCTGGATATCCTGGCGCGCGAGCCGGCGACCGCGCGGCATGTCTCGCGGGAGATCGCGACGTTCTTCGTGTCGGACAATCCGCCGCCGGCGCTGGTGGATCGGATGACGCAGACCTTTCAGCGGACCGATGGGGACATCGCGGCGGTGCTCTCGACGCTGTTCCGCTCACCGGAGTTCGCCGCCTCGACGGGCGAGAAGTTCAAGGACCCGGTGCATTACGTGCTGTCGGCCGTGCGCCTCGCTTACGACGACAAGCCGATCCTCAATACCGCGCCGATCCAGGGCTGGCTGAACCGCATGGCCGAGGGCATCTATAACCACGATACGCCCGACGGGTACTCGATGAATTCGACGGCCTGGAACGGCCCAGGACAGTTGGCGGTCAGGTTTGAGATCGCTCGGCAGATTGGGTCTGGGTCGGCGGGGCTGTTCAAGCCGGCCGAACCGAACGCCGTCGATCATCCGGCGTTCCCGCGGTTAATGAACGCGCTGTATTTCTCGGGTCTGCGCCGGAATTTGGGCCCGGCGACGGCCGCGGCGCTGGACCAGGCGGTCTCGCCGCAGGACTGGAACATCCTGTTCCTGTGCAGTCCTGAATTCATGTACTGAACGGAGGCACAACGATGCGTCGTCGCGACCTGCTGAGCGCCGCCGCCGCGATCACCGTATCGGGGCGCGTGTGGGCTGCCCCACAGGCTGATACTCGGTTGCTGGTGGTGTTTCTGCGCGGGGCTTATGACGCGGCCAATGTCGTGATCCCGGTGTCGAGCGATTTCTATTATCAGTCGCGGCCGACTCTGGCGGTGCCGAGACCGGCAGCGGAGGCGGCGAACACAGCGTTGGCATTGGACAGCGATTGGGCGCTGCATCCTTCGTTGAAAGATACGATCTATCCGTTGTGGCAGCGGAAGCAGATCGTGTTCGTGCCGTTCGCCGGCACCGACGACGTGACCCGTAGCCATTTCGAAACGCAGGACACGATCGAACTTGGGCAAGGCATCCAAGGCTCACGCGATTACCGCTCGGGCTTTATGGGGCGGCTGGCGAGCGTGCTGAGCAAACCCACGCCGATTGCCTTCACCGCTCAGTTGCCGCTGACGTTCCAGGGCGGCGCGACGATCCCGAATGTCGCGATCAACGCGGTGGGCAAGCCGGGGGTGGACGATCGGCAGGCGAAGCTGATTCAGAGCATGTACAAAGGCCATCGGCTGGCCGCGTCGGTCGCCGAGGGGTTCGAGGTCCGCGACGACGTGTATCGTTCCATCTCCGAAGAGATGGTCGCCGCCAGCCGGGGCGCGGTCTCGCCTAAGGGGTATGAATTGTCCGCGCGGCGGATCGGGCGGCTGATGCGAGAGCAGTTCAACCTGGGATTTGTCGATGTCGGAGGCTGGGACACGCATGTGAACCAGGGCGGCGCGACGGGATATCTGGCGGATCGGCTGGCCGAACTCGGGCGCGGGGTTGCCGGATTCGTCGATGAGATCGGCCCGGACGCCTGGCACGACACGGTCGTGGTGGTGATCTCGGAATTTGGCCGGACCTTCCGCGAGAACGGCAACCGCGGCACCGATCACGGGCATGGCAGCGTTTATTGGGTGCTCGGTGGCGGGGTCAAAGGCGGCCGCGTCGTCGGCGAACAGGTTCGGGTGGAGCAGGCGAATTTGTTTCAAAATCGGGACTATCCGGTGCTGACCGATTATCGTGTGCTGTTGGGCGGGTTGTTGCAGCGGTTATACGGGTTGGACGCGGCGCAATTGGAAAAGGTGTTTCCGAAGACGCAGGCGAAGGATCTGGCGATCATTTGAACGCTGGCTCGCGGTCTCTGAACGCCGCGTTGGTTCGTATAAATCGCAAACAACGTGTGCGACGCGCAAATGAACAGCCGCGATCTGTTGCGCCCGCCAAACGTCAGATCAGACACCGTGAATGGCACCGTGATCCGCCCGAGCTCCATGCGCTCGGGGGAAACGCAGTGCACGCCGTCGGCGGCGCTGGTCCAGACATTGCCGTCCTCGTCGAGGCGAAATCCGTCGACGCAACGTGGAGACACCATACGCGCGGAATCGGTGATCGATGATCGATGATCTCAAACCCGTCCATTTAACGGATATGACAGGGCTTGTGGATTGGCGGGATATGCAGCCGCACGGTCATCAGCGCCGCGGGCTGATCGCCGATGGTACCGGAACGATGGCCTTTGCGGCCGCCAACCTCGGCGCAGCCCTGGTCCTCGCCAAGGGAAAATTCGCCGGGACCTTGCTCGACGCGGGTGCCGTCCATCGATTCGATCCACCAGCGGCCGGACAGCACGACGATCCATTGCGGCGCCGGATTTTCGTGCCACTCGCCGATCCAGCCGACGGGCTGCACGGTAAACACCACGGTCGCCTCCGACCGATCCTGCTCGTCGTTCCACTGCGGCGCCGCTGGGCCGATGCCTTTCAACTCGAACTCGGTCAGCGCGCATTGCGTCTGGTGGCTGACCCCATCGGCGTCAGTCCAAAGATGCCAGTAGGGAACGTTGGGTGGTGGACCGGGTTGCTCAGCCATGGCTTGTTTCCTTTCGCCCGACGTCGGCGGCTCCGCTCATCATGCCGCCGTCTCCTTTCGCCGCCGGTCGACCGGCCTTCGGTGGCCCTCGACCGATCGAACGATGTTCACGAGGATCCGAGACCGATGACCTTTATCAACGATTACGCACCGCTTTTGTTGCGCATCAGCCTGGTGGTGCTGTTTCCGTTCAGCGGGTTGGACAAGATTTTCAATTGGGAGTCGGCGATGAAGCAGGCGGCGGGTCTGCCGTGCAGGCCGGCGATGCTGGTGGCGTCCATCGTGGTCGAGTTC
>Ga0182013_10004451_pt1 | contig 16806 bp, 18 predicted proteins | sample 612S2MmetaG_FD_120487 | JGI IMG/M metagenome (GOLD analysis project Ga0182013, IMG submission 120487) | Permafrost microbial communities from Stordalen Mire, Sweden - 612S2M metaG | ecosystem: Environmental > Terrestrial > Soil > Wetlands > Permafrost | place: Sweden: Stordalen | collected...
AAGCGCTCGCGGGACTGGATCAAGGTCAAGGCCTCACGCCGCCAGGAGTTCGTCGTCGGCGGCTGGCTGGCCCAGAAGGGGACACTCAAGCGGATCGGCGCGCTGTTGCTCGGCTACCACGACGCGAGCGGCGCGCTGCGCTTCGCCGGCCGCGTCGGCAGCGGGATCTCCGAGGCGGTCGCGGATGAGCTCGCCGCGGAGCTCGAGCCTGCCAAGGTCAGCCCCTTCGGCGACGCGAAGGTGCCCAAAGAGGCCAAATTCGTCGTCCCGGCCCAGGTAGTCGAGGTCCGCTTCGCCGACTGGACCGAGAGCGGCAGCCTCAGACATCCTGTGTTCATCGCGATCCGCTCGGACAAGGACGCGCGCGACGTCGTGCGCGAGGACCCCGCGGCCCTGCGCGAGCCGGGTGCGGCGCTGGCGTTCGCCACCGAGGGCAAACGCACGCTGGCGCAGGTCGGCGGGCGCGCCGTGCCGGTCACGAATCTCGACAAGCCGCTGTTCCCCGACGGCTTCACCAAGCGTCAGGTGATCGAGTACTACGCGGCCATCGCTCCGGTGATGCTCGAGCACCTCGCCGGCCGGCCCGTGACACTCGTGCGCTGGCCCGACGGCAGCGCCGGCAAGTCGTTCTTCCAGAAGCAGGCGCCCAAACACCCGGAGTTCGTCCACACCGCGGCGATCGAGACGAGCGAGCGCACGATCGACTATCTGGTCGCCGACAGCCCCGCCGCCCTTGTGTGGGCCGCGAACATGGCCGCGATCGAACTGCACGTCACGCTCGGCCGGATCCCCCGCATCGAGCGCGCGCTGGCGGTCGTGTTCGACCTCGACCCCGGCGAGGGCGTCGGCCTGGGCGAGTGCTGCTCCGTTGCGCTGCGGCTGCGCGCGATGTTCGACCAGCTCGGTCTGCGCTGCGTGGTCAAGACCTCCGGGAAGAAGGGCCTGCATCTGTTCCTTCCACTCGGCGGCGACGGCGCGTCCTACCCCGACGTCAAGTGTTTCGCCCGCACGGTCGCCGAAATGTTCGCGCGCGAACTGCCCGACGAGGTCGTCTCGGTGATCGACCGCGCGAAGCGGCGCGGCAAGGTGCTGATCGACTGGCGCCAGAACGAGATGCTGCGCACCGAGGTCGCGGTCTACTCGCTGCGCGCCCTCGAACACCCCCAGGTCTCCACGCCGGTGCAATGGGAGGAGATCGAGTCGGTCGCGGCCGGCGCCGACGAGGCTGCGCTGCACTTCACCGTGCCGGAGGTACTCGCGCGGGTCGCGGCCAAGGGCGACCTTTTCGCCGAGTCGCTGACGCTCACGCAGCGGCTGCCGCGAGCCTAGCCGGCCGTCAGTGCCTGCCGGCGCCCCGCGGCGGACGGGGAAAGAAGCCGGAGGTCCGCTCGATGTAATCGGCGTACTCGGGTCGGCGCTTGCGAAGCCCCTGCTCGAGTAGCGCCTTGCCGGAGACGCGGATCAGCAGGACGCTCATCAGCACCGGGCCGATCAGAGTCCACCAGGTGCCGCCCGCCGGCAGCACGACGAGCCAGATCCCCCACCAGACGCAGAAGTCGCCGAAGTAGTTCGGGTGGCGCGTGTAACGCCACAGCCCGCGGTCCATCACCTTCCCGGCGTTGGCGCCGTCGCGCTTGAAGCGGCGAAGCTGCGCGTCCCCGACGGCCTCGAAGAACAGCCCGACACAGAACAGCGCCAGGCCCGGCGCAATCGACCACCCGAGCGGCCCGGCCCGATACCCCGCGACCTGGATCGGCAGGGAGACGATCAGCGCCAGCAGGCCCTGCAGCGCGAAGATCATCACCAGGCTCCAGAGCGCGAAGGAGTCGCCGCGCCGTCGGCGCATCGCCGTGTAGCGGCGATCCTCGCCCGGCTCGGCGAGCTTGCGGATCGCCAGATAGACCGCGAGGCGCAGCGACCAGACCGCCGTCAGGGCGACGAGCAACCAGCGCCGTCCGGCGTCCCCGTCGGCGGCGAGCGCGACCGTCAGCGCGATCAGCAGGAACGCGGGCCCCCAGAAGACGTCGATGATCGAGACGTCGCCGATCCGCAGGCTCACGGCCCAGAGGACGAGCATCGCCGCGGCGATCACGGCGACCGCGTAGAGGCTCGCAGTTCCGGGCCACGCAAAGAAGATGCTTGCCGCGCTCACGGCAGAAGTAAAGCGCGTGCGTCGCGGGTCCGGGCGGCGCTCGCCGGTCGGCTACATAAGGGAGGTGACCCAGCGGGAGCAGATCCGCGCCCGGCCCGCAGGCCACGCGCGGGCCAGCCTGCTGATGCTCGTCGGGGCCTCCGTCGGCTGGGGGCTCTCGACGACGCTCAGCTCATACGCCCTGCGCCAGTTCCAGCCGGGCGACCTGCTCGTCGTCGAGCTGCTCGTCGGCGGCGCCGTGATCTGGACGCTGGCGCTGCGCGCCGGGCGCGCAAGCCTGATCACCAGGCACTGGAAGCTCTTCGCGCTGCTCGGGCTGATCGAGCCCGGGATGACCTATTTCCTGGGCAACCTGGGCCTCTCCCACGACAGCGCCGCGACCACTTCGCTGCTGTTCGCGACCGAGGCGGTGCTCGTCGCAATCTTCGCCGCGCTGCTACTCGGCGAGCGCGTCGACCGCCGGATCCTCGCGGCCCTGACCGCCGGCGTCGGTGGCGCGCTGGTGATCGGCCTCGGCGAACCCGCCCGCGGCGATTCGATGCTCGGTCACCTGTTCGTGCTCGGCGCGACCGCCAGCGCGGCGGCCTACGCGCTGACGGCACGGCGGATCGCCCACCTCGGCAGCCCGTTGACGGTCACCACCTTCCAGCTGCTCGCCGCCGCGACCATCGCGCTGCCCGCGACGGCGATCGGCGACCTCGCGACGGCGACGCCGAGCCACAATCCGGATGCGATTCACTGGCTCGCCGCGATCCTCGGCGGTCTCGCGGGCGTCGCGGTGCCGTTCGCCCTCTACAACCGGGCGATCGTCAACGTCGAGGCGACGATCGCGGCTGGCGTTCTGAACATCGTGCCGCTCGTCGGGCTGACGTCCGCCGTGGTCCTGCTCGGAAACACCCCGACCGGCTCCGATCTGCTCGGCGGCGCACTGATCCTCGCGGGCGCCGCCTACATCGGGATGCGCGAGGCCGGCACGCCGGTCGATCGCGCACCGCAGGCCGTCGCTGCGTTCCCGCCCGCCGTCGATCAGGCAGGCGTCCCACTGCTCCTCCCGGAGCAGGTGGGTTCGCGACGGGACGGGGCGGGAAGGTGGCAAGATCACAAGGGAGACCGATGACAAGGGCACTCCACGACCGCCGCAAGGCGACAGGACGGAGGAGATAGCGATGACTGACAGGGATTTCGAGGAGCAGGAGATCGAGGCCGCCGAACGCGAAGCGGCCGCCGTTGGCGGAAAGGTGGACCGTTCCTACGACAGCCCCGAGCAGCGCGCGGTGCGCGAGGCGGGCGGCGGCGAGTCCGAGGGCTTCGAGGACTCCGAGCGTGAACTGATCGAACACGCCTCGCACACCGACCAGGCGCCGGCGCACAAGGTGCTGCACGACCAGGGCGCGCCCGAGGAGCGCGAGCGCGAGCGGGTCGACGGCGACGCCGACCATGAGCCGACCAGCGAGGAGGACCCGGCAGACGTCGAATAGCGCGGGGCGCGCCATGCGAGCGATGCTCTTCGCCGGCCCGGGCACGCCGCTCGAGCCGCGCGAGGTCGATGCTCCGCAGCCGGGACCGGGCCAGGTGCTGCTGGCAGTCCAGGCCTGCGGTGTCTGCCGCACCGACCTGCACATCCTCGACGGCGAGCTCGAGCGTCCGAAGCTGCCGTTGATCCTCGGCCACCAGATCGTCGGCACCGTCGCGGGCGCCGGCGAGGGAGCCGAGCGCTTCACCTCCGGCTCGCGGGTCGGCGTGCCGTGGCTCGGCTGGGCCTGCGGCGAATGCCGCTACTGCACGAGCGGCCGCGAGAACCTCTGCGACCGCGCGCTGTTCACCGGCTATGACCTCGACGGCGGCTACGCCGATTTCGCGGTCGCGGACGAGCGCTTCTGCCTGCCGCTGCCCGGCGCCCACGACGACGCGCAGGTCGCGCCGCTGCTCTGCGCCGGGCTGATCGGCTATCGCGCGCTCGGCCTCGTCGGCGATGCGCCGCGGATCGGCTTCTACGGGTTCGGGGCGGCGGCACACATCCTCTGCCAGGTCGCGGTCCACGAAGGCCGCGAGGTCTTTGCGTTCACCCGCCCCGGCGACGCGGCCGGGCAGGAATTTGCGCGCAGCCTCGGCGCCGCCTGGGCCGGCGGCTCGGACGAGACACCCCCCGAGCAGCTCGACGGAGCGATCGTCTTCGCCGCCGACGGCGCGCTGATGGTGCAGGCGCTGCGCGCCAGCGCGAAGGGCGCGCGCGTGATCAGCGCCGGCATCCACATGAGCGACGTCCCGAGCTTCCCCTACGAGCTGCTCTGGGGCGAGCGTTCGCTGGGCTCCGTCGCAAACCTGACGCGCGCCGACGGCGAGGAGTTCCTGCGCGTCGCGGCTGGCGCAGGCGTGCGGACAGCGGTCACGACCTACCCCCTCGACGCGGCTTCGCAGGCCTTGGAGGATCTGCGCGCCGGGCACTTGAAGGGCGCCGCCGTTTTGCTCGTCGGCGCCGACTGAGGCGCCGGTCGGTTGATCGCCTAGGCTTCGTCATCCCGATGGCTGACCAGCCGAACATTTTGTACCTGCATTCGCACGACACCGGGCGCTACGTGCAGCCATACGGGCACCCGGTGCCGACGCCGAACATCCAGCGCCTGGCCGACCAGGGCGTGCTGTTCCGCAAAGCCTTTTGCGCCGTCCCGACCTGCTCGGGCTCACGCGCATGCCTGCTGACCGGCCAGTACGGCCACACCAGCGGGATGCTCGGGCTCGCGCACCGCGGTTGGGAGCTCAACGACTACACCCAGCACCTCGCCAACACGCTGCGCCGCGCCGGCTACTACTCGATGCTGATCGGCGAGCAGCACATCGCCAAGCGCCCGGACGTGATCGGCTTCGACCGCGTCGCGAAGATCCCGACAACCCGTGTCGAGTCCGTAGCGCCGGTCGCGATCGACGCGCTCAACGAGCCGCTGCCGGAACCGTTCTTTCTCTCGGTTGGGTTCTTCGAGACGCACCGGGACTGGCTGGGGCCCTCGTCGGTGCGCGACGCGCTCTATTCGATTCCGCCGCCGAACCTCCCGGACACGCCCGAGACGAGGATCGATATGGCCTCCTACAAGGCCAGCGCCCGCTCGCTGGACCAGGGCGTCGGCTCGGTCCTCGCGGCGCTCGACGCGCAGCCGTCCAGCCGCAGGACGCTCGTCTTCCTGACGACCGACCACGGGCTCGCCTTCCCTGGCGCGAAGGCGACGCTGTACGACCGTGGCCTCGGCGTGATGCTGATCATGCGCGGCCCCGGGGGCTTCTCGGGAGGCTCGGTCAACGACGCGCTGGTCTCGCACCTGGACATCTATCCGACCCTCTGTGAGCTCGCCGGGACCCCGACGCCGGACTTCGCGCAGGGCCATTCGCTGCTGCCGCTCGTCGAGGGCGAGGTGGACTCCGTGCGCGACCGGCTGTATGCCGAGATGAACTGGCACGCGGCCTACGACCCCCAGCGAGCAGTGCGGACCAACCGCTTCAAGTACATCCGCCGTTACGGCGACCGCCGCACGCCGGTGCTCGCGAACTGCGATGACTCGCCGAGCAAGACGCTGCTGGTCGAGAACGGCTGGGCCGAGCGCGAAATTCCCTTCGAACAGCTTTACGACCTGACGTTCGACCCCAACGAGGACGCCAACCTGATCGACAACGACGCGTACGCGGCGGTGCGCGACGAGCTGCGCGCCGACCTCGACCGCTGGATGCACGAGACCGGCGACCCGCTGCTCAACGGGCCCCTCATTCCGCCGCCGGGGGTCGAAATCAACAGCCCGGACCAGGTCTCTGCGAGCGAGCCCCTGACGGTCATCCCGGGGGTGCCGGCGTGAGCACGCCCCCGACCAGCTCCTACCTGATCTGCGCGACCCAGCGCTGCGGGAGCACCCTGCTGTGCGAGTCGCTCAAAGCGACGGGCGTCGCCGGCGAGCCGCGCGAGTACTTCGAGGAGCTCAAGGAGACCGGCGTGCCGCGCCGCCCGCGCGAGTACTTCTGGGGTGTGCGCAGCCCCGAAGTGCTTCGCCTGCTGCCACAGGAAGCCGACCTCGACCGCGACTCCGAACGCAAGCCGAGCTGGAGCCGCGAGAACTACGCGGCGCACTACGAGGCCGCAATCGAGCTCGGCACGAGCGATAACGGCGTGTTCGCCGCGAAGGTGATGTGGAGTTACTTCCCGGACTTCCTGGAGCTGATGCGCGGCATTCCGCGTTTCGCCGGCAAGGGCGACGGCTCGCTGCTCGGCTCGGCGTTCCCGGGGCTCAACTATGTCTTCATCTCGCGCTCGGACAAGGTCCGCCAGGCGGTCTCGCTGTGGCGCGCACTGCAGACGTGGAAGTGGCGCGCCGCCTCGGGGGAGACGCAGGGCGAGCAGCGGCCGGTCTACTCGTTCGACGCGATCGACCACCTGCTCGACGGTCTGCGCCGGCAGGAGGACGCCTGGCGCGGCTTCTTCTTCCGGATCGGACGGGACCCGCTGCAGATCACCTACGAGGAGATCGCCGCCGACCCGGACGCCGCCGCCCGCAGGGTGCTCGAGACGGTCGGCATTCACCTCGAGGCCGAGCCCGGCGGGCCCGCGCGCGAGATGCGCCGTCAGGCCGACGAGCTTTCCGAGAGCTGGGTCCAGACCTATCTCGAAGACGTTTCGCGGCGCTGATCGGCCGGGCTATTCGGCGGCATAGCCGATTGCGGCCAGTTCGCTGCGCCGCGCCGCGCTGAGGGCCGGCCAGGCCGCGTCGTAGCCGAACACCTCGCGCAACGACGCCGAGCCGAACCGCTCGCCGACGATCTCGATGTGCTCGGGCCCGACGAGCGCGGGGTGCGCGGCGCCACAGGTCCGCGCGAGGGCGAGCATCTCGCCGCGCAGCGTTCGGATGTAGTTCGCCGAGCGGCGCGCGTTCAACGCCGGGTCGAGGCCGCTCTCGAGCCAGCGGGACTGCGTCGCGACGCCGGACGGACAGCGACCCGTGTGGCAGCGTTGCGCCTGGATGCAGCCGATCGAGAGCATCGCCTCGCGTCCGACGCTGACCATGTCGCAGCCGAGCGCGATCGCGAACAGGGCCTCGTCGGGGAACCCCAGCCGGCCGGCACCGACGAACGTGATCTCCTCGGCGAGGCCGCGCTGCGCGAAGGTCGAGTAGACACGCGAAAAGCCGAGCTTGAAGGGCAGCGCGACGTGGTCCGAGAAGGCGAGCGGCGCGGCCCCCGTCCCGCCCTCGCCCCCGTCGATGTTCACGAAGTCCGGTCCGCCCCCGCTCGCCGCCATCCTGTCGGCCAGCTCGACCCAGAACCCCGCTTCCCCGACGGCGGACTTGATCCCCACGGGCAGCCCGGTCGCGCCGGCGATCAGCTCGATGAACTCGACGAGTCCCGCGACGTCGTCAAACGCCGTGTGGCGCGGCGGGCTGACGCAGTCAACGCCGGCCGGGACCCCCCGGATCGCGGCGATCTGGGGAGTGACCTTCGCGGCGGGCAGCATGCCGCCGAGCCCGGGCTTTGCGCCCTGCGAGAGCTTGATCTCGATTGCGCGCACCGGCGCTTCCTGGACCCGCCGGCACAGCTCGTCAAGCGAGAAGCGGCCCGCGGCGTCGCGGCAGCCGAAATAGCCGGTCCCGACCTGAAAGACGAGTTCGCCGCCCCCACGGTGCGCGGGCGCCAGGCCGCCCTCGCCGGTGCCCTGCAGGCAGTCGGCGAGCGCCGCGCCGCGGTTCAGCGAATCGACCGCGGGCGCGGAGAGCGCGCCGAAACTCATCCCCGAGATGTTGACGATCGACGCCGGCCGGAACGCGCCGGCACGGCCGTGCGCCGCGCCGAGGACCTTTCCCGCGGGGACCGCGAACTGCGGCGCCGCCCCAGGCGCGCCGTGCCCTGGCGGCGCGGCGGGAAACGGCGAATGCTTGATGATCACCAGCGACTCGACGGACTCCATCTCGTCGTCGCTGCCGAAGCCGAAGGTGTCCGGGCGCCCCGCTGCGGTCGCCTCGATCCAGCGACGCTGGTCGCGCGAGAACGGACGCTCCTCGTTGTTGGAGGTGACGATGTACTGGCGCAGCTCGGGGCCGACGTCCTCGAGCACGTAGCGCAGGTGGCCGATGACCGGGAAGTTGTGCAGCACCGCGCGGCGGCGCTGCAGCAGGTCGTACGCGACAAGGCCCCCGACGGCGGCGCCCGCCGCCAGACCAACCCGCTTCACCGCGCAAGCTCCATCTGCAGTGAAGGCTAGTGCCCGCCGGCCGCTCGGAGCCCGTCGCCCGCGGGGTCACCGGCCGCACCTCCTGTGGCCGCGCGCGCGCCGGCCGTCCGCGCGCCGGGTAGCGTGGGGCCCATGAACATCACTCGCGGTACCTCAAGGCGGCGCGCAATGCCAGCGCTCGCATTTGCCGGGCTGGCGCTCCTGGGCGCCGGCTGCGGCAGCAGCGGCAGCGAAAGCTCGGCCTCGTCGAAGTCGCCGACCGAACTCATCGAAGCCGCCGGCAACGCTTCGAAGAGCGCCAAGTCGGTGAAGCTCAACGTCCACGTCACGGGCGCGGCAGCGACGAACATCGAAATCCTGAACGTCCCCAACCAAGGGGTCGAGGGGAAGATCGACGTCAAAGGCCGACAGGCGGAATTCATCGTCGCGGGCGGCACCTTCTACCTCAAAGGTGGGGAACAGCTGTTCGCCGGCTCCGGGGCGCCGTCCGGATTGACCTCCGAGCTCAAGGGCAAGTGGATCAAGATTCCCGGCGCCGATGCGCAAAGCGGCGGCCTGACGCAGGTCGGTGATCTAGCGGGTCTGCTGGACAAGAACATCTCCGAGCTCAAGAGCAGCAAGAGCCACCTCACCAAGACCGGCGAAACGACGATCAACGGCAAGAAGGTGGTCGGCCTGACGGGCACCGCGAACGGCCAGAAGGGCACGATCTTCGTCGAAGCCGCGGAACCTCACTACCCGGTGGCGCTCGAAGCTTCCGAGGCGAACGGCGGGAACGCGAAAGCGACCTTCGAAGACTGGAACGCAAACGCAGAAGTGAAGGCCCCGGCCAACGCGGTCGACCTCCAGTCGCTGCTCGGCTGACGGCTGCAAGGGCGGGCGCCGAGCGGGCGCCCGCCCAGACTCACGGCAGGAAACCGGCTCGGCGCGTGACATGCTCGTGCCGAACCGCATGCGGCAGCGCACGATCTACAGCCCCCGCCCGCGAGAAGCGTGCTCCCGCGCCCGACGACGGTTCGCGGGAGCGCTCGCGTGCGTCGCGCTCGCCCTGGCCGGCGCGGGTTGCGGCGCGTCTCAGGGAACGACCACGGGCACTACGGCGCTCGCCGGCGGCGAACCACCGCCGGTCACCTCCTCACTCAGCCACCACGAAGAGCTGATTGCCGCCGGCGGAAATCTCGCGATCGCCGACGGCTGCTCGACCTGCCACACCGAGGCGCAGTCCAGCCGCCTGGGGCCGAGCTTCTATTCCTTCGCCGGCCACGACGTCCGGCTCGCCAGTGGCCGCACGGTGCTCGTCAATGAAGCGTTCGTCAAACGCGAGCTCGAAAACCCTGAACGTGAACCGATGAGCGGCTACAGCCCGCGACTGATGTGGAACACGCTCCGGCGCCTGCACGTGCACCTGGACCGCCATTCGATCGAAGCGCTCGCCGCGTTCGTCGAGCAGATCGGCCCGGAACCGTAGGGCGGTGCCCCGGGGGCTTGTGCCGCCGGCGGCGCTCCGGGTAGACTGATCATCGATTTTCGAAAATCTAGACTCGAGGAGCCCACCCCATGTCCGCGTCAGCCGCCCCCGCGATCCGACCGGAGGATTTCCTGAACATCGACTCCCTGCTGAGCGACGAGGAGCGCGACATCCGTGACACGGTGCGCTCGTTCGTGCGCGACCGCGTCCTGCCTGACGTCGGGACCTGGTTCGAGGAGGCGCGCATCCCGCTGGAGCTCGCGCCCGAACTCGGCCGCATCGGCGTCCTGGGCATGCACCTCGAGGGCTACGGGTGCGCAGGCGCCAGCGCGACCGCGTACGGCCTCGCGTGCATGGAGCTCGAGGCCGGTGACAGCGGCGTGCGCAGCCTGGTCTCGGTCCAGGGGTCGCTCGCGATGTACGCGATCCACCGCTGGGGCTCGGAGGAGCAGAAGCAGACCTGGCTCCCGGGGATGGCCGCGGGCGAGAAGATCGGCTGCTTCGGGCTGACCGAGCCCGACGCCGGCTCGGACCCGGGCTCGATGCGCACGCGCGCACGGCGCGACGGCAGCGACTGGATCCTCCACGGCCAGAAGATGTGGATCACCAACGGCTCGGTCGCCGACGTCGCGGTCGTCTGGGCGCGTACCGACGAAGGCGTCAGGGGCTTCCTCGTGCCGCGCGGCACGCCCGGCTTCAGCGCGCAGGACATCCACAAGAAGCTCTCGCTGCGCGCTTCCGTGACCAGCGAGCTGCTGCTCGACGAAGTACGCCTGCCGGGCGACGCGGTGCTGCCCGAGGTGAGCTCGCTGCGCGGGCCGCTCTCGTGCCTGAACGAGGCGCGCTACGGCATCGTCTGGGGTGCAGCCGGCGCTGCCCGGGCCTGCCTCGAGGCGGCGATCGAATACTCACTCGAGCGCCGCCAGTTCGACCGGCCGATCGCCTCGTTCCAGATCCAGCAGCAGAAGCTCGCGATGATGGCCCTCGAGGTCAACCGGGCGACGCTGCTCGCGCTGCACCTAGGCCGCCTGAAGGACCGCGGCCAGCTCCGCCCCGAGCACGTCAGCATGGGCAAGCTAGGGAACGTCAACGCGGCGCTCGACGTCGCGCGGACGGCGCGCCAGGTGCTCGGCGCGAACGGCATCACGCTCGAGTATCCGGTGATCCGCCATATGAACAACCTCGAGTCGGTGGTCACCTACGAGGGCACCGCCGACGTTCACGCGCTGGTAATCGGGAGCGCCCTGACAGGGATCGACGCGTTCCGGTGAGCACTGCGATCCAGCCGGTCGTCCTGCCCGGCACGACCGCCGAGCACACACTCGAGTGGCTGCGCCGCGCGATCGTCACGCGTCAGCTGCGCCCTGGCCAGAAGGTGCTCCAGGACGACCTCGCGCAGGAGCTCGGTGTGAGCATCGGTCCCGTGCGCGAGGCGCTGCGCGTGCTCGAGCAGGAGGGCCAGGTGACCTATCTGCCCCGGCGCGGCTACTTCGTGACCGAACTGGACATTGCCGACCTGCGCGAGATCTACGAGCTGCGCCGGATCCTCGAGGCCCGCGCGGCCCGCGCTGCGCTTCCCTTCCACGACGCCCGGTCGATCGCGCTCGCGGCGGACGCGGCGCGCGAATGCGCGGCGGCAGCCGAGGCGGGCGACGTGGCGCGCGAGCTCGAAGCGAACCGCCGATTCCACTTCGCGCTCCTGCGGGCGCCCGGCCAGCAGCACACCCTCAGGCTGATTCGGCTGCTGTGGGAGGCGACCGAGGCCTACCGCGCGATCTACTACAACTCGCCACGCGAGCGGCGCGCCGCGAACGCCGCGCACAACAGGATCCTCGCGGCGCTGCGGGCCGGTGACGGCGAGCGGCTCGTCAAAGAGCTTGACGCCCACCGCGACCGGGCGCTGCGAATGCTCGAAGGCATCCTCGGCGAGGACGAGCGCACGGCGCAATGAGGTTCCGGGCCGTCGTGGAGCCGCACGAACCGATGCGCGGCCTCGAGGTGCCCCCCGAGGTCGTGGAGTCCTTCGCCGCAGGAAAGCGGCCGCCCGTGACGATCACCGTCAACGGGCACACCTGGAAGAGCCGTGTCGCGATCATGCGCGGGCGCTACCTGCTCGGGCTGAGCAACGCGAACCGCCAGGCGGCTGGCCTGCAGGTCGGCGACGAGGTCGAGGTCGACCTGGAGCTCGACACCGAGCCGCGGGAGGTCCTCGCGCCGCCCGACTTCACGAGTGCCCTCGAAGCCGATCCCCGCGCGCAGGCCGCCTACGAGCGGCTGTCCTACAGCCACAAACGCGAGCACGTCCGAGCAATCGAGAGCGCCAAGAAGCCCGAGACCCGTGCGCGGCGCATCGCGAAGGCGCTGGAACAGCTCGGACCCGTGTAGCTGCGGGCGCGTCAGCCGGCGCCGCGTGCCCGGCGGTTCGCTTCGGCGGCGCGCTCAACCGCGGGGTCGCTGCTGCGCAGCGGCACCGCCACGCGCTCGGCCTCGGCGACCTGTCCGACGGCTGCGATCCGTGACGCGAGAGTCGCCACGCGGTCGAGCGCCTGGCGCTCGCTGTCGAGACTCTCGTGCAGCAGGCGGCACGCGGTGCGCATCCCGAGCGCCCAGCCGTCGATGATCAGGCCCTCGTAGACCGCGACCTCGAAGTGCGCCGTCTGCATCGCCCAGTCGAGGATCACGCGGTCGGCGAGCTTGGAGTCGGCCCTGCGCAGCTCGACGCGGCCATGATCGGCGATCGCTTCGAGCGCGGGGCACGACTCCGCTTCGAGCGGCCAGCCCATCACGTCGAAGACGACTTCGGCGTTACCGGCGTGCTCGCGCGCATCCTGGAGGTGGGCTTCGAGCGCCGTGCGCAGCGGCTCGCCTTCCGCTGCCGCGAGGAACTCGGCGATGCGCTCGCCGGCGACGCGCTCCATGCCAAGCGCGAGCGCCAGGCGGTAACGGAAGAGTGCTTCGGGCGTCTCGATGGCGGCAAGCACGGCTGGCGGCTCCTCTCCGGTCGTTGGTTGCCTGCGGGTCGGAGCGCCCGCCACAATTCGCTACCCCGCCTGCCACGCGCGAAACAGGCCTACCGCTCCGATCGCGCCCGAGATGTGTTTCCTCTCATGTTGGGGCGGGGGTCGCGATCGATCGCCGCCGCCGCGGGGCCGATTCCGCGCGCAGATCGACAGCTGGGAGACGACGATGCGCACACGAACAGGCACCGTTGGGCCGCCGGCCCCGGGTAGGGATCGAGAGCAGGAACTCATTCGCCGCTGGTCCGTGGAGCGCGATGTGCGCGCCCGCGACGCGCTCGTCGATACCTACGCGCCGCTCGCGCGTAACCTCGCGCGGCGCTACCGCCGCTCCTCCGAGCCGCTCGAGGACCTCGAGCAGATCGCCTACCTCGGGCTCGTCAAAGCCCTCGAGCGTTTCGACTTCGAGCGCGGCACTTCGTTCCAGTCGTTCGCCGTGCCGACAATCCTCGGCGAGATGCGTCGCTATTTCCGCGACTGCGGATGGTCGGTCCACGTCCCGCGCGGCGCCCAGGAACGGGCGTTGAAAGTCCGTGACGCCCAGCGACGGCTGACCCACGAATACGGGCAGGAACCGACCGTGGCGCGGATCGCGGAGTACCTCGAGTTCGACCTCGAGGACGTCGTCGACGCGCTCTACGCGCTGCGCTCCTACGACGCGTCCTCGCTCGACGCCGAGATCGCCGGCGGCGACGGGGACTCCGAAACGTACATCGAGCGCCTTGGCGCAGAGGACGCCAACTTCGAACTAGTCGAGCTGAGCCACGCCGCGGCCGCGGCGCTACGCGAGCTGCCCGAGCGCGACCGTCAGGTGCTCAAGCTCCGTTTCGTCGACGAGCTGACCCAGACCGAGATCGCCACGCGGATCGGCGTCTCCCAGATGCAGGTCTCGCGAATGCTGCGCCGCTCGCTCGAGCGGCTGCGCGCGGTCGCCGACGCCGCCTGAGGCGCGCCGTCAGAGTTCGTCGTCGATGTTGATCGCCCGCTCGAGCTTGGCGTCCGCATCGAGCTGCTCTTCGCGGATCGCCTCGAGCATCGCGGTGGCCACGGCGTCGAGCTTGGACTGAATCGCCGCCTCGGAACGCAGCTCGGCGTTCTTGAGCATCGCGAGCAGAAGCAGCGCGACAGCCGTGATCACGGTGCCCATGACCTGCTCGTAGGTCGAGCCGGCATGGAACGCGTAGCCGAGCGCCCAAGCGGCCACAAGCCCCGCGCAGACAAGGAAGAACAGCGGCGAGCTCGAGAAGTAGGACGCTCGCTCGGCGACCTTGTCGAAGCGCGTGCGCCGTTCCGGCTCGCCGCGGTCCACCGGGTGACGCAACGACGGCGGCTCGCGCACCCGTCCGAGCAGACGGCGCAGCCGGCTCTCCCGCCGCACGGTCAGGGGCGGTATTCGGTGCGCTCGATCTCGCCGGGACGGCGCCGCGGCCGCCAGAGCGCGAGCTCGAACAGCGAGAGCACGAGGCCGGCGGCGCCGGCGATCATCAGGATCAGCCCGACCGTCTGGATCGAGAAGCCCGATGTCGTCGCGGTGACCGCGTAGCGCAGGATCGCCCCCGCGGCGATGAGCAGAATTGAAACGCCGATTCCCATGGCGCTTTCTATTCCCAGCTTTCTGCAGGCGAAACACCGGATCCACCGGCGTCCACGGTGGGCGCTCAGCGGACGGTCACGATCCAGCCTTCGGAGCTGCGGACGATCGGGGGGTGGATCCCGGTGAGCAGCGTGAACAGATGCGGTGAGACGTAGACCTCGATCACTGCCGCGAGCAGCAGCACCGGCAGGGCGATTGCCACCGTCACGACGGTCGCCGCGAGCAGCTGGTCCCACTCGCCGCGGCGGCTCGCGATGATCCACGCCGCCAGGGGAAGGAACAGGGCCATCAGCTCCGGGATCGCATGCGGCAACACGCCGAGCAGCAGCAGGGCGGGCGAGACGCGCAGGAAATGCGAGACGCCGGCGAGCGTCTGCCCGATCCGCCATGCCTGGATGCTCAGCGAGAACGCGGTGGCGGCGAACACGAACGCGATCGCCACCTTGGCACCGCGCTCATGCACCCACTTGGCGACCCCGTGCTGTTGCTCGGCCTGCAGCGGCAGCGAGCTGCCGGCGATGAACCCCGCGACGCAGGCCATCGCGTGCAGCGTGAGCACGAGCAGGTTGCCGCGCACCAGTTCGGCGACGTTCGTCAGGTTTCCGACCTGGAACGGCGGTTGCAGGTTGAGGATCTGTTCGTAGCCCGTGTCCAGCGACGCAACGATCCAGACGGCGGCGAGCAGCCCAATCGCGGCGACGAACGAGCCGAGCAGCCAGCGGCGCAGCACCGGCGCAGGGGCCAGACGCCAAGCATGCAGGGCTGCCCGCGTGTCGCGCATGCCGGTGGAGAAGGCGTACGACGATGCGGCCATAGGTTGCTATCGACTCGGGCGCGGCTCAACTGAAGCCGCGACGAAAACACGGCGCTCGACCACACCGCTCGCGACCGCAGTCGGCCCACGCGCGACCGCGAGCCACCTGGCGGGCTATTGGGACTCGGGACAGGGCTCGGGAAGCACCTGCGAGCGCTCCGGGCGTTCCACGGTCGAAGCTGCGGCTGCGGTTTCGACCGGCGCCGGGACGCGCCGCCGGGGTGCCCCGGCCGGCGAGCGCTCGCTGAGCAGGCGCCAACGCGTCTGCCATGCGAACTGCGGCCAGGCGCGCTGCGCCAGGAGCACGCCGAATGCCACGATCGCGCCCGCAAGCACGTCGGCCGCAAAGTGATTCCCGGTCGCGACGACGACGAGCGCCGTGATGACCGGGTAGACGGCGGCGAGGGTCCGCAGCGCTACCGAACGGGTCAGTCGCCAGACCACGATGCAGCACCAGATTGCCCAGGCGACGTGGAGCGAGGGCATCGCCGCGTACTGGTCGGCGGTGCTGGCAAGCCCGCCCCGGTGGAAGTCACCGACGGCTCCCGAGATCGCGATCACGTCGCGAAACCCGTCGACGGTGAGCATCCGGGGCGGCGCGAGCGGAAAGAGCCAGAAGATCGCGAAGGCGATCAGGTTGATCAAGATGAGCTGGTTGCGCAGCGGCAGGTAGAGGTCCGTGCGACGCCACCAGAGATAGGCGAGCAGACCGAACGTCACAAAGAAGTGCGCCGCGACGTAGTAGTAGGAGGCAAGCAGCGCGACGGCCGCATGCGACGCGGTCCAATGGTCGAGCGCCAGCTCCGGCGAGAAACCGGCAACCTGCTCGAAGTGGAGCAGCGACGCGGCGTGAGTGAGAGCCTCGGCGCGGCGCAGCGGAGCCAGGTCGTTGACCTCGTCATAGAGCCACGCGAGCCAGAGCACGATGAGGGCTTGTGCCGCGATCGCCGGCCGGCCACCGATCGGCCTGAAAAGCGCGCTCACGCGCGCTAGCGGATGCGTGCTCGCCTGACGGCTTGCGGGGTGCGGTTCACGGGTCCGGGACGAATCGGCCCCCTTGGTCTGCGCGTCGCGAGATGCACGCCATGAGACCGGACTTTTGGGGGCGACTGCCATCTACACCGCTCGCGTGCCCTCGTACGGACGGGCACAAACTCCTAGCTCGATTAGGCGTGGAGTCTAACGCCCACGACGTTGACAGCCGTCAGGCGGATGGCCCCAGCATCGGGAGGCCGCGGGCGGCACTATTCCGGCTGCCCGCATCGGGTCGACCCGGACCGCCAGCGCGCTTCTGACACAGGCACGCCGGGCGACGCGCGCGACTCCTTCAGAGTGACCTCGCCGCCTCTTTCAGCAACCGTGGCACGTCGTGGATTTCGTCTGTCTCGATTTCCACGCTGACATTGAGCACCTGCAGGTAGCCGAAGCCTTTGTCCCCGCTGTAGCCGTATTCCGCATCGTTGCCGACGTGTCGCAGCCGGATTCGGGAATAGCCCCTGTCCCAGCTTCTGCGCCTGAATCCTTTCTCCATCTTCGCGAAAAGTCGCTTCGAGATGTGGCCT
>Ga0182013_10004452_pt1 | contig 16805 bp, 17 predicted proteins | sample 612S2MmetaG_FD_120487 | JGI IMG/M metagenome (GOLD analysis project Ga0182013, IMG submission 120487) | Permafrost microbial communities from Stordalen Mire, Sweden - 612S2M metaG | ecosystem: Environmental > Terrestrial > Soil > Wetlands > Permafrost | place: Sweden: Stordalen | collected...
CCGACGCGGAATGCGCGACGATATGCGGTTGGACTGGCGCGGACGACTCCGTGAAAGCGCTCGCGCAGCGTCGACACCGAATCGAAGCCGACGGCCGATGCGATGCGCTCGACGGGCAGGTCCGTCGTTTCGAGAAGCTGCTGGGCGCGGCGCACACGCGCTCCGATAACCCACTGTCCCGGTGTGCGGCCCGTCTGCTCGCGGAAGCGGCGGCTCAAGGTTCTCGTACTCGACCCGGCCTTAAGCGCGAGTTCAGGTAGCGTCAGCGGTGCCGTTACGTGTTCCTCGATCCAGCGAAGGAGCGGCTGCAGCGTCGACGACGACTCCGGCGGTTCGTGAAGGATGAACTGCGCTTGGCCGCCGGAACGTTCCAGGGGCATCACCGCGGCGCGCGCCGCGTTGGCGGCGGCATCGGCCCCGAAATCACGGCGCACGAGATGCAGGCACAAGTCGATGCCGCTCGCGGCCCCGGCCGACGTCAGCAACTGGCCGTTGTCGACATAGAGTACGTTTGGATCGACCTCGATCGCGGGGTAGGACGCGGCGAGTTGCGCTGCCGCGAGCCAGTGGGTTGTCGCGCGAAGATGGTCGAGCACTCCCGCCGCAGCGAGCACGAACGCTCCGGTGCAAATTGATGCGATGCGAATGCCTCCGGCAGCAGCTTCACGGATGACGGCGATTACGGCTGCGGGGACGCGTTGCGAGATGTCGGCGATGCCCGGAACGATGATCGTCCGTGCATCGAGCATCTCGCTCAAGTCCCAGCGCACGCGCAGGTCGAGGAATGTGGTTTTGACGACCCGTGCTTCGCCGCACACGCGGATGTCATAGGCCAGGTCGCCGGATGGCGTGCGGACGCGCGACAAAACCTCGCAGGGCGTTGCCAAGTCGAACGGCAGCACGCCGTGCATCGCGAGAATCGCTATCTTATGCATCGCTCCCAAGTTGGCCAAAATCCATCGATAGATGGCATTTATGCCACTCGCGAAAACGGCCCTGCCAGGCTAGGATTGGTTCCATGATAAGCCAGATGCAAACCGCGATGCTGATTTTGCCCTACGTTATGCCGATCGTCATCGCGCTCGCCTTCATCGCAGCCTGCTCCCTCTTTCACGAGCCCAATCGGCGCAGCTTTAGCGCGCTTATGATCGCCGGCGCGGGTGCTGCATATTTGGGCGGCGGACTCGGCGGCTGGGAGATCGTGTTCTGCGTCCTGCTGACGTTTATGGCCTATCGCGGGCTCAGTGACTATCGGTACATCGGCACGGCGTGGGTCTTGCATACGTGCTGGGACGTGCTACACGACCTCTACGCGAATCCGATCATCCCGTTCGTCCAGACGTCGTCCACGGGTTGCGCCATTTGCGATCTGGTGCTCGCCGCGTGGTACTTCCTCGGCGCCCCCTCGATCTATCGCTTAGCGCCTGCGCGTGCCAAAGCGCCTCAGAGGTGACATCTGCGATGCGTTCCCCCAGTTCGGAATATGTCCCAGACGGCGCTAGGGCCTACCGGATGGCATAGCCGATTCAGGGGCGCTTCCAGTTGCGATCGGAGCGACCACGATCGCACCATCACGAAGCGACACACTTCCTACGAAGACGGCCGCCGGTCGAGCGCAGCCAGGAATCGCCGGATGTATGCTGAGTGCCCGTGTGTATGCCAACATCTCGCTGTGCAGCCCGTCGTCGAGAATCACGTCCCCCGGGATCCGAATAGCAGCACCACCATCCAGACGTAGCTCGATGATAAACAACACTTCGGGTGTGTTTGTATGTTGCGGATTTTGCGGATTGTGTATAAAGAAGTCCATCGCCGACGTGGAAGTAACGATGATACTGTGCGGGCCACTGAATTGGCGCCTTGGGTCACTTTCTCCGGGGCATCGCGTCGCGGACGGATCAGGTGTCGGGCCGACGAACACGGACTGCGCGGCCGGCAACGATGCGCTCGGAGGTGGAGTTGCTACGGCCGCGACACCCATCTCGACGCTGCCGTTCTGGACGTGGAAGGACACGAGGAAAACGGCCGCTGCGGTCCCGCAGCCCGCAATCGGGTCGTTGATCGTAACCAACGAGCCAAGTTGAACAAGAGCTCCATGCATCTCCGAATCAATATCCAACGTCGGTGGAATCAGCGATGCGCCGCGACCATCGTGACGGATGATCTCGATGAAAGACCCTAATGATGAGGGATTGTGGGCGTGAAAGTTCGCTTCGGATGCCGATGAGATCGGTATCCGCGGAAAGACGCGTGCCTTGAGAACACCGGGCTTTTCCCCCGGGCACGCCGTCGCGGAGAAATCGGGGGCAGGGCCTACGATGATCACGGGCGGCGGCACTTGAGCCACGCCTGGCACTGCGCACAGTGGAAGGAGCGCGACGAGCATACACCACGACACTCGGAGCTTCATGCTCGCAGGGTGCACCAACCACCCTCGGCTAACCGCATGAGCCGCATTTAGGTGGTCCCCACGAGGGCCGGCCGGATTTGTGGATTCGCGCGCTCGTTGACGGCGGCGAGGAGGCTGTGATGAATTGCAACGTCCAGCGCAATGCACACCTCACCGTCTTGGCGTCGCGCGGCCTCATCTTCAGGACCGTGATCGTGCCACGACATCATGCCGCCGAAACGGAAAACGTAATCCGCCGATAGCGCTGCTGCAGCCGTTGGTGAAGAACTCGGCGCGGACGCGCACTTCCATCTGGATGTCCGTGCGGGCCAAGACCGGCGTCTTATAGTCGACCTGCGTCGAATGATGGGCCTCCAGCACGCGGGCCGCCGCTCATGATCGAGAAGCTTCCGGCCGGGGTCGACCAATAGGGCGTTAGCCATAAGCACTTGTCGGAATCGTTGAGCACCTTCACGTGATAACGAACGTGCTCCAGGTATCCGCCGGGCGGCGGCGAGCCGGCGGCCGACGCTCCGCCCGGCGGAACGACCGCGACGAGCAGCAGAAAGGCAAGAGCCAGAACGGCAGGTTTCGTCATTGCGATCCTTTTGGTGGTCACGGCGCCGCTACCTCGGCCGCACGCGTCGCTGTTATTCTGCCGCATCCGCGGTCAGCGCGTTCCAAGCGGCGAGAGAGTCCATGTAGTCTCTCCAGTGCGCGATTTTCCGGTGTTCGATCGTAATGATCGAGCAGAACCGATTGTTATACTTCACAGCCGTTTCGAGAATCGTTCCATGGACCTCGTACTCGATGACGACGACACGGCCGCCGTCCGTCTTGTGGACGATCAACTCATCGGCGGACTGCAGCGCGATGTTGTCGACATAGTCCCTGAACGCGGCCATTAGGTCAGCCCGCCCCTTGATGACCCGAGGCCAGCCGGGGATGTTATAGAGGATCTCGTAGACGACATCGCCGGCGACAACATCGAAGAAGTGCTCGCCGTCGACGAGGTTTCCGAGCGCGCCTCGCACGAGATCGAAGTACGGTCCGGCGCCCTCGTAAGCGGCGTATGTGTTGTTCGGCATGGCTATCTCCAAGCGGGAGGCAGATCGTCGAACTATGTTGGCGATCCCGGTGCTTTATAACCCGTCTGCTGTGCGATGGCAACCATACCGTCTAATCGTTCGCGTCGTCCGGGGGACGCGGTACCTAGGCGCTGGCGCATCGATTAAGGACATCGTCACGCTGGGGCAGTCTGTCTGGCAGGCGTACGCGTGCGGCGGCGATTACGCGGTCCGCAGCACCGTAAAAGATATCGAGTTGCCCGTCGGAGCGCAGATCCGTTGCGCTAGGAAAGATAATATCGGAATGTCCTTTGCCAAGCTCATATTCGGCAAGCGGTTCCAGAATCGGCGACGGCGTCCGGTAAAGAACATGCGAGGGACGCTCGGGATCAAGAATTGCCAGGCCCATGCAATAGCGCCGGCGCGCGTTCTGAGTCGCGACCGCGTGATACGGCAAGACCCAACCATAAGGGAGACGTACGGGCGGCGGCCCGGGACCGATTTTCTCAGACTCCCATGGCTGCTCCGGCGCCATGACACGTTCGTGTCTCCCGACCGATGTCAATTGACCGATGTCGGAGAGAACGGCGTCAACGGGAATGTAGGATATCCAGATATGCTCGCGCACGTTCATTCCGCAGTGATCGTCACCCAACTGCAGCGTCGGCCGATGCAAGACACCAAACGAGGGCTTCCCAAGCGGATCTAAGATCACGTCGGAAAAGAATGCCGCATCCTTGTTGCTGCATAGGTTGATGTCAGGCTCGTCAGCGACGACCTCATACTTCAGGAAGCCAAGCTGTTTCCATATGCGGAGGTCTTTGGACATCGCGACGGCTACCCGCGGTCCACTCGGTACGAAGGCCGTGTACGTCATGATGTAACGCCTTAGCAGAGGTACGTAGACGACGCGCGGATCTTCGAGAACGCTGTCACTCGAACTACCGTCGTCAGACGCCTGTGCGCCGAGCACGAGGCCAAGGCGTTCAGCGCCGCTGGGGCAGTCGCCATGGTAAAGCACCCGCGCATGCCCGATCCGCGAAACGTTGTCTTTATCGACGAGCCGCGGAAAGAGATGCATCGTGCCGTCCGCTGAGCGAACTCCGGCGGGGTTGAACACACCCCAAGCCTCATGCGGTGCACCGCGTTGCGGGCTCATGATGACCCCGAGGCGGCAGACCGCAAAGTCAGCGCCCGGTGCTGACCGATCGGCCACGATTAGACGTTTATGCTGCATTGGCTGCTTCGAACCGACTCTATTCCTCAAAAGCTAAGGTTCGGCTAAGAGCGGCTAGGGTCGCTGCCGTGATCGAGAATCCGGTTCTTGGGTAATATGCAATTATGCAGGGTCTGGCGATCCGGACGAACCGTGAAGATCGAGCGTGACGTCGCCGTACCCATGCGAGACGGCGTGCGCCTATTCTCAAATGTCTACCGGCCCGACGACGCGGCACCGTATCCTGTCGTATTGTCGGTAACGCCCTACGGCAAAGACAACACACCGGATCGACTCGGCATGTTGTTCATGCGCCTCGCCGGCGTGCGCTTTGGGACAATGACCTGCTCGCGGTGGGCGGGTTTTGAGTCACCGGACCCGCTCTTTTGGGTTGACGCCGGATACTGCGTCGTCCAAGCCGATGTACGGGGCATGCATAAATCCGAAGGGTGCGCGGGCGCATGGACACCGACAGACGCGCAAGATTACGCTGAGCTCATCGAATGGTGTGCACGTCAGCCGTGGTCGAGCGGCGCTATTGGATTATGCGGTGTTTCTTATCTGGCGATGTCGCAGTGGAAGGCTGCGGAGCTGCGTCCGCCGGCGCTCAAGGCGATCATTCCGTGGGAAGGCGCGACCGATTTGCTCCGCGAGCTTGCGTATCAAGATGGTGTGCGTGAATCTGGTTTTGTCACGGTCTGGTGGAACAACCGCATGAAACGCGGGCATAACAAACGTTTCGCGATGGTCGAAGATTTTCTCCAAGAGCGCGACGCGCGACCGCTGGACGACGATTGGTGGGCGAGCAAACGCCCGGCCTTCGAGCTGATCGACGTGCCGGCGCTGGTGTGTGCGAGCTGGTCGGATCACGGCCTTCATACTCGTGGTTCGCTGCTCGGCTTCGAAGGCATCGGGTCCCGGCAAAAATGGTTGTTCACGCACGGTCGCCGCAAGTGGGAAACCTATTACGGCGAGGAAGCGCGTACCACGCAGCGCCGCTTTCTTGATCGCTTCCTTAAAGGCGAAGCTAACGGCTGGGATGAGACGCCACGCGTGCGGCTCGAAGTGCGGCAGTCGCTCAAGCGCTGGACCGTTCGTGGCGAGAGCGAATGGCCGCTCGCCGGCGTCGCATATACGCCGATGTACCTCGATGCCGGAGCCGGTACGCTCGAGACGCAACCGCTGAAGGAGATGCAGCAGGTGCGTTATGCAACTGGTGCGAGGGAGTCCCCCGATCGCGCCAGTTTCAGCTATCGCTTTTCGACAGAGACGGAGCTCACCGGAACCATGACGTTGCGGTTGTGGGTCGCGACGAGCCAAGGCACCGATCTGGATCTCTTCGCGAAGCTGCGCAAGTTCGACGCATCCGGGCAAGAGGTCTTTTTCTACGGGTACAACGGCTTCGATAAAGACGGCGTCGCCAAAGGTTGGCTGCGCGTTTCGCATCGGGCGGTCGATCCACGACGCAGCCGGCCCGGCATGCCATGGCATTCGCACCTCAGAGCCGATCCGGTACAGCCGAACGAAATCGTACCGGTCGACATCGAGATCCTCGCCTCGAGCACCGTCTTCGAAACGGGATCGACGTTGCGGGTCGACGTCTTCGGCCACGATGCCGACAAGTACCCGGCATTTCGCCATCAGCCGACCGTGAATGCGGGCTGGCATACAATCTCTACGGGCGCAGCATTTGATTCGCATCTGCTGATGCCGATCGTTCGGCGCCCGCGGCTGGCCGGCGGCGGCGAGCGGTCATCCGCCGGGGTCTAACGCGCTGCCTGGACGCCGCTCTCGCTTGCACTTGCTTACAAGGGAGCGCTTAGTATTCCATTCGGCTGGGCGCGGAAATCGCCAAGGTGCCCTTTCGGCGAAACGTTCATATATAAGTGTCGCTTTATCGTTGAATTGTTCATATAAACGTATTATTTTATAGAAATAAGGACACTTTTATATGAATAATAAGCAGGCCGCCCTTGCCAGGAAGCAATTGGAGCGGCGCCTTGAGCCGCTCCGGCAGATGACGTTGCTCGCTCCCCCCAGAGGCTGGATCAGAGCTATTCGGGAGTCCCTGGGCATGACTGCCCGGCAACTTGCCGCGCGAATCGACGTTGTGCCCTCGCGCATCGTAGCCATCGAGAAAGCGGAAGTTACCGGCGGAATAACGGTGAGGTCGCTGCGGCAGGCTGCTGCGGGGATGAACTGTGCTTTCGTTTATGCCTTTGTGCCGCTCGAGCCACTTGACGACATCGTGCGTGAACGCGCGATGCAAAAGGCACGGAAGCACATCTCGCGCCTCGACCACACGATGCGCCTTGAGAATCAGGCAGTGCTCAAATCCGATCTCGATGCCGAACAGCAGCGCACGGTTGATCTTACCTTATCCGGTTCGCTGCGGGGCCTGTGGGACAACGACGGGGATCGTCGTGTCTGATCCTCTGTTCGATCCTGATGATGAGGCGAACACACCCCTTACCGCTGAGAAACGCGAAGGGCTCATCCCGTCCTACATCACGCTGCGACACGAACTGAATGAAGCCGAACAGAGCAATATTGGCGCGGCTCTACGCTGGAGCGGGGCGCGCAGCCGCGATATTCTCGATCGGGAGGTTCTGAGCGAATTGCACCGGCAGATGTTCGGCGACGTATGGCGTTGGGCGGGGCAGTATCGTGCGACTGCCCGCAATATCGGCGTCGATGCGTACCGGATCTCCATGGACGTACAGCAAGCCATCGACGACGCGCGCTACTGGGTTGAGAACGACACCTATCCGCCGGACGAAATTGCCGTGCGGTTCAGCCATCGCCTCGTTGCTATTCATCCATTTCCAAATGGGAACGGACGCTTTTCGCGCCTTGTCGGCGATCTTCTCGCGGGGCACCTTGGGAAGCCGCCCTTCACGTGGGGACGAAAAAACCTGATCGACGCCGGCCAGACCCGCGCGCGATACGTCGAGGCGCTACGGGGCGCCGACAATCACGATATCGGGCCGCTACTGCTCTTTGCCCGTTCTTAGTTCGTAGCCGAGCAGCGACGAATGAGCGGGTTCATTTCTGCCACATGAGTAAACCCCGATTGCAGAAGAATTCTTTTGCGACGGGAGATTCCACGTGAAGCGTTTACTCATCGGCGTTCTTATGCTGGCCCTCATGAACGGCCCGGCATTCGCACAACAAACGACGCCGCCCATCATCCCATTCACCTCCGTTCCCGACGCGCTCAAGCTTCCCGAGGGGATGTTCTTGGGCGAGGCGGCGGGCGTGGCCGTCAACTCCAAGGGGCACGTGTTCGTGTTCTCGCGCGGCAACACCAACGGTCCGGCATATGCCGCATCGGCCGCGCAACTGCTGGAGTTCGATCAGACCGGCAAGTACTTTCGCGAAATCGGAAAAAATCTGTACGCGTGGTCGTTCGCGCACGCGGTCGCCATCGATCCCGACGACAACATCTGGGCCGCCGACAAGGGCTCGGATATGGTCATCAAGTTCACGCCGAACAACCGCGTTGCGATGGTGTTCGGCCGCAAACAAGAGGCGTCCGATGAGGGCACCGGCCCGCTGAAGCATCCGAAGCCTCCGCTGCCGCCGGTCAACGGCCTCTTCCGGCAAGTCACCGACATCGCGTTCGATAAAGCGCGCAACGGCTACATCAGCGACGGGTACATCAACTCACGCGTCGTGAAGGTCGCCAAAGACGGGCGCTGGCTGACGACGTGGGGCACGCCGGGGAGCGGACCGGGACAGTTCAACACGCCGCACAGCATTGCGGTGGACGCTGCCGGACTCGTGTACGTTGCCGATCGCGGCAATCGTCGCATCCAAGTATTCGATGGCAACGGCAACTTCATCCGGCAGATCACGATCGACGTTCCGGTGCCGCCGGACGCGCAAATGATCTATGGTGACAAACCCAAAGGCGACGATCCCGACGGCGACAACCTCCCATCGCTGCTCAAGCCGGGCGCGCCGTGGGTCGTCTGCATCAGTCCGCCGCCGCATCAATTTCTCTACACCGCCGACGCCTATCCGGGCCGCATCTACAAACTCACCCTCGACGGCAAGCTTGTCGGCATGCTCGGCTCGGCCGGCAAACAGCTCAAACAATTCGGTTGGATCCACGGCATGGCGTGCCCGTCCGAAAACGTGCTCTACGTCGGCGAACTGCTGAACTGGCGCGTACAAAAGCTGATCTTGCATCCCAAATAACCGGTAACGGAGTACTGATTGTCCGGGAAATCGTCTCTGTCCGGCAGGCTCGACGGCCGATATAATCGGCGCATCGCAACTTGCTTTAGGAAGACGTGCTCAACATGAAGGTACTCATCACTAGCGTCGCCCTGATCATGCTTTTCGTCAGCGGTGTCGTACGCAGTCCGTCGTTTGCCCAAGATCGCATCGCTCAGGCCGGTATGCCCGGCAATATGGCGACGTTGCTTTGCCGCCAGGCAACTTCCACCGAAAAGCCGATGGCAACGATGGGGTCGGAAACGCTGGTTTGCAAAACGCTCGACAAGAATAAAATCATGCATATCAAGAAGATGCTCGACGCGATGCCCAACGGCCAACCCATCTGGCTTCAGATGTTGGAGATGCTCCCGGTCGGCAACGGCGCCGGTAGCTAACGACACTGAGACCCTCAAATGCGGGCGGCCGTGCATCGCGCAGCCGCCCGCATTGGTAGGCGATAGTCTTCCGCTAACGGTCGTCATCACATCGGAGCACGGCCTCCTTGAGGCCAGCTTTTGGTCACCAAGCTGCGGTAGCGGCCGGGCGTAACTCCGACGTGGCGGATAAATTGACGTCTAAAATAGCACGCATCGTTGAAGCCGACGGAGTAACAGACGCTGGCAACGCGAGTCTCGCTGTTGCGGAAAAGCTTTTTCGCTGCACGAATGCGTCTTTGAATGATCCAGGCTGTTATGGGTTTGCCGGTGCATCGAGCAAACGTCTCGGTTAGATACGCGGGAGAATATCCGAGGGACATTGCGACGTCGCGTAGGCTTATCGGAGCAGCGTAGTGCTTTTCAATGTATTCGATAACGTCGCGTACGATCGGACTTGCGTCTTTAGGCACAGTAGGTGCCGCGCTCATGCTCGGCCTTGGTCAGGGTCGCCCAGCCACCGAGCGGACGAGCGAGCAACGACGGTGTGGGCGCGTTGCGATGGACGCCGAAGGCGGAAACGACAACGCTAGCGTCGTCGGCCAACGCACCCCGTGCGTGCTCCACCGCAGCTTGGTGGATCGCATCGGCCGTATCGTGTAGGCTCAGCTCTGCGTTTTGAACCGCGCGCACCACACCGGTGCTGCCGAAAAACGCAAGCGCGTCGCCATTGAAGCGCCGCGCTTCGGTAATCCCGTCGGTAACAACAACGAGCAGCTTGCCCAGCGCGACGGTTCGCTCACCGTACGTTGGGTGCGCTCGCAGCGCCCGGAGCCCCAGGATCGGCCCGGTCGGATCGAGGTGCCGATGCCGTCCCGCGTCATCGAAGAGCAGGCCGGGTTCGTGACCGGCTGAAGCGTAACGGAGTTGGGTTTTCCAGCCGTCGGACACCGCAATAAACAGGCTCGCAAACGGGACGGCTTCGCTCTGCACCGTGCGTGCAAAAAACTCGTCGACGGCGTCGAGCGTGTGCGACAGCGACGTCCCACTCAAGATGACGGATCGCGCGTAAGCACGCAGTGCGTCGGCTGCCAGTCCGACGGAGTGTCCGCGACCGGCAACGTCGCCCACGAATATCGCCGATCGATGCGAATCCAAATATAGGTGCTCGGCGAAATCCCCGCACGAGACGGGTTCGCCCGCCGCGCGCGTGTCGATCTGGTGTCTCATGCCCGTAGGATAGCCCTCCGGCGCGACCGCCTCCACGGACAGTACGTACAATAGGCCGCACACTCGAGCTACTCTCAGGTGCGCGGCACACCAAAAAAAATCGCTTTGCAATACCAAAAAAATAGCTCTATGTTAGGCCGAACGTGCCTGCTACGATTCCGCACGTCATGATTACACGCCACGCATTTTCTGCCGCGCTCGCCGCTGGTGCCGCTGCATCGCTCTTGACGGCTGCCCGCCCGGCGCAAGCGGCCGCGGTTCGTAACATTGTTCTCGTGCATGGTCTCTACGCTGACGGCTCGAGTTGGTCGGCGGTCATCCCTCGCTTGCAGGCTCTGGGGATGCGTGTTACGGCCGTACAGAACTCCCTGACGTCGTTTGCCGAGGACGTCGCGGCTACGCGCCGTGCGCTCGACATGCAGGTCGGTCCGACGGTGCTCGCGGCCCACTCGTATGGTGGGATGGTCGCCACCGAAGCCGGCGTTCACCCGAACGTGACGGCGCTCGTGTACGTTGCCGCTCGCGCTCCGGATGCGGGCGAAGACTACGGCGCCCTCGCTATGAAGTTTCCGGCGCCGCCGGCAAGCGCGGGGCTGGTGAAAAACGGAAACTACCTGCAGTTGAACGAGGCCGCCTTCCTCAACGACTTCGCGAACGGCGTCGACCCGGTGCGAGCTCAAGAACTCTTCGCCGTGCAACAGCCGAATGCGGCCACATTGTCGCCGCGTGCTCGGACGACGCATGCGGCATGGCGCTCGAGACCGAGCTGGTATGCCGTCTCGAAGCTGGATCGTACGATCGATCCGGATCTCGAACGATTCATGGCGGCTCGCATGAAGGCGACGACGATCGAGATCGATGCTGGGCATCTCTCGCTCGTCAGTCACCCGACGGAGGTGACCAAGCTCATTCTTGCAGCCGCTGGTTGACGGAGACGCTAGGTTCCGGAAAAACGGCTCGCGGTTTTTGCTAGCTCGGCGAGCAGATCCATCAACGTTTTATCGCCCTCGGCCGGCTTCGCGTTGCGCGGTTCGCGGAGTTGCGCGCGAATGCGGCGGGCATCCGATTTCGCGCGCTCGTCGTCGCGCAAATACTCGGTGAGGTGATCGGCGAGGTTCATCGGCTTGCCTTCGCGCCGATGCAGCTTCGCCTCGAAGCGGTCGGCGATCCGGTACACGTCGAACACGGAATCGGATAGCCCCTCGAGGCGCGGATCGAACGGCCGGTAAAAGTGGTTGCGTTCGCGATCGCGGAAAATCAGATAGCACAGATCGCCGTACGTCTCCACGCCCACGATCGCAATGCCGGCGCACGGTGCCTCGAGCGGCACGGCGTTGAGCTGCGCGAATTGACGATCGCGATGTTCGAGTGCCGGCACTTTGCCCGCTTCGAGCCGCGCGGCATACGCGGCGCGCTCGGCCCGGATCTCTTGCACTTTTTTGGCCAGCGCGGCGTTGCCGGGGCGCGAGAGAAACTTCTCCTGATGCTCGTTTTTCTTCGCGTGGTCTTTGAGCGTCTCTTCGAGTTTGGAGAGCGCGCGACGTTGCAGGTTGTCGAGCTCTTCGTCCTCGTGTTCTTTGCGGCGGCGCAGCGAGCGCGCTTCGTTGAGATCGGCCGACGCGTCGAGCGTTGCTTGATACATCTTGTTGGCGCCGCCGAAGCTGAAGAGATTCGCGAGGAACCCGGGTTTGCGCGCCTTGCCCTTTTCGAACGACTTGGGGTAGCGCTTGCCATAGGTTTGGAGCGCCGTCTGCCACTTCGTCTCACGTTCGACGATGAGCGCTTCCGACGTGGCGACCTCGACTTGGAGCGCTTCGCGGCGTCGCTTGAAGTCGAGCCGGATCACGTCCTCGGCCGACTGCGACTCCGCGCGCTCGAAACGTTCCCGCGCCGTCTCGAACGCCGCAATCGTGCGCGCGTCTTCGGCAAAGTCGGGAATGACGGCTCCGCCGGGATGCGGCGGTGCTGCGGGAGCGGTTGCTTGGGGAGCCGGGGAAGCAGCCGCGGCCGGCGACGCCTCGGGTTCGGGCGGCGCGGGCGCTTCCGAAACGGGCGCCACGTCCTCGTCGGCGGACATCTCTTGCTCGCTCATCGCGCGGTATCGGCGATGCCCTGCTCATGTCCCTGCTCGACCTCAGTGCCGAAGACGGGCGAAGGCGTCGTACGACAAACGCACGAGCGGCCGGATCAGCTTCAGTCCGCCCACTGCGGCAATGCCCGGCCACGGCCACCGGCACCGGCGCAGCAATTCGACGCACGCATCGCCGCCACTCAATGCGGTCGTACCATTGATGACTAGTTGGACTCGGCGAACGCACTGCTCGCGTGACACGCCCAATGCGTGCAGCGCGGGTTCGTCGAGGTCTTGATAGGCGAGGAACTGTGCGGCGGTCCTCAGGCGCCGGCGAATCCAAATCACCGAGGCGGCGCAGATACCGCAGTTGCCGTCGTAGATGACGACGCATGCCGCTTCGCTGATTAGCGGCCCTCGAAGACGGGTTTGCGCTTATCGAGAAAGGCGCGCGTGCCTTCGCGGAAATCGCTCGTCGTGACCATCGCGCCGAAGTGCAGCGCTTCCAGTGCGAGACCTTGCGTTAGCGGCAGCGACGCGCCCTCGCGGATTGCGCGCTTCGTCGCCGTGATCGCCAGCGGCGCTTTGGCGGCGATGCCCTTTGCGATCTTCAACGCCTCGGGCAGCAAATCGGCAATCGGCACGACGCGCTGAACCAGGCCGACGCGCAACGCTTCCGCGGCGTCGATCATCTCGCCGGTGAGACACATGTAGAGCGCCATGCCGCTGCCGAGCAACCGTGTCGTGCGTTGCGTGCCGCCGTAGCCGGGAGGCACACCGAGGTTCACTTCCGGCTGGCCGAACTTCGCGTTCTCGCTTGCGATGCGGAAGTCGCAGGCCATGGCGAGTTCGCAGCCGCCGCCGAGCGCAAAGCCGTTGACCGCGGCGATCACCGGCACCGGCAGCGCTTCGATCAATTGCGTTACGCGTTGTCCCGTGCGCGCCTTATGTTCGCCCGCAACCGCGTTCTCGAGCGCAGCGAGTTCCGCGATGTCGGCGCCGGCGGCGAAGGCGCGTTCGCCGGCGCCGGTGAGGATCACGGCGCGCAGCGAGGGATCACCGGTGAACGCATCCAGCGTCTCTTCCAGCAGCGTGAGCAGATCGGCGTTGAGCGCGTTGAGCACCGCGGGCCGGTTGAGGGTGAGGATGGCAATGGGGCCATCGAGCTCCATGGTAAGGATGTCGTCCATAGCGCTCGCGCTTAGCGGGGTAGAGAAGGGCACCCTTTCGTAAGATGAGATTAAGGGTGTCCCGCCGCACGCCCGGCCGTGATATAGTGGCAAAATGCGCACCGCCTATCATCAAGCCCTGGACAACGCGCGTCTCGACGTCGTTCGTCTCGGCGCGCTTACCCTCGACGCGATTCGTTCCGCGACGCATGCCCTCGAACGCCGCGACGGTGCCCTTGCCGCCCGCGTCATCGCAAGTGACGACGAGATCGACGATACCCGCCGGCGGGTTGAGGCAGCCTGCATCGAACTGATTTGGAAACAGCAGCCCGTCGCAAGCGAACTGCGCGCGATCGCCGGCGCGCTTCAGATCGTCACCGACCTCGAGCGGATCGGCGACTACGCGGTGGACATCTCGAAGAACGGGATCAAGCTGATCGACGTGCCGGTGCGCCCCGCCTCGGTCGAAATCGGGCAGATTGCCGCCGTCGCGCAAACGATGCTGGCGGATGCCATGCGCGCCTACCGCGAAGGAGATGCCGCCGTCGCCGACTCTGTCATCGAGCGCGACGACGAAGTCGATATGCTCTATCGCAGCGGCATCGAAGCGCTACAAACCGAGATGCAAGCCGATTCGGGCGTGGTGCCCGCCGGCACGATCTTGCTCTTCGTGCTCGCGACGATCGAACGCGTCGGCGACCGCGCGCAGAACATCGCCTGGAAAACGAAAGACGTCGTCGGCGCCTAACGCTCTAGTGTGAGTTGAGCAGACTCGAGGCGAGGTTTACGCCGAGCGCGAGGATTGCGGTGTTGTAGCCGAACGAGAGCAGGGCGTGAAAGAGCGCGAGACTGCGCACGCCGGGATCGGTGATCTGCACGTCCGACACCTGAAACGTCATACCGATCACGAACGCGAAGTACGCGAAGTCGTAGTCGTCGGGCTCGGACGTTCCCGGAAACGTGAGTCCGCGCTGCGCGCTGCCGTCTTCATCCGAGTCGTAGTAGTACAAGTGCGCGTAGCGAAAGATGAACGTGGTGTGGATCAAGAACCACCCGAGCACCACGGCGGAAATGCCGAATGCCAACGCCATGTTGCGATCGAGCGCCGGCACGTTCGCACCCTTGCCGAGAATGACGACCGCCGAGGCCAGTCCGGCAATGGCACTGATCACGATGATGAGCAGCAGCACGTGCCGGCCCGGATCTTCGAACTCCGCGCGGCGCATCGTATGCTTCGCGTCGTTGCGTAAACCGATGGTCCAGTCGTAAATGAGAATGATGGCAGCCGCAACATCGTAGGACGCTACCGCGCGGACCGTGCCGTGCAGCCAGGCGGGAGCGAGGAGGCTTACCAGAACCGCCGCGACGGCGGACGTACCGATCCCAATCCAGCGGAGCGTGAACCACGCCGGTGCCGCTGGAGCGGAAGTCAGGCGCCGTCCTCCGCGATCGCGCAGGGCGCCATGATCGCATCGCTCATGCCGTGGATGAGGCGCTTGTCGGCGGGCGCCACGGTGGCGAGAATGCCGCCGAGTTTCACCGTTTCGCCGATGACAAAATAATACGGCGTCAGCCGAACGCGGCCGTCCATCGTTTTCATCGCTTCGCCGGCCGGATCGAAATATTCCACGCGCACGCGACGGCCTTTGTGGAAGCGCTGCAAGATATGCGGCGACTTCTCATACGCCGCGAGTCCGTTTACCAGCGCCGCTTTCCAATCTTCGCGCGTCAGATCGTTCGCGATTTGGACGCCGCGCGAACCCCAGGCGAGTTCGCTGAAGCCCGACGGCTTGACCACGTAGTCGCGTTCGCCTTTGCCGAGCGTCTCCAACTGCATCCAGTCCGACACCGGCAGACCGCTTGCGGTCAGGCCCATGATCGCCGCTTGCGGCGGCAGCGGACGCGGATCGAGGATCCACGTTTGCGGAAAGAGCGCGCGCAACCGCGCGAACACGTCGTCGGTGAGTTCTTTGCGCCAGAGCGCTTCGAGCAGCGGATGGTGCAGCAGCGCGAACGACGATTTCTCTTCGAACTGCGGCTTCGGCGGCGGCGTCAGCTTTACGCGGTTATGCCGCGCGGCGTAAAGCATCAGCTCTTGCTTGGGCACGTTGAGCAGATCGAACAGCTCGAAATTGCGATAGAGCACGTCGATGCGATCTTCTTTGCCGTCGGCATGACGGACGAAGAGCGCCTCTTCGGTGAACACGATGTCTTGCGGCGCGCACACGTACACATCGCCGAGGCCGAGCGTGCGGATGCGTTCGGCGAGCCAGCCCAGCTCGCCGCGATAATCGGCCGATTCTTCCGATACCACGATCGCGGTGAACGGACGTTCCTTTTGCGCGGTTGCCGCGGCCATCGCGGAAAACGCGTGCGCCATGCCGTCGTTGTCGCCGACCGTGTCGAGCCCGAGTTCGCAATACGTATGCGCCATCGCGCCGACGAAGCCCATGCCGCCCGGCACGCTATCGAGTTCGCTTGCGATGAAGCCGCCGTCGGTGAGGATCAAGTCGGGCCGGATCACTTGCGGAATGTCGGCCTTGAAGCGATTCTGGCGCGCGAGCTTAACGATGCTCTCGGGTTTCCCTTGATCGAGATACTCGGCCAGGAACGTCGGGATCGTGCCGCGCGCGCTGCGCGTGTAGAGCCCGTTGAGCGCCCGATAGAAGGCCACCAGATCCGGCCCGAGGGCCTCGATCTTCGCTAACGTCGCGGGCGCGAGCCGGAACGGCTCCGAGGCGATGCGCCAAGCGACGGCACCGTCTTCACCCTCCGGGACACGAAAAAGCCCGGGGGGCAGATGCTCGATAACGTATCGGCTCCGCTCCGCGGGCGTCAAACCGGGGGCTACCGCCGTACAGGCCATGTCGCGACGTAGTAACCAGGCCCGGGAACCAGAGGTTGCGACCGGATTACCGGGATTATTTGAGGACGATCGCCCCGGGCAGCAGGAGCGCGTGTTCGAGGATGGCCGCGCCGCTCCGATAGGCGACCGTGAGGTGCAGCTGCTTGTTCGAGCCGAGTTCGGTGAGCGGCACGTCGTCGACAACGCGGGTCACGGTCGC
>Ga0182013_10004453_pt1 | contig 16802 bp, 13 predicted proteins | sample 612S2MmetaG_FD_120487 | JGI IMG/M metagenome (GOLD analysis project Ga0182013, IMG submission 120487) | Permafrost microbial communities from Stordalen Mire, Sweden - 612S2M metaG | ecosystem: Environmental > Terrestrial > Soil > Wetlands > Permafrost | place: Sweden: Stordalen | collected...
TGAGGGGTTGTCTCCGGTCGGGTGGCTGCCGGACCGGATCTCGATCGGTGTCCTGACCAGGGTTTTCACGCCGGCGCTGGTGGATGAGGCGGTGGATTCGGCGGGGGCGCGGGAGCAGCGGCGGCGGCTGCTGCCGGCGCGGCTGGTGGTGTATTTCGTGCTGGCCTTGTGGCTGTTCCGGGGGAGGAACTGCGGGTACGGGCGGGTGATGCTGAAGCTGGCCGGCGGGCTGTACTCCCGGCGGCTGGGCGCTGACCTGCTGGAGGGCCGTCCGGCGACGGGGATGCGGGTGGTTGCCGGGCAGGGACGGGAGTGGTGGCTGCCGGACCCGTCCTCGCTGCCGCGGGGCCGCGGCAAGCTCGGGCCGGGAGTTCACCGTTACCTGTTTGAGCAGGTCGCAGGCCCGCTGGGGGCGGATGACGCGCCGGGGGTGTTCTGCTGCGGGCTGCGTATCGTCTCGATGGACGGGTCTGTGACGGACGTGCCGGATGAGGAGGCGAACGATGCGTTCTTCGGCCGGCCGTCGAACCAGTCGAGGGACGGGGCGTTCCCGCAGGTCAGGTGGGTGGTGGCAGCGGAGTCGGGGACGGGGAGCCTGCTGGGGGCGTCGATGGGCGGGTACCGGACCGCGGAGCAGCCGCTGGCCCGGGATCTCCTGGGATGCTTCGGCCCGGGGATGGTGGTGCTCGCGGACCGCAAGTTCTTGTCCTGGTCCCTGGCCCGCGACTTCCTCGCCACGGGCGCGCACATCCTGTGGCGCGCGTCCGCGTCCTTCACCCTGAAGCCGGTGAAAGTCCTGGCAGACGGCACGTACCTCGCGGAGCTGAAGCCGCCGCGGAAGGGCGACGGCCCGGTGATCACGGTCCGCGTCATCCAGTACACCGTGCATACCGCGCCCGCAGCCGGCGGTGAGGAAGAGACCTCGGAGGTGTTCGCCCTGGTGACCAGCCTGCTCGACGTGGAGGAGTACCCGGCGCTGGACCTGGCGTGCTGCTACCCGGAGCGGTGGGGCTGCGAGACCGTCATCGGCCATCACAAGACAGACATGGGCGAGGGCCAGCCTGTCCTGCGGTCGAAGGACCCCGCCGGGGTGCTGCAGGAAATGCGGGCGCTTTTCGCCGTCTACCAGGCGGTATGCAGGATCGCCGGGATCGCGGTGAACGCGGCCGGCGTCCCGCCGGCACAGATCAGTTTTCCTCATGCCCTGGCCGCCGCGAAGGACTCCGTGGCGGCTTTTTCCCCCTGACCAGCTAGAGCTCGCCGTCGCCACGTTCCTGCTGAAGATCCTCCTGCCCGGGTTCCGCGTCCGGGACCGGCCCGACCGCACCAGCCCCCGGAGATCAAGGAAAGCCGGCGACTTCCCTGCCCGGAAACCAGACGAGCCCAGCGTCACCAGCGTCGTGCGCAAAATCGAGTTCCACCTGCTCAACCCCTGGCAGGTCACCTAAAGCAAGGCCATTGGGCCGAGCGGGCGTGCCGGGAAGGGGCCAAGCTCTTTGCAAAGAAAGGCTACAGCGAGACCACCACTCGCGAACTCGCCGCAGCGATGGAGGTCACCAACGGAACCTTTTACCACTACTTTCCCAGCAAAGAGGATCTGCTCCGGCAAATTTGCCAGGACGCGCTCGACGAAATCACAGCCGCCGTGACGAAAGCGGTCGACGGTGCTTCCTCCGGCACGGATGCCGTGACCAAGATGATCCACGCCCACGTGGCTACCATCGTGGAGTCGAGGCACGCGCACACGACGATGCTAAGCGAGCTACGCTCGCTCATCGGCCAGCATCGGGTAGCGATCGTGGCCGCCCGGGATCGCTATGAGGCGCTCGTGCGGGGCATCCTGGCGGCCGCCAAGGAGGATGGCTCGCTCAAGACTTCGATTGAGCTGGAGCCGCTGACGCTTCTGCTGCTCAACCTGCTCAACTGGACTATCTTCTGGTATCGGCCGCATCTGTCTATGACGGGAGACGAGATCGCCGACCGCATGGTCACGCTCTTCCTCCACGGAGCGGCAAACGCTGCCTGATGGCCGATTACCCGCAGTCGCAGCCTGAACCCACGCCGCCGACGCGGCGCGACCTTCTGATGCCTCCGCTACCTCGGTGGCGCCGCTGACGCCACGAGGGCAGCGTCCGCCATGGTGTACAGCATCTCGGCCATGGCCGCGGGTTCCATTTCGTCGGCGCTGTGCGGGGTGGAGTTGAGCAGGCCGAACACGGCGTAGACGGCGGCGCGCAGCCGGGCCTGCGGCGTGCTGGCGAAAAGCTCGAGGAGCACGGTAACCCACTCCTCCACGTAGAGACGCTGAAGCCGCCGTATGCGCCGCCGGGCCGACTCGGGAACGTTGGCCAGCTCCCGTCCCTGCACGGTGATGAGCGCTGGCTGGCTGAGCGCGAAGTCGATGTGCCAGCGCAGCAGGGCCTCCAGGGCGGCGGGGGCGTCTGGGGCTGCGACGGTGCGGCGGCTGCCCTCGTCCAGAAGCTCCTGGCTGATCCCCAGCAGCATGTCGGCCAGCATGGCTTCCTTGCCCGGGAAGTGCCGGTACAGGCCTGGGCCGGACATGCCGACGGCGGCGCCGATGTCGTCGATGGAGACGCCGTGGAACCCGCGGCGGGCGAACAGGCCGGCCGCGGCGCCGAGGATCTCCTCGCGCCGCAGGGTACGGCGGGCTCGCGACGCACGGCCGGATCGGGATTCGGTAAGGTTCGCCACACTCTCATCGTAGACAACGTCAGTTAGTAATCGTTAACATGAGGTTGCAGTTTTAACCGTGATTGGATTAGTGATTACTAACAAATGATGCTGGGTGAGGCCCCGCTGACGGAGGCGCCGGCTCTGCGGAGCAGGGCTGACCCGGCCAGCGAGACGTTCAAGCGTAATGCCGCGGAGCACGCGGCCCTGGCGGCGCACCTCCGGGCGCGGCTCGCAGCGGCTCGCCTGGGCGGCTCCGAGCAGGCCCGGCGGCGCCACATCGAGCGCGGGAAACTGCTGCCCCGGGAGCGGGTGGACACGCTGGTCGATCCCGGCTCGCCGTTCCTGGAGCTGTCACCGCTGGCGGCGGCCGGCATGTACGACGACGAGGCCCCGGGGGCTGGTGTCATCACCGGGGTGGGCCGGGTGAGCGGGCGGGAGTGCGTGATCGTCGCCAATGACGCGACGGTGAAGGGCGGCACCTACTACCCGGTGACGGTGAAGAAGCATCTGCGCGCCCAGGAGGTCGCGCTGCACAACCGGCTGCCGTGTGTCTACCTCGTTGATTCCGGCGGGGCGTTCCTGCCCCGCCAGGATGAGGTGTTCCCTGACCGTGAGCATTTCGGCCGCATCTTCTACAACCAGGCCACCATGTCGGCCCGGGGCATCGCGCAGATCGCGGCGGTGCTGGGCTCGTGTACCGCGGGCGGAGCGTACGTCCCGGCCATGAGCGACGAGGCCGTGATCGTCCGCAACCAGGGGACAATCTTCCTGGGCGGCCCACCGCTGGTCAAGGCCGCGACCGGGGAGGTCGTCACGGCTGAGGATCTGGGCGGGGGTGACCTGCACTCCCGGGTTTCCGGGGTGACCGACCACCTCGCCGAGGACGACGCCGACGCGCTGCGGATCGTCCGCTCAATCGTCGCGACCCTGGGCCCGAGGCCGCCCCGCCCGTGGGAAACCGTTCCGGCGGAGGATCCGGCCGCGGACCCGGCCGAGCTCTACGGTGTGGTCCCGGCCGACTCGCGTACACCGTACGACGTGCACGAGGTGATCGCCCGGATGGTGGACGGCAGCCGGTTCGCCGAGTTCAAAGCGCTCTATGGCGGCACCCTGGTCACCGGCTTCGCGCACATCCACGGCCATCCGGTGGGCATCGTGGCCAGCAACGGCATCTTGTTCAGCGAGTCCGCGGTCAAGGGTGCTCACTTCATCGAGCTGTGTGACCAGCGGGCGATCCCGCTGGTGTTCCTGCAGAACATCACCGGTTTCATGGTGGGCCGTCAGTACGAGGCCGGCGGCATCGCCAAGCACGGCGCCAAGATGGTCACCTCGGTCGCGTGTGCCCGCGTGCCTAAGTTCACCGTGGTCATCGGCGGCTCGTTCGGGGCAGGCAACTACGCCATGTGCGGACGCGCCTATTCTCCTCGCTTCCTGTGGACGTGGCCGAACGCGCGGATCTCGGTCATGGGCGGCGACCAGGCCGCGAGCGTCCTGGCCACCGTCCGCCGCGACCAGGCCGAGGCACGCGGCGAATCCTGGCCGGCTGACGCCGAGGAGGAATTCCGGCGCCCGATCCGGGACCAGTACGAACGGCAGGGCAACCCGTACTATGCGACGGCCCGGCTGTGGGACGACGGGATCATCGACCCGGTGGACACCCGCCGGGTGCTGGGGCTCGCGCTGTCGGCCGCGGCCAACGCCCCGCTGGAACCGGTCAGCCACGGCATCTTCCGGATGTGAGGCGGCCATGTTCACCAAGATCCTGATAGCCAACCGAGGCGAGATCGCGGTCCGGGTCATCCGCACGCTGCGCACTCTCGGCATCGGGAGTGTCGCCGTCTACAGCGACGCCGACGCCGGCGCCCGGCACGTGCGCGAGGCCGATGTGGCTATCCGGCTCGGCCCGGCGCCGCCGGCCGAGAGCTACCTGCACATCGCGCGGATCCTGGCGGCGGCCGGCCGCAGCGGTGCGCAGGCCGTGCATCCGGGATACGGTTTCCTCGCCGAGAACGCCGCGTTCGCCCGGGCCTGCGGCGACGCAGGGCTGGTGTTCATCGGGCCGCCGCCGGCGGCGATCGAGGCGATGGGCGACAAGATCCGTGCCAAGGCGAGGGTAGCGGCGGCCGGCGTGCCCGTGGTGCCAGGAGCCGGGCGGCCAGGGATGACCGACGCGGAGCTGGCCGCGGCGGCGGCCGGGGTCGGGTTCCCGCTGCTGATCAAGCCATCGGCAGGTGGCGGCGGCAAGGGCATGCGGCTGGTCCGCTCGGCTGCGGATCTCAGCGAGGCGTTCGCCGGCGCCCGGCGAGAGGCCCGGGGGGCGTTCGGCGATGACACCCTCCTGCTCGAGCGCTACGTCGAGCGGCCGCGGCACATCGAGATCCAGGTCCTGGCCGACACCCACGGCACGACCGTGCACCTCGGTGAGCGCGAGTGCAGCCTGCAGCGGCGGCACCAGAAGGTCATCGAGGAAGCGCCCTCGCCGCTGCTGGACGAGACGCGCCGGGCGGCGATGGGCAGGGCCGCAGTGGAGGCGGCCCGCAGCGTCGGGTACGTGGGCGCGGGCACCGTGGAGTTCATCGTCCCCGGCGACCAGCCAGGCGACTTCTATTTCCTGGAGATGAACACCCGGCTCCAGGTCGAGCATCCCGTCACCGAGCTGGTCACCGGCCTCGATCTCGTCGAGCTGCAGATCCGGGTGGCCGCGGGCGAGCCGCTGCCGTTCCGCCAGGACGATGTCCGGCTGTCCGGCCACGCGATCGAAGCCCGGCTGTACGCCGAGGATCCCTCCCGCGGCTTCCTGCCCACCGGCGGCACCGTCCTGGCGCTGCGCGAACCCGGCAGCCCGTTCGTACGGGTCGACTCCGGCCTGGCCCCCGGCATGACGGTGACCAGCTCCTATGATCCGATGCTGGCCAAGATCGCCGCCTGGGGGGCGGACCGGGACACGGCCCTGCGACGGCTCGACGCGGCCCTGGCCGACACCACCGTCCTGGGCGTGAGCACCAACCTCGCATTCCTGCGGGCCCTGCTTACCCACCCGGACGTCGTGGCCGGCGACCTCGACACCGGGCTGATCGAGCGGCACCTGGGCCAGCTCACGGCGGCCGACGTGCCGGACGAGGTGCTGGCCGCCGGCGCGCTGGCCCGCCTGCTCGCCCGCGAACCAGCCGGCCCGGTCACTGACCCGTGGGACATCCCGGACGGCTGGCGGCCCGGGCAGCCGGCCTGGACCCTGCTGCGGCTCACATGCGCCCCCCGGGAGACAACCGAGGTCCGGGTCCGGGGCCGGGCCGGCCTGGCGGCCGAGGTGGCTGTGGGCGACACCGAACCTGTGCCCGCCCGCGCCGAGCGGCACGGCGGGGAACTCGTCCTCACCATTGACGGCCGGACCGTCCGCTACGCGTACGCGGAGCAGACAGGCGCCCCGGGCGGTGGCCTGCTCTGGCTGGGCCGCGACGGGCACGCCTGGGCGGTCAGGGAGGAACCGCGGCTGACGGCCCGCGCCGCCAAGACTCACGCCGCGGACGGCATCGTCGCCAGCCCGATGCCGGGCACGGTGCTGGCCGTGAACGTCACTGAGGGCCAGGAAGTGGCCTTCGGGCAACCGCTGCTCATCGTCGAGGCCATGAAAATGGAGCACACAGTGACCGCGCCGCTCGACGGCACAGTCACCGACCTCATGGTCAAGCCAGGCCAGCAAGTCGCGATGGACGAGACCCTGGCCGTCGTCCACGCAGGCGAGCAGGCCGGCTGATGCGCGCCCCGCAGCGCGTGCCGCTCGACAGGCTGTCGCAGCGCGTCACCGTTTACGAAGTAGGTCCCAGGGACGGCCTGCAGAACAAGTCATCCATCGTCCCGATCGAGTCCTTCCCGCCCCCGCGTGGTCCATTTAGGTTGCTGTGAAGAGCTGGTCCATGATTTCGGCGCCGGTGGTGATGACGGGTCGTAGTTCGCGGCGGTAGACGATTTCGGTGGTGCGGGCGGCGGCGGTGACCGCGATCGCCTGGTCGAGTGTGAGGGATTTGGAGGGGCGGCCTTGCTGGCCTTGGGGGGTGTCGGCGAGGGCGGCGACGTTGCGGCTGATCAGGTCGTTGGCTTCGGCGTAGCGGATGGCGCGCTTGAGCGCGAGGTGGCCCATGGTCACGGCTGCGGTGGAGTACCCGGCGGCCCTGGCGGCGAGTGCCTGCCGGACGTCGGCGGCGGTCAGGTGGGTGTAGCCGGGCTTGGGGGTGGTGCCGGTCGAGTTGGTCAAGCAAGAAGTTGTCCGGGTGGACTGACTCCAGCCCGAGCGGGCCGAGCGCGGCAGCGGGGAAGTCGGCCAGGTTCGCTGTGATGATGGCCTGCGCGCTGCCCTTGATCGCCGCCGCGACCACGTGCCGGTCGTCCTCGTCGGGCAGGGAGAGACCGCCTTCAAGGTCTTCCCATCCGGTGATCAGCGAATCGTCGAAGGCCTCGCGCATGCCAGCGAAGCGCTTGCCGGGGTCGATGCCCGGGTGGACCTCCTCGATAGCCGCCTGAGCCTCAGAAAGAATGCGATCTGTCCACAGCGGCCTGTACAGGCCTTTCTCGGCAACGCGCAACAGCGTGTCGGTGAGCGCGATGGGCACGAGGACGCACGCGTCGAGGACAGCCGTATAACGCGGCATCTCAGGAGGCGTCCTCCCGAAGGGCAGCGTGCCTGCGGGCGGTCTTCAGGGCAGCGGTGTAGTCCTCGGGGGTGCCGCCGTAGATGCCTGCCTCGCTGGCGTCCTCGGTCATCCGGTCCAGGGCTGCGCGCCGATCCTCGCGCTGCCGTTCCTGGTAGGCGAGCAGGTCGGTGAACAGGATCCTGCGGTGCCTGACTGGCTGATCGTAGGGGATCTTGCCGTCTTCCAGGAGCTTGACCAGGGTCGGGCGGCTGATGCCGAGGAAGTCGGCCGCCTCCTGGGTGGTCAGCCGCTGGGTGCGCGGGACGAGGGTGATGGCCTTGCCCTCGCGCATGGCATCCACCACCTCGACCAAGACCTGGTAGACCTCCTCGGGCAGCGGCACCTGCTCGCCGTCCGGGCCGGACAGCAGCCCCGGCTCGGTGTGATGTTCCAGGAACCGGCCCAGATCCAGCAGCGCGGTGAGGTCTCGCGGCGGGAACACCACTCCCGCCGGGGCTATCGTTGTCATAATGTCCCTCCTCGCCAACAAGCATAGCTCAATTCGAAAGAAACGAAAACTGATGGCGGGGACTTGGCATCAACCTGCTCGGGTGGCCCTGTAACGCGCTTGCAAACCCCCTGTACGAGCCTGCCCAGCACGATGACCGTTCCGGTCTCGTCGTTCCTTGACGAAGTGCGGCCATCAACGTCGGACGAGACGGGGGCAGACCCAGTCGGGCAGAGCACTGTCATCCGCTGGCGGGTGACAGCCTTGCGGGAGCGCTCCCTGGCCGGATCTGGGCGCCCGCAATCACGGGCGCCTAGAGACGGCAGCGGGTCGCACAGGCTTACCTGCCACACAACGCACACTTAGATGAAACGATCAGAGTTCGTCGGAGCGGGGGTTGCGGTGCAGCGCGTGATGATCTCGAGCACTGGACGCGACTTGGGGGCCTATCGCCAGGCCGCGATTGAGGTCTGCAACTCGTTGGGGTTGCTGCCGATCGCTGTGGAGTTCTTCGAAGCGATGGGCGTTGGCGCGACGGACGGTTCGAAGCGAAAGCTAGCCGCGGCCGACGTCTACGTCGGGATCTTCGCTTACCGCTACGGGTACGTGGAACCCGGTCACGACCGGGCGGTCACCGAGATCGAGTTCGACCATGCCGGGGAGCTGGGCCTAGAGCGCTTGTGCTTCCTCGCGGACCCCAGGTATCCTTGGCCGCCGGAGGCGATCGACCCGGATCGGGCGCGGATTGAGGCGCTCAGGAAGCGGGTGGAGCGGGAGCTGATCCGGGCCACCTTCACGACCGTCGACGACTTCCGCGCGAAGCTGATTCAGGCATTTGTCGAGTGGCGCATGCGCGTCGGCGCCTGGCTACCCGGCCCTGAAGCGGCCGCGCGGACACCCGCACCAGTGTCGACCCTGCCGCCGTTGGCGCTGCTGGTCGTCGGGCGGGACGAGGATCTTGCATTCCTGAAGCGCCGCCTTGGCATCGGCGGAGGGGCGCCGCAGCCGCGCACGGTTGTCCGCGGCTGGCCCGGCGTCGGCAAGACGACGCTGCTGAATGCGCTCGTGCACGACCCGGAGGTCGCGTCGCGCTTTGGTGACGGCGTGTTGTGGGCGTCGGTTGGGCAGGATCCCGATCCGGTTGCGGAACTGGGCCGCTGGAGGCATGCCCTGGAGGGCGCGAGGGATGGCCCGCCACGTGACCTCGCGGACGCGATGGAGCAGATGCGGGCTCTGCTGGCCGCCCGCAGGGTGCTGCTGATCGTCGACGACGTCTGGGAGACCGCGGACGCGGCGCCGTACCTGGTTGCCGGGCCCGACTGTGCGACAGTAGTGACCACCCGCCAGCAGACTGTCGCCCGAGACCTCGCCTCGACGCCCGAGGATGTCTACCTTCTCGGCCAGCTCGACCGTGACCGAGCCCTCGCGCTGCTCGCCCGGCTGTCCCCAAGGGTTGCCGCCGACTTCCCCGAGGAGGCTGGTCGGCTCGTCGACGACTTGGAGGGCCTTCCGCTCGCGATCCGCGTCGCGGCGCGGCTTCTGGATGCCGAGGCGGGTTATGGATGGGGCATCCGGGAACTGGTCAAGCAGCTCACCGAGGGCGCCGAGCTGCTGGGCGCCGCCGCGCCCGAGGACCGCTTCGACACGGTCACGGGCGTGCTGCCGACCCTGGCCGACCTGCTGCGGCTGAGCACGGACCGGCTCGATCCCGCGACGCGGGAACGGTTCGCGTATCTGGGCGCCATGGCGCCCAAGCCGGCGACGTTCGACCTTGAGGCGATGGCGGGGATCTGGCTGGTCGACGATCCAAGGCCCACCGCCCGCACGTTGGTGGACCGCGGATTGCTGGAGCCGCAGCTAGGTACGGGCCGCTTCCAGCTCCACTCCGTTCTGGCGATGCACGCACGTTCGCTGCTGGAACGCAATGGGGTGTGACCGGGGATGCCGACGCTGTGGGAAGCCGAGCGCCGCCACGCCGCTCACTACGCGGGGCTCCTGCGGGAGCTCCAGGAGGCCTACCGGGACGGCGACCATGACGCCGCCGTGAACCGCTTCGAGCAGGACTGGGATCAGCTCCGCAAGGGCCAGGCCTGGGCGACCGCGGAGCTGGACCGTGGCGGTGAGGGCCGGTGGCTCGTCCAGCCGTACGCCGCGTTCGGACATAACCTGCTACGGTTGCGACGGCCGCCCTCAGAGTTGATCCGCTGGCTCGATCCGGCGCTCTCGATCACCTCCGAAATCGGCGACGCCGGCATGAGGGCCGAGAAGCTGAACCTGCGGGCTGCTGCGGCATATGACCAGGGGAAATTCGGGGACGCACTCCTTTTCTACGACCGCGCGCTGGCGGAACTCTCTCAGGAGGACGCCGCTGGTGACGATCCCGAATACGTCACCATGATGCGTGGCGGGATCCTGCGGAACCTAGCAGCCTCCTACCAGCGGATGGGCAGCTTCGAGGAAGCAGTCGCCAGGTACGAGGAAAGTCTGGCGATCGCCCGCCGCCGGGGGGACCGGCGTGAGGAAGGCTCGATCCTCGGCAACCTCGGCATCTCCTACGCCGAGCACGACGACGACGAGCGGGCCGTCTCCTACTATCGGCAGGCGCTGGACATCGCCACCGAGATACACGACGAGAGCGAGCGAGACCTGTGGCTCGGCAACCTCGGGAACAGCTATGTCTCGCTCGGCCGCCTCCAGGATGGCGTCGACCATCTCGAGCAGGCGCTGGCGATCGCGAGGGGCAAGCACGACCGGGCCGAGGAGGGTATACGGCTGGGCGGGCTGGGATCCGCCTACCTTAGTCTCGACCAGCCCGAGCGGGCACGCCAGTACATCGAGCAGGCGCTTGCAATCGCCCGGGAGATGGGCAGCGCCTACTCCGAGGCCATCGAGATCCACCGTCTTGGCCTGGTCCATCTCCGCTTGGGTCAAAACGATGAGGCCGTGCATTGCTTCGGACAGGCGGCAGAGCGCTTCGAGGCTCTCGGCCTCGCACCGCTCGCGGATCGGTCCGCGAAAAACCTCCGCGTTGCGCGAGGGTGCCAGGCCGACGAGTTGTTCAACCTCGGCAGCGAACACCTGCGCCACCAGCGCTGGCCCGAGGCGATCGACGCCTACACCCGCGGGTGGGAAATCAGCGGGGAGATAGGCGACCAGCGGCGGGAGAGCGAGATCCTTGGCCACCTTGGGTTCGCCGAGCAAGCCGTCGGGCGGCTGGACCTCGCGGAGAGCCACTTTCGAGACGTCATCGAGGTCGACTCGCAGCTGGATGACATCAAGCTTCGTGCTCACCATATCCTCAACCTCGCCAACGTGTACCACCAGCGCGACGAGCTGGAGGCGGCCCGGGAGCGCTACGTCGAGGCATTGGCGATGCTTGACCCAGAGCAAGACCGGGAGCTCGCCGCCAATTCCTTCGCCAACCTCGGTGCCATCGACGCCCACCGCGGGCGGCTGGCGGAAGCCCGCGGGCACTACCAGAAGGCGAGTGAGGCGTACGCGGCACTGGGCATGGCCGACCTCGTCGAACGCGTGCAGCAGGATCTCGCCGACCTTGGGGGAGGGGCAGGGATGGATGAACGCACCGCTTCGGAACTTGGGCTGTTCCTGATGAATGAACACCTGTCGCGCTCAGTCGCCGGCCTCACGGTCGTCTTCACCAACGGCAGCGCCGTCTCGGCTCGGCTCGCCGCCATCGCGCTCGGACAGGACTTCCCCCAGATCACGGTGGCCCTGCCAGACGGGCGGGTCGGCCGCCTCGACCTCTCCGCGGTCTCTCTTGTGACGGTTCGCCTAACAGACGGAGGCACGCGGGTCTTCGGCGAGGAGCAGGATCCCGCCACCCCGTGATATCCAGATTGGAACCCAGCCCGATGCTCGGCCAGGGGGCGCCTAGTGTCAGCGGTCGCCAGCCGGGAGATCCCCGGGATCAGCCAGGCCACGATAGACCTGTTCTCTTCCTACCCGGACGACGAATATAAGCGACTGGACGATCTAGCCAGCCCGGACGGCGAACGGCAGGAACCGCCTACGGCTGAACCCTCAGAGCGCCTAGCGTTGCGGGACGAGATGAAAAAATGGGCTGGCTCTGAAGACCACGCCGCTGCCGGGGTCTTCCGCGGCGACCGCGGACGGGCGGGATGGCCTGGAGCAGCGGCATGAGCTGGGTGACGTCGTTGCGGTTGCCGCCGGTCAGGGAGACTGGCAGCGGAATCCCGGCGCTGCAGACACGCACTCATGCCGAAAGTAGTACGTATAAGACGGCGCATGCTGATGTTCGGCTGCGCATTCTCATGCATGATCTGTCTGTAGGTGCCATTTACCGGGTTTAGTCCTGCGGGTTTCGGGGCGCTGGCGCCCGGCATGCGACATCGGTGTCAATCGGGGCCGCAACAGGTTCGCGGAGTGTGAACGAAAAGGGATGATCTTCATGCAGCCATTTCCCAGGGGTCGACCTGGGTATCACCGGCTTCGATAGTCGCTCTGGCCGCCCAACCTTTCAGGACTTGGCGGATATGGGTTCACGCTCGGTGACCGGTCACTGCAATCGCAGTGGACGCGATGCGAGGGTCATCCTGCGTGGTGCCAGCCTGGGCGACGTGTACGAGGCCCGATGGTGGCCAGACTGGACCGGAACAGGGTGGCGAACGGTAACTGCGCCGTTGTTTCCCGGCATCCGGATCAACGCCCTCCCAGAGGGCTACAGCCTGCGGGCAGATGGCCGGGCGTCGGCCGCGCGGGCCGACGCGGAACGGTGGCCATGCTAGCTCGGTCTTTGCCGCAGTGGGCGTGCTGCCGGCGGGGGGAGCGCGGACCAGTGCCGAGCGTCGGCAGGCTGTCCGGATCGCCGCCGCGGTGCCCGCGCCGCCCTTGGCTCGAGAAGCTGGTTATTCGGTCCCGTGAGGCTCTATGCGCGAGTGGAAGGAAAGCGTACTATCACCGTTATTGCTCCGGACCCCGGCAGCTGCATTCGCACGGTGTTGCGCATGTGGCGGTAGGGTCCGGATTTTTTTAATGCCTTCATAGACCTGCGCCGGAAGTGACGCTAAAGGATTCAAAAGACGGTGAGAACCGGCAGGGCAGAATACCTCTCCTAGAGCGATCTGCTCAGCAGCAGCGGCGTGCTCACGCTTTAAGAAGGGGCCGGTATCGACGATGAGCAGGTGCTCGGAGCTGACGGCTCTGCCAGTCCCTTCAGCAGCTGCCGTTCCGGCGCGTGCGCGCGGCTTGACTGTCCCTGTCGGGGTCATCGGGCCGGAAGCAACCGGCCGGGCTGCGCGATGAGCGCGACAGCCGCCGGGACCGAAGGTCAGGCCGGCGGAGCGGCACGGGGCCAGGCGCTGCTGGACCGTATGGACCGGCTGCCGGGGTGGCCGTTGCCCCGCTTCGACCTTTTCGTGCTGGGGCTAGCCTACTTCTTCGTCTTCTACGACATTACCGACATCGGCTTTGGGCTGCCGGCCATCGTCAAGCAGTTCTCCCTGAGCTCCAACGACGTGAAGTTCGTGGCGATAGCTATCGGGCTGGTCGGCTACATCGTGGGGTCGAACCTCATCGGGGGGCTCGCGGACTGGCGGGGCCGCCGGCTTGCGTTTCCTTACCTCGCTGCTCGTCTCCGGCCTGGGGTCCCTGGGCACCGCGTTCGCGACGGGGATCGTCTCGCTGTCGCTCTGGCGCTTCCTGACCGGTATGGGGCGTCGGCGCGGCTCTCAACCTGGCGTCGACATATGTGGGGGAGCTCTCTCCTCCCTCAAAGCGGGGCCGTATCTCGGTGACGATGTTCATGATCGGCATCATCGGGCAGGCCATCGCGCCGTTCGTGGCCCTCGCCTTGGTACCGCACTTCTATATCGGCTGGCGGCTCCTGTTTGGCATCGGCGCGCTGATCGGCCTGGCGGGCGTGCTGTTCGGGTTGCGGCTGCCGGAGTCACCCCGATGGCTGATTCACCACGGCCACCTGGACAAGGCCGAGGTCATGGTCGGATCGATGGAGCAGCGCTTCGACCCGCAGGAACTGGGGGCGGCCGCGGCGCCGCACCCGGCCGGGCAGGCGTCCGGGCCGGTCTCCGCTGCGCCCGGGGGCACCCGGCCGGCCGTCGACGACCAGCATCGGGTCAGCACCGCGTACGAGCTGACGCACGGACGGTACGGCCTGGCGGTCCTGGCCATGATCACCATGTGGTTCCTGTGGTACATCGGCAACTACGGGTTCCTGGGGGACGCCGCGACCCTGTTCTCCGCGCACGGCCTGGCGATCGGCAGCTCGATCCTGTACCTGGCGGTCGGAGCGATCGGGTACCCGGCGGGAGCGGGGATCATGATCGTCACGGCCGACAAGGTCGAGCGCAAGTACCTGATCCTCGGCGCCACGGTCCTCTGGCTGATCGGGATGCTGCTGATCGGGACCCTGGCCAACGGCGCGGTCGTGACCGCCGGCTCGTTCCTGGCGTCGCTGGCCCTGGGTTCCTACCTACAGGTGGCCTACACCTTCACCGCCGAGAACTTCCCGACCCGCCTGCGGGCCCGCGGGTTCGCCCTGGCTGACGGAGGCGGGCACCTGGGCGGGGCAGTGGGCGCCCTGCTGCTGCCTACACTGATATCCGGCACCACGTTCTTCCTCGGGTTCGCCGTCATCGGAATCACCGGGCTGCTAGCGGGCCTGATCGCCCTGGGCGGCCCGAAAACCAGCGGCCGCTCACTCGAGCAGATCGCCAGACCCATCCCGCTTCAGTAGGCAGTCCCCCAAGTGGCTAGTTCAGGAGGCCAGATGAGCCCCAACGGCAGCAGAGCCAAGACGGCCCCCGCGACGGCGCAGGTGCTCGGCGCGCAAATCCTTCATCAGGCGGCCCTGAACAAGGATGTCGCGTTCACCTATGCGGAACGAGATGAGCTCGGCCTTCGCGGGCTGCTGCCCTGGCGCGTGGCCACCATCGAGGAGCAGGTGGAGCTTGAACTTGAGCATGTCCGCCGCAAGACGGATGATCTGGAGAAGTACATCGGGCTCGTTGCGCTGCACGATCGCAACGAGACGCTCTTCTACCGGCTGCTCGTCGACCACATCGAGGAATTCGCGCCGATTGTCTACACCCCGACGGTCGGCGAAGCGTGCCGCACGTTCAGCCACATTCAACGCCGTCCGCGCGGCCTGTGGATCACTCCCGACGACATTGACCGCATCCCCGAGCTGCTCCGTAACGTCGGCCGACCGGGCATCCGGCTGATCGTCGCCACCGACAACGAGCGGATCCTGGGGCTGGGCGACCAGGGAGCTGGTGGCATGGGCATCCCGGCGGGAAAGCTCGCGCTCTACTCTGCAGGCGCTGGCGTGCATCCCGGCGTGACCCTGCCGATCTCGCTCGACGTCGGCACAGACAACGAAGACCTGCTGCGCGACCCGCTTTACCTCGGCTATCCGAAGCCGCGCCTGCGCGGTGCCGGCTACGACGCGCTCATCGAGGCATTCGTCAGCGCCGTGCTCGAGGTCTACCCCGCCGCCGTGCTGCAGTGGGAGGACTTCAAGCAGCACACCGCGATCCGGCTGCTCGGCCGCTACCGGCAGCGCCTCGCGAGCTTCAACGACGACATCCAGGGCACCGCCGCGGTCGTCGTGGCCGGGCTGCTGGCCGCGCTGCGGCTTCGTGGCGAGCCGCTGGCCGCTCAGCGACTGGTTTTCGTAGGCGCGGGCGCGGCCGGCACTGGCATCGCGCGCCTAGCCGAGACGGTCATCCGTGAGCAGGACCCGGGAGCCAGCCTTCGCCGGGCGGTCATCATGCTTGACTCGCGCGGCCTCATCTTCAGCGGGCGCGACCACGTGGACGAGGACAAGCGCCCGTTCGCGCTGCCCGCGCCCGAACTGGCCGCATGCGGCTTCGCGGCCGCCAGCCATTACGACCTCGAAACCGTCGTGCGGCAGATGGCCCCGACGATCCTGATCGGCACGTCAGCGACCCCGGGCGCCTTCACCGAGCCGGTGATCCGCGAAATGGCCGCCCGCACCCCGGCGCCGATCGTGCTGCCGCTGTCCAATCCGACCGAGAAATCCGAAGCGACCCCGGCCGATGTGCTCGCCTGGAGTGACGGGCGCGCGCTGGTGGCAACCGGCAGTGCCTTCGACCCGGTACGGGTCGACGGCCGCGTCCGTGTGATCGGGCAGGCGAACAACGTATTCATCTTCCCAGGAGTGGGCCTGGGCGTGATCGCGTCGCGGGCACGGGAAGTCACCGACCGCATGTTCCTCGTGGCGGCCACCACACTGGCCGACATGGTCGACACAGACCGGCTCGCCGAGGGCGCGCTCTACCCCAGGCTCACTGAGCTCCGGCCCATCTCGCGGGCCGTCGCGATCGCGGTCGCATGCGAGGCCTCCGCATCTGGCGTGGCCCCGATGATAAGCCGCGACCAAGCGGCGGCGGCGGTGGACGCCGCGATCTGGACACCGGAGTACGGCCCTCCCGCCGTGCCGGCCGAACTGTAGGCCGGCACTCTCCAGGGCACGCCGCCAGCGGGTTAAGAGCGCCCGGCGCAGGGTTTGAGCCGTTCGGCGATATCCGTGATGATGCTCGGACGCGAACCCCACCTCGTCTCTCGCTACCGCGCGGTCAATCGCCGTCTCCCGAGATGGCCAACCGATACCGATCGGGGCTGTTTGCGCGCGCAACAACTGTTGTTCGAGCTCGATCTGTCGACGCCGCCAGACCTAGCCGGGTTGCATAATTATTCATGACCGTCCGGTACCGGAATGCCCGCTCATGCCGCAATGCGGGGTGCCACGCGGGCCGAGCTCACCGAGGCTGGCGGTGCCTGCTGGACCAGGCCGGCCGCCTCCTCCGGCCGCCGCGGTGGCCGGCCTGACGCAAGCCTGGCAGTGACGATCGAGCCCGCAGAGGTGCCGGCGAAATGCGCGCTCTGCCGGAAGCCGGTCCCGCCCTGCTGCCCGGCGCCGGCCAGGAAGCCTGACAGCCACGCTTCCCTAA
>Ga0182013_10004454_pt1 | contig 16801 bp, 7 predicted proteins | sample 612S2MmetaG_FD_120487 | JGI IMG/M metagenome (GOLD analysis project Ga0182013, IMG submission 120487) | Permafrost microbial communities from Stordalen Mire, Sweden - 612S2M metaG | ecosystem: Environmental > Terrestrial > Soil > Wetlands > Permafrost | place: Sweden: Stordalen | collected...
AACTGATCACTGACAACTGATCACTGACAACTGATATGGGGGATGGAATGGCATCGAACGACAAGCTGATTGAGATTGAAGGCCTGACCAAGGTTTTCTACACCGACGAAGTGGAAACACACGCGCTCTCCGGCATTCACCTGACCATTTCGCGGGGCGAATATGTGGCCATGAGCGGCCCGTCAGGCTGCGGCAAGTCGACGCTGCTGTCGATTCTGGGCCTCCTCGACACGCCCACCGGCGGCAAGTACCTGCTGAACAGTCAGCCGGTCGAAAACCTCAGCTTCGGCGACCGGTCGCGCATTCGCAACCAGGAGATCGGGTTCATCTTTCAGAGCTTCAATCTGATCGGCGATCTAACGGTTGAAGAGAACGTCGAGTTGCCGCTGACGTACCGCGCGGGTATGCCGTCGACGGAGCGCAAGAAGCGCGTGAAGGAAGCGCTGGAGCGCGTCAACATGGCGCACCGCATGAGGCACTATCCGGCGCAGCTTTCCGGCGGCCAGCAGCAGCGCGTGGCCGTGGCGCGGGCCCTGGCCGGCTCGCCATCGATCCTGCTGGCCGACGAGCCCACCGGCAACCTGGACTCGAAAAATGGCGAGGCGGTGATGCACCTGCTGGCCGATCTGCACCGCGAGGGCTCCACCATCTGCATGGTGACGCACGATCCGCGCTTTGCCAAGCACGCCCAGCGCGAAGTGCATCTATTCGACGGAAAAGTCGTCTCGGAGCAGGAACTGAAGAAGCTGGAAGAAGAAGTGGAGGCGTAATCGTGCTGCTCCAGGACATCCGCTACGCGTTGAGCCAGTTGCGCCGCGCGCCCGGCTTCACCGTCACAGCGGTCGTCACGCTGGCGCTGGGAATCGGCGCAAACAGCACCATCCTCAGTTGGATCAGTTCCACTCTTTTCGATCCCATACCCGGCGTCACCCAGACCGAAAACATGGTCACCATCCAGCGCGGAGATCGGAGTGACCATCCCAGCCCCCCCCTGTCTTACCCGGACTTCGCGGATCTGCGTGACCATGCCAAAAGCTTCTCCGGCATCGTCGGCTATCATGACGATTTCATGTCCATCACCGGAGCCGCCCAGCCGGAACGCATCTATGGGGCCCTCACCACAGCCGACTATTTTGAGGTTTTGGGCGTGCGGCCTGTCCTCGGCCGGTCCCTCGTCGATTCGCGGGCCAATGAACGCGCCGGCGTTGCGGAGGCTGTGCTCGGATACGGCCTGTGGCAGAATCGCTTCGCCGGCGATCCCACCATCGTCGGCAAGACCATCGAGATCAACCTTCATCCCTACACCATTACCGGTGTCGCGCCCAAGGGCTTTCAGGGATGCAAGTCCGGCCTGCGCACCGACATTTGGATTCCGCTCGGAATGGACCAGCAAGTCTGGGGTTGGAACCGCGTGGATTATCGCGGCACAGCCTGGCTCAACGTGCTCGGCGTGCTCCGTCCCGGAATCGATCGCCGCCAGGCCGACAATGAGCTGAACCTGCTCATGCAGCGCATCGTCGACCGCTACCCGGAAGACCATCAGGGCGCCAACCGCATGTCTACCGATCCGCTCTGGCGCTCACCCTTTGGCGCCAACGTCTATCTGGCGGGGACGCTGCCCATTCTGCTGGCGCTGGCCGCGGTGTTGCTGCTGCTGGCCTGCGCCAACGTTGCCAACCTGCTGCTGGTGCGTTCGGTGGCGCGGCGCCGTGAGTTCGCTATCCGCCTCTCCATGGGCGCAAGCCGCTGGCGACTGGTGCGCCAACTCATGGTGGAGAACCTGCTCGTCGCTCTTGCCGGCGGAGGCCTCGCCCTCCTGTCCACCCTATGGACGGCTCGCACTTTATCCGCCTTCCTGCCTCCCATGACACTGCCGCTCAGCTTTCATGGGGGCCTCGACCGCCGCGTGCTGTTGGCCACCATCTTGGTCTCCGTCTTCACTGCACTGGCTTCCGGTGTTTTTCCCGCGCTGCGTGCCTCCAACCTCTCGCCCATGGCGGTCCTCAAGGACGAAGCGCTCAACACATCGGGCGGACTCCATAAATCGCGCCTGGCTTCGGGTCTCGTCATCGCGCAGATTGCTTTGTCGCTGCTGCTGCTGGTATGTGCCGGTTTGTTTGTGCGCAGTCTCGACAAAGCGCAGAAATCCGATCCCGGCTTCGATGCCACCCATGTGCTTCTCGCCACGTTTGACCTGGAACCCATGGGATACACCGCCCTCACCGGAACCGAGTTTGAACAGCAACTCCTTCGCCGCGTGAAACAGTTGCCGGGAGTCGAGTCCGCCACCTTGGCGGATTTCTCTCCGCTCAGCTTCACCATCCACTCCGAAGGAATTCTGCCCGAAGGCTATGTGCCGCGCCCCCACGAGAATGTGGAAGCGGATAGGGGATCCGTGGCGGCCAATTATCTGCAAACGCTGCGCACCCCTCTCATCTCCGGGCGCGATTTTACTGACCAGGATACGGCTGCCACGCAACCGGTGGTCATCATCAACCAGGCGCTGGTCGATCGTTATTGGCCGGGACAAAACGCCATCGGCAAGCGCATTCAAGTCGGCCCACGATGGCGGACGGTGGTCGGAGTCGCCGCCAACGGGAAGTATCGCCGCCTGGTGTACGATCCCACTCCGCTCGTGCTGATGCCACTTGCCCAGCGCTATCAAAGCGAAGCTATTCTCCATGTCCGCGCAAAAGGCGACCCGCAGGCGCTCTCCGGCGCAGTGCAGCGAACCGTTCACAGCCTCAACGCCAATCTGCCTCTGTTCGACATCACCACGCTCCAGGCGAACTTCCAAATCGGCAACGTCTTTGAGCGCATCGCAGTCACCTTCGCGGGTGCATTCGGCTTGCTGGCCCTCATCCTGGCCGCCGTCGGCGTCTACGGCGTGGTGGCCTACACCACTAGGCAGCGCACCCACGAAATTGGCATCCGGATGGCGCTCGGCGCAGCCAAGGCAGATGTCTTCCGCCAGGTGCTCGCGCAAGGGTTGCGTCTCACGCTCGTCGGGCTCGCGGTTGGACTGGCCGTCTCTCTGTTTCTCACCCGCTTCTTGCGTGGCCTGCTTTTCGGTGTGGGAACTGCCGATTGGCTGACCTTTACCTGCGTCGCGTTGTCGCTTTGTCTTGTCGCGTTGGCCGCATGTTTCTTCCCGGCACGGCGCGCGGCCTCCATCGATCCCATGCAGGCATTGCGAACAGAGTAGGAGAGCCCACATGAACACACTGCTTCAGGACATTCGCTACGCCCTGCGCCAATTGCGCCGCGCCCCCGGTTATGCCTTCACCGTCGTCCTCACACTTGCCCTCAGCGTGGGCGTGGCCACCGCTGTCTTTTGCGTCATCGACGCGGTGATTCTGCGCCCGCTTCCTTTTGCGAACCCGGGCAAGATTGTCTCGGTGCAGGCCACCGCCGGCGCCGGGTACAACCAGCCGTCCTCCTGGGCAAGCTATCTCGGCGTGCGCGCGCAGGTGCGCACCTTCGCTGCTTTTGCCGGCTACAGCGACTACAGAAAGATCACCGTCGACACGCCCGCCACTGGCCCCATGGCCGTCGATTGCGTGCGCTCCACCGATAATTTCTTCCAGGTGTTCGGCGTCCAGCCGCTGCTGGGGCGCACCTACCTGCCGGGCGAGCAGGAGGACGGAAAAAATGAGATCGCGGTGCTCAGCTACGACGCGTGGCAGCTCTATTTCAACGGCGACCGTTCCGTCCTCGGCAAACCGGTCAAGCTGGACGGCCGCGCCTTCACCGTTGTCGGCGTTATGCCCGCCGGGTTCCGCTATCCGCTCAACATGCACGGCGCCGTTTATATTCCGCGCGTGCTCGACCAGGGCTGGATGAGCAACCGCGGTGCGCATTGGCTGCGCACGGTAGGGCGCGTCAAGGACGGCGTGACGATCGATCAGGCGCAGGCCGATCTGGCGCACGTCTTCAACGATCTTGGCAAGGCCTATCCCGACACCGACGGTGGCCGCGTGGCAAAGGCCCTGCCGCTGGCCGAAAGCGTCGCGGGCAAGACCAAGGGCCCGCTTTGGTCTCTGCTGGGCGCGGTGCTGGCCGTTCTCGCCATCGGTTGCGTGAACATCGCCGGCCTGCTGCTGGCGCGCGGCGTTCAACGGGAGCGCGAAATGGCCATGCGCGTGGCCATCGGCGCAGGCAGGACTCGTCTGCTTGGCCAGATGCTCAACGAGGGTCTGCTGATGGCGCTGCTAGGCGCGGCCGGTGGCGTGCTGATTGCTTCGATTCTGCTGCAGCTTATGCGCGCCTTTCTCATGAAGGCCCTGGCCCGCGGCGCAGACATTCAGATGAACTGGACAGTACTGGCCGCAGCCATTGGAGTGGCCGTGGTCGCCAGCCTGGCCGCCTCGCTTTATCCCGCGCTGCGCCTCTCCGGCATCGATCCCAATCGCGCCCTTAAGGCCGGCGGCAGCGCCGGCACAGGCCGCAGCCAAGCGCGTATTCGCTCCGCCTTTGTGGTTACGCAGGTGGCCCTCACTCTTGTGCTGCTGGTTGTCTCCGGGCTGCTGATGCGCGTGGTCACGCGCTATTTCCATGCGGACCTGGGCTTCGATCCTGAGCATATCCTGGCGGTCAAAATCGGCCTCTCCCCGGCGCGATACCAGGGACGAAACATGGTCTTCGAGTTCTATCGCCCGCTGGAAGAACGCGTCGCCCACCTGCCGGGCGTCCAGGCGGCCGGCTTCATCAGCATATTGCCCATCGAAAGCTGGGGAGACAACAGCGACGTACACATTGCCGGGCAGCCGCCGTATCCGAAGAACAAGGAGATGCTGGCGGAAAGCCGCATGATCAGCCCCGGCTATCTCGACGTCATGGGCATTGCGCTGCACCGCGGACGCAGGCTCTCGCCGGCCCTCGACCCCTCGGACAACAAGGCCGCCACCGTCCTGGTGAACGATGCGTTCGTCAGCAAGTTCATTCCCGCCGGACTCGATCCTACCGCGCAGCGTTGCGACGACGGCCCCAAGGAAGAGTCGTGGACGCGCATTGTGGGCGTGACGGGCAACATCCGCCAGACCATCTACGAGCCACCCCTGGCGGAGCGCGATTGGCTGATGGACGAGATTCCGGCCAAGGATCAAGCCGACAATCTGGCAACCATGACGTTGCTGGTGCGCACCAAGGGCGATCCGAAACAGGCGATCTCCGCGGTGCGCTCCGTGGTCCACGATCTCGATCCCACTGTGCCGTTCGACGAGCCGCGGACGATGACCGAGGTGGTTGCCGAGACGCTGGTGTTTGAACGCATGGAGAGCTGGCTGTTCGGCATCTTTGCCGCGCTGGCTCTGGCTCTGGCGCTGGTTGGGCTCTATGGGCTGGTGAGCCACGAAGTGGAGCAGGCCAGCCGCGACATCGGCGTCCGCATGGCGCTGGGCGCGACTCGCCGCCGGATTCTCGGTATGGTCCTGCGCCGCGTGGCGTGGATGCTGGGGGCGGGAACGATGGTGGGGCTCGTGCTGACCCTGATCGCGCGCCGGTTGATCGGCATGGTGATCTACTTCGACGCCGGGAAAGAGGCCGGCGGATTTATGCTGGTCGCCCTGCTGCTGATGGTTGCAGGGCTGATTGCGGCCCTGATTCCCGCCACTAGCGCCGCTTCCATCGAACCGATGAAGGCGCTCAGAAGCGAATAACCTCCAAGGAGCCAAGTTCCATGACCAACCTGTGGCAAGACATTCGCTATGCAATGCGCCAGTTGCGCAAGTCGCCGGGATTCACGCTGGCCTTCGGCATCGGCGCGACGGCCGCCATCTTTTCGATCGTGGAAGGCGTGCTGTTGCGGCCCCTGCCGTTTTCCGATCCCGCCCGGCTGGTGGTCCTGGGCGACAACATCGAGGGCGCCGACTTCGGCGGCGGAATGCCGTATGCGACCTCGACAGAAATCGCCCAATATACGCGCAACACCAGAAGCTTTTCGAGCGTCGGCGCCTATCGCCAGACCGGCTACGAACTCTCCGGCACGGGCGAGCCGACGCAGATCGGCGCATCGCGCCTGACCGCGAGCATTTTCCCCACGCTGGGCGTCTCGCCGCTGATGGGGCGCACATTCACGCAGCAGGAAGACGACGGCAGCCAGCAGGTCGCCGTCCTCAGCTACTCGATGTGGCGCAGCCGCTTCCACGGCGACCAGAACTTCCTGGGCAAGAAGATTCAGTTGGACCGCAAAACCTATGAAATTATCGGCGTCATGCCGCGCGATTTTGAGTTTCCCCTGGTCCCCGGCCAGTTGAATCGCAGCGAACTTTGGGTTCCCATGAGCCTCCGCGCTGGGGAATTGGCGGCCGGCGCGGCAAGCTGGAACTTCACCATGGTAGGCCGGCTGAAACCAGGGGTCACGCCGGCCCAGGCACAGCAGGATGTGGGCGGCGCGCAGCGGGAGATTGTGAGAAACTTCCCGGCGGCCATGGCCAGCGTTCGCCTCAACCCCTTTGTCCAGCAGCTTGGAGAAGCCACCCTGGTGCAGGCCCGGCCACTGGTCCGCACCCTGTTTCTGGCTGTTGCGGTGGTTCTGTTCATCGCCTGCGCGAATTTGGCAGGATTGCTACTGGTGCGCGTGATTCGCCGCCGCCGCGAAATCTCTGTACGGCTGGCGCTGGGGGCCAGCAGCGGCGCGGTTCTGCGCCAATCCCTGGTGGAGGCTCTGCTGCTGAGCGTAGGCGGAGGGCTGCTGGGACTGGCTCTTGCCGCAACCGCCCTGAGCGCTGGCATCCGCTTGCTGCCCGAGACACTGCCCCGCATCGGCTCCATCGGCCACGACTGGGAAGTGGTGGGTTTCGCACTGCTGCTGGCCGTTTTGACCGGCCTTTTGTGCGGGGCGATTCCCGCCTTTGCCGCCTCCCGCACCAGCGTCAACGATGCGCTGAAAGAAGGCGGCCGCATCGGCACAGCGGGCAGCGGCCATGCCCGCCTGCGCTCGGCCCTGGTGGTTGCGGAACTGGCCGTGGCGCTGGTGCTTTTTACTGCTTCCGGGCTTCTGTTGCGCAGCTTTGAGAAGCTGCGCGCCGTCGATCTCGGCTTCCGCACCGACCACATGCTGACCGCCTCCTATGGCCTGCCGCATCAGCAATACTCGACGCAGGCCGCGGCCGATGCATTCGACGCGGAACTCTTGCGCAAGTTGCAACAACTGCCGGGCGTGGAGGCTGTGGGCCTCACTTCCTCGCTTCCCGCAACCGGACAAGACAATGACGAAGGCTTCTACCCGGAGGGTTACGTCCCGGCCCCGGGCGCAGGTCTACTTTCCGGCTGGCCCTCGCAGGTGCTGGGCGATTATTTCCGCGCCGCGGACATTCCCCTGCTGCGGGGCCGAGGCTTTACCCCGGCAGACACGGCAACCTCTCCCTTGGTCATCGTCGTCAACCGCAAACTGGCCGAGCGCTTCTGGCCCGGACAGGACCCCATCGGCAAGCGCATCCACATCGGCTTGATCGAGTCGCCTCTGCCCTGGATGACCGTCGTCGGCGAGATCGGCGACATCAAGCAGAGCGCGCCCGACGCCGACACGACCTATCAGTTCTATCAGCCGGTGAGCCAGTTCAAGGCCACCCTTGGCCCATTTGCCCCACCGGACATGGTGAGTGGAAGCGGTGGCTCCATCGTGCTGCGCAGCCAGCTTCCGCCCGAGCAGATGGCCAACGTTCTGCGCGCCACGGTCCGCTCCATCGATCCCCAGTTGCCGCTCACGCAGGTCGAATCCATGGACAACGTGGTTGCCCAAGTCCAGGCGCCGCGCCGCTTCAACACCGCGGTCATCTCCAGCTTTGCCGCCGCGGCCGTGTTGCTGGCCCTGCTGGGCATCTACAGCGTCATCGCCTTTTCCGCCGCCCTGCGCACCCAGGAGTTGGCGATCCGCCTTGCGCTCGGCGCAAAGCGCGCAGGGGTGATGCGGCTGGTTCTCGTTTCCGGCGCCAAACTTGGCTTGATGGGATGCGGCATCGGAGCCGTGGCGGCGGTGTTTGCCACGCGCCTGTTGCGCTCACTGCTGTTCAAGGTCGATCCGCTGGACCCGGTGGTGATCGTGCTGGCCACGGTCTCGATTTTTCTGCTCGCCCTCGCGGCTTCGCTGGTTCCCGCGCGCCGCGCCGCTTCCATAGAACCTATGCAAGCGCTGAGAAGCGAATAGCCACAGGACTAGCCCCCAAAGGAGCCCCGTTTCATGACCAACCTGTGGCAAGACATTCGCTATGCAATGCGCCAGTTGCGCAAGTCGCCGGGATTCACTCTGACCGCCGTGGTCACATTGGCTCTCGGCATCGGCGCCAACACGGCCATCTTCACGCTGGTGCATGGCATCCTGCTGCGCTCCCTGCCGGTCAGCGACCCGTCGCGGCTGATCCGCATCGGCGACAACGACGATTGCTGCGTCGAGGGCGGCTTTCCCGGTGACGCGGGCGACACAGGCGATTACACGATCTTCTCCTACGACATCTATAGGCACCTCAGAGATTCCGCACCCGAATTCGAGCAACTGGCCGCGGTACAGGCCGGGGAGTGGCACTGGAGCGTGCGGCGCGGCAATGAGCTTTCCAAAGCCATGCGCGGCGAGTTTGTCACGGGCAACTACTTTTCGACGCTGGGCCTGGGAGCTTTTGCGGGCCGTGTGTTCAACTTGAGCGACGACCAGCCTGCCGCCGCTCCGGCAACAGTGCTCAGTTACAAAACCTGGCAAGGCGAGTACGCAGCCGATCCCGGAATCGTCGGAACCACAATCTTCATCCAGGCGAAGCCATTCACAGTCATCGGCATCGCGCCGCCGGGCTTCTTTGGCGACCGGGTCACGGATTCGCCGCCGGATTTCTGGATGCCGGTTGAGACAGAGCCCTATGTCCGCGGCGCAGGCAGCTCCATCCTGGATCATGCCGAGGCGAACTGGCTTTACCCGCTGGGCAGAGTGCGCCCCGGCACGAATATCGGAGCCTTGCAGGCCAAACTCACGGTATCGCTGCGCCAGTGGATCAAGTCGCGCCCATTGCTGACCGCCAACGGCGGCGAGGCACTGATTCCCAAGCAGCACGTGGTACTCACACCGGGCGGTGGCGGGATCCAGAACCTTCAGCAGGAGACCGGCAAGGGTCTGAAGATGCTGATGATCCTCTCCACGGTGGTGCTGCTGATTGCCTGCGCCAACATTGCCAACCTGATGCTGGCGCGCGGCACCTCGCGCCGCGCCGACATCGCGCTGCGCATGGCCCTGGGCGCGGGCCGTCGGCGCGTGATCCGCCAGATTCTTACAGAGAGCGTGCTGTTGAGCCTGATTGGCGGACTGGCCGGGCTGGTTGTGGCCTATGCCGGATCGCACACCATCCTGGCGCTGGCCTTTCCCGATTCCCACAATATACCGATCGATGCCGGGCCTTCCCTGCCGATCTTGGGCTTTGCCTTTCTGATTTCCCTGGCAACGGGCATTGTGTTCGGCGCCGGGCCGGCGTGGCTCTCGTCTCATGCGCAGCCGGCCGAAGCGCTGCGCGGCGTCAACCGCTCGACGCGCGACCGCTCCTCTGCGCCGCAGAAGGCGCTGGTCGTGCTGCAGGCCACGCTGTCGGTGGTGCTGCTGGCCGGCGCGATTTTGATGACCAAATCGCTGGCCAACCTGGAGCACCAGAACTTCGGCATCGTCACCTCCAACCGCTACGTGCTGCACTTTGACCCGGCGGGCGCCGGCTACACGGCCGACCGCCTGCCCGGCCTCTATCGTGAAATAGAGGACCGGTTCACCGCGCTGCCCGGTGTGGCGAACATCGGCATGGGAATGTACAGTCCGCTAGAAGGCGACAACTGGGGCGAATGCGTGATTCCGCAAGGGCATCCCGCGCCGCGGCCGGGCGACAAGTGCGGCTCAACCTGGGACCGCGTCAGCAATCACTTTCTCGATGCAGTCGGCGTGCCCATGGTGCGCGGGCGCGGATTCTCAGAGCAGGACACGGCCACTTCTCCGCAAGTGGTCATCGTCAACCAGGCCTTCACAAAGAAGTTCTTCCCCAACCAGGACCCCATCGGGCAGCACTTCGGCATCGACTTACCCCAGTATTCGGGAAGCTGGGAGATCGTGGGTGTGTTCGCCGACTTCAAGTTGAACAATCCGCGCGACCCTACGCGGCCGGTGTACCTGCGCCCGCTCACGCAGCCGTTTGCGGGCTTCAAGGAGGCGGATTTGACCTCCACCGAGACGCAATCGATGTTCATGCAATCCATGGTCATCAACTTCAACGCCCCGCAACCGAATGTGGATGCGGCGATTCGCCACACGCTGGCCGGCATCGACCCCAACCTGACGGTGATGGACATCCGCTCGCTGGATGCACAGGTGGCGGCCAACTTCAACCAGGATCGGTTGATCGCGCGGCTCACCAGCCTGTTCGGCCTGCTGGCCCTCATCCTGGCCTCGGTCGGGCTTTACGGCGTGATGTCGTACTTTGTGGCCCGCCGCACCAGCGAAATCGGCATTCGCATGGCGCTGGGAGCGTCGCGCTCAAGCGTGATTTCGATGGTGCTGCGCGGCGCGATGGGTCAGGTCCTCATGGGCCTCGGAATCGGCATTCCCGCCGCGCTCTACGCCGGCCATTTGATGCAGAACCAGCTTTACGGCGTGGGCAGCTACGATCCCCTGGCGCTGGCCGGGGCCACAGTAGTGCTGGGCGTGTGCGCCACCGTGGCGGGCTTCATCCCCGCGCGGCGCGCAGCGTCCATTGAACCGATGCAGGCTTTGCGCACCGAGTAACCGGACGGCACCAAAGGGAAAGTGGAGAAAGTGATGAAGACGCTGCTTCAGGACGTTCGCTACGCACTGCGCCAGTTGCGCCGCTCGCCGGGCTTCACGCTGACGGCGGTGGCTATGCTGGCGCTGGGAATTGGCGCCAGTTCGGCCATCTTTTGTCTGATGGACTCCCTCTGGCTGCATCCCATGCGGGTCCCAGATCCGGGAGAACTGGTGCGCGTCTTCTCGACCACGCCGCAGGACCCTGAAGGTGATTTCAGTTACTCCGAATACCGTACGCTCGCGGAACGGACGACAGCACTCAAGGGCGTGGTCGCCGTGGGCCGCCGCGGCAGCATGATGCCGCGCGCGGACGGCACTGCGGCGCTGCTGCTCACGAATGTGGTTTCCGCCAACTTTTTCGACGCGCTGGGCGTGCGGCCGATGCTGGGCCGCAGCTTTGGTCCCGGCGATGCGGAGCGGCTGCGCACTCACCCTGGCGTTCTTCTCGGCTACGGTTTCTGGCGCCGCGAGTTCGCGGGCGACCAGTCCATTGTCGGACGGCAGATTACGCTTTTGCGCGGCAAGGACCATCGCTCCCATGTGGATGTGTGGGGCGTCTTGCCGCCGGAGTTTCGAGAGGTGGACAACGGCGAAGACCGCGACCTGTGGATGCCGGCCGAAACCTGGGCCGCTCTGTCTGGCCCGGGCGAATTGACCTCCCGCGAATTCCGCTGGTTCAATGTGCTGGGGCGACTCACGCCGGGCGCCACCGTCGCCCAAGCCAATCAACAGGCCGCCGCAACCGCTCAGTCCTGGACCATGGACGACCCGGCCGCCAATCATGGGCGCGGCGCGCGCGTGGTCAGCGACTTTCGTTATCGCATGCAGGTGGCGGGGACCAGCGGACTGGTGCTGTTTGGCATCGTCGCCGGCGTGGTGCTGCTGGCCGTTGTGAACGTGGCCCACTTGCTGCTGGCGCGCGGTCTTGTGCGCGGTCCCGAGGTGGCTTTGCGCATGGCCCTGGGAGCGCGGCGATGGATTGTCGCGCGGCAGTTGCTGGTGGAGAATCTGCTGTTGGGCGTGCTGGGGCTTGCCTCGGGGCTTGGCCTGGCCGCTGGCATTGCCGCCTTGCTGCCGCGGCTGCTGGTCTCGGAGCCTGCCATGCTGGTTGCGGTCGGATCGGCCGGGACGAGCTTCCAGTTGGATGGACGCATCTTCCTTTTCGCCGGGTCGCTGGCGCTTGCAGCCATGCTGCTGCTGGCGCTGGTTCCGCTCCGGGAGGTGGCCCAGCCACAATTGCTACCGGTGCTGCAGGCCGGAGCCGCTACCCGCACCGCGGCCAGTACGCCAATCCTTCGGCGTGCGGCCATCTGGCTGCAGATCGCCATCTCCTTTGCCTTGCTGGTTTCTACCGGCGCCCTGGTCCGTAGTTTTCTGAACACTCGCACGCAGTCGATTGGATTGACCCGCGACCAGGTGCTGCTGGCCTGGACGCAGGAGCCGGATGCGCCCCTGCGCGATGCCGTCATCGAGCGCATGAGGGCGCTGCCCGGCGTGGAGCGCGTGGCCTACGCCATCCGCGCGCCGCTCAGCCTCTCCGAGGGCGGCATCGCAGTGAAGACTCTGCTGCCCAGCCATCCCGAGCTGCGCGACCCGGTTTCGATCAAGTTCAACGCGGTGAGTCCCGACTTTCTCGATACGACTGGAACGCGCATCGTGCGTGGCCGCGGCATAACCGCGGCAGACGATGCGGCCGGGGCCCCAGTCGTCCTCATCAACCAGGCCATGGCCGAGAAGTACTGGCCCGGCCAAGACCCGCTGGGCCAGGTTGTGCGCCTGGCGGCCTCCAACATTGATGCGCGCGTGGTGGGAGTTGCCGAGAATGCACCCATCGTCCAGATCGGTGAGATCGCCGAGCCCTATCTCTATGTGCCGTTCAACCTCTACCTTTCCCGCCTGTCGAACATGGGCGAAATCACCTTCGCTCTCTCAACAAAACAGAATGCCATGAGCATGGCCCAGCCCGTGCGGCAGGTGCTCATCCACACCGACCCGCTGCTGGACCCGATGATGTTGACCTCGCTGCCGGAACTGATCCGCTACTCGGCAGGCAATTACCAGATGATGGCGGAACTGGTGAGCGCGATGGGGCTCATCGGACTGGCTCTCACCGTGGTGGGGCTCTACGGATTTCTGGCCTTCCGGGTCACCCAGCGGCGGCGCGAAATCGGCATCCGCATGGCGTTGGGCGCTTCGCGTGAAGCCACGGCATGGCTGGTGGTGCGCGATACGGCTCGCATGGCCGCCATCGGCCTGGCGATCGGCCTCGCGCTGGCGCTGGCCGCCGCTCGCGTTGAGGCCGCGGTCCTTTTCGGCGTGCGCCCTCTCGATGCGCTTTCGCTCGCCGGCGCGCTCGGCATTCTGGCTGTTGCCGTGGCCGCGGCCGCCTGGCTGCCCGCCCGGCGCGCTGCTTCCATTGAACCGATGCAAGCGCTGCGTAACGAATAGAAACGGAATTGAGGGGACTCGAAGATGCAGACAATTGTTCAGGACGTTCGCTACGCACTGCGGCAGTTGCGAAAATCGCCGGCATTCACGCTGACGGTGATTGTCACGCTGGCCCTTGGCATCGGCGCCAACGCGGCCGTCTTCACGCTCTTCGACCAGGTGCTGCTGCGCATGTTGCCGGTTGAAAAGCCCAAGGAGCTGGTGCGTTTCGAATGGAAGGGAGCGTTCTCAGGCTCCGCAAGCAGCTTTGGCGGCGATGACCACAATTACTTCTCGTATCCGATGTACAAGGATCTGCGCGACCAGAACAAGGTCTTCCAAGGAATGCTGGCCGCGGACCGGACCGGTGTCGGCGTCAGTTGGCGCAACCAGGCGGAGAACGAAGACGCCGAAGTTGTGACCGGCAATTACTTTCAGTTGCTGGGATTAAAGCCGGCCGTGGGCCGTCTGCTGACGCAGCAAGACGATACGGCCAAGAACGCCAACCCGGTGGTGGTGCTCAGTTACGACTATTGGAGAACCCGTTTCGTCGCATCGCGCGACGTGGTGGGCCAGACGGTGCTCATCAACGGCCATCCCTTCACCATCCTGGGCGTCGCGCCGGAGCACTTCGACTCGGCCATCGGCGGCTACAAGCCGGGCGTCTTCGTGCCCGTCAGCATGGTGGAGATCGCCATGCCGTGGATGGCGCCGCGCGACGACCTGAACAGCCACCAGTCAATCTGGCTGACGCTGGTGGCGCGGCTCAAGCCAGGCGTGAGCGCCGCGCAGGCCGAGGCCAGCCTGGGACCGCTGTGGCACTCGCTGCGGGCCTATGAGTTGACTCTCTACAAGTCCAGGACCGAGCGATTCAAGAAGAACTTCCTCGACCTCACGAGCCTCAAGGTTCTCGACGATTCGCGCGGATTCTCTCCCGGCCGGGTGGAATTGAAGACGCCGCTGATCATTCTGATGAGCATGTCCGGCTTGCTCGTGGCCATGTGCGCCATCAACGTGGCCACGCTGCTGCTTTTGCGCGCGGCAGGCCGGGCGCGGGAGTTCTCGATGCGCTACGCCCTGGGAGCAAGGCGCTGCCGCATTGTGTCGCAATTGCTGGTCGAGGGCGGACTGCTGGGCGCGGCCGGAGCCGCTGCGGGACTGGCGCTGGCGCCTCTTGTGGCGCACGCTCTGGTGCTCCTGATGACCAGCGCCAACCCCGGCGAAGAGCCGTATTCGACATCCATCGATGCGCGCGTGCTGTTGTTTACCCTGGGGATTTCGCTGCTGGTGAGCCTGCTGTTCAGCATCGCCCCGGTGCTGAACTTCCTGCGCCCCGACCTGGCCCAGGCGCTGCGCCAGAATGCGGGAACGGCTTCGAAGGGAGCGCAGCGCTTTCGCAAACTGGCCGTCGGCGCGCAGATTGCGCTCAGCGTTTTATTGCTCGGAGGCGCGGGACTGTTCGTGCGTACGCTCGACAACCTGCGCCACCAGCCGGTGGGATTCGCGACTGACAACCTGCTCAACTTCTCGCTCGATCCCACCATATCCGGCTATGGCGAAGATCGCGCGGCGCAGATTGTATCGAGCGCGCTGGATGCAGTGCGCCGCGTTCCCGGCGTAACCTATGCCTCCGCCACCACCGATCCAGAACTCAGCGGGAATTCCTCGCACTCCTCCTTCACCCTGCAGGGCTACAAGCCGGGCGAAGATGAGAATATGCACTTTGAAGAGCCGAGGATTGCGCCCGACTACTTTCGCACGCTGGGCCAGCCGCTTCTGGCCGGCCGGGAATTCAGTTCCTCGGACGCCCAAGGCCAGCCGAAAGTCGCTGTCGTCAACCTCTCCCTGGCCAAGCGGTATTACGGATCGGCGCAAAACGCGTTGGGCCGCACGCTGAGCGAAGGGCGCGGCGACGATGTGAAGTTCGATACGACCATTGTCGGCGTGGTGGGCGACGTGAAGCACGCGGACCTGCGCACCGATATGGGCTCGGCGGTCTACATGCCCTATCTGCAACAGCAGCATCCGGGAGGCGTGCAAATCTATGCCCGAACGGCGGGGCCGCCCGACACCGTAGCAGCTACGATCCGCCAGGCCATCCATCAACTCGACCCCGCGCTGGTGGTCGACAACCTGCTTACCATGGACGAACAGGTGAGCCACAGCGCCTCGGACGAGCGCGCCCTGGCGTTTCTCGCCATCGGTTTCTCGCTGCTGGCCATGGTGCTGGCCGCGGTGGGGTTGTATGGCGTGCTGGCTTACTCCACGTCCCAGCGCACGCGCGAGATCGGCGTGCGGCTGGCGCTCGGATCGCAGCGCTCGGGCGTCGTATTGCTGGTGGTGCGCGAAATGGCCATTGTCGCGGCCATTGCAACGCTGGTCGCTCTGCCGTCGGTGGTGGCGCTGGCCCATCTGTTCCGCAGCCAGTTGTACGGAGTCGCCACCTTCGATCCGCTGGCTCTTGGCGCGGCGGTCGTGCTGACCGCGGTCATGGTTGCCCTGGCCGCGGCCCTTCCGGCGCGCCGCGCGGCGACGGTCGAACCCATGCAGGCACTCAGAACGGAATAGCAACAGCAGCCCCCACTTTGTGACAGCCGTTGCAGACGAGCAAGGAGACATGCAATGCGATCGATTCTTCAGGACCTAAGGTACGCGCTGCGGCAGTTGCGCAAGTCGCCGGGATTCACGTTCACGGCGGTCACCGTGCTGGCGCTGGGCATAGGCGCGAATATCGCCGTCTTTACCATTCTGAATGGAATTCTGCTGCGTCCGCTGCCTTACGCGCATTCGGACCGCATTGTGACGGCAGGTTTTGTGTGCCCCACGTGTGACTTCAGCATGAACTATGCCAATATGCTGCAGTTGCGCGATGCGGTGGGCCGCGATTTCCAAATGGGCGCATCCTTCGGCGATTCCAACGCCAGTATCACCGGTCCCGGCGGCCGCGTCCAAGTGGAGCGCACTGAAGTTGACTCTGGTCTGCTTCCAATGTTGGGAATTCAACCCATTTTGGGCCGCGCGTTTCGCCCCGAAGAGAACGAGCCTGGCCGCAACCACGTAGTTCTGCTGGGGGAAGACGTGTGGCGCAAGCTCTACAACAGCGATCCCCATATTGGAGGCAAGACGCTGGCCATTCGCGGCGAAACCTACACCATTCTAGGTGTCATGCCGCGACGCTTTTCGTTTCCGTTCGGGGACATCATGCAGATCTGGTCTCCGGCAGAGATTCCGCAAGCAAGCCGTTCGGCAATGGCCGACGGCGCGTCGATGAACGGCGAGGTCTATGCCCGCTTACCGGACCGCATGACGCTGGGCCAACTCACCGATCAGTTCAATCGCGCTCAGTCGGTCATCGCCAAAGAACTTCCGGCAGATTCCACTTGGCCCACGCACATTAAGGTTAGCGGTTATCAACAGATGTTGAACGCTGAAGCGCGCAAGCCTCTGCTGTTGCTTTATGTGGTGGTCTTCGGCATCTGGCTGCTAGCCTGCCTCAACGTTACCAGTCTGATGCTGGCCCGCGCCGTGGCGCGCACACGCGAGCAGGCGGTGCGCGCCGCCGTCGGCGCTAGCCGCGCACGACTGCTGCAACAG
>Ga0182013_10004455_pt1 | contig 16800 bp, 14 predicted proteins | sample 612S2MmetaG_FD_120487 | JGI IMG/M metagenome (GOLD analysis project Ga0182013, IMG submission 120487) | Permafrost microbial communities from Stordalen Mire, Sweden - 612S2M metaG | ecosystem: Environmental > Terrestrial > Soil > Wetlands > Permafrost | place: Sweden: Stordalen | collected...
CTCGGGAATTCATAATACCGCGGCACAGGTTCATCAACATCTACCGGAGGATTCGGCGACTGTGTCGGCGCCGACTCTGAACATTCAACACGGAGAGTAGGAGCGAAAGATGAGTGCATCGCTAACAGAAGTAAAAGGAGAAGGCTCGGGCAAAAGCCCGTACCTGGCAGCTCGCGACGAGTGGAACGAGCGGTATCGGGATTTGATCGTGGCTGCGCGCAATTGGCGGCTTCTCGCGGTGACATCGAGCGTGGTTGCGCTCGTTGCGGTCTTGGGCTTGATTGTGATCGGGGCCAAGCCCAAGGTCATTCCCTATATCGTGGCGGTGGACAATCTGGGCAAGGTGGTGAGCGAGGGGACTGCGGTTCAGGCGTCGGTCGCGGACGACCGTTTGAAGCGCGCGGCGTTATGGTCCTGGGTCCAGGATTGGCGGATGGTCTCGTCGGACGCGACGGTCGAGAAGAACGCGATCGAGCGGGTGTATGCGCAGATCGGCAATGGTACGCCTGCGGCGATCCGGATCAGCGATGCATATCGCGATGGGTCGCCGTTGAAGCTGGCGCAAACAGAGACGGTTTCGGTCAATGTGCGCGCTCTTTATGCGTCCTCAAAAGACTCTTATGAGGTCGAGTGGACGGAGACGACATTCGACCTGAAGGGAGAGCAGATTGGCACGCAGAACTTGAAGGGTGTCATAACGATCTCCATTCATCCGCCAGAGGATGAGGGGTTGGCGCGCGTAAATCCCCTGGGGATCTATGTCACGAATGTGAGCTGGTCGAAGGTTCTTTAATTCATTCAAGGAAGGCGAGAGTATGAAGAGGGTACGAGTGTTGGTGTTGGTTGCAATGGGTGTGAGCGCCTTCTCTGGGTTCGCACAGGATGGCGCGTCGAGTTTGGGTGCCGGTGCGCCGGCCGGTGGCGCGGTGGTGCTGAATCGGACGAAGGCCGCTCCGGCAAAGCCGGAGATCGTTCCTGCGGACAAGTATCCATTTGCAGCTATTCAGAAGACCCTGGAGCAAGGTCCGGGCGCGGGCATTGAGTCGGCAGCCGCGAGCGTAGGACTTGGGGTCAAGGTTCCTCCAGGGTGGGAGCCATCGAGAGATGTGGCGCTGTCGGAGACGGCGCGAGAGGCCGTTGCGCTTTCAGCGAAGCTCTCAAACGAGCAGAACAATCCAGTTCCTGGGCCGGACGGGCGAGTGGTTTACACCTTTGGGGTTGGGCAACCGACGTTGGTTGCTACACCGCTTCGCGTGAGTTCGATCGAGTTGCAAGCGGGCGAAAAAATCCTGGGAGAGCCTCAGATTGGAGACTCGGTGCGATGGGTGGTGACGCCGATCTCGTCGGGGTCCGGCGACGCCGCTACGCCAATTCTGGTTGTGAAGCCCAAGATGACCGGCCTCGACACGACAATGATTGTTGCCACGGACAGGAGAACGTATTACCTCCGGCTGGTTTCAAAACCGGGCGAATACGTTTCGCGAGTCGCGTTCCTCTACCCGGACGATCAGCCGTTGCAGTGGAAACTCTTTCTGGAGCAGCAGGCCAAGGAGCACAAGGACCATGTAGACGCGTCGCGCATTTCGCAAACCGGCAACGATGCCGTTGACAAGCTCTACTTCGATTACACCTTGAAGGTGAAATCGGGCGCAGACTCCATCCGGCCTCTGCGGGTCCTGGATGACGGGGAGAAGACCTACATCGAGATGCCGAGCGTGACTGCGTTTCAGGAACTGCCGACGTTGGTGATCGAAGGCCCAGAGGGCAATGAGATGGTCAATTTCCGCGTTAAGGGCACGACGTTTGTGGTGGACCGTCTTTTTGTGAAGGCAGCGCTGTTGCTCGGTGTTGGTAAGCATCAGGAGTTTGTGGAGATCGAGCGCAAGGATGCGCTCACGCCGCATACGGAGGCGAAGTGATGGCGGACGAAAGCAAGGTGGATCGGAACGCGCGCGAGGAGGTGGTATTAACTCCAAAGGTGGAGGGCGACAGCCCGACGCGCAATAAACAGCCTTTGAATCTGCGTTTCTGGCCCACGGACGGAAAACACTTGAATCCTACTGTGAGGGGGATGTTGTTCGTCGCCGTCCTGGGATTTCTCGGTTTGATTGTCTATGGGGTGATGGCTCGGGGAGGAAAGAAGACGGCCGCGGAGAAAGCCAAGGATGAGCAATCCGTTTCGGATGCGCAATCGACCGGGACGAAGGTCTGGAAGGATCTGGAAGACCAGCGGAAGATCGACGCACAAAAGCAAGCGCAGGCTGGGGGGAGTGCGCCGGACTCGCTGCAAGGCCGGGTCGAGAACGCCGGTGTTGCGGCTGAACTTGTAGCGTCTTCCCAATACTCGAAAGATGCGCTTGTTCCCCCTCTTGAGACTCGCCAGATTGCGGCATCTGGACGGCCGGCGAAGGAATTGGTCACGGACGGCAGAGCCGCGTTGAATCAGCAGCAGGCGGGCCCTCAAGGAGGGGCGCCTGTGGCACGGAGCGCAGCGGACGAGTGGCGAGAGGAGATGTACAAGAACGATCTCGAAGCGCGCACAGCGAGAACCTCGATTTCGAGCGGCAAAGGGTTTGGATCATTGGGTTCCCTGGGAGCTTCTCTTCCTTCCGGGGGCATGGGTTCGGTTCTTCAGCAGCTTCTCGGCGAATATCCGAAAGCCGGGTCGGGTGGGAATGCCGGAGGACCGAGCCCTTCGTTACTGTCTGGGAGTGGGGGTTCTGGAGACGATAGCGATGCGAACCCTCAACAGCATAAAGAAGGTTTCATCGAAAAAGCGAGGGAGGGTCGGGAAGAGCGGGATTATTCGTCCGCGACACGAGGAGCCGCCCTATCGAAGTATGAAATCAAGGCTGGATGGGACATCCCGGCAACGCTAGAGAGTGGAGTGAACACCGACCTGCCGGGCGAGGTCAAGGCTATTGTGCGTGAAAATGTATACGACACTGCGACAGGACGGTATTTGCTGATTCCGCAAGGTTCTCGGCTGATCGGACAGTACGATAACCGGATTTCATATGGCCAGAGTCGCGCAATCGTGATCTGGTCGCGTCTGATCTTTCCGGATGGTTCGAGCGTGGATCTTGATGGGATGGTGGGACACGATGCCTCAGGCGCTGCAGGTTTTCACGACCAAGTCGATAACCATTATGTGCGGCTTATCTCGACCGCATTGCTGTTAAGCGCATTTACCGCTGGGATTGGAATGTCGCAACCACAAACGACCTCGTCGTCCGGCCTTTTATCCCCGAGCGCGGAAGCAACTCAAGCTCTAGGCCAGCAGTTTGGCCAGTTGGGTATGGAGGTGACGCGGGAGAATCTGAATATCCAACCGACGGTGAAAATTCGCCCTGGCTATCGGTTCAATGTACGCGTGAATCGCGACATTGCGTTTGCGGAGCCGTATGCGGATCGAGAAGCTGGCCAATAGGAGCCCATCATGGAGATTGTGTATCGCAATGTTCGGTTCAATGAAAAAGTCGACCGATGCCTGAGACGGCGCTGGAAAAGGCACGGTGATCTGTCGATTCGCGTCCGCGAAGCTCTGGATAAAGTCAACCTTCGCGATGTGGAATTGCTCGATGTGGATTGCAGCCGGGTTCATGCAATGCAGGTTGGTGTATCCGAGTCTGTATGGGTTGCCGCCCATGAGGCGGCTCGGTTGCGCGGATGTTCTCTGAACACGTTGGTCAATAGTGCGGTTTGGGCAGCATTTGGCGCACAGAGGCCGAGCTTGCGTGGTCGGCCTCGCGGCCGGAAAAAGCGAGCGACGCTGGTTTCCGAAGTCTGTTTGGGCGAACCGTAGCTGCCCTCACTGGCAATCGCTTCGCCTCCGAACCATGCAGGCGCAAACTCAGATAGAAGCGCGACTCCTACTCCGATCCCAATATCCACCAGCCGACTTGTCTAACCGTTTCCACCCTGGTCCGTGATTTCGATCGGATTGTTGCGCCCATACGGGCAACGGTTCCATGACTGCGAGTCCCCGGGCGAGTCGGCCAGCGGGTCGGCCGAACAGAACGTCCCGGGGCGGCTGTTCTAGTAGCGTGCCAAATCATCTTCCAATCGCACGTCCCTCTTAAGGGGATCTGGGTCCGAAGGATCCATGGTCACTTCAGTCTCTCGTGACAATTTGATCTCTCGCGCATCCGAGATACCCGATCTTCCAATCGCGAATAGCATAAAGAAGCCGGTCGGATTCATCCCGTTTAGACTGAATGTCCCGTTTTCGGTTGCACGTATCCGATACGACGCTGTTGATCGCTTCGGGAACGTAAACCCCCGACATTGTCATGAAAACAGGCCTTTCATTCGCCGGAATGTTGTTGAGCCGGACGATCTCGCTGGGCGGCTCATACCTGCCGGGAGCGATCTCGCGCGTGCGCCGCTCGAAGACAAGGCCGTCGAGGCGTACCGTATCCCCACGCAACTCCGTGCAGTTTGAGGTCCGATCCTGTAGCTCGCCCCCGGAAGGCCCACTTCAATCTCCCATGCGGCAAGGCTGCCACATTTGGTCCACATTCCCTCCTCCTGCCTTTGCTGTCATGGCACACTCCGGCGAGCCACGGTCTCGAGATCGGCGACTGATGACCGGCCAGGCCGAGGACTGATATTTTCGGATTCTTGGATTTGGGGCTTGCCGTCGCTGTCTGTAATAATGCGTCTATTTGGGGGTGCTGATGCTTGAATTTCGGATCGACGTGCGCGTGAAAGAAAGCGTAAAGGCAAGATGCTCCAGGCATCCAAAGTTTGACCCGAGTGTTGATGAGAAGATGAATTCTGAGCCAGGTTGTTCAATCTGTGCTGACATTCGTGCCTTAGAAGCCTCCAGGATTGCCCTCGAGAAAGCCGCTCGCTCATTCGAGCGCCGCGCCTATCAATGGAGAGCGACTGATAAAGCAAGATCCATAAAGCTCGCCTCTTCAAAGTCGGAATCAACTTGACAATCAGTTGACCGGATGCGGATTGCGGTTGCCGCTCGGGACCCGCCCCGAAAACGCTCGGCCAGAAGAGGTTGGAGACTTCCTCCTCCGTAGTTTGGTTTGTGGTGAATCTGACGGATATGATTGCGGTTAAAGCAACTCAGGTTATGATCCCAGCAGGGGGGCCAGAGATTGGGGCGCTCAAAGTGACGTCAGCAGCCGCAGCCGCGCTGTGGGAATGTATGGACCGCCGCCCAATTGCAAGCAGAATCTTTGTCGAGGGTGGCGTGGTCTGCTCAAGTGTATTCGGCGTGTTTGTGGAGTCTAGCTTCTGGCCAAAATGGAGTCTGCGCACCGGTGGTCTGTAGTCCAGCGAGGAATGTGGCCTTTGGGTGTGGTAATAGACTCGCCAACATTCAGCCAAAGCCTGTACCTCCTTCAGGGAGCTGAACGATTCGCAGTAGCTGTTCTCCCAGCGAGACCGCGAAGAGTTGCAGCGGACAATCCTGCTCTCGGGAGTACCCTCCTATGTCTCTCCACTCGGCGCTCGTGTGATCATCCGTTGATTGAGCGCAATCGTGTAACGGTCGCCGAAGTAGTATTCCGCATGCCATCTGGCTTCTGACGAGTTCTCGCCGCTGATCGTGAAGCTGATTTTGCCTTTCCTCTCGTAGTTTGAATCGATCTTCCAATCCAATCTCCTTGTCCTGTTGATAACAAGTTTAGGCATCTGCCATCCTACGCTACTGTCCAACGGTTGGCCCCGGGGTTCCGGGAACCTCCAATAAAGGCTCAGATGGTCGACAAGTCGGTGTACTTCGATCTTGGGTCGTAATCTTAACTGGCTCTCGTCCAAGCTCTCTTGGCTCGGCGGCTTGTTCGTCCGTGTGCACGGCGTCCAAGGTCTCTGGCGTTATCACGTGGTGACGAACGTAGTTATAAGGGGGAACCGTGTAGCCGCGCAGAAGGGTAATGCCCAGTTGAATCAGCCGTGGGCCGTAGCTGTGGGCTTCGTGGGAGACTGAGCCGATAATGGCGCTGTTATAGTTACGCATCTCTTCGAGCACCTCGGGAATGCATTCCTGGCCGGCAATAGCGAACTCCCCTTCGCGTCCTGCGTGACGGACGGCGTCCAACACGCCAAGGGCGCTGGAATCAGTAGCGGCAGCGACGAGAATGTGCTGACCCTTGCGCTGGCCGCGCAGAAAATCCGCTACCGCTAGTCGGCTAGATTGCCGCATGCCGCGTCCCTCTAGGCGGAGGAAGCGGTCTGCAGGCAAATTCGGGAGCCGATCGCGAATCCCGTCAAAAGCGCTTGAAATGCGGGCCTCAACATAGGTCCCTGCCTCGGAAAATCCGAGACCAAGAACCCGGTCGACCTTGCCGTTCCATTTATGCTTGGCGTACTGGGCGAGCAAGGAGCCGGCATCATAGCCCACGTCCGGGTTGTCTACGCCGAAGTACGTGGCGTTAGGGTGGGGCACGTCGACCGCGACGAGAGGAACGTTGGCCTTCTTGAAAATGTTGGCCACACGGGTCGCAACCCGCTCGTTCACCTGGAACTCGATCGCCAGATCCACGCGATTGGCAACAAGTTCTTCGGCATTCAGGATGGCGATGTCGGGGTCGTTGCAGTTATCCAGTAACAACAGCTCAACGCCAGCTGCCGCAGCTGCCTGAGCGATACTTTCTGTAACAGCCACAGAGAAGGGCATTTCGGCACTTTGTACGGCAATCCCGAAGCGCAGCCTCCGCTGGCGGGGACCCAACTGGTATCTTCCAGGCTCGGTATGGGCAATGTAGCCGCGATGCTCAAACGTCTTGAGGATTCGGAAGATGCTGGTCCTGGGAATGCGGGTCTTTTTGAAAACATCTTCAAGCGAGCGAGTACCCGCACTTTTTTCCAATAACTCCAGCACGTCGAGCGCTTTGGAGAGAATCGGAATAAGGTACGACCGTTTGGTCTTTGTCTTGGTCACCTTTTTGTCTCCCTGAGTTGTCGTGAAGCAGATGTCAAGAAACGATGAACGTTGAAGGAGATAGGCTTTACCAGATCCATTTCGAGCATGTCCAGATGTCCTAAGGGCCAGAGCCGCTTCCCTTCCTTCAGATCCTGTAACTGCACAAGTTCCAAAACATATTGCAGGGAATCAGAACAACTCTCCTCAGGCGTTGCAGTTGACCGATGAGTGACGGCTTGCATCCGCTACGCTCCTTATAGTGGACTAGGAGACAAACTTGAATTGGCCCGTGCAGCCCCGAAGTGCACGAAGGTGAACTCACCTTGTACGGCGTCACGGTCGTGAACGTATTCAGACTTTTGGACGGTAGTCTCATTGCGTCTTCCTCAATTCCAACTACGAGCTCTTCGTCTTTGGATTCAGACCGGGGGATCGATCAATGTGCTAAAGGCGGAGGTTGAGCGCTCTGCAGAAGCCCTCCATACAAAGGCACAATTCCAGAACATCCGAAAGACCAAATGCTCTCTTTTCGAGCTCAAGGCGATCAAGTACTTTGTCGATTCCAAATGGTCCCCTACCGAGCAACTTGCCGATTGAATTCAGGCGAAACTGTGGCCCTATCAAAATCGTGTAAGTTGGAGGCCCTTTCCTCTCGCGTCGCGAAACTGGCACACCATCAAGCACAAAATCGAGGCCCCGTTTTCTTTGCAGTCATAATGACAGCTTTGCTAATACACAATCAAACGAAGAATAGATTCTCTATGACATCGTTGTCGATTGGAAATATTTGTTGTAGTCTCACAAGTGGTCCAAATCTCGACGGCAGGCCAATCTGTTGATCGTCCAATTGGATTTCCTGCTGTTCTTGAATATGAAATTGCCGAATGCATTGGATTCTTGTTTGCCTTCGTTTGGTCGGTGGATTAAATATCGCCCAGCTCTGAACTAATGGATAAATGTTTGTGGCGAAAGCGAATCGACTCATGCAATAGATAAGGTGGAAGCCCAGCGTCTCCATTTTAACGGGCTGTTTTTTCGTAATGTGCGGCGGTCCAGCTTCTGGAAGCGGGGGAAGGACGAACTTTTCTGTGTAAACTCCAAGTCAGTTGCCGCGAGCGGCCAATGAAATACAGGCGTTGCAGGGCCGGTATGACCAATCCACAGGGCTGTATAGGACCACGCGATGGTGGAATTCGGCGAATGCGATAACTAATATATGTAGCTTCGGCAACTCTTATGGCTATACAATGCGTGATTGTATTCCTTTGATATCAGAAACGAAACACACAAGCCTAGAATCGCTGGCCTCAAAAGTCGGCGAGTAGGAGATGCTCACAAGCAGCGATAATTTGGAATCCAGGAAGGGACGAGGGTCAAATCGTGATAGCAAGAAGCGGCTCCGCAACTTTAGTAGATGTTGCGCGAGTGGCGGGTGTGTCCCTGAAGACGGCCTCGCGCGTTCTAAACGACTCTCCGGAACTCCGGCCTGCGACCGCCGCCCACGTACGTGAAGCTATGGCCCGGCTCGGCTATGAACCGAACGTGTTGGCGAGAGGATTGAAGGCGAAGCGATCTGAGGCGATTGCGATGATCGCACCGAACTTCGCTGACCCGCTTGCAGCAACTGCTCTCCAGGCCGTCCAAGACGTCGCACGGGAGCACGGATACTCAGTGATCCTTGCCAGCACTGGCGGAGATGTTGAAGTTGAGAAATCTGAGCTGCAGATCATGGTGAGGCGTCAGGTCGATGGAGTTATCCTGGTCGCAGCGGACAGCGAGAAAAGCGATGTCAAGTCTCTCATGACCAGGAAAGTGCCCATTGCGGTCTTCGACGAGCCCCTCCGAGACCAAGAAGTAGACACCATCACCGTGACTAACTGCGAGGCTGCTCGCGAAGCAACTGACCACTTGCTCGCACATGGTTATCGTCGAATACTCGTCGTGGGCGCCCGGCCCTTTCTATTTACCTGCGCCGAACGAGTTGCGGGTTATCGATCTGCCATGAGAAGTGCAGGAGCAGAACCGATCGAACTGTTGGTCGAGCATGAGAAAGACCTGACTCCGGAAGCTCTATCGGCATTCGTGTCCGGACCCAACCGCGTGGAGGCCATTTTCCTCGTAAACTGGGTCTGCACCATGCGGGTCCTACGAGGACTCAATGCTCTGAAGAGAAGGATACCCAAAGATGTGGCGCTTGTATCGTTTGACGATTTCGAACTTGCGGATATGATTCCTCCCGGATTGACCGTCGTACGCCAGCCTTCGCATGAGCTTGGACACCGGGCGGCAACGACACTCTTCGAACGAATTGAAGATGTGAGCGATCATCCGCCGCGGAAGATCGTCCTCAATACCGAATTCGTCGTTCGCGGATCCTGCGGATGCAAGCCTAAGTAATGGAAATTAAAAGTGACTTTAATGAGAGATCGACTCAACATAAGGCAATCTACGAGGGGGAGAACAATGATGTATTCCCACTGCAAGTTGCACCGACAGGATATTCGGTTATCGGTGGTTCTCTGACGTGAATTAACCGTCGGTATTGCCTGCTATCTGGACGTGTTCCGTCGGTTCTACCTCTCCATGATGGCCTGCCCATCAAGGCTGCCATGCCAAAGCGAATTGCCGCCGACTCATGCATCCCCCTGGTCCATTGAACAAATTCAGACAAATGAACACTTGATGCATCGGTGTTTCGACGCCGAAAGGTGACAGAAAGCCATGTTGAACCATCAACATACGGGCTCCCCGTCAATTCACGTAACAAGACACAATAAACGGCAGATTTTGTTGTTGACACCGCTGTCAAGCTGAGCGTAGTCTGCATTCCGTCTAATTTAGACAGCGTTTTCACTGCGTCTGCGATGGTGGTGTATGCCATCTCTTCGCGTTGAATGGCGCGCTAGTATCGCAGATGAGTGGTAACGAGAATTGGTCTTGATTCTGGAGGAGTGAGCGTGTTCTGCCGAGACCTCTGGGAAATACAGACGCCAATCGCAGTCAAGACAACCAAGCTAACAATCTTCATGGAGGCACTATAATGCGAACATTTCGAATCTGTTTTGCATTGATCCTCCTGCTGGTAGGACTAGGTACCGGCAGGGCGTTCGGGCAGGCAGGCGCGACAGGCACGATTCTGGGGACGGTGACCGATAGTACGGGCGCCATCATTCCCGACGTGAAGGTCACGGTGACCAACACGGCAACCAACCAAGCATTCAAGACAGTCACCAGTTCGGCTGGCGACTATTACGCTCCGTCTCTCCCTCCTGGAACCTACTCGGTTTCAGCGGAGACCAAGGGCTTTCAAAAGTCAGTCACGACCGGCTTTGTACTGGCAGTCGACCAGAAGATCCGCATCGACCTGGCGTTGAAGCCGGGCGCGGTGACAGAGACCCTGGAAGTGACGGCGCAGGCCGTCGAACTTGACACAGACAGCGCAGCGCTGTCGCAACTGGTAAGCCAGCAACAGGTAGAAGAGCTCCCGCTGAACGGCCGCAACTTTGTTCAATTGCTGTTTCTGGGCGCCGGCGCGGTCACAATCGGCGGCGAACAGGGCAATATGCGGCAGGGCGAAGGCAACGCCATCAGCATCAACGGTGGCCGCCCTGAGGGCAACAACTTCACGCTGGACGGTTTGGTCAACACCGACCAGGCGATGGAAACACCAGCCGTGATTCTTTCGCAGGATGCAATCCAGGAGTTCAAGGTCGAGAGCGGCATCTATCCGGCCGAGTATGGATTCTCTGCGAGCCAGGTTAACGTGGTCAGCAAGGGCGGCAGCAACAAGCTGCACGGCACACTGTTTGAATCCCACCGCGAAAACGGGTTCGACGCACTGCCGTTTGCCCAGGCCAACACCTACATCACCAGTACCCCCACCAGCCTCGCGGTTCTGCACCTGAACCAGTTTGGGTTCGTAGCGGATGGTCCGGTCTACATTCCTCACCTGTATGACGGGCGCAACAAGTCGTTCTGGATGGCCAACTACGAAGGCTGGCGCATGAATAACGGCGCGCTTTTGACAGAGACCGTTCCGAACCCTGCAATCCTGACGGGAGATTTCTCGGCGGAGACCTATTCGGCGATTCCCGGTGGCGCAACGGTAAATGGGGCTCAAGTTGCCTTGCCGGGCGGCCTGCTGCCTAACTACGGAACACCCGAGTGCACAGCGCTGCTGTCGTTGGGTAACAACTGCATGCCGTACAATCCGACGGTGGCGGGCGGAGGGAATTTCCCGGGTAACAAGGTTGATTCCTCCTACTTCACGTCCCGCATCGGCCTGGCATCCATCAAGTACGGTTTCTGGAATACGCCGACGAACGCAGGTCAACCTGAAGGCATCGCCAACTACATCCATGCCATTCCCGGACCGCTGCATATGAACCAGCAGACCTATCGCGGCGACCAGAACCTGGGGAAATGGGGCTCGGTATTCGGCCGCTACACCTACTCCAACTACGTGAACTCCGCGAACTACAACTCCGGCTCCCCGGTCCTTGGGCTGGAGCAGTATTTCGAAAAGGAGAAATCCTGGGAGATTTCGCACACCGTCAACATGGGCCAGAGCACAGTGAACAACTTCCGCTTTGGCTATCTCTCGGCCAACGCGCCGGAAGGCTCGTCTGCCCCGCCTGCTACGTTTGCTGGGGATGTTGCCGAGACCAGCATTTTTACCAAATTCGGGCCTCTGCAGGAGACGTTTCCGAGCGTCGGCATGTCGGAGTTTAACAGCGGCGGCGGACCGGGGAACTCCTACAGCGGTTCGTTTATTCCCGAGTGGGAATTCGCCGATTCGCTTACCAGGGTCCACGGGAAGCACACGCTGGGCTTTGGCTTCGACTATCGCCACTGGATCATCAACCGCAACTTGGCCGACGATTTCTACGGCGATTGGGGCTTCGGTGCGAATCAAATTTCCGTCAACAGCGAGACGGTCTCGGCCACCGATTTGACACCCAGCTGCACCACCCCAACCGGGCTGTGCGGCACTGCCAACGGCGTTTCGGACATGATGCTGGGGTTCTATGACGGCGCCGCCGGATTCATGCCGGCCCCGCTGAGCCCCACCGACACGGCCGGTAACCCACAAACCCACATCTACAACTACTTTGCTCCCTACGCGCAAGACGACTGGAAGGTCAGCCCGAAGCTGAGCTTGAATATCGGCCTGCGCTGGGACTTCCGCGCTCAGCCCTTCGAGAAGAATAACCACTTCTTCTGGCTCGACAACCAGAACGCCCAGGGCGGCTTTTGCTATGCCGACCCGACTCTCTCCACCAATGGGGTGGCCAGAAACGACTTTGGCGTGGACGGGGTGACCCCCGTTCTGCGCTATTGCGGCAAGTCGCCGAAGCCGGGCTCGAAGGAACCTTTCGCACCGCGGTTCGGCTTCAATTACCGTCTGAACGACAAGATGGTCGTGCGCGGCGGCTATGGAGTCTTCTTTACCTCGTATGAGGGCCGCGAGATCGACGACTCCGGGGATCTCTTTCCCTACGGCGTCCGCCAAAATCTCAATCCCACCACGCAAAACAGCCTGGATACGCTCAAGTACTCCAATCAAATGTTCCCGTCGTTCCAGCAGTTGAAACCGTTCGATGTGTCGTCAGCTTCGTTCGTCGCGGTCATTCAGTCGGAGATTCCGCGCAATCCGTACGTTCAGTCCTGGACGTTGTCTGTCGAGCGCGAGCTTGCCAGGAACACCACCCTGGAACTGAACTACGTTGGAACCCATGGACTGCACATGCTCGACCGTACGATGATCGCTCAACCACGCAACATTCCGGCCGCGAGCCTGTCGCTTTGCCAGGAGCAGGATGTAAACGGCAACTACTTCAACGCTGTCGGCGCGCTCGCGATTGCCCCATGCAGCATTAACAGCCGCTTGCCGTATCCGAACTTCAGCGGCACCTTCATCGACAGCAGATTCGAGGGCTACTCTCACTACCACGCCGGCAACGCGAAGTTTGAGCATCGCGCGGGCGACCTGGCCGTGACCGCGGTCTATACCTGGTCCAAGAGCATGGATGACAAGTCGGCGACCGCCGGAGCAGGCGCCAGCCAAACCGGCTACGAAGGCTACATGGACAACTCCCGGCCATGGCTCGATTACGGCCGGTCGGACTTCAACGTTCCGCAGAGGGTTGTAACTAGCTGGGTCTACCAACTGCCCTTCGGCCGCGGCAAGAAGATTGCCGGCGGCTCCAACTGGGCTGCCGAGGAAGTAATTGGCGGCTGGCAACTCACCGGCGTTGCAACCTTCCAGAAGGGATTCCCCTTCGAGGTTACAGGGTCCGACATCGACGGCATCACGGGCACCGGCGGCATGCGGGCGAACATCACCCCAGGCTGCAACCTTCACCAGAACACCTACTCGGCTCCCCTGTCGCAGTTCTTTTGGCTCAACATGGGCTGCTTTACGGGGCCGGCCTTCGGCACCTACGGCAACACAGCCCGCAACTTCCTGAACCAGCCGGGCATCAACAACTTCGACATGGGCTTAGGCAAGATCTTTGCCCTTGGCGAACATGCCAAGTTCGTGTTCAAGATGGATACCTTCAACACCTTCAACCATCACCAATACTCACAGGACGTAGGCGGCCTGCTGGTCGCGGGATCGGGTGGCAACCAACCCATCTCAGCCAGCGTCGGTTCGGCCAACGGTGGCCTGATCTATGGTTCATCGTCAGCCCGCATCCTACAATTCGGTGGAAAGATTCAATTCTGATCCATCCGATCCACTGTTGATTTACTTCCACTCCGCCACGCCCTTTGGACGTGGCGGAGTTTTCTATGCAGGGGATACACTAAATCAATCATGAGTAAGCTATCGAAGCTGAGTTGGTTGCTGGTCTTGTTTTGCGTAGTTCCGTTGACCGCCCTGGCACAAGCAAGCAAGGAAGATCAGTCAGAACGATATGCTGCTGAGGGACAGCAGGCATTGGCGGCCGGCCAGTTTGATACTGCTCGCACGGACTTTGAACAATTGGCCAAGTTGCAACCCGGTGTTGCGGAAGTCCACGCCACGCTGGCCGCGATCTATTTTCAACAGCACGAATATGAGTTGGCGGTGCACGAGGTGCGCGCGGCGCAAAGGCTGAAGCCAAGCCTGCCGAGACTGGATACGCTGCTGGGCCTTTCGCTGTCGGAACTGGGTCAGTTTCAAGAGGCGCTGCCGCACCTGGAGAAAGGCTTCAAGCAGTCTGCCGATCAGGATGTGAGGCGCATGTGCGGTCTGCAGCTCTTGCGCGCCTATACGGGACTCAGCCGCGATTCCGATGCTGTGGAGGCCTCTCTGGCACTTGACAAGCTCTCTCCCGAGAAGCCAGGCAGCCAGCGCCACAACGGTCGATTGCCACAGATGATTGACTAGCGGCGCTGTTCCGAATGGATTAGAGAATGCCTGGAGCATCATGACTGCCTCTCCTTGTTGTTGCGGTTTGACTTGGGGACACTTCGCCGCGATAGTACGCGCAGGGTTCTCTCCGCTTCTTTCACGTCTTCCTGGGAGAGCTTCCCCGACTCGATCAGGTACGCCATGACAGGCTGCGAGCGCCCGCCGAAGAGGTCCAGCAGATCATCGATCAGTCTTCGCTGGGCGACGTCGCGAGTGATTATGGCAGCGAAGATGTGGAAGTTGCCAACGCGCTTGACGCGTCGCACAGCCTGCTTGGCCTCCATCCTATACACGGTGGTCTGGACCGTTGTGTAGCCGGGCTTCTTCTTGCCTGGAAAGGTGTCCAGAATCTCGCGGATGGAGCATTCTCCTTGAGACCAGAACACTTCCATGATCTTATATTCGAGTTTTGATAATCGAGGGTCGATCAAGCGCTACTCCTATTGACGTGGTAATTGTTACGACATTTATATGCGCTCGTCAATGGAGAGCCCGCGGATTCCCTTGCGTGCAGCCATTCCGGACAAATGGCAAGAATATGGTTTGGATCATCGCAAATGTGCGCGGGCCGAGATAAATATCTGCTCTCCACCTACCGGGCTGTAATCTAACTAGCCCCCTCTGGGGCACGCTGCGGAAAGTCTATGAAACACGCTCTAGGCATGATTATGTGAAATTCAAACTTTGCGCCAGGCCGCGCACGTGCGGCATCTTAAGCATGGTCATGTGATTGCCAAGGCAGTGCGAGCAGAGAAGATGGGGTGCCCACCGTTGCCATTCCGCTAAGGTTTGTACATGTTCTTCTCGGTTGGCGTGCTCATCTAGCCTCTCATCGTCTGCGAGGACGAGCTGCATCCGCCCAGGATAGGGTTTATGAGGCCTGTAAGGAGTCCGTAGCGCCGTTGCAAATGTACGTAAGAGGCCACGAAGTACATCGGGTTCGGAGCGTCGAGGCATGATGCCCGCGATCACTAGCTGTTCGTGTAGAAGATCAAGATTTCCGCCTGGGTCTTGTGGGTCGACATCAGACTCCTTGATGTTAAGGGAAGAATCGAGGATCCGTTCGAACGCATGAACTAACTCTAGGAAAACGTCTACATGGGTATACTCGCAATCGTTGACAGTGTTACAGTGGGGAGCGTCTGCGTCGAGGATTATTAGCGAAGCAACGGCGCGCCCGGCGTCAAGTAGCCGCAATGCTATATCGAAGGCGACCCAGCCTCCAAAGGAGTGTCCCAGGAGACCAATAGGACCATTGGGATATGCTTCGTTGATTGCGCGCAGGTAAAAGTCTGATGCTGCTGAAACCGTAGAGTGTGGGACGAGAAGGCCATCCAAGCCGCGCGGTTGGAGAGCATGTACTGGCCATGACTCATGGAGGCAAGAGGAGAAATCTAAGAGACTCGTCACGTTATCGCCCGCCCCGGGAATGCAGAATAATGGGGTCTTCTTATTCGTCCCTGCTCGCAGTGTGAATAGCGGATTGCAATTATGTTGTGGCAAGGTCCTGGAGTTGTGAGCGCAGAAGGAAGATAGAATCTTTCCAAGCGTTCTGACGTTTGGCTCCTCAACAGCCGACTGATGATTTCCAGTGGTCGGAATTATGCGAAGTTGCTCTTCGGGTACGACGGCGTTCCACCCCAATGTCGCATTAGGATTGTGCTTATTTTGTGCAGCAAAGAGAGTGAGCGGGATTGGAAGCGGCTGCGCGAAATATAGCCTGCACGCCCTATGAAATATCTTCGAACGGTCTAGCCAGGATTGAATCTGGGCGGTCGTGAGGCCACGAAGGGATGGACGCACGATTTTCGCCTCATGAGCTATCTGTAGGTGGAGTTCCGAGGTCATTGCTCTCAAATCTAATCCATGCTCCTCGCTTGCGGGCTGTGAGTCATTGCTGCGGCTGTCTTTATGATTGGTTAACGGGAATAGTTGTTGATTGCTATTGAGTAAAATCTCATCGTGATTAGAGGAACCGAGGAGGCCAATTGGATAATAAGTGTCAATTAGACCGAGGAACTCAACATCTTGATCGAGACCGATAAGCTGTGTTGCGATTTCATATGCGAGCATGCCGCCAAATGACCATCCTGCAACTCGGTATGGACCAGTGGGCTGCACGAAACGAATCATCTGCAGCATTCGTGTCGCCATTCCTTCAACGGTTTGCAGTTGCGCTCTACCAGGGTGGATTGAGGGCAGGCCGTAGATTGGAATTGCGTCGTCTATATAAGGAGCAAGCGTTTGAAGGTAATCTAGTTCTCCGGCGTCGCAGTGTGGCAGGAATAGTGGTCGCTTCGCGTGGCCGACTTTGATGAGCACTGCTGGCTCTGCCGAGCTTGGTCTGATTGGGGAGTGAAATGCGGTGTCGTTCCACTCGTAAAGCACACGATGGCGCTCGGACTGGCTGAGCATGGGCAGCCGGTCGACCGCCTGGTTGTCGCCGGCAGCCATGGCCTCCAGCAGGTTGCGGAAGTATCCGAGGTAGCGCTCGATCGTAGCCCGCTCGAACAGAGAA
>Ga0182013_10004460_pt1 | contig 16790 bp, 13 predicted proteins | sample 612S2MmetaG_FD_120487 | JGI IMG/M metagenome (GOLD analysis project Ga0182013, IMG submission 120487) | Permafrost microbial communities from Stordalen Mire, Sweden - 612S2M metaG | ecosystem: Environmental > Terrestrial > Soil > Wetlands > Permafrost | place: Sweden: Stordalen | collected...
GACCGTGCTGCGTTCAAAAGCTGTAGACCTCCGGATTCCAGAAGGGCACGGTGATCACCGGCGTCGAGGTAAAACCGTGCAGCGCATCGGTATACACTTGGACGTCCTTGCGAAACCAGAGAATGATCGACGGATCGTCCTTGGCAAACTCGCGTTGGACGACCGCGTAGTCGGCGATGCGCCGCTTTTGATCGACGGTTTCATTTGCGTCGTCCATCGCCCTAGTCGCCACCGGATTGTCCCAGAACAACGCGTTTTGCCCGTGCGGCGCCAAATTGTGCCCCGAATAGATCGCGCCTACGTCGATATCGGGCGCGCCGACCCAGGCGAACGTCGCAATGTCGTACTTCCCGCCTTGGAGGATGCCCACTTTCGCATTGTTATCGAAGAATGTCGACGTCGGATAGTTTTTCACTTCGGCCGCAGCGCCGATCGCGCGCCAATAAGCTTGTAGCTGCGCCTGCAGCGCGTGACCGGCGGTCGATTCGGTTTGGGTTGAAAGTTGAAACGCGAGCCGGCGCCCGTTCTTGACGCGAATTCCATCGGGTCCGAGGTGCCATCCCGCTTCATCGAGCAGTTGCTTCGCTTTTGCCGGATCGTACGGGTAGCGCATGACGTCCGAGACCTGCGCGAACGGGTAGAGCGTCGGGCCGAGAAAGGTCGTGCTCAGCTCGCCAAGATCGCGCCGGAGTTTGTGCAGCAGCGTCGGCCGGTCGATCGCGTACGTCAGGGCACGGCGCACCCGCACGTCGGCAAACAGCGGACGGTGCAGGTTGAAGTCGATATGGTCGTACGTGTAGATAACCGGCGTGATCGTCTTCATCGCCGCGATCGCGCGCACCGTATCATATGACGTGGCCGCCAAGTTCCAGCCGATGTCGACTTCGTGCGTTTGCAGCTGGGTCGCCAGCGTATTTTGATCGGGGATGACCTTGAAGACCACTTGAGCGATTTTCGGCTTGCCCAGGAAATAATCGTCGAACGCGGCGAGACGAACTTGCGAACCACGCTCCCAGGAAACGAACTTGTACGGCCCGCTGCCGATCGGCGCTGAGTTGTACGGAGCGGAGTTGAGGCTGCCGGCGCTGTCGTTGAGCTTGCCCAGCAAATGCTCGGGCAGAATGGGTCCGTTGCCGTTGACGCTCCACAACTGCTGCAGGAACGGCGCGTAAATCTTTTTTAGGTGAACGACGGCGACGTACGGATCGCCGCAGTCGACGTCGCGAATGTCGCTCCAGCCGTCGGTGGTGATGACGTTGTTCTTGGGGTTCATCATCACTTGCCAGGTGAAGCGCAGGTCGCGGCAGGTCAGCGCGACGCCGTCATGCCACTTGATGTTGCGGCGAAGCTTGTATTTGAGCGTAAGGCCGTCGGGGCTCACGTCGCCATTGGCCGTCGTCGGTAGTTCGATCAGAGCATCGGGCACGGGCCTTGCATGGTCGTCGTAGCGAACGGTAAACGAGAAGAGAAAAGCAGCGAGCGGCAGCACCGGGTCGGCCGAAGCCAGTGCCGGATTGAGATTGCGCGGATCGGACGCGTCCGAGATGATCAGCCGGTCGGCGTGTCCGCTCGTGCCCCCGCCCGTGGCCGCCGTGCCGGTCGGCGTATCGATCTTGGTGCACGCGGAAAAAGCGAGCGCGATAAACGCGCTCGCCGCGAGCCGGCGCGCAAGCTCCCAAGTCATGCGGTCTACCCTTCAGGGCGCGCCGTTGGCACCCTCCGCATACAAGAAGGCCTGCTCGGCTTGGCGCAGCGTGTACACCGAGGTCGACTGATCGGTCAGCGCTTGCGTCAGTCCGACTTGCGCGTTTAGCAACAACGGCAGGGTGGTGACGCCGGCCCGGTACTGGGCCTGGGTGGATTTGAGGACCACTTGCGCTTCGGCGAGTTCGGCGTCGGCGCTCGTGAGCGCGGCGCGCGCCGAGACCAGGCTGACGAGAGTCTGCTTCACGTTGAGCTGCACGCCCTCGACGATGGATTGCTGGTTGGCAATGCCGAGCGCGAGGTTGCCGCGCGCTTGCGCGACATCCGCCGCGACGATCCCCTGGTCGTAGATCGGAATCGAAAGCGCGACGCCGATCGACGAGTTGTTGCGAAACGTGCCGCCGGTCAGATCGGTGGAAGCCGTCGATGCCGTCGCGGAGCCGCTCAGGGTCGGAAAGCTGGTGAGCGCGGCCGCGCGCAGCGACGCCTGCAAGCCGCTGACGGTGAAGGCCGCGGCGGTGACGTCGGGACGCAGCGCGATCGCACGCGCGATCGCCTGCGCGTACGTCGGGATCGCCACGTTCGACGTGACGGGCGCACCGTTGACGGGCGTATCGTCGCGCGGCAACACGGCGGTGTTGGAATCCAAGCCCATCGCGTTGGCGAAGGCGGCTTGGGCGCTCAGTTCGGCACCTTGGTCGCGGATGACCGCGACGCGCGCTTGCGCCGTCGGCAATTGAGCAGTTGCAAGATCGGCCTTGGCGGCCGTGCCCGCGCGAATCTGCGCGGCGACGAGATTCTCGTTGGTTTGATCGACGAGCACCGTCTGAACCGCGACGGCCGTCGCGCGCTGCGCGGCCAGCGAATTGTAGTACGCGTTGGCGACGTTATACGCAACGGTCTGCAGTTCGCGTTTGTAGGTCGCGGCCTGCGCGCTTTGATTGTTCTTCGCCGCCCGGATGTCGGCTGCGATACGGCCGCCGTCGTAGATGAGCTGCTGCAGCGTCACCGACAGCGCGTTGGACGTGAACGAGAGCGGAGCCGTCGACGTCGTGGTGCCGACGGTCGTGCCCGTCGTGGTTCCCGTCGTCGTGCGGGCGCCGTCCTGACTGTGTTCGCGCGCCGTCGACGCCGAGCCGGTAATGCTCGGCAGCAGCCCGGTGCGCGCGAGCTCAACGGGAGCGGTCTCGATTTGGAGTTGCGCGCGGGCCTGGGCGAGCAGCGGCGAGCGGGCATAGCCGATCGCGATCGATTGATCGAGCGTCGCGACTTGCGGCACGCCCGGATCGACCTCACCGCCGTTGACGCCCGGCACCGGCGTACCGTACGCGGGATACGGCATCGACGTGGGTTGGCTCGCCGGCGGCAGCGAGATCGTCGCGTTGGGATTGAACGTGCCCTGCGGCAATGGGACCGACGAGGGTATGGCCATGGGTTTCTGCTGCGCCCGAACGAGCCTGGGCACGGTCGTCGCAATGACAAGCGCCGAGAGCGCGACGCCGGCAAGCGTGCGAAGATGATGCTGCTGCAAAGTACGCTTCTCTTATCTAGCGGTCTGGCCGGCGCCTTGAACGGGTGCGCTCATGGCGACGGTGCTCTTGTCCTGTAACGCGTCGGGCCGCGTCGTAATCACGGACGTTCCGGCCGGAACGTCGGGCGAGTGAATCTCGGCGAGGGTGTCGGTCTGCAGGCCGAGCTGCACGGGAACCGCCTTGGCCTGTTTGTACACCGGCTGCCCGGGGCCACCGGGCGCCGCCCCGCCGGCGGCGGGAGCGCCGCCGGGCGGTGCCGGCAGATCGACGACCGTGAAGACGCTCGCGCCGTTCTCGGAGTCGATGATCGCCGTGCGCGGCACGATGATCGTGTTGTTATGACGTTCGCGCTGCACTTGCACCGTTACCAGCATTCCGCCGCGCAGCGTGTCGTCGGGGTTGGACTGCACGAGGCGCGCACGATACGACAGTGTACCGGTCGTCGGCGTCGCGTTGACGTCGTACACCGAGCCCGCAAACGTCTTGCCCGGAGCGCTGCTGGTCGTGAACGTGACCGGCGTTCCTTTGCGCACGAAGCCCAGGTTCTCGTCGGGAACGTTGACGTTCACGTACACGGTGTCGATCTGCGAAACCTGGAGGATCGGTGCATTGGGACCCGCAAACGCGCCCGGATCGAGCAGCCGTTGCGTGATCACGCCGTCGAAGGGCGCCAGCAAACTGGTTTGGGCGATCTCGGTCTGCAGCAGCTTGACTTGGCCCTGCTGCGATTGCAGCGTGCCCTTCGCGCCGGCCACGGTCTGCGTTTGAATGCCGGTCTGGCCGAGATTGCGGCGCGCGGTCTCAAGCGCCGCTTGCGCCGCGGTCACCTGCGTGCGCGCGTTCGCCGTCGCCTGCTGCGCGGCGACGTAGGCCGAGCGCGATTGCTCGGCGGCCGTCTGCGAAACATAGCCTTGCGCGATGAGTTCGCGATTCTGGTTGTAAACGAGCTTGGCGTTCGCTTCCGCGGCCTCATCGCTCACCAGGGTGTTGCGCGCCGCGCTGAGGGTCTGCACCGCCGTGGTCACGGCGGAATTGACCGTTTGGTTGGTGATCGGATTCTGGAGCGTTTGGCCCTGCAGCGCAGCCTGCGCCTGAGCGACCTGTCCCTCGGCCTGCTGTAATTGCGCGCGCAGCGCGGAGTCGTCGATTTTCGCCAGCAGCTGTCCGCGCGTCACCCGGGTGCCCTCCGTCACGTAAACGGCGGCGAGGGTGCCCGACTGCGGTGTGCTCAGCGTCGATTGCTGCATCGGCGCGATCTGCCCGTCCAGCGTTATGTAGGTCGCGATGTCGCCGCGCTGCGCTTGGGCGACGTTGACGGCGATCGGCGGCGGTCCGTTCCGGCCGGCGCCGCCCGACTTGCCGCAGCCGGCCAAGACTAGCGCCGTGGCGGTCGCGACGCAGATCGCGCGCTCGATGGGTCCCATGTCTCTCCTTTTTATACGCTCACACGGCCGGGCGACTCCGAAGCATTCGGAGCTCGAATCGAGTTCCGCCGTTCCCGAAACCGCTCCGGCGAACCCATCCCAACTACCGCCGAGGACCGAGAAATGATTCACGCGGTTGCTGCGCGTATGGTCTTCGAGCATGACAGCCAAACTCGACGTCGGTCGCACCTATCAAAGTCAAACGCGCGTCGAAGAATGGATGACCGCAGAGAAGGCGGGGAACAAGGGCGTCGACGTTCTGTCGACCCCCATGCTGCTGCAGCTCGTCGAGGATGCGGCGATGCAATGCATCGCCCCGACGATGAGCGACGGCGAAGTGAGCCTCGCGACCCACATCGATTTGGCGCATCTCGCATCGACGCCGGTCGGCCTGATCATCCGCACCGAGGTCGAGGTGATCAAATTCGACGGCAGGCGCGTCGAGTTCGCGTTCTCAGCGTTCGACGAACGGGAAAAAATTGCCGAAGGAACACACGAACGCTATGTGACCGACCGCCGCCGGTTCATGGAGCGCCTCGAGGAAAAACTCTCCTCGGCTTAGCGCCTAACACCCGGCGCCGACCGCGTTGGCCGCGGCGACGCCCGACAGCGAGGCGCCGACGGTGCTTTGGCCGGGGAACACGCTGTCGCCGCACAGCGTGAGCCCGGCGATTCCGCTGCGATGCGAGAACGCGCGCAGATTGGCGTGCGCGGGTGACTGGGGGAAGCCGCCGACGAGCCCGCGTGCGCGGCCGGTGTAAGCGGCGAAGGTGTGCGGCGTCGCGCAGTCGATGGCGTCGGCGCGGCCCCATGCGCCGGGGACCACGGTGTCGAGCGCGGCACGCAATCGCCCGGCATAGTCGGCCTTGCGCCGCGCATACGTTCCGTCGGCAAAAGCGCGCTCCCACCCGGCGACATCGGTGTGGGTCGAGATGGTCACGGCCCGGCCGCCGCCGCGGGCGCGTCCCCGTTCGCCCGGTGCGGAAAACGACAAAAATACCGCGTTCCCTTCGCCCAGCGGCGCTTGGGGGTCGCGGACGAGTTGGTGGTGCAGGCCGCACTCCGCCGGCACGACGCCGGCCGGAAGCCCGGCGTAGACCATGAAGGCCCCCCAGCGTTGCGGTACGGCGGCCAGCCGGGCCTGCAGCCCGGCTCCATCGCCGCCCAGCATCCGCCGCACGTCCAGCAGCGGGATGGCGGCGATCACGTCGGGCGACAGCAGCACCTCGCCGCTCGCGAGCCGGACGCCCCGCACGCGTCGCCGCTCGACGATGAAGCCACAGACCGGCGTGCCGTAGGCGATCTCGCCGCCGGCGCGCCGGACGGCGCGAGCGAGCCCGACCGCGATCCCCGAGACGCCTTCGGCGAGATGAAACGTGCCTTCGCGGGCGATGTCCAGCGCCGTCGCCCCGTAGGCGAGATCCGTCGAAGCCGCATCGGACTGCGCGGTAATGAGCAGTTGCGCGTCGACGAACGCGCGCAGCTTGATGCCGGCGTCGCCCGGCAAGATCTGCGCGACGGTCCGCCCGACCGTTCCCGCCAGGCCGAGATGACGCGGCCGCACGGCGTGCAAGAACGCCGCAAGCCCGCGCGGATCCACCGGTAACGCCGGAAACCGCGTCGAGAAATCCCAGGTCAGATCGGCGATGCGCTCCTGCTCGGGCCAAAACGGCTCCGCCGCCGGGCCGAACGCGCGCAGCCGCTCGGCACGCCAGCGCGCATCGCCGAACCGGCGGATGCGCTCCGTGCCCACGTAAACATCCATCGCGGGCTCGACCACCGTCGCATCGAAAGTTATTCCCAGCCGCTGGGCGAGTAGGCGGTGAACGCCGCGCCGGCCGAAACCGCTCACCAGCGTCGCGCCCACGTCGAACCGATAGCCGGCTCGCAGGTAGAACGACGCACATCCTCCGGGCAGCGTGTGACGCTCGAGGACTTGGACGCGCACGCCGTCTTTTGCCAGCAGCGCCGCGGCCGTAAGCCCCGCGATACCGGCGCCGATCACGATGACCTCCGGTTGTTTTTCACGGACTTTGGAACCGTGACGACTTGTCATGACGTTGACTATGACGACTGCGTAGAAGCGAACATTCCGTTTACGTTCAGCGCAGAAGCCAGTGTCCGCTTGGCAACGTTGCCGACTTGAGAGAGCACTTCCATGCTTTGCTCACGTGATTAAGGGCTCATTAGGATGGGTACTTAGGCCTCGGTTGAGCAGGCGAGGGTAACGTTCTTCGCCTGCCCTGCGCGTCCGGCTTCCCATCCGGTACAGCCGCAAAGGTCACACAACACTCTAGCTAGGGAGAAACCTATTTGAAACGACTCAGCACAGGGATTCTTACGGCGATCGTCGCTGTGGGATTCGGGCTGACGTCGGTCAATGCGCAAACTACGGCCGCGAAAGGCAACGAAGGAAACTCGTCGTCGGCCACCCTTGTCGCACAGACCGCCCCGGTCCCGCCCGCTGACTTCGGAGCACCGCCCTCGGGCGAAATTCCGATTCTCTTCAACGACCATCACGTTTACTCCAAACCCGACCGTCTCAAACAAAACCGCGTTCTTGCCGCACTCGTTCGGGGCAACACGATCCTCGTTCCGCTCCGCTCGATGTTCGAGCAGACCGGTGCGACGGTCTCTTACGATCCGGCCTCCAAGACCGTCGATGTCTCCAAACCGGGCTCTGACGTTAAAGTCACGGTGGGCCGGCCCGAAGTCGTCATCAACGGCGAGAGCCGCCCGCTCGACGTTCCCCCCGAAATCTACAAAGGCACCGTCGTCGTCCCGCTTCGCGTCATCAGCGAAGGCATGGGCGCGTACGTGCAGTGGATTCCGGAACGCAAAACGGTCGTCGTCCGCTACATAGCGGCTCCCCCGCCGCCGCCGCCGCCGTCACCGACGCCGGTCCCGACGGAAGCTCCGACGCCTGCTCCGACCGCGACGCCGTCGCCCAAACCGACGGTCTACTACGAGCACTTCATCGTCGGCGATTATCTCTTCAGTCCCAAGGTCTACAACGAGTTCTCGCCCGGCAACAAGGGCGTCGGAACCTCGTATGCCGCGCGCGGCGCGGTCGAATTCCCGCTCTTCGGGCTCCCCTGGGTGCTCGCAGGCGACTATCGCAGCTACCGCTATCCGCATAGCGACGGCGGCACCGGTCTGCCCGGCGATCCCGGTTTCGTGACGGTCATCGGCGGCTACGGTCAAACCGAAGTCCCGTCGTTCACCGCCAAGGACACGGATCTGGATGGACGCTTCGGCCTCAAAGTTGCCGATCCGCGCATCTACATCGGCGTGGGCTACCTGCACCGCGACGAGAACTACGGCTATCCCAAGCAGAACGGCTTCGGTTTCGGCGCCGAGAAGCTTCCGGATCTCAACCAGACGTTCTCGGTCTACGGCAGCGTGTACTACTATCCGAGCGTCACCGCGAACTACACGTTCCCGACTGACGCGTTCACCACGGCCGGCGGGCTTGCCGGAACCACCGGGAAGTTCACCGATCGCGATCTCAAGTACCAGATCGGCGTCTCGATCCTGCTCACGGGTGCACACGATCCGTTCGGCGTGTTCCTCGACGGCGGCTATCTGGGCGACTCGATCCGCGGCAAGACCCTGTCGCCGTCGGATGCCTCGCACAACGGCGCGTACTTGGGCCTCGGCCTCAAGTTCTAGCAGCGCAACGGCTCGGTGCAAACCGGCCGTCACGCGAACAAAAACGGCCCCCGGTTTTCCGGGGGCCGTTTCGCATCATGACCGATCGTGGCCGGGCGGGCCGGGCTTGAACGACGGCAGCGGATTGGGGATCGGCGTCGCCGCGACACCGCCTGGCGCTTGGTCGGGCGAGACCGCGGTGCTGCTCGTGTCGCTGGCCGGAACAGCCGCGGGCAACGTTGCGGGCGCCCCCAACGCGGCCGAATCGGGGCTCGGCGACGCCGTCACCGCGGTCTGCTGCGGCTTGCCGATTTTTCCGAGCGCGAGTTCTCGCTTGCCGATCTTGCCGTACCAGGATTTCGGAAAATCGTGGACGAGCCACTTCATGGACGCGAGCGCATGTTTGCGGCCATCATCGGAGTCCAGCTTGGCATACATGCGTTCGAGCGCAAACATCGTCTTGGCCAACCACGTGTCTTGGGGATACTTCTTCTCCCAATCGTGCAACGCGTCTTCGGCGAACTCGGCTTTGCTCGCTTGCTGCACCCAGCGCGTTTGATCGATATCGAGGTTGAGCCCGACATCCTTGATGGTGTTGCGAATTCCGAGCACGCTCAGCTTGAGCTTGCCGAAATATTCGTCCGCCGGCGCCACCGCCACGGGCGGCGCTTTCTTGTGCGCGAGCGTTGGGTTCGCAGTTGGTTTCGCGGCCGGCGCGGACGCCGACAGGGCCGCAGTTGTCGTCACGGCGACTAACGAAACACACGCGAGTAATCGTTTCACAGCGATCCTCTATTATCTTACGTGGAAGAACGGCGGGTATAGCGCCGTCGATTGGAGTGGAGTATTCGTGAGTGCTCGCCCGAGGTCCGTTGCGCTACTGCAACTTCGCGCGCACGATCGCGGCGACTTTACCAAACGTTGGCCGGAGATTCGCGCGCAGGTCGCCGCCGCGGCCGATGCCGGGACGGAACTCATCGTGCTGCCCGAGGGAACCGTACCCGCTTATGTCATCGGTGAGCAACGGGTCGATCCTGAGCTGCTCGAAGCAGCCGCGCGCGACCTCATCGCGATTGCCGCGGGCAGCGAGGCGACGATCGTGTACGGCGGCGGCCGGTACGACGGCGAACGTTACTTCAACGCGGCGCTCGTCGTGACTCCGGGCGGTATCGTCGGCAGCGCGGACAAGTGCTTCCTCTGGCACTTCGACCGACGCTGGTTCACGGCCGGGGAAACGCTCCAGCCGGTCAACACCCCCGCGGGCCGGCTGGGAATCATGATCTGCGCCGACGGCCGAATCCCAACCATCGCCGCGACGCTCGTCGACCGCGGCGCCGAGATCCTCGTCGTTCCGACCGCTTGGGTGAGCAGCGGCCGCGACGTGCAGCAGCGCGAGAACCTGCAAGCCGATTTGATGATCAACGTGCGCGCGTTCGAGAACGGCGTGCCGCTGGTGGCAGCCAACAAAGTCGGCGTCGAAGCGCGCAGCGTGGCATACTGCGGGAAAAGCGCGATCGTCGCCGCCGACGGCTCGTTCGTCGCGCGCGCCGACCAAGACGGCGAAACGACGTTGCACGGTACGGTCGCGATCGGCCCGCCGTTCCTTGCGCGAGCCGAGATCCCGCTTGTGCGGCGCGGCAGCGAGCCGTCGAGTCTGCGCGACGGCGTGCGCATCGCGATCGCGGCGCGCCACGATCCGGCACTGCACGCCCTGGCCGCGACCGCCGATGCCGAAGTGATCGTCGATCCGCACGTCCATACGCCGTGCGCCGACGTCGCCGTCGTGCAAGACGAAGCCGTGCTCGATCCGCGCGCGCTCGTCGGTCCGCGATTGGCCGGCGTGCGGCTCTTCGTTTGGCACGCGTCGATCGCCGCGCGCTGGGTCGTGGCCTTGGCGCGAACGCGGGCGGCAGAACTGCGCGCTTACGTCGTCGTGCTCGACACGCTCGACCGGCGCGCATTCGCCGTCGATCCCGACGGGACGATCGTTTGCGGGACGTTTGCGGGTTTCGACGTCGCGGCGTTCAGTTTCGATCGCGCGCGCACCGAACAATGGAACGTCGCACCGCATACCGACGTGCGCGCGGCACTCGAACGCGTCGAGCGCATCGCGCGCGCCGCAGCCGCGCCATGAGCCGTCGCGCCATCGCAGCGCACTGGTGGTCGGCGGTCGCGCTGGTGCTCGCGTTCGCCGCTGCGTGCACGGCGCGTGCAAGCGCCGCGTTCCTGCCCGAGCAGCTCGTCCCACCCGCACCGTTTCCGCTCGTGCTGAGCGCGGTGCTCGAGCGCGAGTTCGTCGCGCCGGGCGTCGAGCGCGCGTCGTATCATTTACAAACGTCGGCCGGCCCGCTGGTGATCTCGCTCGTCGCCTTCGACCCGCGCGAGCCCAGCTTGCACGTCGGCGCGGTCCTCGCGCGCGACCGCATCGTTTCGAGCGGCGAAACCGTGTCGTCGATGGCCGCGCGCACCGGCGCGATCGCGGGGATCAACGCCGATTATTTCGATATCGGCAACACCAATTCGCCGCTGGGCATACTCGCGCAAAACGGCTCGCTGCTGCGCACGCCCAGCGCGCGCACCGCGCTCACGGTCGGCCGCGACCGCAGTATCCGGTTTGACAACTATCGCTTCACCGGCTCGGCGGTCGACAACGGCACGACGACCATTCCGATCGCGGCTGTCAACGAATGGCCGCCGCACGAAGGCGCGGCGTTCATCACGCCCAATTACGGCGTGGCTGCCGCCGCGCCCGACGCTCTGGTTGCCGAACTCGTACCGGTGCCCGCCGCGAACCTCGCGGGCGCACCGCCCAGCGGACGCTATCGTGTCACCCAAATCGACGCCGGAACGGCGCCGGCGCAGCCCGCCTTCGCCTTGGCCCTCGGCCCGGCGGTCAAAGACGCCTTGGCGACACTGCCCGATGTCGGCGATCTCATCGACGTCGCGGTCGACACCGATCCGCCGCTGGGCGGCGTTCAGGATGCGATCGGCGGCGGCCCGGCCCTTCTTGCGAACGGCGTCCCCGTCGACGATCCGACATCGCCGGGCTACACCACGCGCGCGAAGCGCATCCCGGTCGCGGCGGCCGCGCAACTGCGCGACGGCGATATCGCCCTCGTGGTCGTCGACGGCCGGCGCCCGGCCATCTCGATCGGCGTCGACCGGGCCGAACTCATCGCCCTGCTGTCGGCGCTGGGCGCAAGCGACGCGATGCAATTCGACAGCGGCGGTTCCGCGACGCTCGTCGCCCGCGTCTTGGGCGACGCCCGCGCCAGCGTGCAGAACGATCCCTCCGACGGCGTCGAACGTCCGGTGGCCGACGGCTTGTTCGTTTACAGCTCATTGCCGGCCGGACCAGCGATGCGGCTCGTCGTACGGCCAAGCGCGATCGAGGCGCTGCCCGGAACCGCTGTCGCGCTGCGTTCGGCGCTCGTCGATGCCGGCGGCCATCCGCTGGGCCCGGCGACCGGTGCCTGGCACGTCGAGGGCGCCGGCGCGACGATCGATGCAGCCGACGTCCTGCACACCGGCCCGACACCCGGGACGAGCACGCTTCAAATCAGCCGGGGCGGCGTAAGCACCGCGTTGCCGCTCGCGATCGTGCCCGCGGTGAGCAAGATCGCGATCGCGCCCGAGCGCCCCGACCTCGATCCGAACGCGACCGTGACGCTCCATGCCCAAGCCTACGACGAGCGCGGGCGGCCGGTCGAAACGGGCGACGCCGTCCGCTGGAACGCCCTGCGCGGCAATATCGACTCGGGCGGAACGTTCACGGCCGGGGCCGGCGACGGTTTCGCGACCGCGACGATCGGCGAGGTGAAGGCGAGTGAGACGATCCACGTCGGCCGGCACGAGCTGCCGTTAGGGGGCTTCGACGCGCCCGGCCAAGCACTCTGGCAATTCTCGAGCGTCCCGGCAGGAGGCCCCGGCGCGGTCGGCTTCACCCCGCAAGGGACGCTGCAGATCAGCTACGACTTCCGCGACACCGAACGCGCGGCGTATGCGAACGCCGGCATACCGCTGGGTGAACCCCTGGGCCTTTCGTGCGCGATCGACGGAGACGCCGGCGGCGCCGGCGTGCGCGTCGCGCTGCTCGACCGCTACGGTGACCGCTTCGTGGTCACGTTGGCGAAGACCGTCGATTGGAGCGGGGCGCAGCGGCGCGACGTCCGCATTCCGGCGGCGCTCGCGCCGCCCGTCGCGCTCCAGTCGATCTACGTCGTGGGGTCGTTGGGCGCAACTCCGGTCAAGAGCGCAGGCACGATCGGCATCCGCTCGTGCACGGTGACGTTGCCGGGAACCGCGCCGCAGACGCCGTAGAGCCAAGCCGAATGGACTTCTCCCACCACGCCGCGCGTGTGCTCGACACGGCGGCGGTCCGCGGTGCCGTTTACTGCGACGTCCGCTTCGAGCGTACGCGCAGCGAACGAGCGGAAGTGCGCAACGGCGACGTCAGCGGCTTGGCCGACGAACGCAGCGACGGCTACGGCATTCGCGCGCTCGTCGACGGCGCTTGGGGGTTCGCCGCGAGTAACGGCTTCGACGACGATGCGCTCGATCTGGCCGCGGCCCGGGCAGTCGAAACGGCGCGCGCCGCGGCGGCGATCGCGGTGCGGCGCATCGGCGAGGCGCCGACGGACTGCTACGTCGATACGTTCGCGACGCCGGTCGATCGCGATCCGATCGACATCCCCTTGGGCGAACGCGTCGCGCTGCTGCTCGACGCCGAAAAGCTGCTCCACGCCGCGCCGTCGATCACCGTCGGCCGCGCCTGGATCGATCTCTGGCACACCGAGAAGTTCTTCTTCTCGTCGATCGGGTCGCAGATCGCACAGACGATCGTGCAAAGCGGCAGCGGAATGAGCGCACTGGCCGTCGGCAACGGCGACGCGCAAATGCGCGTGTGGCCGGGCGATCGCGGACTCTATCAGAGCGGCGGCTGGGAGATCGTCGAAGCCGCGCAGCTGCGCGACAACGCGCAGCGCATCGGGGAAGAAGCGCACGCGCTCTTGAGCGCACCGCAGTGCCCCAGCGGAATCATGGACATCGTGCTGGGCGGGTCGCAAGTCTCGCTGCAAATCCACGAGTCATGCGGCCACGCGGCCGAACTCGACCGCATCATGGGCTGGGAAGCGAACTTCAGCGGCACGAGTTTTCTCTCGCCCGATCAGCTGGGAACGCTGCGCTACGGTTCGCCGATCGTCAACATCCAAATCGACAACACGCTGCCGCTCGGTTTTGCCACAGCCGCGTACGACGACGAAGGCACCAAAAGCGTCGTCTCGGATATCATTCGCGGCGGTCTGCTCGCCGGATTCGAAACATCGCGCGACACCGCGCGGGCGATCGGCCGCGCATCGAACGCCTGCGTGCGCGCCCAGAGCTGGATGCACGTCCCGATGATCCGCATGTGCAATTTAAATCTGCTGCCCGGCGACACGCCGTTCGAGGAGCTCTTCACCGACGTCGCCGACGGCGTGTACATGGAAGCGAATCGTTCGTGGTCGATCGACGACCGGCGGCTCAATTTTCAGTTCGGCTGTCAGATCGGCTGGGAGATCCGCAACGGCAAACGCGGCCGCATGCTCAAGAATCCCACGTACGCCGGCGTCACGCCGCAGTTTTGGAACAGTTGCGACGCGATCGGCGACGCCGCCGCCTGGCGCGCCTGGGGTTCACCGAATTGCGGGAAGGGCGAGCCGATCCAAAGCGGCCGCACGACCCAAGCGGCAGCACCCGCGCGCTTCCGCATGGTCGCGGTTGGAGTCGGCTATGACGCCTGACGAGCGAATCGCGGTCGCCGACGCCGTGCTCGCGCGATCGCGCGCGGACGCAACCGAAGTCAGTATCGAAACGAGCCGCCTGGGGCTCACGCGCTTCACCCACGAGACGGTGAACCAAAACATCGATCAGACGAACACGTCGCTGCGCGTGCGTGCCGTGGTCGACGGCCGCGTCGGCATCGCCGCGACCAACGCGTTCGATGCGTCCGCACTCGATGCGGTTGCCGCGCGCGCCGTGGAAATCGCGCTGCTCGCGCCGCGTGAGAGCACGCCACCGGTGTTGGCCGGCAACGCCGCGGCCGATGCGCCGGCAGGCGCCTTCGTCGCAGCCACCGCGGCGGCCGGCCCCGAGCAACGCGCCTCCGTCGCGGGCGCGATCTTCGCCCACGCCACGGACGGTTTGTGGTCGTCGGGCTACGCGATGACGGCGAACTACGGTCTGACCGTCGCGACCTCCAATGGGGCGCGCATGTCGTTCGACGGCTCGGACGCAGGCGCGAACGTCAAGATGAACGGCCCGGACTCGACGGGCTTCGCCGAATCCTATTCGCGCGACGTCAACGCGCTCGACGGCACGTTGCTGGGCGCGCAATCGGCGCGCATCGCACGGGAAACGCGCGCGCCGCTCGCCGTCGACCCCGGCGATTGGACGGTCATTCTCGCTCCCGCCGCCGCGGGCGAACTGCTGCGCTATCTCACGCTGAACTTTTCCGCCGAGTCGTACAGCGACGGATCGTCGTTCATCGCCGGGAAACTCGGCACGCCGGTCCTCGGCGCCAACGTCACGCTGCGCGACGACTACGCGCACCCGCTCAATCCGGGAATGCCGTTCGACTTCGAGGGGTTTCCCACGCAGCGCGTAACCCTCGTTGCCGGCGGCCTCGCCAACGATCTCGTTACCGACTCGACTTGGGCCCAGCGGCTGAATCGGCCCAACAGCGGGCACGCTTTGCCGGCACCCAACTCGGACGGACCCCAGTCGAGCTACACGGTCCTTGACGCCGGCACGAAGTCGCTCGAGACGCTTGTCGCAGAAACCAAGCGCGGGCTGCTCATCACGCGGCTGTGGTACGTCCGCATCGTCGACCAGCGCACGGTACTGCTTACCGGGATGACGCGCGACGGAACGTTTCTCATCGAGAACGGGACGCTCAAATGCGGCGTGCGCAACATGCGCTTCAACGCTTCGATCGTGGCCGCGCTCAAGGACTGCGAACTCGGCGACACCCAACGCCGCACCGGCAGCTACCACTATTCGCTCGTCACGCCGGCGATAAAATTCAACCACTTCCATTTCACGAGCGTATCGCCGTACTAAGCGCGCGGCACATTTAGACAACAACCCCAAACACCGGCCGACGATCAGTGAACGATTTCTGATGCTGCTGACCGATCAGCAGCCGGGCTGCATATCGGTCCAGTTTTATCTCATCGAAGCGGCGGGCGAAGCGCAGGTCCGGCTTATCGCGTTCGACCGCGTTGAGCTGCAGACCGGCGATTCGCGCACCGTTACCGCAGCGGTTGACCCGCGTCTGCTTGCGCGCTTTGATGCACGATACGATCGCTGGCAAATTTAGGCGGGAACCCACAAGATCGCTCTGGGCCGGTCTGTCGAGGACTTCACATCCCTCGCCGAACTGACGGTGCCGGCGCGTCTGTTCCGCGTATGACCCACTGGTCCTCTAGCTACGGTAACGGGTCGACGAAGACCGCGCGTACGAACGCATAATACACCGGGTGGCCTGTCACGTCGACCCACGTCGCGGGTGCTTCCATGACGCCCAGCACGCGCAAGCGCTCGCCCATCCGCAGATGTTCGGTGGGCAATTTCACGAACAGATCCGTCGGCTCGGCATCGGAACCGCATTGGCCAAGCATGATTCCGCGGCGTACGATCCCGTCGACCGCGCAGACAAACGCGACCCGGCTCCCCGCGGAACTCGACAAGTCGCCGGTAACCCGGCTGACGCTGTTTTGCCGGTCGACGGCGCGCAAGAAACGCGCCTCTTGGACACCGTGCGAGAGCACATTCGCAGCCGGTGGCGTGGATTGCGCGCGCGCAGACGGCGCCGCCAAAGCCAGCGCGACCGCAAGCGCAACAGCGGCCGCGCGCGCACGGTTCATAGCTTCGGGCTGTACGCCGTGATCGTCGAACCGAAGACGTCGGGCCCAAAGTCGGCCGTTCCCGGGTACGCGGCGTAGCCGAGGTGAGAAAGACCGAAATAGTCTTCGATCGTGCGCAGGGTCGAATAGTGGTTGTACTCGACGGTGCTGACCGTCCCCGGTTTGATGAATGGCGAGACGAGAATCGTGCCCGTCCGTCCGCCGCCGCTGTGCCCAACGGTCCCCGCGTACGCGTCCGGCGGCAACTGCCCGTGCGCGATTGCAAAGGCGGCCAATCTGCCCAAACCGGGAAGCTGCGTGTTCGCGCCGCTGGGTTCGTTGCAACACGAACTGCCGTCGTAGATCGACGTGTTGCCGTCGCCCGTACCCAACGCGGCGCCCGATTCGTCAAACGTTATCATCAGGAGGCCGTCGGCTTGGAACGCCGACGAATGCACGATGATCGGGACCCACTTTTCGAGGAAGGCGTTCTCGTCCGCGAGGGTCGACGGGCTACCCGCCATCTGGCATGGGACGTCGTGACCGTCATTGCAGAGGTTGGGCGTGATGAAGACGTAGTTCGGCGTCGTCGC
>Ga0182013_10004462_pt1 | contig 16782 bp, 12 predicted proteins | sample 612S2MmetaG_FD_120487 | JGI IMG/M metagenome (GOLD analysis project Ga0182013, IMG submission 120487) | Permafrost microbial communities from Stordalen Mire, Sweden - 612S2M metaG | ecosystem: Environmental > Terrestrial > Soil > Wetlands > Permafrost | place: Sweden: Stordalen | collected...
CTAACCCCTAACCACTAACCCCTGCCCCCTGCCTTTCTAGCGTACCTCTTCCTCCACAACTCCTGCTCCACAAGCTCCATCGCCCGATCCTCAAGCGAGCGGTGCCATGGCACCAGCCCATACACCAGGTCGCACTCCAGCGCCCGCGCCATCGCCTCAAGCCGCCCAAGGCTGATCGTCCGCCTCTGTTCCGACCGCTCCAGTTGAAACACCATCTTCGTCGTGAAATCCAGCGCGTCTGCAATCCGCTCCGCCGGAATCCCCGTCGCCACCCGCATCGCCCGAAGCCACCCCTCCGTCGGCCTTGCGTTCTTCCTCGCTTTTCTGTATGGCCGCAGTTGACGCTCCAACTCCATCCTCGCCTTCTCGCGCAGTAACTTCACTCTCGTCCCATCCCTTCCGCAGGCGCACCTCTACTGCGGCGAAAAACGCGAAAAAGCCACGTTAAAATCGCCTTTTTATTGCTGTTTTGTGCCTGAATAACCCCATATTCGCACGAATTCAGGTAATTCTCTGCAACCCATGGCCGCTTTTCCGCACTTTGTAGACCAACAAAACGCGTCTTTAGGAACTTTCTATGGTTAAGTAACCGAAAAATCCCAACCTTCTAAGCCAATATTTGCGCCAAATTTGCAACCCCCTGGGCGAACATCTGGCCCTTTTTACACACTCTTTAAGCAAGCCTTTTCAGGCCAATCTGCCTGCCTTCTTTCTCAATTCCTGAAAAACCATTGTGAGCGAATCTGATCAGTCAACCCCGGCCAAAGTCGAGATATAGTAGAAGCATGGCCGGAACTCCTGTGGAACGCGACCATTATCTCTTCGGAGCGCTCGATAGCAGCGCGAAGAATCGTATCAAGCTCAATGAAGTCAACTACGGCATCGAGGAGCCCGAGGGCATCTTCCTCACCTCCATGGACTACGCCGTCAACTGGATCCGCAAAAGCTCCGTCTGGCCCATGACCTTCGGCTTGGCCTGCTGCGCCATCGAGATGATGTCCATGGGCGCATCCCGTTTCGACATCGCCCGTTTCGGCGCCGAGGTCTTCCGCCCATCCCCGCGACAGTCTGATTTGATGGTAGTTGCGGGCCGCGTCTCGCGAAAAATGGCCCCCGTCCTTCGCCGCCTCTACGACCAGATGCCGGAGCCCAAATGGGTAATCTCCATGGGTGCCTGCGCCACTTCCGGCGGCGTCTTCAACAACTATGCCCTGGTCCAGGGCGTTAACCAGGTAGTGCCCGTCGATGTCTATGTGCCGGGCTGCCCGCCGCGGCCCGAGCAACTCATTTACGCAATTACGCTTCTACAAGAAAAGATCCAGCGCGAACGCCGCAGCCTCCTCAAAACCCTTAACGTGGATTGAGATGCTGCCCGTAATGCCCGTAACTTGTTGAAAAAATGTTCCAGGGGAATCGTCTTATGTTACGTTTAAAGGTGCTTTGATGTGCCTTGAGCTTCGCAGGGGTTGCGAAGTCGAGCTGAGCGAGCTTGGGGTTTTTGCTCGCTGATAGCCTGAGTCCATCTTTACTAAAGCTTCATTGCGGAGGAAAAACGCATGTTTTCACGTCATCTGAAATCTCTCACCTGCCCTCTGGCCCTTGCTTTTGTAGCATTGCTGCCTGTTGCTATGTCTGCACAGGCCGTAAAGTCGAATGCCAAGGCCGTCCCAGGGGATAACCCATCGAGATGGGATATCTTCATAGGCTACAGCTACTTGGCACCTCGCGGAACCGTCACCACTTCACCCCCAACTGGCACGCCCATTTCCGCTAACTACGATGCAGTCAATGTCGGCGGACTTCTCAGCGGCGCCTATTACTTCAATCGCTATTTTGGCGCTCAGGGAGAATACGGAATCCATGAGTGGGGCAGCCAGTCGACAAACGGTTCCAACATTGGTACTCACGGCAACGACGACGGCTTCATGACCGTTGCCGGCGGCCTTATCGCACGCTATCCCGCAGGCAACATCACGCCCTTTGCCCACGGCCTTGTCGGAACTGCTCGGGTCGATGGCCCGTATCACCAGCCCTTCAGGTGGGGCCCGGCCCTGACCATCGGCGGAGGTATGGATTACGAAACTCCGTTCTTCAACCATCATCTTGCCATCCGTCTCTTCCAGGCCGACTACGAGTACATGCACGCGGATTTCGGCGCCGGCACTTATGGTGGCCGCGCCAATATCAACGCTGCGCGGCTCAGCGCCGGCGTGGTCATCCATGCCGGAACGATCGTGCCGCCTCCGCCGGTGACATTGGCCTGCTCAGTCAGCCCTGATTCAGTTTTCCCGGGTGACCCGATTACGGTGACCGCGGCCGCCGGAAGCATCGAGCCAAAGATGAACGTGATTTATTCGTGGAGCGGAACCGGAGCATCGGGCAACGCAACCACCTCGACGATCGCGACGGGCGCGCTTGATCCCGGCACATACACCGTCAAAGCAACGGTCAAGGAAGGCAAGACTGGCAAAGAAGGCCTAAAGCCCGGCCAAACGGCAGATTGCTCGGCGACATTCACAGTAAAGGCGTTCGAGCCGCCGACGATCAGCTGCTCAGCCAACCCGACCACCATCAAGCCTGGCGAATCCGCCACCGTCACTTCGGTAGGCATGAGCCCGCAGAATCGTCCGCTCACCTACAGCTATTCGGCAACGGGCGGCACGGTAACGGGCACCGGAACAACGGCTGAGTTCTCCTCTGCTGGCGCCCCGACAGGCGTAGTTGGAATCACTTGCAATGTGAGTGACGACAAGAGCCATTCTGCCACTGCGAACACCAGCGTGACCATCGTGGCTCCAGTAATTCCGCCCGCTCCTAAAACACAGGCGCTCTGCTCCATTAGCTTCGCGACCGACACCAAGCGGCCTACGCGCGTTGACAATGAAGCCAAGGCCTGCCTCGATCAGGTAGCGCTCGATCTGCAGCAACAGGCGGATGCCAAGGCCGTGGTTGTGGGCGAGTCGAACGCCAAGGAGAAGGACATCACCGAGAAGCAGCAGAAGGTGGCCCTGAAGCACAAGAAGGCCAAGGTCGAAGTCTTCGATGCGCAGCGCGCAGTAAACGCCAAGGACTACCTGGTGACCGAGAAGGGAATTGACGCTTCGCGCGTCAATGTCATGACCGGGACCATCGATGGCCAAACGGTGGAAGACTACCTTGTACCCTCGGGCGCAACCTTCGCGAACGACGTGCAGGGAACCTCTCCGGTGGACGAGTCGACCGTTAAGGCCGAAGTCCGCAAACCGCTGCCAGAACGGCACCCGGCCAAGAAGCACGCCGCCAAGTAAGCCTCACGGCGATTGCCGGAACTTAACAGCCAAGTCAGGCCCTCCTTTTCTTCAAGACGGAGGGCCTGGTGGAAGCCAGATCATGCAACTCCTCTTGCAATCCTTCGAGGCTGACCGGGAAGCCGGTTGGCCTCTTTGGTTTTCTGCATCATTTCTCTTCGCTTTTCTCATATGCCTGGGAGCTCATTGTTTGAAGCGGTTCTTGAAGGTTTCCTTTTGTCTTACCTTGAGGCGCAGCGCACTGGCGCTAGCATTTCTATTTTTATTTTGCGGCGAAGGTGTTTTGGCCGAGAAGTCGCCAGAGACGAAGGGATCAGACGCGACAGTCTGGACTCCAGTAGGGCCGGCTGGCGGCGACGCTCGGGCGTTCGCATCGGTGCCCGGGCAGCCCAATCATCTCTACCTTGGAACCACCAACAGCTGGCTCTACGAATCCGTGGATTCAGGAGCCAACTGGCATCGCCTTGCAATGCTGGATGAGTCAGGTCACCTGATCTTGGATCACATCGTTGTGGACTCCGCGGATCCTGCCACCATCTTTGTGGCCGGGTGGAAGGACGGTGAAGGCGGATTGTGGGTGAGCCACGATCATGGGCGAAGATGGAGCGAGGTTGCGAGCCTGAAGGACCAGTCGATTCGTTCTTTTCTTCAGTCGCCATCCGATCCAAAGCTGCTTCTCGCGGGAACGCTTGAAGGGGTCTATCGCTCTACTGATGAGGGCGCGACTTGGACCTTGATTAGTCCGCCGGGCAGCCGCGAGATTCACGAAGTTGAATCCCTGGCAGTGGACCCCGTAAATCCCGACGTCGTGTATGCAGGGACCTGGCATCTGCCTTGGAAGACAGAAGACGGCGGCAAGAACTGGCACAACATCAAGCAGGGCCTGATCGATGACTCAGATGTATTTTCAATCATTCTCGATCCAGACAAGCCAAGCACGGTCTTTCTGAGCGCGTGCAGCGGAATCTACAAAAGCCTGAACGCGGGCGTGAAGTTTCGCAAGATCGAGGGAATTCCGTCCACAGCACGGCGGACGCGAGTGCTGAAACTGGACCCTGCCAATCGCGAAGTTATCTATGCGGGCACTACGGAAGGACTCTACAAGACCGCAAACAGTGGCAAAACCTTTGAACGGCTCACTGGGCCGAATGTGATTGTGAACGACGTGTTTGTCGACCCACAGGACTCAAATCACGTATTGTTGGCAACTGATCGCGGCGGAGTGATAGCCAGCACGGATGCCGGAGTAACTTTCACAGCGTCGAATAAGGGAATCTCCGAGCGCAAAGTGACGGCCTTGCTGGTTGACCGCGACGATCCGATGCGGCTGTTTGCTGGAATAGTGAATGACAAGGACTATGGCGGAGCGTTCGTTTCAACCGATGGCGGCTCAGCATGGCAGCAGATCGACACTGGCCTTGATGGGCGCGATGTGTTCGCGCTGTCTCAAACGAAAGATGGAACCATACTCGCTGGAACTAGTAGCGGAATTTTTGTTCTGGACCCACCTGCGAGTGCGGGTCCGGCAGAAGGTGCGCCGAGTTCCGCGCTGACCTGGGAGGCGCGTAATACGATTTCGAACACGTTGATGAAGGCGTCCACCGAGACTGTTCGCAAGACCCGCGTCAATGTTGAGAAAGAAGTGAAGGCACCAGTCGTAGAGTTGGAGAGCCGCGTGAATGCACTCGACGTCTCAGACGATAAATGGCTTGCCGCAACTACGCTTGGCTTGCTCACCAGCCGCGACCGGGGCGCGAGTTGGCAGGGGGGCCCGGTGCTCGGCGTTGGTGAGTATCTTTCGGTTACCGTGCATGGCGACGAAATGGCCGCGGCGCGGATTGACAGTGTCGTTCTGTCGAAGGACGGCGGCCTGACCTGGTGGCCGATGGGACTTCCCGAGATGCTGACGCACATTCGCCGGGTGGTTTTTTCCCCGGATGGAACGCTGTGGCTTGGCGCGCGAGAAGGGGTCTACTTTTCGGAGGATCAAGGCAAGACGTGGCTTTGGATTGAACGGCTTCCCTTTCGCGATGTTGACGACCTGGAGTACGATGCTGTGTCGCACAGAGTACTCGTGAGTTCGAAGACCAATGACCAGATATTCTCGATCGATCCCAAAACCATGACGTGGAAATGGTGGCATACAGGCTTCCGCATCGCGCTCATCAGGCCGTTTGGCGACCGTTTGGCGGCGGCATCGCTGGATGACGGTGTGCTGCTTGAAAAGTAGCCGCGAAGACGTCCTATTGCAGCTGGAGATATTGGAAAAAGACCACCGGTGTTTTCAGGGAAAGATGCAAAATTGAGACGTATTCTGGCACTGGCTATGCTCTGAAAAGGGCGGATTACCGGTCTTGAAGTTGGATTGTTGGATGGTCGAAGTCTAGGCGAACCAGCGTATAGGGAAGGCTGTTCCTGAGGGCGGGTGGGGCATGAAACATCGGAGCGAATGGATTTGGGTATCATAGAGCTATGAGCGTTGAGACTTCGGTTTCCCCAGAGCGGAACACTTTTCGGAGTTATGACAAGCGGCTGGAGCCGATTGCCGCCAAGGTGCTGGCGGGCGAGCGGCTGGACTTTGCCGATGGCGTGGTGCTGTATGGCTCGTCAGATGTGCTGGCAGTTGGCTGGCTGGCCAACTACGTACGCGAGCGGATGCACGGGGACGTTACCTACTTCAACGTGAATCGCCATATCAACCCCACCAATGTTTGTGTGGCGGCTTGCAAGCTTTGCGCCTTCGGGCGCAAGAAGGGCGATCCGGCCGGCTACACAATGGCGCTTGAAGAGGCGTGGGAGACTGCGGCTTCAGGCTACTCGGAGGCGGTGACGGAGTTTCACATCGTCGGCGGACTGCATCCGGATTTGCCGCTGGAATATTTTCTTGACCTGGTGCGGGGGTTGAAGGAGCGGTTTCCCAAGGTTCACATCAAGGCTTTCACCATGGTGGAAGTTGCATATCTGGCGCGGCGGGCGAAGCTTACGATTGAGCAGACGCTGGTGAAGCTGCGCGATGCCGGTGTGGACTCGATGCCGGGCGGCGGCGCGGAGATCTTTGCAGCGCGGGTGCGGTCGATCATCTGTGATCATAAGATTGACGGCGAGGAGTGGCTGGAGACGGCGCGATTGGCGCACAAGCTGGGTTTCAAATCGAATGCGACGATGCTGTACGGGCACATTGAGAACGATGAAGACAGGGTGGACCACCTGCTAAAGCTGCGCGCGGTGCAGGACGAGACGGGCGGGTTCCAGACTTTCATACCGCTTGCATTTCATCCGGAGAACACGCCACTGGATCACCTGCCGGTGACGACGGGGCTGACGGACCTTCGTCAGATTGCGGTGAGCCGGTTGCTGCTGGATAACTTTCCGCACATCAAGGCCTACTGGCAAATGATGACGCCGAAGATTGCACAGATCGCATTGCGATTTGGCGCCGACGATCTGGATGGAACGGTGATCGAAGAGAAGATTTACCATGACGCCGGGGCGACGACGCCACAAGGGATGACGCGGAAACAGCTTTGCCGGCTGATTACCGAGGCCGGGCGAGTTCCCGTGGAGAGGGATACGCTTTACCGCGCGGTAACGCGGACCGAGGAGAGCTTTACAGTTGCGGTGTAGGCTGAGCCCTAGTTTCCCGCAGCGGCCGCAGTTGGCTTTTCATCTGCGGTGAAGGTTGTCCAAGGGCCTGCGATCATGTCGTGGAGGATTGGTTTCTGCCACGAAAACTCCGGATGCGCTGCGAGAAACGGCTCGACTTTGAAGTCTTCGCCGCATGGATGTCCGGCTCTTCCAATGAAGCTCAGTTTCGCCGCCATCTCTGAATCCATCACCTTGCCGGTAACCGCACCCATCGGAGTGTAAGGCCGATCGCCCCAGACTTTCTCACCGATGGGGGAAGTGTCTTCATGGCCGCAGAGACTCCGTTTGCCGGCATCAGATCTGTGCTCGTAACTGTCGTAGTGATCGGAAAGATATTCCTCTGCGAGCGCAGTATCGAGTTTGCCGAGATGCTCCTTCACAAATTGTTCGGCGCGGATGTGGCGCGCGTTCATCGACGGTTCCGGGTTGGCGGGATCGAATCCCGGCGTATCGTCGCGTACGAGTTCGGGGTCGGCCGCAAAATTCGACGAAACGAAGTAGCCATCTTTCTTTCTGGTGAGCGGAGTGTGACGAAGGCCGAGTTCGAGGTAGGCGATCTCGCCGGTTTTGCGATCGCCAACGAGCCATGAATTTGCGTAGCCGCCGTTGTTGCCCTTGCGCATGATGGCCGCGTATTCATCGATGGATGTGGCGTACTGCATTGCCTTGCGTGAGCGGTCGAACTCGGGGATCCCATTGACATCGAATCCCTTAATCATGGGCAGCGTGGTTTCGGTGATCATGAGGCCGGCGGCATTGACGCCGAAGTCGTCCTGACTGGTGATGATGCCGGGCATGCCATCCATGATGAAATGCTGTCCGGATGCGGGCACGATATCGAAGACCATGGTCCAACGCTCGCCTTCCGCATAGGAAGACCAATTGCTGTGTGCGATGACAATCTTGCCGTCCTTCGTTGCCGAACCGGTGGCAATGAAGGCACTGCACTTGCCGGGTGCGACGGCCTGGGGCGGGTTTGGCTTCTTCTCCTCTGCATTCAGCATCGGCAGGTAGTAGTTGGCCAACTCCATTTCTCCGTTGAGCGCGACAATATCCCACAGATCAAGCGTAGATCCCTGCGCCTGCAGACCTTCAACGATCCCTTTCAGCTCCTGTTTGTACTCGGGATCGAGATGAGGCCAAAGGACATTCTGCGCCGATTTACGGAAGAAGTTCCAGTCGCGCTTGTCGGTGTGCTGCACTTCGACGGTATAGACGTGGACGGTGTCTTCAATTTCGCGGGCCAGCAGATAGCCGTGCTGGAATCCGATTTGCGCGGGCGAGCCCTGGAGATGAACATAGGTCCATCCAGCTTCATTGAATTTGTAGGCGCCATGGAGGCGAGGGTCGGACGAGGGGGGTGCAGCGGCGTGGAGGGCAACGGACGCGAGTGCAAGGAAGGAGAGAGCTGCGAGGCGCATTGCGTTTGCTCCTGCGGGACTGTATTGCCGGTGGCACGGGGGGTGGGCGACGGGAACACGTAGCCTGGCTAGATGAAGTGTACTATCGGCGGGTAGCTACCCCCCTCCCCCCCACCCCCCCCTAAGTCCGGACTTTTTGGCGAAGTTCGCTCTTTTCATCAGGATGCGGGGTGGTCGACGCCGTAATGTCCTCTTCCGATTGAGGTTAAAGCTATAGTCGTCTCAGCAAAGGAGTTAGAAAGTCAGCCTTTAGCTATCAGCTTTCAGCTTTCAGTTCAGGCTGCCGGCTCTCGCTGATTTGGATTGCGTATTCAGGATAGCCGGGAAAGGGATAATTGCATGCAAAGATGCGGAGTGTTCCAGGTTATTGAGGGGGAAGGATTTGTCTGCGGCTGGGGGATTGAGGAGGCTTGACATATCGCGGGGTGCGCCCGATGTAGTTCTGCAAGAACGGTGTGGAAGATGAGTACCGGCCCTTGCGGGACTCCGGAGAATCTGTGGGTTGCTGGCGCGATAGAAGGTGGTGCACGGAATGGGGTTGATGGAAGGCATTGGTTTTCCAGCGTGGTGAATCCGACGTTTGATGAAGAACAACCGCAGTCGTACATGGAACCTTATTCCACCCAGGGCCATGAAAAGCAACTGCAGATCCCTCGTCGCTGCGCTCTGTCGGGATGACAGCTCTTAGGGTGGAGGAGTTTGTTGGCACTCGAACTGTTTTCAGGGCAGATCCCCATTCGACTATGCTCAGGGCAGGTTTTCGACTCCGTTTGGCCAAGAAACGACCAAACTGCGCTCTGGTGGAACCTTGGAGATGGGAAATAAAAGGGACGCAACAGAGGCGGCGAGTTGGCGTCCGCTGCGCGAACTTGGCGAGTTAGCAGGTTGGCTGCTGATGCTTGACGGCGAAGTTTGATTCCGTTGCGGGCGGCTTACTTACGGACGATTGCGCCGGCTTTCATAACGAAGCTGACGTGCTCGACGGCAGTGATGTCGTCGAGCGGGTTACCAGGGACGGCGACGATGTCGGCGTAATAGCCGGGTTTGAGCTGGCCGATTTCGTTTTCCCATCCAAGCACTTTTGCGCCGTTGATCAAATCGGCCTGGAGTACGGCGAGTGGCTTCATGCCGAAGCGGACCATCAGTTCCATTTCGACAGCCTGCGTGCCATGCGGGAAGGGGCCAACATCGGAGCCCACGGCGAAGGGGACGCCGGCAGCGATCTGCTTTTTGAACTCGGCGATTTTGTAGTCGAGCATGGCGGCCTCATGGGCGGATTGGTCCTGCGACTCCCGATGCTGTGCGAAGTAGTTGAAGATGGCGAAGGTGGGGACGGCGGGAATGTTCTTGTCGCGCATGAGGCGGATGGTCTCGTCGCTTAACTGAGTGGCATGGTCGATGGAAGTGACGCCTGCCTGGGCGGCGTAAAGCGTGCCGGGCTCGCCCATGGCGTGGACGCCAACAGTCATGCCCAGGCGGTGGGCTTCAGCAACGGCGGCGGCGAGCTGTTCTTCAGTGTATTGGTAGGGCGTGTGCAGGACGCCGTCGATCATCTGGTCCGGGCCGGTCTCGTAGATTTTGACGAAGCTGGAGCCTTGCTTGTGTTGCTCGCGGATGACTTCGATGAGCTGCTGGGCGGAGTTGGCGTAGTCGGCGTTGGAGAGGACGTGCTGCGCAGGGTTGAAGCCGATGGCATCTTCGTGGCCGCCGAGAATGTCAATCGCGTTGCCGCTAATGCGCAAGCGGGGCCCAAGAATGAGGCCCTGGTCGATGGCGTCGCGAATGGCGCTGTCGGCTGAGCCCGCGCCTTCAGTTCCCATATCGCGTTCGGCGGTGAAGCCGACAAGGAGATCGGCTTTGGCTGCTTGCTCGGCGAGGAGGGTGCGCCAGGGAACGGATTCCTGGACTGTCTGGAGGTCTTCTGCACCGGGGTGGAGGAAGAGATGGACATGGGCGTCGATAAGGCCTGGGAGCAGCGTTTCGTCGCCGAGGTCGATGATCTTCGCGTCCTGCGGATGATCGACGGATGTGCCGGCGGCGCGGATGCGATCGCCCTGGATGAGAACCTCTCCGGGGCGGAGGAGGACGCCGGTGTCAATCTGAAGCAGGCGGGCGGCGTGGAGAACTATGGGCACGGATGCAGGCTGCTGCGCGAAGGCGCTGGCTGACAGGATCAGCAATGCATAAAGGGCTAGCGTGAATGGAAAAAGTTTCCGCGAGAAGTTCTTTCGCATGCATACGACTATGCAGCTAGGGGCGGTGGCTTGTCGATAACTTTTCGGGGGGCACGATGTAACATAGGCAATGAATATTTATGAAAGAAAACCTGAATCTCTCCCCTGAAATTCTTCTTCATATCGCCCAAACCTTAAACCTCCCGATGCGTGGACTCGTGGCCGTGATTGAATTGCTGGATGACGGCGGGACAGTTCCGTTTATTGCCAGGTACCGCAAGGAAGCAACCGGCAATCTGGACGAAGTGCAGATCCGCGCCATCGAGGAGAAGCTAGCGTATTTTCGCGATCTGACGGAGCGGCGCGCGACGATTCTTGCTTCGATTGCCGAGCAGGGCAAGCTGACGGATGAACTGAAGGCGCGCATCGAAGCTACGCTCGACAAAAACGAACTTGAAGATCTTTATCTTCCTTATCGTCCAAAGCGGCGCACCAAGGCGACGATTGCACGTGAGAAGGGGTTGGAGCCGCTGGCGCTTTACCTGTGGCAGCAGGAGGCGTCCGCACAGACACTGGCGGAGTTTGCAGGCGGCTTTGTGAACGCAGAGCTCGGCGTTGGGAGCGTGGACGAGGCACTTGAAGGCGCGCGGCATATTGTGGCCGAGTGGATGAGCGAAGACGCGGACCTGCGCAAGGCGCTGCGGAAGCTGATGTTTGACGAGGGTGCGATTGTGAGCCGCAAGGTGCAAGACGCGACGGATGAGCAGGAAAAGTTCAAGATGTACTACGAGTACACGGAGCCGGTGAAGACAATTCCTTCGCATCGCATGCTGGCGATTCGCCGCGGCGAAAGCGAGAAGGTGCTTTACTTTCTGATCGAACTTGAGCCGGAGCGGCCACTAGCGTTAATTAGACGCAATGTATTGCGGCAGCAGGGCGATTGGACGCCGCACCTGGAACTGGCCATCGACGACGCGTGGAAGCGGCTGTTGAACTCGTCGATCCAGGCGGAGATTCGCATGGAGCTGAAGAGGCGTTCGGATACGGATGCGATCGCAGTGTTTCGCGATAACCTTTACAACTTGTTGTTGGCTCCGCCGGCGGGGCCGATTTCGGTACTGGGCATCGATCCGGGCTTGCGGACCGGGTGCAAGGTTGCGGTAGTGGATGCGACGGGAAAGATGCTGGCGCACGACGTACTGTATCTGCATACGTCGAAGCATGGCAACGCAGAGGCGACGCCCAAGTTGGAGGCGCTGCTGCGCAAGCATAATGTGCGCGCGATCGCGATTGGCAATGGAACGGCATCGCGGGAGACAGATGCGTTTGTCCGCGACTTTTTGCACGAGAAGAAGATCGACGGGATTTTTTCGGTGACGGTGAGCGAATCGGGCGCGAGTGTCTATTCGGCGTCGGATGTGGCGCGGCAGGAGTTTCCGGATCTTGATTTGACGGTGCGCGGCGCGATCTCGATTGCGCGGCGGTTGCAGGACCCACTGTCGGAGCTTGTGAAGGTGGATCCGAAGTCGATTGGCGTGGGGCAGTACCAGCACGATGTGGACCAGCGGCAACTTCAGGAGTCGCTGGAGAACGTGATCGAGAGCTGCGTGAATCGGGTTGGCGTTGACCTGAACACTTCGTCGTGGACGCTGCTGCGGTTTGTTGCGGGCATCACGGAGCGCACGGCGCAGAACATTGTTAGCCATCGCAATGAGAAGGGCGGTTTTCGATCGCGCATGCAAGTGCTGGAGGTTGCGGGAATCGGGCCGAAGACCTTTGAGCAGGCGGCGGGCTTTCTGCGAATCCGGGACGGGGACAATCCGCTGGACATGACGGCGGTGCATCCGGAGTCGTATCCGCTGGTGGAGCAGATCGCCGTGTCGCTTCATACTACGGTGAAGGAGATTATCCATCAGCCGCAGATGCTGGAGAAGGTGGACAGCAAGCAGCTCGCAGCGGGTGCCTACACGCTGAACGATATCCTGACCGAATTGAAGAAACCGGGGCGTGATCCGCGCGACAAGTTTGTTGCGCCGGTTTTCAACGAGCAGGTGCGGGAACTGGCCGATGTGCAGCCGGGCATGGTGCTTGAGGGCGTGGTGACCAACGTGACGAAGTTTGGGGCGTTCGTGGATATCGGGGTTCATCAGGATGGGCTGGTGCACATCAGCGAGCTGTCGAATCGGTTTATCAAGGAGCCTTCGGACGCGGTGAAGGCGGGACAGATTGTGAAGGTGAAGGTGCTGAGCGTGGATGCGAAGGCGAAGCGCGTTGGGCTCTCGATCAAGGCGCTGAGTGCACCTCAGCAGCGACCGGCGGGGAAGGCGGCAGCGCCGGCGGTGACGCCACGGAACGAGAAGTTTGCGGCGTTTCTGGAGAAATGGAACGCACAGAAGAAGTAAGCGCTTGACTGCCGCTTTGTGCAAAGGGCGCGCAATGGCTTGGAACTCGGGCAAAACCTAATACAAAGTTAGCTCGGCCATGGGGAAGTGTTTGCGGTTGAGGGTCCAGAGAGCGGCCTGATTCTGGATGGCGGTGGCGGCGATGAGGGCGTCGGTGATTTCGATTGCGTGGCTCTTGCTGTACTCGCGAAAGAGCTCGGCGGCCAGGAGGCTAACGCTGTAGTCGATTTTGGCGCAAGTAAGGGGGCGAAAGAAGCGGGCGATGGCCGCGTGTTCGTCGGGACGGACGCGCGGCCAGATTTCTGCTGCCGTCAGAGGGGAGAAGAAGACCTCATCCTTTGACTCTGTCAGCACCGACCATTTGACGAGCACGGCCCGGTCCTTTGCGCGCAGAACTTCGAGAACGACGTCGGAATCCAGAAGGATGTTCATTTTCCTGGCCTCCGCTGACGTGTGCCTTTCCGCATTTTGCGAATGTAGGCTTCGGTATCTCCGATGTCCTTGCGGTCTTTCCAGAGTCCAATAATGCTCTCCATTGCGGCGCGGCGCTCCTCCGGATTGCCCATGTATTTGTCGCGGGCGGCTTTGCGGACAAGCTCAGAGATGGTGGAACCATTCAGGCGGGCATGAAAGTGAAGCGCATTCCACAGGTCCTCGTCGAGATAGAGCTGCGTGCGTCTCATGATGTGCAGCATACATTGCAAATGGGGAATGCGAAAGAGAGTTATTCGAGAAACTCGCGTACGACAGGATTCTCGGACCGGATCAGGTCCTGGAGCGATCCGTCGAAGACGAGGCGGCCTTCATTGAGCATGAGGAAGGTTGTGTTTGGGTCGGTGACGCCGTTGGGGAAGGGGATCATACAGTTGTATTCGGTGGCAAATTCGTGGGTGCAGAGCATGAAAGCATCCTGGAGGCGGTGGGTGACCAGCATGGAGGGAGTGCGATGGACGTCGCGCTCTTTGACGATGAGCTCGATGATGGTGGTGGAGGTGACGGGGTCGAGGCCTCCGGTGGGCGAGTCGTAGAGCAGCATGTCGGGATGGTTGATGAATGCGCGCGCAATGGCTACGCGGCGCCTCATGCCGCCGGAGAGGCTGGCGGGATAGGACGAAATAGTTTCTTCAAGGCCCACAAAGGTGAGGGCTTCGCGGACGCGGGCATCAATTTCGTTGTCGGGGACGAGTTCCTGGATGAGCTGGTAAGCGACATTGTCGCGGACGGTGAGGGAATCAAAGAGTGCGCCCTCTTGAAAGACCATGCCAATGCGGGTGCGCAGGGGCAGGAGGTTGTTCTCGGGCATGGCTGCGATCTCTTCGCCGAAGAGCTGGACGCTTCCCTTGTCGGGACGGAGCAAACCATTGCAGAGCTTAAGCAGAACGCTTTTCCCCACGCCTGCGGGCCCAAGAAGAATGCGCGTCTCGCCGGGCGCGACTGAAAACGTGACGTCCTCCAAGACCGGCGGGCCATCGAAGGCGATGGAAACGTTGCGAAAGGCCAGCACAGGGACTTTTTCTGCGACCGGCCCCTGACCGGAGCGAAGTGGATCAGGCTGCGGTGGTTGGGGCAGGCCGGAAGTATCGTTGGCCGTCATAGAGGAGGGAAGAAGGCCAGCAGCACCCTGGTGAGCAGGAAGTCCACCAGGATGATGAGCACGGAAGAGTTGACGACGGCCTGAATGGTGGAACGGCCTACGCCCTGAGTTCCACCGGTGGTTCTCAAACCGTAGAAGCAGCCAACGGAGGCGATGATGTAGCCGGAGAAAAGCGGCTTGACGAGTCCCTGGATGATGTCGGGATAGCGAAGAGACTCCCACGCCTTTGAGAAGTACTGGGTTCCGTCCTGGTGATTGAGGAAGACGGTGACGGCGCCGCCGCCGAGGATTCCGAAAGCGTCGGCGACGATGGTGAGGAAGAAGAGCATAGAGATACAGGCAAAGATGCGCGGGGTTACGAGCTTGCGCATGGGGTCGACACCGAGGGCGCGCATGGCATCAATCTGCTCGGTGACGACCATTGATCCGAGTTCGCTGGCCATGGAGGAGGCGTTTCGACCGGCGACCATGATTCCGGTGAGCACAGGGCCCAATTCGCGGATCATGGTGATGCCGACGAACTGGCCAGTGACCGCGGTGGCGCCGAACTGGGAGAGCGTTGCGGCGGACTGGAGGGCGAGCACGCCTCCGGTAAAGAAACCAGACAGTAAAACAATGGCCGTGGAGCCGACGCCGATGATGTCGGACTGGATAAGGTACTCGGACCAGTAGCGGGGCTCCGTGAAGAGGTTCATGAAGGCGCGCCAGGCAAATAGGGAGTAATCCTGGATGGTGAGGACGAGTTGTTTGGCGGTGCGTTCGATCGAGATTATCGCCATATTTTGTGCCAGTCTGCGGGAATCGTGCCGACTGCAAGTGTCTTCGACAGAATAGCGCACCAAGGGGGCGCTATTTGACGGGGGCTCGTCTGGCAAAATTTGGCTGGTTGAGGAAAATGGCCGAGGATCGAGGGGCGGCTGGCAATTTGGTTTGATCGAGATGCGTAAGTATTTCTAGAATAAGGCGGATGCAATTTAACCATTCGCTCAGATGGCGTATGCGGCCGAATGGGCATCTAATAGAGTTAGGGGGTAACGAATGCACTTATTTCGTGTGCGCTTGATTCTTGCCCTAATCGTAGCCGTGACGCTCGTCTCGGTAGCTTCAACCTATTTTGATGTACTGGCGCACAAGCATACGCTGCGTGTGGAACTGGAGCGCCGTGTAAAGTGGATGGGTCTAAGCGTACAACCGGATGTGACCGGAGCGCTTGAGACCGGCGATCCATCAGTTCTTCCGGGTTTAGTCTCGCGTTTGAAATCGGGTACGGGCGCGCTTGGGCTGGCGATTTATGACGGTCAAGGAAAGCTGCTGACCTGCACCGGGCCTCAGGAGGTGTTGCAGGCCTTGCCGTACGGTGTGATCCAGAAGTCGATTCAAAAAGGGGATCTGGTCAACGCATTCGGACACGCCGGCAATTGGGAATGGCTGGAAGAGGCGCAGCCCCTGCACAACGGGAACGCCTTGATAGGAACACTGGCGATTGTGGCCGACGCCGGATATATCCGGAGCGAAGGCATTGCCGTTTGGCAGCGGAGCTTCCTGCGGATTGTGGCGCTTGTGTTTTTCATTGTAGTGGTGACGCTGGCCATGGTGAGCTGGTTCCTGCTGCGACCGATGATGCAGGTAGCGGAGCGGCTGCGCCTGCTGCGCCTTAGGGCAAACGATACCGAACGAAGTGACGGGTCCGCAGCGGAGAAACTGACGATCGGGGACTGGAAGCTTTTCAAGCCTCTGGCACGCGAAGTGGAAACGATGGCGGAGAATTTGATTGCAGCGCGTGCTTCGGCTGCGACCGAGGCACGTCTGCGCGATGCCGGCGAGCACTTGTGGACCGAAGAGCGGCTGGCAGTGCATATGCGCGAGAGGTCGGGTTCAAGCCGCATTTTTGTGGTGTCGAACCGCGAGCCTTACGTTCACATCCACCAGGGGCGGGAGACAGTGTGCGTAGTGCCACCGAGCGGCCTGGTGACGGCAATTGAACCGGTGCTGCGGGCCTGCGACGGGGTGTGGGTTGCGAGTGGCAGCGGCGATGCAGATGCCTCGATGGTGGATGATTTCGACCGTCTTCGCGTTCCCCCGGACGATCCGCGCTATACCTTGCGGAGGGTATGGCTTTCCGCTGAAGAGGAGTCGCAGTACTACGACGGATTTGCGAACGAGGGTCTGTGGCCGTTATGCCATATTGCACATACACGGCCCATCTTCCGTGCCGCGGACTGGGAGTGCTACCAGCGGGTGAATGCGCGCTTCGCGGCC
>Ga0182013_10004463_pt1 | contig 16781 bp, 7 predicted proteins | sample 612S2MmetaG_FD_120487 | JGI IMG/M metagenome (GOLD analysis project Ga0182013, IMG submission 120487) | Permafrost microbial communities from Stordalen Mire, Sweden - 612S2M metaG | ecosystem: Environmental > Terrestrial > Soil > Wetlands > Permafrost | place: Sweden: Stordalen | collected...
GGCGACTCGCGGAGAACTCGCGCCGGAGCTGGCCGGCTTTGTGCAGGTAATGCGTAAGCGAGTCACGCCGCTCCCGCTCACGGCTGCCGAACGAGACGAACTGGTGGACGTGGTCGGTACGGGTGGCGGAGGACCGCTGACCTTCAACATTTCCTCTGGCGCGGCGCTGGTCGCTGCGGCTGCAGGCGCGAAAGTCGCCAAGCACGGCAACCGCGCTATCACGTCGCTGTGCGGCGCGGCAGACGTGCTGGAAGCGCTGGGCGTGCCCATTACGCTGGGGCCGGAGCTGGCCGTCGAGTGCCTGCGCGAGACCGGCTTCATGTTTCTTTTCGCGCCGCTCTATCATCCGGCGATGAAGGCTGTGGGACCACTGCGGCGGGCGCTCGGCTTCAGAACAATCTTCAACCTCTGCGGACCGCTGACCAACCCGGCAGGAGCGCGGACGCAGGTGATCGGTGTGCTAGCACCCAGTCGCGTACTTCTGATTGGTCGCACGCTGGTGGAGCTCGGCGCCAAACGAGCCTTTGTGGTGCATGGGACCGACGGCATCGACGAGCTGACGACCACCGGCGAGTCCATCGTGGCGCGGGTTGAGGAGTCAGAAACGGGTGGAGCGCCGACTCTAAAGGCTGCACGCGTGACGCCGGAGATGGCCGGTCTTCCCCGCACCACGCTGGACCAATTCATTGGTGGCAATGTGGAGACCAATAAGGCAATGCTCTACGACGTGCTGACCGGCGTTCCCGGCGCACGGCGCGACATTGTGCTCTTGAACGCATCGGCGGCGCTCGTGGCAGCAGGGCTGGTTGTCGATCTGAAAGAAGGCGTTAAGTTAGGCGCCGAGGCCATCGATTCCGGCCAGGCTGCGGCGACGCTGGCCAAACTCCGACAGTTTGGCGAAAGACACGCAGGCTCTTAGCGCAACAGCTCCAGCGTGAGTGGGTCAGGTTCGCCATTGAAATACTTCTCGAGTGCATCTTTGAAATCGGTCTCCTCCTCAGCAGCGCGAGCAAACAAGGTCATCGAGGAGCGGAACTTGAGGTCGTCGGGCGAGCCGAGAATCTGCTCGATCGTGCGTCCCTCCACGAGAGTGACGAGCCGCGTGCATTGCTCCAATCGGTGACCGAGAACCGGATGCCGCAGATAGGCTGCGGCCTCTTCCAGCGAGCCGATGCCGAAGTGAATCGACTGCGGACTCCGGCCCAACCCTTTCATCTGCGGAAAAATAAACCATATCCAATGAGTGCGCTTCTCCCCCGCTCGCAACTCATTCAGGACCTGCTGAAAGACTGCGGCCTGGGCACTAACAAAGCGCTCTAAGTTGAAGTGGTCTTCCATAGCGGTCATCTCCCGCGCCCGTCTGTCATACTTCTCTCACTTGCGGATTTGCTTGGGCACTGGCAATTGCTCGATTAAGTTTGCACTCTTCAGTACTATCGGGTCTACTCCTGAAACGGGCAGTGCACTTCAGAGCTTAGTGATGTATGCCAATCAGACTTGCGTTCGATAAGCTACGGAAGTTGAAGAAAGACAGCAGCTTATCTCGACTTTCATTCGGTTCCGTCACTTGGGAAATAGTTTTGTCTTATCCTACTTTCGGCAGATGCGCCTCGTTATTGGGCGAGCGTAGTGTTCATTCGACTCGGAAATCGTCATCCAATCGACTTGATAAGAACCAATTGGGTGCGGAGCGGAATTCTGAGCACTGACGATTCGGTGACCGCAAGGCTGTAAACGGTTTCAAGAACAAAGAAAAACAGATGCCGAATCGCAACACGCCTTTTGCATCACAGGAATCGACTCACAGGAGGCAATTGTGAAACTGATCATCGCGAAGCCTGTACGCGTCCTACTGCTTGTTCTCTTCGTTGGTCTCGCTTGTTCAGGGCTTCTAGCCTATGGACAGGGCACCAGCGCAAGTTTGACAGGCCAAGTTACCGATCCTTCCGGGGCAGCTGTAACCGGAGCGACCGTGACTATCACCAATGTCGACACGAATTTCACGCAGTCCGTCAAGACAGACAGCATCGGAACATATGTGCTCAGGCCTCTGCCGATTGGTAAGTACGCACTTGCTATCGACGCATCCGGCTTTAACCGTTATCTACAAAAGGGTATCGTCCTAACCGCAAATCTATCCGCGACTCAGGATGTTTCTCTCACGGTTGGCGCTGGCAAAACAGAGACAATCGCGATCACCGCCGATGCCGAGTTGATCAACACCAGTTCGGCAGAACTGGGCACAACTGTCGGAGAAGCCGCTATATCAGATCTGCCATTGAATGGCCGCGATCCGTCCTCGCTGGTTTTGCTGGCGCCAGGCATGGCCAACGTCAGACAGCACGGCGGTGAAGGCACACAGACCGGCTTCTCGTTCGACACTGAAACCGGCGCCTCGTCCAACGGCGGTCGCCAGGGCAGCACCTATTACATGCTAGACGGCGTCACTAATATGGATAGCTACAACCTGCTTACGGCGCCCTTCCCGAACGCCGACGCTACGCAGGAGTTCAAAGTCATCACCAACAACTTCAGCGCCCAGTATGGTTTCGCACCCGGTGCGGTGGTCAGCATTGCCACCAAATCCGGCACCAATGCGTACCACGGCGGCGCCTTCTGGTTTGTCCGCAACAACGACCTGAACGCGAGCGACTGGTTCAGCCATTCGGTTGATTTGCTCAAGCGCAACCAGTTCGGCGGATTCGTCGGTGGGCCCATCAAGAAGGACAAGCTCTTTTTCTTTGGCAACTACCAGGGCACCAAGATGGCATTTGGCTCTGCCGGCGCGCAGACGACCACTCCAACCCAGGCTATGCTCAATGGCGACTTCAGCGGCTTAGGCGCGGACTTGTCCGGTCCCTTCAAATTGAACCCTGCAACCGGCAAGCACGACCAGCTCGATACAGCCATCGCCCACTTCGATCCGATGGCGGTGGCCATCACCAAAACCGGCCTGCCGAGTTCGACGAATATGCTGGCTAACTCCGCTACGCTGGTTACTGGCGCCCAGAAGTACGACGGTGATATGTATTACACGATTCCCGCCGTCCACAACACTTACCAGGAGGCCACCGCCAAGCTGGACTATAACCTCTCGCCCGCGCAGACCCTTTCGCTGCGCTCCTTCACGAACTATATGACCGCTCCGGGGACCGATATTCCTGGCAACATAGAGAGCGCGTACAACCACCAGTCCTGGACCGCGAACTTCTGGGAGCGGATGTTCTACTTCAACAACGTGCTCTCGCACAACTGGACGATCAATCCGACGACCGTCAACACGATCTCGGTGTTCTGGAACCAGATGAGCGCACACAACGGATTGCAGGAGAAGGACAGCTCCGGCAAAGCGATGTGTTTCTCGCGCTACACCTCCAACATCAGTGAAATGCCTGGCAGTTGCTTCATGGGCGCTCTCCGGGTACATGCAGGCAACTCCGTCGAAAGCGGCTGGGATGAGCCCTCGCAAGAGGTTCGCAACACGCTCGGATTCGTCGATACCGTTGCCAAGCAACTCGGCAGGCACTCGCTGACCGCCGGCGCTGATCTGATGCACCAGCAGGCCGTCGAGAACACGCAGTGGCCGACTCAGCCCACGATCCTCTTTAATGGAAACTATACCGGCAACGCTTTGGCCGATTACCTTCTCGGATATGTGAACGAATATATGCAGGGCGCGGGCGAGGTTTCCTACGTGTCCGGCTGGCAGGTTGGACCCTTCGTGCAGGACGACTATCGCATCAAGCCAAATTTGACCATCAATGTCGGTTTGCGCTGGGATCCGAACCTCGCTCCTACTTCCAAGGGCGGCCGCGGCTCGGCCTTCGTCCCCGGACAGCAGAGCACAGTTTATCCGGGCGCTCCGCTGGGCCTGATCTTCCCCGGCGACACGGGCATGACCGATAGCTTGATGCCCAATTCCTACGGCTACTGGGAACCCCGCGTGGGCCTGGCCTGGCAGCCAAAGTTCCTGCCCAAAACCGTTGTTCACGCCGGCTTCGGCATGTTCACCGGTCCGCTCGAGTATTCGATGTATAACCATGCTTCCGACATTGCCCCGTTTAGCCCGACATTTGACTTCTTTGGCTGGTGCACGCCTCCGGACGGCAAGCCAACCGCATGTAGTGCTGGCGGCGACTACAACATGGCGACTTCGACAACTACGACGAACCTGAGCAGTCCTTGGACGAATGCTGCCTCTAGCACAGGGTTCAATTCCAGTCCTTACCCGGCAACTTATGCATGGGCCTCCAGCCTGAAAACGCCACCATCCAGCTTCAGTTTCACTAATAACGGCGCCGCGATTATTCCGCAGGTAGGCATGTCCTTCTCACGGAACTTCAAACTGGGCGTGACGCAGAGCTGGAACCTCTCCATCGAGCAACAGCTTAGCCCGGTAATGGTTATGCGAGCCGCATATGTTGGGAGCGAGAGCTTTCACCAGACGGTCGCCATTGACCGCAACGCCTTTATCGACCCCGACAACTACAACCATCGCGATGGTCATGCTCCCTATTCGGGCTTTGAGCAGATACTGGAAGATGACAGCAATGCAACGGCCAGCTATCACGCGCTCGAAGTCGGTTTCGAACGCAAGATGTCGCATGGCATCCAGGTGCAGTCCAACTTCACCTGGTCGCACACCATCGACTTGGCCAGCGGCGCGAATGTCTCCTACGGAACTCCCGCGTTGCCGAACCCATTCAGCATGAAGTGGAACCGCGGCAACTCAGGCCAAGACATGCCGTGGAACTGGGTTTCCAACTTCATCTACCAGACTCCGCGACTCGGGAACCGAAACAGGATCATTCATGAGGTCGTCGGCGGCTGGGAGCTGAGCGGTATCATCACCACGCAAACCGGCAATCCCTTCTCGATCGGTGCCGATTCCAACGGCCCTGGCCAGAGATCTTGGGGACCCGGGCGCGCCAATCTGGTTCCCGGTGTACCTACCAACATGGGTAAGGGCAATCGCCAGTCGTGGGCCAACGGCACCGGCTACTTCAACACTGCGGCCTTCTGCGCTCCCTACACGCAGCCGGATTGGAGCCAGCCGGTCTATACCTGCACGCAGGATCCCACCGGCTTCGGCAACACGGGCAGGAATGCCTACTGGGGTCCGCATGTCTTCACCACCGACGCGGCGATCATGAAGAACTGGGATCTGCTCGAAGGCACCAAGCTAACGTTCCGCTGGGAGGCCTTCAACGCCACCAACCATCCGAACTTTGGAATCCCCGGGACCATCGATTGGAATCACGAGGGGATGATTCAAGGTTTGGGTAACGTCCCAGCGCGCGTCATGCAGGGCGCTCTGAAACTGACCTTCTAACCGTGCAAGAAGGGCCCGGGCGATCTCCATCGCCCGGGCCTTTCTTGCAGTTGAAGAAAGATATTCACTAACTATCGAAGTTGAATATCGCGTTCCTCCCAGACATATCAGAGTCCGAGCATCTCTGCGGCCGACATGATCTCCACTATGGTTACGGATCGTCAACGAAAGCCCGCATCCGTGATGCCCGAGTTCGCTGTCGAGGTTGTCAACCAGCGTACGGTGAGCGAAGATGATGAACGGATGGCGTCTCCTGTCGGAATATGCGTCCACGCTTGGAGGCAATGACTTGAACCTCGCCCAACGCCCGAGTCGCCTATCCTTGCTGCTGGATGGATCTCGATGTATTGACCGACTCCTGCTCAAAGGATTCCTGTCGGCAGTCATGGGACTGTTCTTGCTGGCCGGGCGCGATGCAGCACAGCAATCGACCGTAAAGACAATTGCAGCGGGTGGCGACGATTGGAACTACACGACTCGATCCTGGCAGTCGCAGGACGGATTGCCCGAGGAGACAGTTCAGGCCTTCGCCCAGACCCCCGACGGTTATCTCTGGGTGGGCACCAGCGGAGGGCTGCTGCGATTTGACGGAGCCCACTTCCGCTTGTTTGCTCATGAGAATACGCCGGCCTTCAGGGAGAACAGCGTCTTCTGCTTGCTGGCTGGACACAATGGGAGCTTGTGGATCGGCACCGATGGAAGCGGCCTCGTCGAGTGGCGAGACGGTGTCTTTCATGCCTATCCGGCAGAGACGGGCCAAACCGCCAACTTTGTGCGGGCAATCGCAGAAGACCATAATGGCTTGTTGTGGGTAGCTACAGATGACGGGTTGTTTTGGGCTAGGAACGGCCACTTGGAGCGGGCAGACAAGCCGCTCGGTTTGCCTGTCTTCAATGTTCATGCTGTGATGGAAGACCACACCGGCCGCATCTGGGTCGGAGGAGCGCGCCTCTATGCGTTGAAAAATGGTGAGGCTCGCGAGTATTCTCTGTCAGACAATGACAGCCGCAACAAGGTGAAATCCGTTCTGGAGACTCCCGACGGCGTGATCTGGATTGGCACCGTTGGCGGGCTGTACCGGCTTCGACCGGGGCTGGACAGGTTTGAGTCAGTGCGCGGAGTTTTCGGTACCATTCGATCACTGCGCGAGGCGCCCAGTGGGGAGTTGTGGGCCGGCTCCATTGGCGAGGGGATCTTCAGGATCCGCGGCGACAGCGTGAGGCGCTTGAAGGCTCCTTCGCCCTTGGTTAGTAATACCGTGCTCTCCATCTTTGCCGATGCCGACCACAATTTGTGGATTGGAACACAGGCCGGCATGATGCGCCTTTGCCGGACGCCGGTACGCGTCCTGGATCTGCCCGCAGCAGCCGACTCGGACTTTGGCACTGTGGCGTTGGACACAGATGGCTCTCTCTGGGCCGCCTCAAACCGCCTTGTGCATGTTCAGCGAGATCACGCCAATGAGTACCGATTTCCAGAGCTAGGCGACGCGCGGGTTCGCAACTTACTACGCAATCGCGATGGATCGCTTTGGATTGGAACTGACGGAAGCGGCGTCTATCATTTCTCCGCACAGCGAACGAAGCATTTCACTACACGCGATGGGCTGGTGAACAACTTTGTGCGCGTTTTTTTGGAATCGCGAGATGGAAGCGTGTGGATCGGATCCGATAACGGAGTAAGCCATCTGGATCGAAGCGGCTTCCACAACTTCACTTCGCAGAATGGGCTGGTCTACAACAGCATTCGCTCGCTCTTGGAAGATCGCGATGGAAGCATCTGGATTGGCACAGAGCATGGATTGAGTAGGTATCGGAGCGGACAGTTCATTCACGACGCGATGACTTACGAGCTTAGCGATGAAAAAGTGTGGGCGCTCCATCAGGATGTGGATGGCGGCCTGTGGATCGGCACGCGTGCCCATGGTCTTTATCGCTACCGCGATGGCCAACTCTCTCACTACACCACTGCAAATGGATTGGCCAGTGATAGCATTTATTGCATTCTCGAAGATAAGCATCACCACTTTTGGTTTAGTGGTCCTTCTGGAGTGATGCTGCTCAATCGTGACGAACTCGATGCTCAGGCCACGAACAAGGAACAACTTCTCTCTCTACGGATCTTCAGGGCAAATGAAGGCGGCAAATCAGCGCAGTTTTACGGTGGAACGCAACCGGCTGGAGCGCTTACAAGTGCAGGCGAAGCCTGGTTTCCCACCAGCCAGGGGCTGTGGAGCATTCGCCCAAATGAGTTGGAACACCCGCTCATCTCCAAACTTAATGTCGACACAGTAACAGTCGATGGCCGGTCGGCGACGCTGACCGGAAAACTGAATCTTGATGCTGGCAGCAGCCGGGTCGAGATCGCGTATGAGCCAGTGTTGCTAGGACCTCAAGAAGGACTTCGCTTTCGATACCGGCTTGACGGATATGATCACACCTGGACCTATGCAAACTCACAACAGCGGCTTGCTACCTATACCAATCTGCCCGCGGGTCAATACACATTTCTAGTCGAAGCCTGGGAGACTGATCAGCCGGAACATGCGGCCCGCACATCGATGAGCTTTACCAAGAGACCCTATTTCTACCGCACCCCTTGGTTTGTCACAGTCTGCTCGCTGGCCGTCGGGCTGATTTGCTTTCTGGCCTACCACGAAAAGATGAGACATGTGCATGAACGATTCGATGCCGTCCTTGCCGAGCGCACACGGCTGGCAAGAGAGATGCACGATACATTGATTCAAGGCTGCGCCAGCGTCTCCGCCATGCTTGAGGCAGCATCCAGTTGCCAGCAGGACGATAGAGAATCGAGCCAGCACTTGATTGACTATGCCAACACACAAATTCGCGCAACGATGGACGAGGCGCGCCAGGCCGTCTGGAATCTTCGCGGTAGTGAACAGGAGCCCACCAGCTTTGCCATAAGTCTGAAGCAAATGGGCGAACGGCTAAGCCGCGAATACGACGTGCGCGTCACTTATCGTGTGGCTGGGGAACCCTTCCCGCTAGGCCAGCAGGCGACACACGAACTGATGATGGTGGCGCGCGAAGGCTTCTTCAATGCAATTCTGCACGGGCATCCAAATGAGATTTGCTCTCAACTGACCTTCGCCCCGGAAACTCTCCAAATGATCCTCTCCGATGATGGCAGAGGCTTCGATCCGGGCTCTGCCACCAACGGCCATTTTGGTCTGCAAGGCATGCGCGAACGTGTGCATAAGTTTGGAGGAGCCTTCGAGATTGAGAGCGGGCAAAACCGAGGCACCCGACTCCGCGTAACGATACCGCGGGCTAACTTTTCCCGTTGATCTGGGAGACGGGCCGCAACTCCTTGGCCGTTGCCGCTGACAGGGCTATCCAAGGCAATCTATAATCTGGCTGCAATGACACCCATCCGAATTCTCATCGTGGACGATCACCCGATCATGCGGGTTGGGATTGCTGCGTTGATCGCATCCTCAAAAGAGATGGTCGCGGTGGGGCAAGCCGGCAGCGGAGAGGAGGCGGTCGAGCAACACGACGCACTCCGTCCGGATATCACGCTGATGGACCTTCGTCTGCCCGGAATCAGCGGCGTTGAGACGATTCGCCAAATCCGGCAAAAGAACCCGGATGCTCGCTTCATCGTGCTAACCACCTACGAGGGCGACGAAGATATTCATCAGGCAATGGAGGCCGGTGCAAGCGGCTACCTGGTGAAGGGTCTGCCGCAGGAGATGCTGGTTACCGCTGTGCGGCGCGTCCACGCCGGAGGACGGTATTTTCCTCCTCCCGTCTCTGAGGCGTTGGCCACACGTACACCAGACTCGAGTTTGAGTCCGCGCGAACGCCAGGTGCTGGAACTGGTGGCCAAGGGGAAATCCAACAAGGAGATCGCTTCGGCGTTGGGCATTACTGAAGCTACCGTAAAATGTCACGTAAGCGTCATTCTGATGCGACTGAATGCGAACGATCGCACACAAGCCGTTATGACCGCCTTGCAACGCGGAACGATCCACTTATAGAACAAGTTACTCTCCAAAGATATTCCAAATTCCCAGCCGAACCAAGCCGCTTCGAGCAGCGTGACGATATTCCGAAAAAGTTTGTTCTGAATCCACCTTTCAGTTCCGCCCACGCGAAATAGTTTCCAGAAACCAGACTTTCGTCGGATTCGTTCTCGGATCAGCCGGAATACCATGCTATCCAGTAGTTCAGGGCGACTTCGACACCTTCCTGCGGAGATCTTGCAACTTGAGAGATCCCGGCAGGAAACCAACATGCGCCTTCGCTTAAAACTGACTGGTGAGTGTTGCACCATTTTGAGGATACAAGGCTCCGCGTCTGCGAAAGCGTACGCGATCAGAGCAAACATATCGATTCTTGCAAAGCGTGCCAAGGCGACGTCCGGTCTTAGCGATGAAAGTTGCATGTTTTGAAAGGTCTTTGCATCATGCATCGTCTTACTTTAGGTTCGCTCTTATTCGTCTTTGCGTGCGAGTTGTCCGCACAGCCCACTTCCCAAACTCTAATCTTCGATGCCACTGTGCCCGGTCTGGATGTCCGACCGGTGCCGACTCAGTTAGGCTCCAACCGCGCACCCGACGGCGCAACGCTTTCGGCTAATAGCCAGTACCTTACGCGTGATGGCAAGCCCTGGATTCCTGTGATGGGCGAGTTTCACTACACGCGCTATCCGGAGGCTTACTGGGAAGAAGAGATTCTCAAGCTGAAGGCCAGCGGAGTTCAAATCGTTGCCACTTACGTGATCTGGATTCACCACGAAGAGATCGAAGGCCAGTTTGACTGGAGCGGACAGCGGGATCTGAGAAAATTTGCCGGACTTTGCAGGAAGCATGGCATGTTGCTCTATCCGCGCATTGGCCCATGGGCTCATGGAGAGGTCCGCAACGGCGGACTACCTGACTGGGTGTTGACCAACAGCGCCGTGCGGTCAAACGACTCTGTCTATCTTGCAGAGGTACGTCGTTTCTATTCTCAGATCGGTCAACAGTTGAATGGGTTGCTTTGGAAGGATGGCGGTCCAGTCGTCGGGATTCAAATTGAAAACGAGTATGCACTCAATGGTCCCGGACAGGGACGCGAACACCTGACCGTCCTGAAGCAAATGGCAATCGACAGCGGCCTTGATGTCCCGTTGTATACCGTCACGGGATGGGACGGTGCCGTGGTTCCCGAAGACTTATTTCTGCCTGTCTACGGAGGCTATCCCGCAGCCCCCTGGGATGGAGGCAGACTGCCTCTTCCGCCTAGTGAGATGTACGCGTTTCGCTTTGCCAGCCGTATCACGGGTGACTCGAATGCGGCTGGTTTCCAAACAGCTGCGGCCAACGAGCACGCCGCAGTTCTTCGTGTCGAGACGCCATTTCTAACTGCCGAGGTAGGTGGAGGCATTGAGGATACTTATTACCGACGTCCAGTCTTGGCAGCGTCCGACGTAGCAGCGACGATTCCGGTCATGCTGGGCTCGGGAGCGAATCTGCTCGGTTATTACATGTACCAAGGTGGCGAGAATCCAGATGGAAAGAGGACGACTCTTCAAGAGTCTCAACGCACGAAATACCCAACTGATGTTCCCGTGAAGAGTTATGACTTTCAAGCGCCTCTGGGTGAGTTCGGCCAGATGAACCCTAAGCAAGGGGAGCTGAAACTTTACCAGTATTTCCTGAACGATTTTGGCGCTGAACTGGCTCCCGCTCGCGTCATCGTGCCCTCACTGCGCCCCGCTGGCATAGCAGACACCTCTGTTCTCCGCACCTCCGCGCGATTCGATGGCCAGCGCGGCTTTCTCTTTGTTAATAACCATCTCCGCGGAGTTAACATGCCCGCATGGTCCACCGCACAGTTTGAAATTCGCTTGCCCGGCAAGACAGTTCTTGTCCCTGCGCGGCCCATCGCTATTCCGACAGATAGCTATTTCATTTGGCCAGTGAACCTAGATCTCAGCGGTATCTCGCTGACTTATGCGACGGCACAGCCCATTCTAAAGATCCATTCGGGCAACGATACATATATCTTCTTCTCGGCAATTCCAGGCATTCCCGCGGAGTTTGCGTTTCCTGCCGAAGACAAATCGAAGCTACAGGTTGAGCAGGGATCTCCGGTCGAGGAGGACCGCTTGCTGCGTGTGTGCAATCTCACGCCCGGACATCGCTCCGCAATCACGATCCATGGCAAGCAAGGGGCCACGCACATCGTATTGCTCAGCCGAGAAGATGCAAATAACTTGTGGAAAGTCAGGATAAATGGGCACGATCAGTTAGTGCTCACTCAGGCGCAAGTTTACAGTGATGGGTCGAGTCTAGTCTTGCGCCAGATCGGCGCTCCAACCTTTGATGTTTCGTTCTTCCCCGCGGTCCACCCTGTTGCTGGCAAGGGAGCTGCCGAGACTCTTCCTGACCGAACGACGGGAGTCTTCCAACACTTCAGCTGGCGCGAACCTGAACGCAACATCTCGCTCCAGATCGAGCAGACAAGACCTGTGGGTAAAGCATCAGCACCGAAGCTCAACGCCGACTTTTCCCAAACTGGAGCAGCCCCTGTGGAGGCACCAGACGAATCGAGCTTCGACCATGCCGGCGAATGGCGCATCGCCGTTCCCTCAGGTTCCTCAGATGGACTTAGCGATGTTTTTCTTGGAGTGCATTACCAAGGCGATGAGGCGCGCTTCTTAAGCGATGGCCATCTACTCACCGATAACTTTTTCAACGGGACAGAGTGGCGGGTAGGTTTGAAGCGATTTCTTGCTGCAAGATCGGCCCACACCTTCACTCTTCAGGTGTTGCCGCTGAGCAAGGAGACGCCGATCTTCTTTGACAAGGGTATGGCTCCAGCCATGGACAAGGATGGGCAGGCAGGCTCGCTTCAGTCTATCGACGCGCTTCCCGAGTACGAGATCGACCTGACCTTCTAGCGTGCAGTGAAGAGAAGGGGGACAAGGCGCGATTGGCCATTCAATCAAGTCATTTATTTCCCACCAAATTCAACAGGTTCCCCTGGGCAGTTTCCAGAAAAACTAGCGACCTGCGGAAGCTTCTCCGCTGATTCCAGAAGAATCACGGTGCGAGGGCTGGAGGCAATGTCTCTTGAAATACGATCAACTTGGTCGTATATTAAATAGAGACCAAATTTGTCGGATATTACATCCCTTTCGTCTTTCGAGCAGGTCTGCGTCTATGGCCGATTGACCAAACCCGTTCGGTTTTCCGAGCCCAGGAGCACCAGTTGAAGAGTTTTTGTTGCGCTATTCTTTTTTCTCTTTTCCTGCCTTGTTTCTCAGTTGCACTTTTCGCCGATCCAGTCTTCACCATCGCCGGCGTCGTACACGACGTGAGCGGCGCTCGCATCTCGCACGCTCACATTCTGGTACATCAGGCCGACTCCAATGTGGTGTTAAAAGCGGAGACCGGCGTCCAGGGCGAGTTTGGCATTGAAGCTTCCGCAGCTGGCAACTTCAGCGTTGAGGTTGTTTCAGAAGAATTCAAACCGCTCACAATGCAAGTCGTTGTCTCAGACCAGTCCCCGACCATCAAACTGGACATCACTCTGGAGATTGCCGAGCGCTCGGAGACAATTGAGGTCACCGCCGATGCCTTGGCCGCCGAAACCACCAGTACGCAGTTGGGTGAAACGCTGGGCACCAAAAAGATTGAAAATGTGCCTTTGAACGGACGAAGCTTTACTGACTTGATGGCGGTTCAGCCGGGCATTGTCCCTGTGAACACATCGCAGTCTGGCGCGGTCATCATGACGGGAGTGGCTTCGACGCCACCCTCCGGCGACGCTAATCCCGGCAACCTCTCGATCAGCGGGCAGCGAGAATCATCCAATGGATTCAGGGTGAACGGGAGCGATGCCGAGGAAGACGTGAATATGGGCACTTCCATCGTGCCCAATTTGGACTCGATCGACAGCTTTCGCGTGCTGACCAGTAACTTCGACGCCGAATACGGCAACTCCAGCGGCGGGCAGGTATTGGTCATCACTAAGTCCGGCACATCGCAGTTACACGGTAGCGCGTTTGAATTCCTGCGCAACACTGACCTTGATGCGCGCAACTATTTTTCGCAGAAACGGGCAGCGTATCGGCAAAACCAATTCGGCGGTACGCTGGGCGACACGGTGCACAAGACCGTGTCTCTGTTTGCCGATTACCAAGGCACTCGGCTCACGGAGGGAATCGACACAGGCAATATCGCGGTTCCGTCTACTGCCGAGCGCGGCGGCGACTTCACCCAAGACCCGCTCACAGGCACTGTGAACGGCGACGCCTGGGCTGCGCAACTAACAGCCCTGCTAAAGTCCACACCGCTGCAGCAGACAGTCACCGCTGGCGAGCCTTATTCCACCGTCTTTCCCGACGGCCAAATTCCTCAATCCGTATGGTCCGCGCCGGCCAAATACCTGCTTGCCTCCATTCCGAAACCCAACGCCGGAACGGCGCTCTTCGCCACGGCATCCGAGGCAGAAACCCTCCAAGACAACAAGGGAGCGTTGCGTCTGGATTGGACCCACGCAAAAGGAGCGCTGACCGGCTACTACTTCCTCGACGGCTATTCTCTCGATAACCCCTATCCCACCGGCACGGGCGGAGCCAACGTACCCGGCTTCGACGCGACCTCCAACGGACTGGCGCAACTGGCCAGCCTGGGCCACACCATTACATTCGGACAGTCAGCGCTGAATGAATTTCATCTGAGTTATATGCGCAACGCAAATGCGGTAGGACAGCCCAAGGGAGGCGTGGGGCCGTCGCTCGCGGCACAAGGGTTCACAGGAATTGTCGCGCTCAAACCATCTACCGAGGGCATCGCCAATGTTTCCTTCGACGACTTCACGCTAGGCGTAGACACCACGGCCATCGTGCAGAACGAAAATATCTACGAGGTCAGTGATGCCTTCTCTCGCATCGTCGGTAAGCATGGGCTGAAGTTTGGCGGAGAACTCCACTCTAACCAGATCAATACCCACCCCGACGTCATCTTCAACGGCAGCTTCGCCTTCAACGGTTCAGAGACAGGGTTGGACTTTGCTGACTTCCTGCTCGGCGTGCCTTCCAGCTACACGCAAGGACAAGCTCGCAGCTTTTATAACCGCAACCTCTACATGGCCGCCTTCGCACAGGATAGCTGGAAAGCCAGTAGCCAGCTAACGGCAAACTTTGGAGTGCGCTGGGACCGTATCCGTCCTTGGAGCGAGAAGTTCAATCAACTGCAGACGCTCGTCAAAGGCCAGCAGTCTGAGGTCTTTCCCGATGCGCCCCAAGGGCTTGTCTTTCCCTGCGATCCCGGTGTGCCGCGTTCGCTTGCTCCGGCGCGAAACAACTTTTCTCCACGCTTCGGCATCGCTTACACACCTGTTTCTACTTCACCATTGCTGGTCAAACTCATTGGTCCCGCTGGCCAGACCAGTTTTCGTGCCGGGTACGGCATCTTCTATACCGCATATGAAGGACTTTCGGCGGGTATCATGAGCGCCAATCCGCCCTATGGCTACACCTACACCTCTGCCGCACCGCCGCTATTTGCTTCACCCTTTACGGTAGCTGCCTCCGGTGTCGATGCCGGGCAGCGATTCCCACTCCAAAAGGTAGCCTACGGCGCCAGCCCCGCTCATCCAAATTCGACCGTCGATTGGAGTAACTTCGAGCCGCTGGTTGGCATTCCGGCCGTAGACCCGCGGGATGTGACGCCCTATGCTGAGCACTGGATGGCCAGCGTCGAGCGTCAGTTTGGCACCGGCACCCTGCTTTCGCTTAGCTACATAGGTGCGGTTTCGCACCATCTGCTGGTGCTTGAGGAGGCAAACCCCGCCAGTCCCGCGCTGTGCCTCAGCCTGGGCTCAGCAGTCTGCGGTCCCTTCCACGAGCAGGCTGCGCGCACGCAGTTCGGTCCCGCCTTCGGCAGCGTCGAGTTACAACGCTCCATCGCCAACGCCAGTTACAACGCACTGGAGGCTACCATCAACCATCGCACTCACGGTCTGGAATTGCTGGCCAGCTACACCTATTCCAAATCTCTCGATCAGTCCACCGGCTTGCCGGAACCCGTGAACCCGGTGAATCCCGCGTTGAGCCGCGCGCTCTCGGCCTTTGACCTGCGCCACAACCTGGTCACGAGCTTCCACTATCAGTTGCCAGAACCAAAAGCAGCAGGGCCGCTCCACGCAATAGCTTCCGGATGGGCATTGGCCGGCATTGCTCGCTTCACTTCGGGATTGCCTGTAACGTTGCTGAACAACAACGATACATCTCTGCTAGGCACCATTCCGAACGGGATCAACAACAACGGCGTTGACACGCCGCAATGGAGCGGGAGGTCGCTCAGTCTCCATACCAATCCCCGTGGAGGCGCGGCGGTCTTCGACACAGCTCAGCTCACGCTACCCACGCTGGGAATCATGGGCAACGCGCGACACCGCTTCTTCTCCGGCCCTGGCATGGAGAACCTTGATGCTACGCTCACTCGTACAATCCCTCTGGAAGGCGCACACTCTCTTGAACTTCGCGCAGAAGCCTTCAACCTTGTCAATCACGCGCAGTTCTTCGGCGCTTCAGCCGTCCAGGGCAACATCTCCAGTAGTAACTTCGGCCAGGCGGTCAGCGCTATGCCTCCACGCCAGATGCAACTGGCCATGCGTTATCGATTCTGAATAGGTCTACTATCGCGATGCCAGAGTGACTGTACCACAAAACGCATCCCTCAAGTCGACGCAACCACCAAGCGATCAGCCTGGTCCAAGATCGTGCAGATGATCTTGCCTCAAACCGCCCAGCAATACGCGCAAGCCGAGCGAGATGGGGCAAGCTGCATTCCGTCGAAGAGGGAAATGATAGCGAGTCCAGAGAGCACAATCGAGAGATTCTGCATATCGGACCTTAGTAGTGTTCCCACCAAAACAGAAAAGCCGCCTTGCGGCGACTCGTAACTGCTTGATTTGATTGGTGGACCTGATCGGGATCGAACCGATGACCTCTTCCATGCCATGAAGTGTCCAGAAACGTAAATTGTTGACGGTGCAGTGGTTATAAACCGGCACAACCGGCAAAAACGGCCCTCTGGGCGGTATTTGCGACAAAAATGCGACAAACTTTTTAGCAACGGGTCAAAGGGTTGGCTGTGTGGGACCAGCCCAAATTGCTTTTTTGAAATCGGCAATTTTTTAGCTTCTCAAAGACGCTCGTAAGCCAAGGCCGCGTCAGAGGATAGTTTGGAGAATTTCAATTGAGTGCATCCAAGATGCACGTTTTCCGAAATACATGAACTTGACTTTGGCCCTCACCTGACCGGGTCCAGCCGTCCGTTTTGACGCGCGTTACCGGATCACACTACCAACAGAATTATTCCCGGCCGGAGGCGATAGTGATGCCCCCTAAAGCCAAGCGACGCTCCTGGTGCGCGCTCTCCCCTTGTGGCAGCAGAGACCTGCTATGCCTTGAAGGGCTGAAC
>Ga0182013_10004465_pt1 | contig 16780 bp, 17 predicted proteins | sample 612S2MmetaG_FD_120487 | JGI IMG/M metagenome (GOLD analysis project Ga0182013, IMG submission 120487) | Permafrost microbial communities from Stordalen Mire, Sweden - 612S2M metaG | ecosystem: Environmental > Terrestrial > Soil > Wetlands > Permafrost | place: Sweden: Stordalen | collected...
GAGGCCGTAGGAGTCCTTGAGGTTGGCCTTGCCCTCGCGGATGGACTTGACCTCGGTGCCGCGCAGGCTGACGCCCGCCTCGAACTTCTCCAGCAGGTAGTAGTTGTGGCTGGCGGCGCGATTATGCGCGGCATCCCGCTCGCCGCTGGCCACGGGGTCGCGCGGCTTGGGCGTTTTCTTGGGGCCAGTGACCTCCGGCTGGACGATGACATGGCTGGTTTGGCGGGCCATTGGGAAGCATCCTCGAATCTTCATCCTAGCATTGGCGCGGCTTTCAGCCATGCTACAAAGGGGCTTTGTTAGAATGGGGCATCGATGGATAAGAAGAATCGCTAATGAGAATCGCGTTTGGGATTCCGCAATGAACCGTGACGGAAGTTGCGTCAATATTTGCGTCGGGGGCGGCCAAGGCAGCCCGCGGGCGCCCGCTTCGGAATGCGGGCCGGCCATGACGCCTGGGAGCACGATGAAAAGCCGCGCTGTTGCACGGGCTGCCGCTCGGTCCGTTCTCGCATCTCGATTCAATCTGCCGGGATCGGTCTCCACGGGAGCCGCGGTCTGGATTGCGCTCTTTGCTGTTCTGGCCGTCTTTGGCCTGTCGAGCACACGGCTGCGCGCGCAGTCGGCCAACTCCTACTTCAAAGCCGGCGAAAGCGCCGAGGCCCGCGAAGATTACGATGCCGCCTTCGACAACTATCAGAAGGCCTACGCCAAGAATCCCAAGGATTTGGCCTTCCGCACCGCGCTCGCCAGGGTGCGGGTTAGCGATTCGTCGGTACACTTGACCAAGGGCCGCAAGCTGCTGGTTGCTGGCGACGAACAGGGCGCGCTGGTGGAGTTCCTGCACGCCGGCGAGATCGATCCTGGCAACGAAGCCGCGCAACAGGAGATCGCCAAGTTGCGCCAGAAGCAGGGCGAGGCGGCTCCGCAGGCCGAGATCGGCCTTCCCCAGGAGACTGGAACGCAGGAAGAGCTGGACTCGATGGGCGCGCCGCCCGAGCTTAAGCCGCTCACCAACGAGCCGCTCACCCTGCATATGACTGAGGACGCCAAGGTGATCTACCAGGCGGTGGGTAAGGCCGCCGGCGTGAATATTCTCTTCGACCCCGAGTACACCTCGAAGCGCATTCAGGTGGACTTGAACAACGTGTCGTTGCTGGACGCACTGCGCATCGTGGGCACCATCTCCAACACCTTCTGGCGCCCGGTCACCGCGAATACCATCTTTGTTGCCCTGAACAGCCCGCAAAAGCGCAGGGATATGGACGCACAGGCGATTCAGACCTTTTATTTAGCCAACGCCTGGCAGCAGACCGACCTGAACGATGTGCGGACCGCCATTAGCAATGTGCTGGGCCAAAACATAAAGTGCTCCCCCGTGGCCAGCCAGAACGCCATCGTGTGCAAGGGAACGCCCGATGAGCTGCTGCTGGCGCAGAAAATGGTTGACGATCTGGATAAGGCCCGCGCCGAGGTTGTGGTCGATATTGCGGTACTTGAGGTGAGTAAGAATTTCGAACGGACCCTGGGGATATCCTGGCCCAGCAGCGTGGGCGTTGCGTTGACGCCGCCCACCTCAACCAGCACCTCGACCTGTACTCCCAGCGCCACCGTCACATGCCCTGCCTCGACGAGCGGGCTAACACTTTACAATCTGGCCCATCTCAAGGCGACGGACTTTGCGATGACCATCGGATCGGCCACGGCCAACCTGCTGCTGACCGACTCGAATACCAAGATTCTACAGAATCCGCGCCTCCGGTCCACCGACGCGCAGAAGGCGACGTTCAAGGTCGGCTCGAAAATTCCCATTGCCACCGGCTCATACGGCGGCGGAGGCGTAGGAACGGGAGCCCTGGGTGGGATTAGTTCGCTGGTCAACACCCAGTTCCAATACACCGACGTGGGCGTGAATATCGAGATGACGCCGACGGTCCACTACGACCACGACGTGACGCTCAAGATAAAGATCGAAGTCACGTCGCAGAGCGGATCTGTAACCATCAGCCAGGTGACCGAACCGATCCTGAGCCAGCGCGTGGTGGACCAGGTGATCCGGCTGCGCGAGGGCGAGGCCAGCATCCTGGGCGGCATTCAGGACAAGCAGGAACAGATAAGCTGGACCGGCATTCCGGGCCTGAGTTCGATTCCCGGTCTCAAGTACCTCTTCGGGTCGAAGGATCACACCATTACGGACGACGACCTGGTCTTTCTGGTGGTGCCGCATATCGTACGCACGCAGTCGCTTGACAGCGTAAATCTGCGCGCCATCGATACCGGAGTCGGCCAGTCGATCGATCTTCGCCACATTCCGCAGGAAAGGGCCGGGGTGAAACCAGCCGCGGAGCCTGCTGTAGTCCAGGGTCTGACCGCGGCGCCCAATGCCGGTGCTCCTGCTCGCGCTCCCGCTCCCACGCGGCCCAATTTTGGAACGGTCCCTGGTCAAAGCGCGCTGGCGGCAGCCCCGGCGGCGCTAGCGCAACTGGGCGCATCCGCCGATGCTAATGGTCAGACTGCGACTGCGGCGGCAGCTAACCATACGCTCAGTTCGCCGCTGACCGGAGGAGTGAACCTGATGTTCACTCCGCTGGCGGGCCCGGTGTCCATGGGTTCAACCTTCCAGCTTCCGGTTGTGCTCAGCGGGGGAAGCGATATCGCTTCGGTCCCCATGCAGATCAAGTACGATCCGGCCAGGTTATCACTGGTCAGTGTAACCACGGGCGACCTGCTGGGCCGCGATGGCCAAGCCGTGGCGCTGGTTCACCGCGACGACCCGCCGGGTTCGATAGCCGTCAATGCCGCGCGGCCGCCGGGGGCGGCCGGAGTAAATGGCGCGGGTGTGGTTTGCATCCTCACCTTTGAAGCCAAAGCCGCAGGAGATAACGAGGTCGCCATAACGCGCGCGGCAACGGTGAACAGCGCTCAGCAACAATCTCCAATCCAAGGGGCACGGATCAGCATCCAAATTAAGTAGGCCATTGAACGAGTGAGGGTTGACTTTAATGAAACAGGTTCCGCCAACTCGAATCGATCACAAGGGGGAGCGAGGCCTGACGCTGGTCGAGTTGATTGTCACCGTGGCGATTCTTTCCATTCTCGCTTCGGCTGCGGTTCCCATTGCCCGCTTTCAGGTGAAGCGCCAAAAAGAGCGGGAGCTGCGCCGCGATCTGTGGGAGATGCGCGATGCCATCGACAGTTACAAGGATGCAGCCGACAGGCACGCCTTCATGACCAAGGTGGACAGCCAAAACTATCCGCCCGACCTGGAGACGCTGGTGAACGGCGAAGATGTGCAGGGCAAAAAGGTAAGGTTTCTGCGCCGCATTCCGGTTGATCCCATGACCGGCAACGCCGAGTGGGGGTTGCGTTCCATGCAGGACGATCCTACCTCCGACTCCTTTGGTGGGCAGAATGTCTTCGATGTGTATTCCAAGTCTCAGGGCGTGGGCTTGGACGGTTCGAACTACTCCACCTGGTGAGGTCTAGGCGGAGTTATCGGTGTCAAGGCGGCTAATAGCGGTTGCAAAGGGCAGGAACAAGAGGGTCCAATGCGCAGGATTGGTAAACAAGACGTAGGCTTTACACTCGTCGAACTGATGATTGTGATGGCTATCATTGGCGTGCTGGTCGTGGTGGCTGTGCCTAGCTATGTCGCCGCTCTCCAACATGCCCGGGAGGCGGTGCTCAAGGAAGACCTGCAGGTTTTGCGGGCCGCTATCGACTCCTATACCATGGACAAGCAGAAGGCTCCAACGTCGCTGGACGATCTGGTTCAGGAAGGCTACCTGAAAGTCATCCCGGAAGATCCGATGACCAAGAGCAGCACCACCTGGGCGACGACCACAAGCGACGCGTTGCACTCGCTTGACCAGACCGACCCTGGCATCGACGACGTCCACTCCGGCTCAGAGGAAACGGGCTCGGATGGGCAGGCGTATTCTACCTGGTAGATTTAGAGGTAATCATGGTTCGACAGACTCATCGGGCGTTCTTGCTCTTTTTGTGCGCAGCCGCCTTTTTCGGATTGGCGTGCGTACAGGCTCAGAAGACCATCACCATTCGGATGCTGGACAGCAGATCCGGAAAGCTCATTTCGACCGCGGCTTACCTGGTTCGCATCAATAACGAACAAACGTCTCACGCCGATTGGGTAACGACGAATCAAGACGGCAGCGTCAAGCTGACCGTACCCGACAGCGCTGCTCAGGTTTCCATTCGCGCCACTTACGACAACACCATCTCCTTTTATCTCAATTGCGACGCCAATAAGGAACCGGGAGCAGCCGACCAGGATGCCTCCCAGGATCGCTGGTACAAGATCTCCGACATCCTCACGTTGGGGGTGGTGGCGCCCAATGGCTGCGGCGGCAAAAAGATTCCAGACAAGCTGCAGTTCGTCGCCAAGCCGGGCGAGTTTATCTTCTTCGTCAGGAAGCGGAATCCGCTGGAGCAGTTCAAGGATTAGCGGAACTGTAGGTGGAGGCGCACGGCGGATCGCGGAGCGGAATATCCTTTGGCGCACTATCCCCATCGAGTCGGCCGCATTCGACTCTATCAACCAGGTACGGCGGTTAATTGCTCGATTGATTGACCTGTAAACACCAATTCAGGTTGCGAGCGGCGGTGTCGCAGAACTTCTGACCGAATCCGGCGCCGCTGCTAACACCGCACAGGGTTGAGCGTCAAAAAATGCGGGAAGTGTTCTTATTTGCACATTAACAAAGTGGTCACTCCTGAGATGCTGGACGATATGATCGCGGCTTTCCCAGATAATGCAACCCGCAGATCGTCTTCTTCCCCTCGCACTGGTCCGGATCGCTACGGATGGGACGTTGAAGCTCTTAATCAGCTCACTACCCGCTCGTTGGAGGTCTCCTTATGACCATGGACGTCAACCTTATTCGCTCGTTTGCCGCCACCGTGGATTGGCTCCATGCGGGCCTGATACAGACTGCGACCAAGAACTCGTTCCTGGATCGGGAGCGGGGATTGGGGGGCAAGCTCTTCTATGCCGGGGATATCGATGGCATGGGGAGCGCTCTTGTGGTGGCAGCCAACATTGCCGGCGCCGCAACGCTCACGGCCTCGGCAGACCCCTTCGCGCCCAAGCAAGCCATCCGCGATGGCGTAATCGACTTTCTTGTCACCTCGCTCGATGAGGCCCTGCGCATTCTCAAAAATGAGATTCGAAAGTGCCTGCCGGTCGCGGTATGCGTCGGACTGTCGCCGGAACAGGTCGAACGCGAGATGTTGGAACGCGGCGTGCTGCCCGACTTGTTGCCGCCTGGCACGGTGGATTCATTTCAGTACGAAGCCTTCCTTGAGGTGGGCGCGCGGCAGATCGAACCTGCCGCCGCTGCGCGAGGCCAATCGGTGTTGATGTGGAGTGTGGCTGAGGCGCCTGCCCGGTGGCTGCCCCGCCTGGATGCCGTGGCCGATGAATGCCTGGGCCAGTCTCCCAACCTGGAGAATCGGTCGGCGCACCGCTGGCTCCGCATGGCGCCGCGCTATCTTGGGCGCTTGGCGCTGGGGGTTCGTTTGCTGCGATGCCAGGAGCTTTCTGCCCGCCGCTTCCTCGACCGGGTCAGTGAGCAGGTAGCCACGGGCGAGATCGCCGTTCCGGTGGAGATTCACCTGAGCGGCCATGGAGATTCCATACGGCACTGCTTCACACCGCCGCAAGCTCACAGAAAGTCCGGCGGTCTCACTCCAATTGACCGCCCGCGCTCTCAATCCGCGTCCACAATTCCCTGAGACCGTAGCCGGTTTTGGCTGAGACCGGCAGCACTTCGTCCACTTCGAGGCCCGTCTTCAAGGCCAGCAGGTTGCGGGTGCGCTCGTTACCGCTGAGCCGGTCGATCTTGGTGGCCGCCACTGCAAAGTCGCGCCCCGCGGCTCGGAGCCAGTCGATCAACTGCCGGTCGCTCTCCTGTGGGGGAACATTCGAGTCCACCAGACAAACGCACAACTTCAGCATCGAGCGAATAGCCAGGTACGGCTCGATGAACTCCGGCCAGCCCGCCGAAATCGACTTTGAAATCTTGGCGTAGCCATAGCCAGGCAGGTCGGCGAAGACCAGCCTGCGCCGCCGGATCTGGTCATTTAGAGCAAAGAAGTTGATGGCTCGCGTGCGTCCCGGCGTTTGAGAGACCTTGGCTGCCTTCTCGCCCACCAGCGCATTCAGCAGGCTCGACTTGCCCACGTTCGACCGGCCCAGGAACGCGATCTCCGGCGCATCCGGCGCGGGAAACTGCGCCGCCGCCAGGGCCGAAAGCAAGAACTTTGTCGTATAGCGCATAAGGCAGCGTGGGAGACCCGCCGGCACTCCGGCCCACCGTGGGGTCTGTCCTGAGGATACAGGAGGGATAGGAGGTAAGAATCGTGTTTTGAAACGGCACGGCTTCAGTCGTGCCGCAAAGCCGCTAAAGAATTCTCGGACTTCAGCCCCAGCGGTAAGCTGTGAGAACCAATCCAATTACCGCGGCCCGGATCAATCATCCGGCATTCCTACAAGCGTCCAATTTTTTTTGGAATAAAAGTGGTAGACTGTGCGATGCTCGACGACGGAATCGGCGAGGGCGTCGTGGTCCAGGCGGAGCGGGCGGGGATCCATACCGGCCTGGGCCTCGCGAATCTGGACGGGGGAAGCAAGATCAATGCCCCAGTTGAAGCCGAGAACACCGCTCTGATCGTGGGTCTGGAGGCACTGGTTCTCGGGTGCAGATGCCAGAACGGCAGGCTGGGCCAGAGCACTCGAAAAGAAGACCAGCAGCGAGACCGCCCCATCTGCCGAGCACAGCACGGCCCAATCGGAGGAGCCGGCGCGCTCCAGACTGGCGTGAACCACATTCTCTGGATGGTGCGCCGCGTAGGTTTGGGGAATCAAGCAGTTGCGGCGGATGAGGAGGGCCTGGATCTCTGCGGGAAGTTCGGGAAAAGAGCTGACGGGCAAGTGGCGAATGCGGTAGGGGGTTGGGTGTCCGGCGACGGAGATCTGGCCGGACTGAATGAGCTGTGCAAGGGGAGGCGGCTGTTGAGCCGGCACTAAAGCACAGGCGGAGAGCAACCAGCCCAGCAACCAAGCCCCCATTCTCAAACCAACTGGAACCATTTCAATTTTCCAATATCCATCCAACCATCCGAGGCGAGTTACTGGACGGTTTCCAAAATGTCGCCCACCAAAGCCTCTGTCCACTCTTCCGCCTCCGTCTCATGTTCCCGGTCGGCGGCCATTTGGCGGTAACTCTCAGCCAGATCGACCTGGGCCTGTTCGCCGGTCTCATGCGCAGCGCCATCGCAATCCATGTCGACTCTCCCCTGTCTATCATCGACCCTCGGAGCCATCACTTCAAGCCTAGTTCCGCAGCGGCTTGCCAGTCTTCAGCGTGAACGCGATCCGCCCCTTAGTCTGACACTCATCTTGAGCGCGCCAGCCGGAATAGCACGTGATGGCGCAACGAATGGCCCTCGGGCAACAGCGTGTGATCGAAGTCGTCCCTCGAATCATGAGTCATGCCGAGTTTCTCCATCACCCGCCGGGAACGCGTATTCGCAGGGACGGTGAACGAGACCAACTCGGGCATTTCAAGCACGCCAAACGCGTCTCTTGCCACGGCATAAGCGCCTTCAGTCGCCAGGCCCCTACCCCTGTATCGCGACGCCAGCCGCCATGCAATCTCCACGCAGGGCGTAAACGCGGCCTGGAATCGAGGAATCGCGAGTCCGATGTAGCCGATGAACTCCTCGCTCTCGCGCAGTTCAGCCGCCCATGGCCCAAATCCGTGCTCCTCGAAGTGCGCTTCGATCCAGTCCACCAAATGGTCGCTCTCCTCGGCGGAGAGCAGGCCGGGCATGAACTCCATCACCGCCGCTTCACGGTTCAGGAGCGCAAACGGCTCGCGGTCGGCTGCCCGCCAGCGGCGCAACTTCATTCGGTCAGTGTCGAGTTGAGACATCAGAGTTTTTTGCGTAGATATTCGAAAACCAGGTAGCCGATCAGCGCCGACACCATGGCGATGGCGAAATTCGTCCCTGTAAAAATGTCGTGAAGGGCGAAGGCCATGGTCTTTCCTTGCCCATTCGCAACCGTGAACTCGCCCATCAGCAGATTGGAATAGAAGAGAAAGACGATGAACCCAACCTCGATGATCGCGCGCCAGAGCGGCGTGAGGCGGCGACGGTTTCCAGTGTTTTGCACCATGGAGTCTTCATGGTACCAAGAATCGAGGTGCAATCCAATCGCACTCCGGGCGTCGCAGCGGCTCATTACAGGCTGGGAAAAAAGTCGATCCTGAGGGAGCTTGTGGTTTCACCCCCAGCATAAGGCCAAGAAAATCATCGCGAGCATTAGCCCCGGAGGGGCACTATGCGCCCATTTCGCAACAAATCCCGAGTTTCCCGCAGCATCTTGGGTCGCGCTGCCTGAACCCAGAGGGAATGCGGGCTTTAGCCTGTGCGAACCAAGGTTGGTCGGTGTAGTCTGCACGATATGACAGCGAAAGCAAGCTGGTACGCGAGCCAACTCCGGCTCGAACTGAGCCTGCGCAACAGGTGGTGGGCGCGGGGACGTGCGCACGTCGAGAGCTACGGAGACCCCCCGGTCATTGTGTATTTGCCGGAAGGCCGGCGGCACGGGAACTTTTTCGACTCGGCCTTTGAAGCAATTGCCGCGCGGCCGGAGTGGATGCGGCGGTTCGACAAGATTCATGCGCAGGGGCGTTCGCTGCCCAAGGCCGAGCGGCGCTGGCGAGAGCTGGACTCGTCAATGAGTTCTGATGCGCTGCTGATGAATGTCTTTTGTACGCCAGCAGTAGCGGAGTCGGTAACGGTGCGGCGTGTGCTGGGAGTCGAGGGGGACGAGCCGCCAGTCTTTGGATGGAAGGCGCGCGTGCCGTTGACAAGCGGGCGAAGCGATCGCACCGAAGTGGATTTGCGGTTAGGTTCGCTGCTGGTGGAAGCCAAGCTGACGGAGGGGGATTTTCAGACGAAGGCCGCGGCCGTGGTGGAGGGGTACCGGGACTTCGAAGCGGTGTTCGAAAGAGAGTTGTTGCCGCGTGTGGAGTTGGCGACGAAGAGGAGGAGAGACGCGACGGAATTTCCGGAGGATTATTCACAGGAGTTTGTTGAGGGTGGTGATAATGAATGGCTTTTGGGCGAGGGTAGTGAAAGGTACTCTTCAGGTGGAGGAGCCGTCACGCATTCCGATGACGTTGATGACCGGAGGAAGGCCCAGACCGATCGACTCGAACCTGCCTCCTCGGGCGATCTGCCTGGGCTCGCCAGGAAAATAAGTCCTTCTTCAGACGTTGAAGTTGGATATGCCGGATACCAACTGATTCGCAACGTGCTGGCTGCGTATGCGGAGAATTGCAGCTTTTGCGTGGTGCATGACAATCGACGGCCAGACTTGCGGGAGGCGTGGTTCGAGGTGCTGGCGGCGGTCAAGTCGGCGGAGTTGCGGGTGCGGTTGAGTGTGCTGACCTGGCAGGAACTTGCGGAGTATTTGCCGGAGGAGTTACAGGATTTCCTAGATTGGAAGTACGGGATCGTGGGGCCAGGTAGAACGGCCTCGCTGGTGGACGATCCCAAACAGTTCGATTGACGGTGGTAGTGGTTCATGGTTTTGCGGCGCCTTGCGCCTGGGCCCGCGGGAGATTCATTCTTTAAACATCGGGCATAGGAGCAAGGATTAGACCTGGGATTTTATACTCCATACATCTTTCCGACTCCGCTAGCTCCGCTTTTCTCACACATTCCTTCCCAGATTGTTCCTCCACACATGTCCGCCGCGCTCAAGCAGCCGATCAGAGCACTCTGGCCCCCAGGTTCCGGCAAAGTAATTCGGAAAGACTTCGGGGTTCTTCGCCGCCCAGGCTTCCAGAATAGGCGTATACAGCGCCCAGGTGATCTCCACGCCGTCGCGATGAGAGAAGAGCGTCTGGTCGCCCAGCATGGCGTCCAGGAGCAGCCGCTCATAGCCGTTGGCGCTGGATTTGCCGAAAGCCGCGGCATAGTCGAAATCCATATTCACTGGGCACACGTCCATATTGGGCGTGGTGGGCACCTTGGCGCCAAAGCGCAACGCAATTCCCTCATCCGGCTGGATGCGGATGGTGAGCAGGTTAGGCAGAATCTCCTGGCAGGCGCCGCTGCTCTTCATCCTGTTGAAGATCAGCAACGGAGGCTGCTTGAACTGGATGCTGATCTCCGTAGCACGCTTCCTGAGCCGCTTGCCGGCGCGCAGATAGAACGGTACCCCCGCCCAGCGCCAGTTTTCGATCTGGAGCCGAACCGCCGCATAAGTCTCAGTGCCCGACTCGGGATTGACGCGATCCTCATCGCGATACCCAATCACGCGCTGGCCCTCTACAATCCCCGGCCCATACTGGCCGCGCACAGCGTTCAAGACTGGGATCGGCGGAATGGCCCGCCAGACCTTCACCTTTTCTCGGCGGACGGCATCGGCGTCAAAGCTTGAGGGCGGCTCCATGGCCACAAAGCTGAGCAACTCCATCACATGGTTCTGCACAACATCGCGCAGCGCCCCGGCTTTTTCGTAGAATGGTCCGCGGCCCTCGATACCCAGAGTCTCGGCCGCCGTAATCTGCACATGATCGATGTAGTTCCGGTTCCACACCGGCTCGAAGATGCCGTTCGCAAAGCGAAAGACCAAGATGTTCTGCACCGTCTCCTTGCCCAGGTAGTGGTCGATGCGGAAGACCTGATCCTCATGAAAGACGGCGTTTACCTGGCGGTTCAGTTCGCGCGCCGAGTCCAGGTCGTGGCCGAAAGGCTTCTCGATCACCACCGCGACCTTCCCTTGCTCAAGCTGGGCCATGCCTTGTGCGCCCAGGTTTTCGATAATCCCCGCAAAGAACTCCGGCGCCGTGGCCAAGTAGTACAGCCGCTTGCCGCCAATGCCCTTATCCCTGGCAATGCGGCCTAATTCCGCGTTAAGGCCCGCATAACTCGCCGGATCGTCGAAGTTCAGCGGGACGTAACTGATGCGCCCGACAAACTCACCCAGTCGAGGGTCGCCCGCCTCCGCGCCGCCAAACTCGACAATGCCCTCGCGCATGTCCGCCGCGAACTCATCGCCCAGCGCCCTCCGCGCCACGCCTACAATGGCAAAGTTGCTGGGCAAGAGTCCCGCCTTGTCCAAATGAAAGAGAGCCGGCAGGAGCTTGCGCCTGGTCAGGTCACCCGAGGCTCCAAAGATCACCAGAATCCCCGCTTCGGGAATCCTCTCGCTGCCGGCCGGAACCTGAGACAGATCCTCCGGCCGCACGCTCGCTCGTATTGTGGTCATCCCCGATTCTCCTCCGGCGCAATATTCGCGCGCGCTTCTCAATAACTCCCTACTTCCTTTTCCCTAATCCCTAGTCTTTTTTTATCGCATGTCCGCCAAACTCATTGCGCATGATCGCCAGCATCCGATCCGTAAAGTTGTTGTTCTCGCGCGAACGAATCCGCCGCATCAGAGACTCAGTGATCACCGGTGCAGAAACATTCAGATCGATGGCCTCGAATACGGTCCAGCGCCCCTCTCCAGAGTCCTCGACAAAGGCCTCAAACCCCTCAAGCGTGGGATTCTTGGTCAGCGCATCTGCTGCCAGATCCAGCAGCCAGCTCCGTACCACACTGCCGTACCGCCATATCTGAGAGATCTGCCCCAGGTCCAGGCCCATCTCCTCTTTCTTCTCCAGAATCGTAAACCCCTCTGCGTATGCCTGCATCATGCCGTACTCGATCCCATTATGGATCATCTTGACAAAGTGGCCCGCGCCGCCTGGACCCACATGCCCCCAACCCTTGTCGGCCGCCGGAGCAAGAGCCTCGAAGATAGACCGCAGATACTCGACCGGCTCTTTGTCGCCGCCGATCATCATACTGTAACCCTCCTTCAGCCCCCACACGCCGCCCGAGGTGCCAACATCCACAAACTGGAAACCCTTCGCGGCAGCTTCCTTATGGCGTCGCATCGAGTCCTTGTAGTTCGAGTTACCGCCATCGATCAGAATATCGCCGGGATTCAGCAGCGGCTCCAGTTTGGCGATGGTCTGATCCACCGGATCGCCCTGCGGCACCATGATCCAGATTGCCTTCCGTCCCTCTAACTTCTTCGCTAACTCATCGAGTGTTGCAACGCCCACGCTACCCAAAACAGTCAACCGCGTCACCGCCTCGGCGTTGAAGTCGAATCCCACCACCTGATGGCCGCCCAGCCGCAGCCGTTCCGCCATATTGCCGCCCATCTTGCCCAGGCCGATCATTCCCAGCTGCATAACCCCTCCTGAACTGTCCCTCTAGAAAACTCCCAAACTCACCAGATCACGCCGTAAAGCATCCGCGCCTTCGAACCTGATCGCTTTCATTCCGGCCTCTGCCGCGCCGGCCACATTTTCCGCCCTGTCGTCGATAAACAAAATCCGCTCCGCCGGCCCTCCCAGAATATCCAGCGCCCGGCGATAGATGGCCGGTTCAGGCTTGCGCAGCCCCATGTAGCAGGAGCTCAGCGCAACGCGAAGATAGGGGCGCAGGCCGAAATGCTCGAAGCGGTACTCGTTGGTCTCCCGCGCCTCGTTATTCAGCGCACCAAGAATACATTTGTTGGATGCGGAAAGCTCCTTGAGGATTTCAAGCGCTCCATCCGGCTGCAGCTTGGACTGGGCGAGCATGAATGCGAAGAACTCATCGCGCGAAAAGATGCGCGGCTCATAGAAGACCGTGGCGTCCAGGTAAGAGCCGATGGGGATCGCGCCCCGTTCCCAGGCGTCGTAGGGCGCGGGATGCCTGGCCTCGAAGGCCGCTGCATCGAGGTGGAAACGCTCGATGGCCGCGGCGCGCTCGTGCTCGCCCCAACCATTTGTGAGCAGAACTCCGCCAACATCGAAGAGAATCACGTCGAAGGGAAACATCGGCGCCTTTCAGTATGCGCTTCTTCCATGAATGATAGATGAAGGTTCTTCGAGGCCTGCCGGAATATCGATGCGCTCCCTTCGGCAGAGAGCAGGGGAATCCATCCCAACTATTAAGAACCTTTCCGTACATGGGTAGTGCCGACCTCCAGGTCGGCTGTCGTGTGGGCCTCCCGGCCCACACGCGGGCACCGTGGTTTAGGCCGGATTCGCGGAACCGTCCCCGCACTGGTACTTGGCTTCGATGGCCAGCACTTTCTTGTACCGCCGCACAAAACGCTCTTCCGCGGCGATGAACTTTGCGCCGACAAAGGCGTTCACCACCTCGAAGGCCAGCGCCGGGCCTATAATACGCGCGCCCAGCACAATCACATTCATATCGTCGTGCTCCACGCCCTGGTGCGCCGAATAAGTATCGTGGCACATGCCCGCGCGAATGCCTGGAATCTTGTTTGCGGCCACGCACACCCCCACGCCGGAGCCGCAGATGAGAACCCCGCGCGGCGCATCGCCCCGCTTCAGCGCCAGGCCAACCTTTTCTGCAAAGTCGGGATAATCGTCGGGCTGATCTCCGCTAAACGCTCCAAGATCCACAACCTCGTGGCCGGCTTTGGCGAGATAAGCGCGGACCTCTTCCTTTAAGGAGAATCCCGCATGGTCGGAGGCGATAACTAGCTTCAAGGCAAGCTCCTTTGGTATGAGTGGACAGTGGAAAGTGAACAGTGGTAAGTGGAGAGCCGCCCGGCGCATCGAGTCATGAAGAACTTAGCTCGCCGCTATTCAACAAGCCGCGTAAAACGATGACTCTTACAGCTTCTCGTCAAGAGCCATCATTATTTTGCGCTCGCACCATGCAACAATGTATGACAGTGCAACCCCGATGCACAGCCACCACACTGTTCCAAAGACTGTCAGACGCAAAGGGCCGAGCACAGCAAAATTGAATGGATCCCCAACATACTTTTGCAGATACAGAAGGGGAAAGTCAATTAGCGAAAGCAAAATCCAATTCCAGACATCGTGTGATACAGCTACGTAAGCACACAAACAAAGATGCACCGTTGGTAACACGGCAATGAGAATAGCGCGCTTGAAATGCCTCATTGCAACTCCGCTACTTCTTACAATGGCGAGAGGTCATTTGGACCAACAAGATCATCGCTCGGGCCATGATTCTTCATCCACTACTCGATTCCGATCTGAAAGCCGAGCGTTTTACGCAGTCGTGGAATCCCTAACCCCCAACCCCTTATCCCTGACCCCTGCTCTTTGTTACTTCACCAGCTTCTTCGCGCGCGCCGCGATGTTCTCCGGACCGAATCCGAGCTCGGCCATAGCTTTCGGCCCAGGCGCCGAGGCCCCAAAGCGGTCGAGGCCGATCACGTCGCCGTCCAAGCCCACATACTTCCACCAGCCCAATGTTGCACCGGCCTCGACTGCCAGCCGTGGCACACTCGCCGGCAGCACGCTTGCCTTGTACTCCGCCGTTTGCTCCTCGAAGAGCCTCCAACTGGGGAAGCTGACCACACGCGAGCGAATGCCTTCGGCGGCCAGCAACTTGGCGGCATCCAGCACGGGCCACACCTCGGAGCCGGTGCCGATCAGCACAACCACCGGGTCGGCGGCATCTTCAAGCACGTAAGCGCCATGGCTCACCCCGGCGTACAGATCATGCGCAGCTGGATCGAGGATGGGAACATTTTGCCGTGTTAAAGCAAAGAAGCACGGCCTCTTGCGTTCCAGAGCCAGCTTCCACGCCGCGGCCGTCTCGTTGGCGTCGGCCGGGCGGAAGTCCGTAAGCCCCGGAATCGCTCTATGCGCCATCAAGTGCTCGATCGGCTGGTGCGTAGGGCCGTCTTCGCCCAGTGCGATGGAATCATGGGTGAAAACAAAAATGGAGTGGACCTGCATCAGGGCCGCCAGCCGGATGGCCGGTTTGGCGTAATCCGAAAAGACAAAGAAGGTGGAACCGAAGGGAATCAGTCCACCGTGAGCGGCAATTCCGTTTACCGCAGCGCACATTCCGAACTCGCGCACGCCGAAGAAGACGTTGCGGCCGGCCGGGTCGACGTGGAAGCTCTCTCCCGGCTTGAAGATCGTCCGCGTCGACGATGTCAGGTCCGCTGCTCCGCCGAAGAGCTCCGGAACAACACCGGCAATGGCGTTCATGATCTCTCCGCCGGCATTGCGCGTGGCAATTGCCTTGCCCGGCACAAAGCTGGGAATCGCCTTCTCCCAGCCGGGCTTGAGAGCGCCGCTCTTGGTGCGCTCGAACTCCGCTGCCAGATCTGGATTCGCCGCCGCATAGCCCGCGAAGAGCGCCTTCCAATCTTCCTCCAGAGTAGCCCCGTGCTGCTTGGCCTTCCGCCAGTTGGCCAGCGCGGCCTCGGGCAACACAAAACTCTGATCCTCAGGGAAGCCAAAAAACTTCTTTGTCGCCGCCACTGCCTCAGGCCCCAGCGGCTCGCCGTGTGCCTTGTTGCTGCCCGCCTTGGGGCTGCCATAGCCGATGATCGTCCGCACGGCGATGATCGATGGCTTGCTAGTCTCCGCCTTGGCCGCCGCAATCGCCGCTTCGATGGCATCGAGGTCGTTGCCGTCGGCTACGCGCTGCACGTGCCAGCGGTAAGCCTCGAAGCGCTCCAGCGCGTTATCCGTGTAGCTCAAGCTTGTAGGCCCGTCGAGCGAGATGAGGTTGTCGTCGTAGAGCAAGATCAGCTTGCCCAGTCCCAGCGTCCCGGCCAATGCGCAGGCCTCGTGGCTGACCCCTTCCATCAGGTCGCCGTCGCCCAACAAGACATAGGTGTGGTGATCCACAACATCGAAACCGGGCCGATTGTAAACCGCCGCCAGGTGTCGCTCGGCCATCGCCATGCCCACGGCCATGCCTATGCCCTGGCCGAGCGGTCCCGTAGTCACTTCCACGCCGTCGGTGTCGCCCCGCTCGGGATGGCCGGGGGTCCGTGACCCCCACTGCCTGAAGCTCTTCAGATCGTCCAGTGTCACGGTATACCCACTGAGAAACAGCGTGGAATAAAGCAACGCCGAGGCATGCCCATTGGACAGGACGAATCTGTCCCTATCCGCCCACTTTGCGTTCGCCGGATTGTGCTTCATCAGCTTGTGAAAGAGCAGGTAGGCTATGGGCGCGCAGCCCAATGGAGCACCGGGGTGGCCACTCTTGGCCTTTTCCACGGTGTCAACGGCAAGCAGGCGCAATGTGTCAATGGACAGTTGATCGAGAGAGTTTTCCACGAGGCTGGACGACATTTGGATTTTTAAGAATTCCTTTCGGTGAGTTGCAGGAGGCGTCAGCCAGCCCCCTTCACAGGACGAGAAACCGCCTTCTGGCGCTATCTGACGTCGATCTTCACATCACTATTGTACCCAAGCCGCCCTTCGCTCCAACAGATCGCAATTCACTTTGGATCTCATTCCTCCGGGCTGACCACGAAAGGGCTTGGTGAGATCATGCAAGGTTCCCGACCGGCGCCGCCGCAGGTCAGGTCAATTCTCTGCGAATACAATCGATTACACCAACTTTCCGCACCCCAACCACCTTTGCGGCATCCATTCCATAGATGGAGCCATGCCGGTCGGTGAGCAGATTGCCTCTCACCACGCCGCGGCCGGAAGTTTCTTGTTGCTGCCAATGGCAGCTTTGCTCAAGTAATTCAAATGACGGAGGTTTCCCCTATGGCTTACGAACTCGCCCCGCTTCCCTACGACTACGCCGCACTCGAGCCGTTTATCGACACCGAAACGATGAAAATCCACCATGGCAAGCACCATCAGGCATACGTGAACAACCTGAACGCCGCTCTGGCCAACTTTCCAGGGCTTGCGGCCAAGTCCGTCGACGA
>Ga0182013_10004468_pt1 | contig 16774 bp, 15 predicted proteins | sample 612S2MmetaG_FD_120487 | JGI IMG/M metagenome (GOLD analysis project Ga0182013, IMG submission 120487) | Permafrost microbial communities from Stordalen Mire, Sweden - 612S2M metaG | ecosystem: Environmental > Terrestrial > Soil > Wetlands > Permafrost | place: Sweden: Stordalen | collected...
AACTGCGCCGCCTGCGCCGGCAGACCAGCACCCTCCAGTTCGGTCAGCGAAGCCTCAAACACCCGCTCCCCATCCCCCAGCCGCGCCATCGCCCGCGCAATCCGCGTCGGTCCCATCTCCGGCGTCAGCATCAACGCCATCCACCCCAGCCTTGCCCGTTCACTCGTCTTCAGCGCATCCTGCTCTGCGTCGCTGGCTATCGTCATCTCACTCCATCTTGAAGCGCGCTCGCTGCTTCATCCTTGCATCAGCCACAAATCCGATCGTCCACCCAACCATTATGCTCCCGCGCCATCCTGCCGCCCGCTCATCGCCCACGGCTCATAGCTCCTAGCCGATAGCCGATAGCTGATAGCTGATAGCTGATAGCTGGACCCTAAACCACCGTCCTTGGTGCTTCCCTCGTCGCCGCACGCAAACCCGCCGCCGCTCTACACTGGAAGTGTCTTGGGCCAGCACACCTCAAATCGCCTGCACGTCGCCGCCATCGACTTTCTCAACCCCGCGCCGCTCATGTGGGACTTCGAGCACCCCCCGCTCAACGCCAGCCTCGCCGAACGATACGGGCTCCACTACACCGTGCCCTCGCGTTGCGCCGAAGATCTGCTCGCCGGCCGCGCCGACCTCGGCCTCATCCCCATCGCCTCGCTCACGCCCGAGCTCGCCATCGTGCCCGGCTGCGCCATCGCGTCGCTCGACCGCGTCCGCTCCATCCAGCTCATCGTCAAGCTAGGCCGGGTGCCCCATGTCAGACCAGATCAGGTGCCCGATGTCAGCGGCAGCCGGGTGCCCCATGTCAGACAAGCCCTACCGCCTGACGTGGGAAGTTCTACCGAAACCGACGCAGTCCTCGCCGCTGTCCGCACCGTCGCCGCCGACACCGCATCGCGCAGCTCGCTCGCCTACGCGCAGATTCTCTTCCGCACCTTCATCGGCGCCAATCCCGGGTTCCTTCCCGCGCCCGCCGACCCCATCGCCATGCTCGCCCGCGCCGACGCCGCGCTGCTCATCGGCGATCCCGCGCTGCTCGCCCTCGAAGACCGCGCGCACATCGAAGCCCATCCCAACGTTGGCCCCTGCCTCTGGCTCGACATGGCCCATCAATGGCGCACCCGCACCGGCCTGCCCTGGGTCGCCGCCGTCTGGGCTGTCCGCCCGCAGTCCCTCATTCACGTCTCGCCCGCACAACTCATCGAAGACCTCCAGCAGTCCCGCGACCACGGCCTCGGCCACATCGATTCGCTGGTCACGGAGTGGACCCCGCGCATCGCCGTCCCATCCGCTACCATCCGCCAATATCTCTCCAGCAACATCCACTACACACTCGAGCCCAACTGCATCGCCACCATCGAACTCTTCCGCCGCTACGCCGCCGAAGCCGGTATCCTGCCTCCGCTGCCCACCCTGCGCTTCCTTTAAATAGACCCCCATCGCGACTTCCCTTCTCCCGCAGGCGTCTTACCCTCTATGACCTCTCCGGCCCCGGCGATCGCAGCACTTCATCCCATCCTGATCGCACTCGCCACCGCCACTCCGTCCGCCGCCGCGCGTCACCCCAACCCGCTCATTCATCTGCTGCTGTCCTTCGGACTCGCCGGCTTATTCCTGGTCTCCATCGTCGATTCGTCCTTCGTGCCCCTGCCCATTCCCGGCATCACCGACATCATGGTCGTCGTGCTCGCAGCCCAGCACACCAACCTCTTTCTGCTGGTCGGTCTGGCCACCGCCGGCTCATTCCTGGGAGGCTTCTTCAGCTACCACGTCGGCCAGTCCGGCGGCATGGCCTTCCTGGAGAAGCACGTCCCCGCGCGCATCTTCAAGCGCGTCTGCAATTGGATGGAGGACCACGCCATCCTCGCGGTCGCGCTGCCCGCCATCCTGCCGCCGCCCATGCCGCTCTCGCCCTTTGTGCTGGCCGCCGGCGCGCTCAACATGTCGCGCAAGAAGTTCCTCGCCACCTTCACCCTCAGCCGCCTGCTGCGCCACGCCGCCTTCGCTGCACTCGGCGTCTACTACGGCCGCCACGTCCTGCGCATGTGGAACCTGTTCACGCGCAAATGGGGTACCGAGATCCTCATCGTCATCTGGAGCATCATCCTCATCAGCGTCGCCATCGGCTTCTGGAAGCTCTACCAGACCTCGCGCTCCGTCTCCACCCCACGCGAGGCTCCCTCCACCCAGGCCCCACCCGCCCAGGCCTAACCCGCCGCTCTTGCTTTCGCCTTTGCTTTTGCTTTCGCTTTTGCTTTTGCTGTTGCCTTCACTAACAACTTGCAACCTGCAACTGTCCTTCACATCTCCCACTGCAGCAGCGTCGTCCCCACCGTAAAGCCCGCGCCCACGCTGGCCAGCAGCACCAGGTCGCCCTTCTTCAGGTGGCCCTCGTCCATCGCAGTCTGCATCGCCATCGGGATGGTTGCCGCCGTGGTGTTGCCAAAGCGGTCGATGTTGATCACCACTCGCTCCAGCGGCAACCCCAGCCGCTCCGCCGTCGACAGAATGATCCGCTTGTTCGCCTGGTGCGGAATAAAGCACGCCAGGTCCTTGCCGGTCACCCCGTTTCGCGCCAGCAGCATCTCCGCCGCCTCCGCCATCTTGCGCACCGCAAACTTGTACACCGCCTGCCCATCCTGGTGCACGACGTGCATGTTCGCCGCCACCGTCTCCGCCGTAGCCGGATGCAGGCTCCCGCCCCCCGGCATATACAGGCTGTGCGCGCCTGAACCGTCGATCTCGTGGTGATAGTCCACCAGCCCAATCTCGCCCTCGGCGCACGGCTCCAGCAGCACCGCGCCCGCACCGTCGCCAAACAGGATGCACGTTGCGCGGTCCTTATAGTCCACGATCGAACTCATCGTGTCCGCGCCGATCACCATCACTTTGGTGTGTACGCCGCTCTCCACCAGCTTCGCGCCCATCTGCAGCGCATACACAAAACCCGAGCACGCCGCCGACAAGTCGAACCCCCACGCGCCCTTCGCCCCGATCTTGTCCTGCACCAGGCACGCCGTCGCCGGATACAGCATGTCCGGTGTCACGGTGGCCACGATGATCACCTCAACCTCGCTCGCTGCGATCCCGCGCACCGCCAGGCACTTCCGCGCCGCCTCCGCAGCCAGGTCACTGGTCGCGATTCCCTTGTCCACAATGTGCCTGGTGTGGATCCCCGTCCGCTCCGTGATCCACTGGTCGTTGGTGGCGACCATCTTCTCCAGATCGGCATTCGTCAGCAATCGCGGAGGAACGTACGTCCCTACAGAACTGATCTTCGCCCGCACACTCTGATGCGGCTTCAACTTCAGACTCAAACTCTCACCTCAATCGCCTCTGGCACGGCTCCTTGCGGCGCCGCAACCATCTCCGCTTATCCGCGTAGGTCCCGGGGATCATTCTCTCCGACCCGCGCCCGAAGAACAAGTCCACACCCCCCCAAAGTATTCTGGGGCAGTTTGACTGCCTAAATTGTCGCGGGGGGTACTACCGAATCGACAGCCTCAGGTTTTCAACGAACAACCAGCAACTAGCAACCTGCAACTGTCTACTAAAAAGCGCCGGGCGACCTACTGCGCCCATACTAGCCCGTTACCGTTGCTTCCTTCCGGACCTGGCGGGGTTGGCGGGATTACGTCGCGTAGGACCCGGCACTGCCTAAGTCTACCATTGGGAGATGGAGTCCACCAACGCATGAACCCCTCGCCCGCTGCGCCGCGGTCCGCAGCCGAAGTACAGGCTCGCTACGCCGAACTCCGCGCCCTCCATCAACACACCCACAATGTGCTCGCCCTTCGCCGCCGACGTGCGCTCCAGGGCGCAGCCGCAATCGGCGTCATCCTTCTCGTTCATCTCTTCCACTTTGCGAATCCCTTCGCCGTCGCATGGCTGCTCTACGCGGAAACCTTCGCCATCGTCGCTCTCGTCGTCTACTCCATGCGCCAGCAGGCCGAGATCGACCGCGCCCAGCGCCTGCTCAGCTTCCACGACCGCAGCCTCCGCCGCGCCGACGCCACCGAACCCCAATCCGGACGCACTGGCCTCGAGCCCGGACAGGAGCTGCGCACACCCGGCCACATCTATGAGCAGGGCCTTGACCTCCTCGGCCCCAACTCTCTCTTCGGCCAGCTCGCCACCACGCGCACCGGCCTCGGCGAGCGCGGCCTCGTCCGCTATCTCCTCCAACCCGTCCCGCATGAAGAAACTCTGCTCCGCCAGCAAGCCGTCAAGGAACTCCTGCCGCAATCCGCACTCCGCGAAAAGATCGCGCTGCTCGGCACATCCAGCTTCCAGCAGATCGCCGCCAGCTTCTTCGATACCTGGCTCGCTGACGCGTCGCCCATCGTACATCCCGCCGTCCGTCCCATCCTCGCCCTTACCGCCATCCTCAACGTCACCCTGCTGCTCGCCGGCCTCACCCACCTCCTCGCATGGAGCACCATCTTCCCCAATCTCGCGCTCACCCTCTGCGTCCAGGCCGCCATCGCTCTCTACCTGCGTCCGCGGCTCTTGTCGCTGCTCAACACCAGCGCCCGCCTCCGCCCCAATGTCCACCTCATCGCCGACGGCCTCGCCCTCCTGCAGTCCACCGTCTTCGACTCGCCCAAACTCAAAGGCCTGCAGTGCGCCACGCTCCAACCCACCGGCGCGGTCAAGCAGCTCAAGCAGCTCGAAACCCCGCTCACCGTCATCGAGCAGCGCTCCAAGGAGTGGTACTTCGCCGTCTCCCTGCTGCTCGCCGGCGGAACCCAGGCTGCCATCTCCATCGCCCTGTGGAAGCGCCGGCACGCCGGCGCCATGCGCGTCTGGCTCGACGCCTGGTCCGAATTCGAAGCCCTCAATGCCCTCGCCGCCTACGCCTTCGAGCATCCGGTAGAAGAAGGCTGCGACGCCTGGCCCGAGCTGCTTCCCGCAACCCACCCACCGCTCTACGAAGCCCGCGCCCTCGGCCATCCATTGCTGCCCAACGCCGTCACCAACGACATCGCGCTCGGCCCAGACTGCCGCTTCTACCTCATCAGCGGCTCCAACATGGCCGGCAAATCCACGCTGCTTCGCTCCATCGGCATCAACGCCGTCCTCGCCTACGCCGGAGCGCCCGTGCGCGCCGCGTCCCTTCGCCTCACCCCGCTCGCCCTCGGCACCTCGCTCGCGCTCACCGACTCGCTCGCCGAAGGCCGCTCCAAGTTTCTCGCCGAGGTCGAGCGCCTCGCCGCCATTCTCAGTTCCAGCGCCTCATCGCCGCTGCTCTTCCTGGTCGACGAGATATTCAGCGGCACCAACTCCGAAGACCGCCGCGCCGCCGCCCGCGCCGTCCTCGAAGGCCTCCTCGCCAATCAGGCCATCGGCGCGCTCTCCACCCACGACCTCGCGCTCGCCGATCTCGCCACCCCTGCCAACACCGGCCGCAACGTCCACATGGCCAGCCCCAACCCCGAAGATCCGCTCGCCTTCGACTACAAGCTCAAGCCCGGCGTCAACACCGCTTCCAGCGCCCGCGCCATCCTCCGCCTTATCGGCATCGACACCTGACGCTTGCCACATTCGGCCAGTGGCATCTACCCTCATCCGCATGAATCGCTTCGCCGTCGCCCTGCTCGCCCTCACCCTCCCCGCGCTTGCCGCCGACGTCCACGTCCGCGTCGATCCCTCCGCAGCACCCGCCGCGCCCGGCAACGAGGACCGCACCACCTTCCCCACCATCCAGAACGCGCTCGACCACCACCCCTTTGCCACTGACGGCGGTCGCGTTTTCATCGAGATCGTCCCCGGCACCTACCATGAGCGCGTCATCGTCACCCAGAACCACCCCAACATCACCCTCGTCGGCCTCGGCAAGAGCCCCTCCGACGTCCTCATCACCAACTCCCTCAACGCGAACACCGCCGGCGGCACCTTCTTCACCGAGACCGTCGAGATCAATGGCCCCGGCTTTCAGGCCGACAACATCACCTTTGAGAACGCGGCTGGTAATACCGGCCAAGCCGTCGCCGTCGCCAACCGCTCCGACCGCTCCATCTTCAAGCGCTGCCGCTTCCTCGGCCATCAGGACACCCTCTTCGCCGACTACGGCCGCCAGTACTACGTCGACTCGTACATCGAGGGTGGCGTCGACTACATCTTCGGCGACGCTGCTGCCGTCTTCGACCGCGACGAACTCCACTCCAACGGCCCCGGCTTCATCACCGCGCAGTCGCGCACCGCGCCCTCGCAACCGACCGGCTACGTCATCCTCAACTCCCGCGTCACGGACGACCTATCCGCCCCACCCATCGACCCAAACTCACCAGGTGCCAAGTCCGCCGCCTCCGCGCACTCCACCATCGGCCTTGGCCGCCCCTGGCGCACTTACTCCCGCGTCGTCTACATCAATACCTCACTCCCCGCGGAGATGAACCCCGCCGGCTGGAACAACTGGGGCAGCGCCGCCAACGAATCTACCGCCTACTACGCCGAGTCAGGCTCCGCCGGCCCCGGCGCACCGCAACCTCCATCCCCGTCCCCCAGAGTGAGTTGGTCGCACCAGCTCAGCGCCGCCGAGGTCCAGCAATACCTCCCGCAAACCTTCCTTGCCGGCCCACCCACCGGGCCCGACCACTGGGACCCCATCGCCGCAGCCGCCAAACTTCCCTGACCCTCCACATCACGGCTGGCCCCCGACGCGAAAAAGTTCGCCGTGGCACACGCCGTCTCCTTCACGATACGTCTTACACTAAGTTCCTCCCCGCAGCTCGGGCCCCGCTGCATCTCCCCGGCAATCGATCCGCGATAGAAAGGACACTCCAGTCCATGGCTTATTGCATCGCCTCACGCAAGCGTCGCATCGCAACCTTCCTCCTCGCGGCTGCATTCTTCGCCCTCGCTCTCTTCGTCACCGCACAGGCGCCACCTCCAATGGCGGCACCGCCTCCACCGCCGCCTCCACCCCCATCGCAGTCATCCGACCAGCCAACACCGCCCCCCGCCGCAGCTCTGCTCTCCGCCCCCACCAAGCCCATCGAATTCGATGTCGCCACCTTCAAGATCAACAAGTCCGGCGGCGTCATGCCTTACCTCACCATCCCCGTCGGCGGCGACGGCTTTACCGCCCAGAACCGCCCCTTCCACGACATCATCCGCTACGCATTCGCCAAGGGCCGCGGCGGCGCCTATCAGATCTCCGGCCAACCCTCCTGGGTCGACGACGACCGCTACGACATCCAGGCCAAGGTCGCCGTCGAAGACCTGCCCGAGTGGCAGAAACTCAACGCCGTCGGCCAGAAAGTCGCCCTCCAGGGCTTCCTCATCGAGTACCTCAAACTCAAGTTCCACCCCGACCCCACCCCTCACCCCTACTACGCCCTCGTCGTCGGCAAGAACGGCCCCAAGCTGAAGGAATCCAAGCCCGACGACAGCTTCAAGACCCCCGACGGCCACACCGTCACCGGGACCGCCCTCGCACTCACCGGGCCCTTCGAACTCACCGCCCAGAACTGCACCCTGGAACGCTTCGCCGACCTGCTCACCGGCTACGCCAACCGCGGCGTGCTCGACAAGACCGGCCTCCCCGGCGCCTACAACTTCGTCCTCCACTTCGATCCCATCCCCGATCCCCGCGTGCCCGACGGCCAGGGCGTCCCCATCTTCGCCGCGTCCCCCGACGCCGTCACTCCCGTCATCATCTCCGCCGTCAAGGAACTCGGCCTCCAAATCGTGCCCGCCACCGGCCCCATGGACGGCATGGTCATCGACCACATCGAGCGTCCCCCGGACAACTGAATTAGACAACAGCCCACCTCGCCACCCATCTGCCGCCACTCCCCAAATCCGCATCCAACCAGCTAGCCCTAAACCGGCCGTGCGCAAATCGTCTCGTTGAACGGAGTCCACCATGCTTCTTCTTCTTCTCGTCGTCCTCATTCTTGTCTTCGGCTTTGGCGGTTATCGCCTGGGTCCCGGCTTCGGCTATTACGGCGGCGGCGGCATATCCCTGATCCTCACCGTCGTCGTCATCCTCCTGCTCCTGCGAGTCATCTGACCCGAGCCTCGTCCGCGTCGTCCTCGACCCCATCGAGCACCCTCGGAACTAGCCGCACAATGAGCGCCCCAAGGGACTAGAGCAGTTTCCCTGTAGGTGTACAGGGAGGCAAGACCTTCATGGCCGTTTTCTCTCAAGGAAAACGGCACGCCTCCAAACTTTCCGCTCCACATCAACAGGGAAACTGCTCTAGCATTCTCCCCATGGTCCCTGAGCGTTCCACGTTGTACCCAAATCGCCGTAGCGCGATGCTTCTTCTCGCTGCTTCCATCGCCCTTACCGCGCCCATCGCGTTCTCCCAGGCAACCCCGGCCCCGACAGCGCCCCCCGCCAAGACCATCCCCTTCGAGATCGTCTCGATCCGGCCAAGCATACCGACCCGCATCCACGGAGATTTCTTCACAGACGACGGCTACACGATCCATGGAATCACTCCGTACACTCTGCTCACCTATATGAGCAAACAACTAATCGGGGTTCCGGAGTGGTGCAGCAGCGAGCGCTACGACATCGTGGCAAAGGTCGCCGAGACTGACGTGCCTGCCTGGAAGGAGCTGAACTTCAAGCAGAAGAGCCTTGCCATGCAGCCCATGCTGGAAGACCGCTTCAAGCTGAAGTGGCATATGGAAACCAGGATGGAGTCCGGCTATGAGTTGGTCATCGCAAAGAACGGCTCCAGGCTCAAAGAACCCACGCCTGCCGAAATTGACCTTAGGGCAAAAGATCCAACTCCAGGACACGCCGTTTCCTTGGGCGGCAGAGGAGTGGGATCAACAGAAATCATCGGCACGGCCGCCACAATTGACCTACTGACGTACTATCTGCAGATGTTTTTCGCCCGTGCCCCGGTTGTCGATAAGACCGGACTCGCCGGAACGTATGACTTCACGTTCACGGCGGCTCCTCAGCCAGACCCCAATGCGCCGGCCTCCGACCCGCCAGTCACCGAAGGCCCCTCCCTCTTCTCGGCGGTCCAGCAACAGCTCGGCCTCAAACTGGCGCCGGCAAAGGTCCCCGTCGAGTACTTGGTCGTCGACCACATCGAGCGCCCCTCAGAGAACTAGCCATCCCCGAGATTGCGCTTGAAAGCATATGCGTCCAGGAGCATAATGGATTGGAAGATTCTCTTCGACGAAGAGTTTGACCCGGAATTCGAGGCATTGCCATCTCAAGTTCAGGATGAACTTTACGCCCAGGCAGAGTGGATTAAACGGTTCGGACCTCAAACTGGTCGCCCGCGGGTCGACACGCTCAAGGGTTCTCAGTTCTCCAACATGAAGGAGTTGCGTTTCGATGCCGCCGGCGGTGTTTGGCGAGTTGCCTTCGCCTTCGATCCAAGACGCAAGGCAATCCTCCTCGTCGCCGGTGACAAGTCGGGAGTTAGCCAGACCAAGTTTTATAAGCATCTGATCCAGAAAGCGGATTCAAGGTACAAGCGGCATCTGGCGAATCTCAAAGATTCAGAATCCGACGGGATTCAGAAAGGAAGTGGGCGATGATCACATTGGAAGAGAAGCTGGCCGCTCTCCCCACTGCCCGGCGTAAGAGAATCGAGAAGCGCGCCGCGCAACTGATCGCCGAGGAGCTGACCCTGCGCGAGCTGCGTAAAGCGCGCAAGATCACCCAGACCCAGATGGCCAGGAAGCTCGGCGTCAAGCAGGAACAGATCTCCCGCATCGAGAGGCGAACCGATCTTCACATCTCCACCCTCCGCCGCTCGGTCGAAGCCCTCGGGGGCAGCCTCTCCCTGGTCGCCGAGTTCCCCGACGGAGCGCCCGTCAAGCTCTCCGGCCTCAGCGATCTGGCCCTCTGAATCGTACCTTGCCGTGGTTTGTCTTACGCCGTCCTCCTGACCCTGAGCTTGTCGAAGGGGAAGGACCCCTGTATTTCGCTGTTCGCCACCCACGAAAATAAACCCGAACATCCGACCCACTCCTGCGTCTATCCTGCATAGGCACATCCAAGGAGACCTGGGCGATGGCTGGCACCTGCTCACGCACACTTCTGCTCCTCGCACTCGCGTCGACGGGCGCCGCACTCGGTCAGACCCCTGCATCCGTCCCACCGATCGCGCCCACGGCCCCACTCGGCGAGCCAGACCACACGGCACACCTGGAATCCGACGCCCCGGAGATGAGATACCAACACGGCCTCTTCGTAGCGGTGAAATATGACGGCACCGTCAGCATCCGCGACAAAGACGGCCATCTTACGAATACTCTCACACTGCCTCCACCCGAGAAGAACACGCTGCTCAGCCCCTCCATTGCGGATTGGGCCATATTCAAAGATGGCAGCATCGTCGCATCGTGGGCCTATATGATGCCGCACGATATGAGACGGTATCTCTTTCTATTCCACTACGACCCGGCAGGGGCATTTCTCGATAAGATCGACCTCGGCAAGTGGCGCGCCAGCAGAATCTGCATCGCCGCCGACAACTCAGTCTGGACGCTCTCAGGCGAGGAAGAGGGTGGACATGCGCTCTACTCTCCCGACCAAGGGGTATTGCGCAACTACAAGTTCGGCCCGGGATTCGTGCAGGCGGGAGTTCCACGCTCCAACTTTCCGCAGGAGTTCCAAAACTTCTACCAAAACGGCAACGTCGCCATCGACTGCTCCGGCGACAAAATCCACGCTCTCACCGATGACGGCCAATGGATCGAGTACACGCCGGACGGCGACTTCACCATCACGAAGGTCGAGCGGCTGAGTCACACCGAGGCCGACTATTACAAGTTGTCCGGTTTCGCCTATCTCGACGAAAACCACATCTACGGCTTCATGGAATCACGCCCCGGCAAGGAGCTGCCCAACGTCTTCGCCGAGCTGCTTCCCGCAGCGGATGGCAAGGGCCTGCAATGGGTCGAGATACCAGACAAAGCTCTGCCCGCGAACAACCATCCGCCGGAGTCGAAGCCCAACCCCGACTCCAACGACCCACCCCAGCCGCCCATCACGGTAACGGCCCTTCTCGGCGCAGACCACGAGAGCGGCGAACGTCTCGTCTACCGCACCTCAGCCGACGATAAGGTCCTCTGGTCGAAACCGCTCTTCGCCAGCGCCCCAACTCCCGCGGATCCCCCAGAAAAATAATTGACGATGAGCGAGCTTGCTCAGGTGACTGCTTCAAGAGCGCCAAAGGCGCGACACATACCAGCCTAGGGCGAAGCCCTAGGTTCACCCGCCAGAAGGAGAAGAGGGCTGTAAGCCCGAAACAAAAAGTCATGATCATACCAAGCCCCCGGCTTCTCATCACAACCACTCTCGCATCTGTATGCATCGCCCTCACCGCGCCCGCCGCGTTCTCCCAGGCATCCACCCCCGCCCCGATCGTGCTCGATTACGAGGTCGTGCCTCGCGCCAACTTCACCAAGGCCGCATTCCGCTTCTGGTCACCTGCCTACGACGAGCCCACCCGCGCCGTCCTTCTGCTCGTACCCGGATACAACGACGACGGCCGCAAGAACCTCAAGGATCCCCTCTGGCAAGACTTCGCACGTCGCAACCGCCTTGCCCTTGTCGCCTGCTTCTTCCAGGGAGACTACGCCGACGCCCCGTCCGGTTCCGGAGACGCGCTCCAGGAGGCGCTCGCCGGCTTCGCCCGCCAATCCTCCCACCCCGAAGTCGCCAGCGCGCCTCTGCTCCTCTACGGAGCCTCCGCCGGCGGCCAGTTCAACTACAACTTCGTCATATGGAAGCCCGCCCGCGTCATGGCCTTCATCGTCAATAAGGGCGGCTTCTACAACGATCAGCCGCCCGACCCGCAGGCCTACGCCACCCCGGGTCTGTTCTTCCTCGGACTCAAGGACCAGCCCTTTCGCGTCGAAGCCATCACCAAAATCTGGACCGACGGCCGCCAGAAAGGAGCGCTCTGGGCCCTCGCACCCCAGCCCGAATCCGGCCACGAGTTCAGCCGCACCCCAGACCTCTCACGCACCTTCTTCCAGTCGGTGCTCAATGCGCGAATGTCGGGCGACTCCATCGCCATACGCGCGATGGAAGAGCGCGTCGGCTGGATCGGCGATCTATCCACGCACGAGATTCACCCAACCTACCCGGACAGCCTTCCCAACCTCCGGGCCGCATGGTTGCCCGACCAAACTTTCGCCGATGCGTGGAAAGAATTCGTCGTCTCCGGTGTGCCGCTTGCGCCCACCGCGGCGAAGCCTGCAGCCGCGAGCATTCCGCCTCCGCAGCAGACCGCGCCCTCCGTGACCAACCAGGTCGCGCCGGCCAAGCCCCTCGCCTTCGAGGCCGCAGTCATCCGGCCCACCGGCACCACCAACGGCAGTTGGCGTCTTCAGCCCACCCCGGACGGCTACACCGGCATGGACATTTCGCTCTTCAAACTTGTCCAGGAAGCCTACGGAGTCTTCGACGCCAAGCTCATCTCTGGCGGTCCAGCCTGGATCGATCGCGACAAGTTCGATCTCGAAGCCAAGTTCGACGCCGCCGACGTCCCCGACGCAAAGAAACTCACCTACCGCCAGCGCGCCGACATGCTCCAACCCCTGCTCGCCGATCGCTTCCACCTCAAAGTCCACCACGAAACCAAAGACTTCCCCGTCTACAACCTCGTCATCGCCAAAGGCGGCCCGGAGCTCAAGGATTCCCCGCCTGAACACCTGACCGAGAAAGGGGTGGGCGGCGGGACCTGCCTTATCTCCCGCACGGGCTACGAGGGGTGCGAAGTCGGCAGCCTCCTGATAACCCTCCGCTACGCTTCAGGCCGCATCGTCGTCAATAAAACCGGCCTCACCGGCCACTACGACTTCTCGCTCCACTGGACCCCCGACAATACCCCGGCCGACTCGCCGAACGCCAACGGCCCTTCCATCTTCACCGCCGTCCAGGAGCAGCTCGGCCTCAAGCTCGAACCCGCAACCGCCCCCATCGACACCCTCGTCATCGACTCGGCAGAACACCCCTCCGAAAACTAAGGGTGCCAAAAGGGGGCCGGCGGGCTGAAGGCCCGCGCTAAATCTGCCCCTTTGAAACCGCACTGGTTCCTTGACACACCCGATACAATAGAGGAAGTGGGAGATTCAGGCGTGGGGCCTGAACCACTCTCCGTGCAAGACGGTGAAAGATGCTAAGTATAAGATTCCAGATATTTTGATAAATAAGTCGCATGGAATCAAGATCAAATAGAATAACTCGCTTGTTTTCTAGATTTTGACGATTTAGGGGGGGGAGGGGTGGGTACCGTGCCGACGAACACCATAGCCTCCCGTACCCCCAAGCGCATCCTGCTCCCAGCCTATCTGCTGCTCCCCGCCTGTCTTTTGCTCGTAGCCGCCTGCACCGCCTCCGCGCAGACCCTGGCTAGACCCGGATGGAACGGCTCCGGTTTCAACGCCGACCCCTGGTGGAAGCACGCCATCTTCTATCAGCTCGACCCTCAGCCCGCGAAGGAGATCGTCGGCAAGCTGGACGCTCTGCAGTCGCTCGGCATCGACGCCCTGCTTCTGCCCGCTCAGGACGCGACCGCCTCAGATTCCGAAGCCTTCGACGAACTCATCCGCCAGGCCAGCCGCCGTAACCTTCGCGTGCTGCTCACCTTGCAGGCCTCCAGCGCGAACGCCGATCTCGCCGCAACCGCGCGGCTCTGGCTCAGCCGCGGCGCCTCCGGCTTCCGCGTGGTCACGCCGCCCGGGCAGGATAACCAGGCCATCGTGCAGGCCCTGCGCAAGCTTACCAGCAGCGCGGTCGGCGGACGCATCGTCATCGCGGACTTCAATGCCAGCGCCAGCCCTGTCGCAGCGCCGCCGCATCTGCTCTCCCGAGACTCAAGAGCCAAAAACTCCGCCTCGATCGGCGACCCTGTAGTCGCGCAGTTACAGAGCGCGCAGCTGCAGATTGACTCGCGCATGAGCAGCATTCAACCGCCTGATGCTGCGGCTCTTCGTCCACTGCTGGCCCAATCGCTGCTCCAGCCCAACCTGCTGCTGGACTTCACCCCAACCGCAGCGCCGCCCAACGCGCCCGTCTCCGCGCTGGCAAGGGTGATTGCAACCATCCAACTCACCACGCACCCGGCTGCGCTGATCGGCGCCGACCCGCAACTCGCTTTGCAGCCCGAACCGCCGGCTCCAGACGCGACCGCTGCCAAACCACTCGCAACGCCGCAGCCCGCAGCCGCGCCAACGGCCACGCTCGCCGATTGGGTTCGCCAACTCGACGCGCTGCACCGCGGCAACGCCACGCTGCGCTACGGCAGCGTCACCATGCTCAACTTCGATGCCCAAAATATGCTTGTATGGGTCAGCCGTCCGGCGCCCGGAGCGGGTCTCGCCGCGCCCGTTGTCGTGGTCTGCAATCTGTCCTCGTCATCGGCGAAGCTGTCGCTCACCGCAGCCATCAAGAGTCTCGGCCTGCATGGCTGGTTCCTGCGCACGCTGCTGCGCTCCGATCAGGCAATGGGCGCGCAGGATCTCGACTCGGTCGCCGTGCCGCCCTTCGGCGTCTACATCGGCGAGCTGCACCGCTAGAGCCTGCGCCCAATCAGGCGGAGAAGTCCTCGGGCACGTCCTGCTTCCAGTCGCGGAACGCGGACTCCAGCGTATAGGTGTATTGGTATCCCATTGACTCCAGTTGCTGCGGCCACACATTGTTCGACCGCACCAGCTTGCGCACGCGCACCGGATTGATCGGCAGCTTCACGCCGAAGACCCGCTCCACGGCAAGCAACGGATACGACAGCGCCAGCACCAGCTGTGGCGGCAAGATAAGCGGCTTGCCAGTCCTGCCGATCACCTTCTGGATCGCCTCCACCATCTGCTCCATCGTCGGTGGTGGGTCCATGGTGAAGTTGATCAGCAGCGTAGGCAAGTCTCCCTTGCGCAGCGCATCCAGACCGAACATCGCCACCAGGCAAAGCTCCTTCACGTAGCCGCCCGCCTTCACCGTCTTGCGATTGCCCAGATAGACGAAGTAGCCTTTGACCAGGCTGCGCACCAATCTTGTGACGTTGCCACCTTCCCCGGGACCGAACACTACGCCGGGACGGAGGATCAGCAGTTTGCGGCCTGTCTCAGCACCCTGCCAAGCCACATGGATCTCCTCCGCCGCCAACTTTGAACTTCCGTAAGCAGTTGCAGGAGTTGGAAGCGAGGTCTCCGTCCTACGCTCTTCGGAGGGGCCGTAGGGCGAAATGCTACTGGTAAAGACCAACGTCCCGCATCCTACACTGCCGGCCCAGGCACAGACATTCTCCGCACCTGGCAGATTGGTCTCGAAATACTCACGGGGACGATGCCCAGGCTCGCGATGGACGGCGGCCAGGTTGAAGACCAGGTCTGCCTGGTCAGGAAGCAGGCCGGGCGGAATCGGCGTTCGCACGTCGTGCTCGACATAAACCAACTTGCCGGACTCCAGCCCTTGCTGAAACAGCCGGGCGTAGGGAAGATCGCGAGGCTGCTGCAGATCGACGAGAACGATGCTCTCGGCAAGATTCTGCCTCAACAAGTGCTGCGTCAGGTGGGTCCCTATGAATCCCGTGCCGCCGAATAGAACAACCGTTTTCATCAAGGGAGTGGCTTCCTCTACGCCACCATCCGACGGCCACACAGAGATCGATTGGCGCAGAACCTCAAAAGGCACCGGAATTCCCGAAGCGGCGAGGCCTGGTCGGCGGTCAGTTTAACGTATTGAGTTTACTACAGCCAGGTTGGGGCCCCGTTACGGGTCACCGCTGCGAGGCTTTCTCCAGCCGCTTGATCTGGTCAGCGTCCATCTCTTTGCGAATCTGCAGCAGATAGTGGGTGGTCGCTTTCTCCAACTCGGCGCGGGCCTGGGCGACTCGATCAATCTGCGCAAACAGCGCGGGCTCGTCGGGTGCGGGCGTCCGGGAGAGCTCCTCCATCTGCGCCTCGGCCTGATGGACCGCCTCGAAATGGGAGAGCAGCGCGCCCCGATTCTGCTCGAAGATCGCGTCCATGTGGGCCTGCTGCTCAGGGCTGAGCTTCAGGCTCTTGGCAAATCCCTTGTCATCCCACCATCGTCCCGGAGGACCAACCTGCAGGCCAGGAAGAGGCTCGGGGCCCTGGCCCCTATGCCCCGCGGACGGAGAGCTTCCTCCCCCCGGACCTGGACCTCCCGGCCCCCCCGGACCTCCCGGACTGCCATTGGGAAGCTGCGGGCCGCCGATTCCACCGCCGCCTGGGCCGCCCATTCCTCGGCCCGGACCACCCCCAGGAGGCGGACCGCCACCGCCGCGTCCCTGCGCAAACACCGTGCACGCCCCCAGCATCAGGCAGGCCGCAGCCACAAGTGCTCGTGCGAGTGCCCTTCGGTGTCTCATTCGTTGGACATCCTCTTCGCGGCTTTACTCCGCGCCCCGTGCGTGGCTGCGGTCAGGCCGTATACGCTGGCTGGCGTCGACGCATCCGCGCGCAGCTCTCCATCGATGGCCGAGAGCAGCTCATTGTCCGCCTTCAGCGTCGCAGGCGACACCACCGGAGCAGGCCCTACCTGGGCCACCTGCTGGTGCACCATAAGCCTATGGTCCTGGCGTATAGAGACGCCGATGCCCACAGCCAGCGCAACCGTCAGCGCTGCGGCTGTCCACGCCTGCGGGCGATAAAGCCACGCGAAGCCGGGCCGGCGATCAACCTCCAGCGCCGGGAGTGAGGCCGCGCGGCGTTCCGCCCAAAGGCGGCTCTGCTGCTCAAAGCCCGCGATGGCGCCGGAGACCCGTTCCGCCTCCTGGGAACACCGCGCACACTCCTGCAGGTGCGCCCTGACCGTGGACGGACTTGTGCC
>Ga0182013_10004469_pt1 | contig 16772 bp, 16 predicted proteins | sample 612S2MmetaG_FD_120487 | JGI IMG/M metagenome (GOLD analysis project Ga0182013, IMG submission 120487) | Permafrost microbial communities from Stordalen Mire, Sweden - 612S2M metaG | ecosystem: Environmental > Terrestrial > Soil > Wetlands > Permafrost | place: Sweden: Stordalen | collected...
GATCGTGACACTGGGGTTCGTGGCGATCGTCGGCGCCTTCGTCGTCGTGGCCATCCCGCCGATCACCCACGAGTTCCACGTCCTGGTGACGAACTACCCCCGCTACAAGTCAGACCTCGTGCTCGGCAGGGGGTGGGCCGGTCGCTGGGCGGTCAGGTTCCACCTGACCGGCTACCTGACGGGCCGGTCCAAGCTGAAGCTCCCCGTCGCCGGTGGACTCCTCGGGGCCGGACGGGTCCTCCTGTCGGTCGGCGTGGCCACCGTGAGCGTGGTGGCGCTCACCATCTACTTCCTGATCGCCCTGCCCGGGGTGAAGAACCTGTGGCTGTCGCTCATCGCCCGGAGCCGGCGCGAGCGGGTCGCCCTGCTCACCGACGAGGTCTTCGACCGGGTCGGCGGCTTCATGCTCGGGAACCTCCTCACGTCGGGCATCTCCGCCGTCGGGACCTACATCTGGCTGGTCATCTTCGGCGTCCCCTATGCACTGCTGCTGGCGCTCGTGGTGGCCGTGTTCGACCTCATCCCCATGGTGGGGTCGACCATCGCCGGCGTCATCGTCTCGCTGGTGGCACTGACCAAGGGCCTGCCGGTCGGGATCGCCACCGCGGCGTTCTACATCACCTACCGCTTCCTCGAGGACTACCTCCTCAATCCACGGGTGATGAAGCACACGGTCAAGGTGTCCCCCGGTCTGACCATCATCGCCACCCTCATCGGAGGTTCGCTCCTCGGGATCATCGGGGCACTGATCGCCATCCCCATCGCCGCCACCATCCACCTCCTGCTCGAGGAGGTCGCGTTTCCGAGGCAGAACCGGCGATGACCGCCGACCCCGCCGGAGGGGGCGATCGGGCCGGTGGACGGGCCGGGGTCCTGTTCGACCTCGACGGAACACTGGTCGACACCAACTACCTGCACACGCTGGCGTGGTCACGGGCGCTCGACGACGCCGGCGAGTGGGCGCCCATGCACGCCATCCACCGCCTCGTGGGTAGAGGTGGGGACACACTGCTGCCCGAACTCCTCGGCCACGACTGCCCTGCGGCCGAGACGGCCCGGACGTCCCGCTACCGGGAACTGATCGGCGAGGCGCGGGTGTTTCCCGGTGCCGGGGACCTCGTCGTCGCGGTCCACGGGACCGGGCTGTCGACCGCGCTGGCCACGTCGTCACCCGCCGAGGAGGTGGACCAGCTGCTCCAGCTGCTCGGCATCGCCGACGACGTGGACGTCGTGACGACGGCTGATGACGTGGCGACGTCGAAACCGGACCCCGAGGTCTTCGTGACGGCGATGCACCGGGGCGGACTCGACCCCTCCCGGTCCCTCGCCGTCGGCGACAGTGTGTGGGATGTGGAGGCAGCGCGTGCGGCCGGCATCGGCTGCCTGGCCGTCGAATCGGGAGGGTTCAGCCGCCACGAGCTCCGCGAGGCCGGGGCCCTGCACGTCTACCGGGACGTGGACGAGATCGTCCGGCAGCTGTTCACCACACCGCTGGCGCTGCTGCTACCGACGTGAGGCGCGGTCGGTAGCCCGGCAGATGCGATGTTTCCGCCGGGCACTCCTGGGAACAGCCAACAGCGTCGGACGACTGCGTCAGCCAGGTGGCTGGGCCGAAGTTCTTCTCACCGACCCTGCACCGGGCATCGCGCGGTCGCTTCTTCCGACAGTGAGGGACCAGTCTGCGCAACGAGCGCAGCACTCGAACAGTAGGGGGAACAACATGCGTCGTATGACAGCAATCGTGGCCACCGCGGTGGCCTTGTCCGTGCCGGTGTCCGTCGCCAGTCTGGGCGTCGCCGGGACCGCCGGTGCCGCGGGCTCCGGCGTCACCTGCGCCAGCCTGAAGGGAACCATCACCGGTACTGTGACCATCAGCAAGTGCTCGCCGTCGGGCGGCAAGGGCTACAAGAAGGCCACGGCTCCGGCGAGCAGCCTCGCCGGGGGAGGCAACGTGACGTGGAGCAACAGCGGGGCCACCACGACCGTGGGTGACGCCGCCGTGACGACCGTCACGCCGAACGCCTGTGGCAAGAAGGGCACCGAGTACTCGTTCACCGGGACGGTCACGGCCGCCTCCACGAGCGGCACGGGGATCCCCGCGGTGGGTGACTCGGTCAGCGCCCTCGCCTGTGTGACCTCATCGGGCAAGATCGCGCTTCTGAAGGGCACGACGATCCACCTGTAGGTCGCCGGATCCGATCCAGCCGAACTGCGCAGACCCCCGGCAACGGCCGGGGGTCTGTCGCGTCCGGTCCGCCACCGACCCGGCCCGGGTCATCGGTGAGTCCCCGGGCCTGCGCCCCCCGACCTCCGGGCCATGGGGGACGACCGCACACCGCCCCGGGGACGACGGCGCGACACCGGACTACCCCAGCCCCCTGGCGGCTCAGGACACCTCGACCTCGGTGACGACGTCCGGAAGCGTGGTGCCGTGGCCCGCGTGGAGGGCGAAGGTCACCGTGTACGTCCCCGCCGCCGTGGTCGCCGGGACGTGCAGACGGATCGGCTCCGCCGACGTGGACTCGCTCCGGACCGTCAGGGCTCCGGCACCCGGCTCCACGGCGATGCCGGAGCGGGCTTCCGACACCGCGCTCCAGTCGATGTGCTGGGAGACCCCGGACATGCTCCGGACGCCCAGCGAGATGTTCACGTTCGATCCCGGATCCACGACACTCTCGCCCGTGCTGTCGGACACGTACCCGAGTGCGGGGAGCAACCCCTCGGTGCTCGACGGTGGCGCATCCTCGGCTGACGCGCCCCACGTGGTGCTGGGCCAGGTGGCGAGCGTCCAGTCCAACGTCCCGCCCCTGGTGAAGACATCGGAGGTGAGGTAGGTCCGGTGCCAGCTCGTCCCGTCGACCGTCAGGCCCTGCACGTACGGTGCGTCGTCGGCCGCGTCGGGGGCGTGCTCGGTGATGGTCCCGCCATCGCCCAGGTGGACGACGACGTCCTCGAAGAGCGGGCTCCCGAGCACGACCTCGGACGACCCGGGATTCGCCGGGTACGCACCGAGCGCCGACCACACGTACCACGAGCTCATCTCTCCGAGGTCGTCGTTCCCGGCCAGACCGGTGGGGCTGTCGGTGAAGTCCTGGTCCTGGACCTCCCGCACGACCTCCTGGGTCTCGAAGGGCACGCCGACGTAGTCGTACTCCCACGGGACGCCGAATGACGGCTCGTTGCCCATCTGGACCTGGTCGGTGCCGTTGGCCACGACGCTCGAGGTCAGACCGTCGAGGCGCGCGATCCAGGCCTGGTCGCCACCTTCGGCGTCGACCAGGCCCTTGACGTCGAAGGGGATCATGGTGGTCGACACGAAGGAGTCGGTCTCGGTGAAGCCGTTCAGCGGATCGGTGCCGAACCCCGGCTCGGGACCGGCCCCCGGCTCGAATGCACCGTTGAGGAGCTTCGGTTCCATGAAGCCGCTGGCCGCATCGAAGACGTTCTGCCAGTTCTGGGCACGGATCGCGAACTTCCGGGCGACGTCGGTCTCCCCCAGGTCGCCGGCCAGCTCGGCGACGGAGTTGTCGTCGACGTCGTACTGCTCCTGCGTCGACACCTGGGCGTTGGCGTCACAGCACCCGTACTTGCCGTTGATCGGGAGGTAGCCCCGACGCTCGTAGTACCCGAGACCGGGACGGAAGTCACTGGGTACGTCAGCTTGTCGCACCATGTCCGTCAGCGCCTGGTGCACGTTGAAATTCCGGGCCCCGAACGCGTATGCGTCAGCGATGACGTCGTCCGCCGGGTCTCCCACCATCGCATAGCCCTCGGAATCGTCCTGCGACCACTTGGGGAGGTGACCGGTCTGGGTGTCGTCGTTCAGCATGGACGTGATCATGTCGTCCATCCGGTTGGGCACCAGGAGCGACAGGAGCTGGATCTCACTCCGGGAGATGTCCCATTCCGAGAAGTTCGAGTACTCGGCCGTCTGTCCCGAATCGACGTGCTGGACCTTTCCGTCGTACCCCATGTATTCACCGTTCACGTCATCGAACACGTTGGGCTGGAGCAACGAGTGGTACAGGGCGGTGGTGAAGATCGACTCCTGGGATTTCGTGCCGCCCGCGATCTGCACCTGGCCCAGAAGGGAATCCCACGTCCGGTGGGCGGCCGCCCGGATCGACCGGAAGTTCCACCCCGGGTCCTCGGCGCGCCGGTTGCGCACGGCGTCGGCCGTGCTCACGTAGGAGATGCCGACCTTCGCCTCCACCACAGGATCCGTGGCGGTGTCGAAGGTCACGTCCCCGCCCTCACCGTTGGTGCGCCAACTGCCCGAGGAGGTGAACGACCGGTTGAACACCATGTCGAAGTGCAGGGTGTAGGCGCTGGTCGTCACCGACCCGTCGACCTCGGTGCTGCCGACGACGTGGAAGTCGCTGGCCGTCACGGTGCTCGTGCTGTCCGACACCTTGAAGAGGATCGTGCCGTCCGGTGCACCGGTGGGATAGGAGAAGGTGGCCATGCCCGACCGGGTGGTGGTGGTGAGCTGCGTTCGCACCCCGCCCGACACGAGGCTGTAGTACCCCGGTGAGGCGGATTCGTCCTCGTGGTTCAGGGGCGCGGTGGCATCGGCGGGGTCCGCCGGTACGGTTCCCACCACCGGGAGGATCGGGACATCGCACTCCACCGGGCCACCGGTGCCGGAGTCGTGGGTCAAGCTGTACCCGACGATCGACGTGTCCCCGTAGTCGTACCCGCCGGTGTCCAGCCGGGTCGGGGTGTCCGGGCTCCACTGGACCATCCCGAAGGGCACATCTGCTCCGGGGAACGTGTTGCCGCCCGTCTGGGCACCCACGAACGTATTGGGCGTCCACCCGGGAGCGCTGGCCGTGCCGATGAACGGATTGACCAACGACGTGGGGTCGCTCACGTACGGGGCCCCTGCTCCGGCTGGGCCGGAGGTCGCGACCAGACCCACCGGGGCGATCGTGCCCACCAGCACCACCGACAGGGCCGCCCACGCGCCCCCGGTGAACCGGCCACTCCGCCTGGTTGGCATTCGGACGCTCGGTCCCACGTAGCCCCTCCGCCCCGCGTACGATTCCTCGGAACGACACAGTACTGCGCGTTCCCCGCGGGTCACCGGCCGGGTGCATCCGGGGCCGCCGTCAGGGGGAGAGGGGTTGACCGCCATGGGCCACGGACGTGCAGCCGCCTCCGTGATCGTCACGACGCTCATCTCGGCTGTGGCCATGCTGGGCGGATCGTCCTCGGCCCGGGCGGCGCCCACCACCGATTCGAGGTCTCCCCGGTCCGTGCTGGCCGTCGCCGGGAACCGTGCCGCGAGCGTCTCCTGGAAGGCCCCGGCGTCGAGCGGCAGCCACGGGGTCGACCGGTACCGGGTGACCTCCCGCCCGGGACGGCACCACTGCACCACGACGGGATCGACCACCTGCACCGTGCGCGGTCTCGCCAACGGGGCCCGCTACACCTTCACCGTCGCCGCCCAGGTGGCGGCGGACTGGAGCCCGCCTTCCCCGCCGAGCCCGACCATCGTCCCGGGCGTGCGTGTCGACGGCCACCTGCTCTACCCGGGAGCCGATCTTGCCGGCACCGACCTCGGCGGTGCGGATCTCCAGGACGTCGACATCAGGGGCGCCGACCTGCAGGGGGCCGATCTGTCCGGAGCGAACCTGAAGGGCGCCGACCTCCTCGGCGTCGACCTTTCCGCCAGCACGCTCACCGGCGCCTCGCTCGCCGGTGCCGACCTGGAGTATGCCAACCTCTACGACTCGAGTCTCCAGCACACGGACGTCACGAACGCCGACCTGACCGGCGCCACCATGACAGGAGTGACCTCGGGCCGCATCACGACGACACCGGCCCGGTTCCCCCGCGGGTGCCGCGTCGTCGACGGGTACCTGATGGGACCGGGCGTCGACCTCTCCGGTATCGACCTGTCCGGAGCGGACCTGGCCGGTGTCGACCTGTCCGGTGCCGACCTCACCGACGGCACCCTCACCGGCGCTGACCTGACCAACGCCGACCTGACCGGTGCCACCATGACGGGAGTGACCTCCGGCCGCATCACGACGACGCCGGCCCAGTTCCCCTTGGAGTTCCGCGTCGTCGACGGGTACCTGACCGGGCCCGGCGCCGATCTGACCGGGGCGGACCTGGCCGGCGCGGATCTGGCCGGCGCGGACTATTCCCAGACCGATCTGGCCGGTGCCGATCTCTCCGGTGCCGATCTCTCCGGGGCCGTACTCATCAGCACCGACCTCTCCTCCACCGATCTGGACGGCGCCGACATGTCCGGCGCAGATTTCCTCACCACCGAGCTGACCCACGCCAACTTCTCCGGCGCCGACCTCCGGAACACGTCCTTCATCGCGCCAGCGGCAACGGACACAGATTTCAGCGGCGCCAATCTCGCCGGCGCGTTCGTCGGCGGTGCCGACTTCAACGGTGCCAACTTCTCCGACACCGACCTGTCTGGAGCGAACCTCGTCGGCGCGAACCTCACGGGTGTCGTGTCCGGCGGGATCACCGGCACACCGACATCACTCCCATCGGGCTGGACCTCCGTCGACGGCACCCTGGTACCTCCGAGCTGACGGCATCGGAGGCGGGCGTCGAGCCCGTTGGCAATCGGTCCCGGTCCGGCCGACTCGCCGGAGTGGCGAATGGCACCGATCCCCAGCCTGAGCCGGGTCTCTCTGGTGGCCGGGCACTGGCGTCGCTGACGTATCCGCTGACACGCCAACCGGCGCGGCTACCGGAAACGGGCAGTGGTGGCCGCCTGGGGCGACCGAGTGTGCGCGGAGTGGTGACTGGCCCCGGTCGGCCCAGCGAGGCGCATGGAGAAGGTGCGGTCTCCGGTCGAGAACCCAATTCTGTTCCGCGGGCAAGACTCAGTCGATGGGGGACATCGAACCGGTGGTGCCGTCGGATGCTGATGTGGTCCGTGCTTCGCTGACGGACCCCGGCGCGTTCGCAGACCTGTTCGACAGGCACGCCGGATCGGTCAATCGCTACGTGGCGAAGCGGGTGGCCCGTGAAGATGCCGAGGACCTCGTGGGTGAGACGTTCGCCACCGCCTTCCGCTCCAGGGGGCGTTTCGACCTGACACGCCCAAACGCGCGCCCGTGGCTGTTCGGCATCGCCACCAATCTCGTCCACCACCACTGGCGAAGCGAGGAACGACGGATCCGGCGGGAGAGGGCCGCCCACCCGATCGAACCGATCGACGACCCGGCCGACGAGGCGTTGTCGCGGCTCTTCTTCCAGGGACAGGCCGCACCGATCGCGAGGGCCCTCGCCCGGCTCGACGGTGCGTCTCTCGACGTCCTACTCCTGGTCGCCGGTCCGGGCCTCACCTACGACGAGATCGCCGTGGCATTGGACGTCCCGATCGGCACGGTCCGGTCCCGCCTCGCCCGGGCGCGGCGCCTCGTGCGCGCCGATCTCGGTGCATCCGGACACTACCTCGATGACCATGGGCGGATGGATCTGCCATCGGCCGCGACGGAAGGATCACCATGACGACCGAACTCGACCTCGTCCAGGTCTACATGGCAGATGACGTCGAGCGGGCAGGCGGACTTGCGCATGCCCGGACGATGCTCGACGACGCGATCGCCGCCGAGCTGGCAGCAGGGCCGCCGTCACCGCAGTCGGGTCGTCGGCGGTGGGCCGTGCGCCTGGGGGCTGTCAGCATCGCCGCCGTCGCCGCCTGTGCCGTGCTCATCCTCCAACTGATCGCTCCGGGTAGAGCGAGCACGCAGATCGCAGCCGCCGCCCAGCTCGCCCATCTGGCCGATGTCGCCCTTCCGGCTCCCGCGTTGGAGGCCGGGCAGTGGTCCACGTACCAGATGAAGGGCATGGTCGACGCGCACGTCTCCACGGTCGGGGAGACGCCCACGCCGGACGCCACAGCGTCGATACCGCTTTCCTTCCAGGTCTGGTCCAACAGCACCGGCTCGACGTGCACCTCGCAACAGTTCGGAACGGCCACGTTCGCCGCGCCCGTGAACGCCCAGGCGTGGAACGCCATCGGGCTGATCGACACCCCGGCAAACCAGCCGGTGACCGGATGTGCAGGGGGGCTCCAGGCCGGTTGGGCCCAGAGCTCCGCAGCCATCGACGTGTCCGCCCTCACCCATGACCCGGGCCTGCTCGCCGACCAGCTCCAGTCGGGTACCACGGGGATCGCGTCGCTCGATCAGGCAGGGATGGGAGACACTCCGCATGTCGCGGGCTTCCTCCGGTCGGCCATTCTGCTCGTGGGTCCGACCACTGGACAATGGTCAGGTTTCGGCCCCCAGATGCTGCGGACCCTGTCGCGGCTGCCCGGGGTGATCAGCCTGGGCGACCGGACGGCGCACTCCGGCAGGTCGGGCCCGGCCTTCACCGTCGGGGAACAGGTGACCGTCAATCCACGGACGGGAGCGGTCGAGTCCGAATGGAACGGCCCCACCCTCATCCTCGACGGACAGACGGGCGCGCTCCTCGAAGCAGGCAATTTCAACATCCCGGTGCTGCAGTCGGCTGCCCAGGACTTTGTGGGCAGCCCGGATGCGGCGGTGGTCACCCAGGGGGTGGGCTACGGGGTCACCACGGACTGGATCGATCCGGTGGGAGCTCCCAGCGTGGTCACCGCGGAACGTCTTCCGTCGTGGATCACTGACTTCCACATCGTGGAGGCGGTCACCCTTCCCGGCATTCCGGAGTCGGCGACCGATGCCGTCATCAATCCGTTCCTGGGCAACGGAAACTCGGCAGGCCAATCGCGCGGCCGGCCCACGCCGACCCAGACGACCCTCGACATCAGCATCATCGGACCGGCCTCCGATCTGACCACCGTGGTGGCGGCCCTCAACGGCTCCCATCTCTTCGCCAGCGTGGTCGTCAAGCTGTGAATTCGAGGGTTCCGTTCACGGGATGGGCGCGCACGGACTCCCGGAAGGCGAGCCCGTCACCGGGCGAGGTCGACCGGCTCGGCCTCCGGTCCCCCGGCGGAGCGGCCCCGCCGTCGGATGACATCGGCGCGGCTGATCGCTCGTGGAGTGTCGGTGGCCCCATGGAGGTCCAGCCACGTTCGGTCCCGCCCACGTCGAGCGGAGGCTCGACGGCTTCCACCAACAGGTCCACCGTCTCCATCCGATCCAGTTCTTCGGCAACCGATCCGGAGTGACCGCCAACGAGAAGCGACTGCGGTCTCTCGGCGACCAGATCGCCGCCTCCGGGATCGATCCAGCATCCGACACGGGGCATCCGATGGGCGCAGCCCGGTGGCGTCGGCACCGGTGGAGCATCAAACGAAAGGTCGCGACACTGCTGATGGCGATCCTCGGAATTCTGGCTCTCTTCGCAGCCACCAGCTACGGCTACGTGCGGTACCAGTTCGACCAGGTCGCGAAGCTCCCGTGCCGTGCCTGTGTGCACGTCGTGGCGGGACGGCCCTACAACATCCTCGTGATCGGATCGGACTCTCGCGCCGGCGACACCGGACGGGCGGCGTCATCGTTCGGGAGTGCATCCACAGTCGGCGGGCAGCGCAGCGACACGATCAAGATCCTGCGCATCGACCCAGGTGCGGGCACGGCGAAGGTCCTGTCCATCCCGCGTGACACCTACGTCACGACGTCAGGATTGGCACCCGACTCGGGTCTGTCCGGGCCCGAGAAGATCAATGCCGCGTTCAACAACGGGCCCGAGGCCCTGATCGAGACCATTCAGAACACGTTCGGTATCCCGATCAGTCACTGGATGGTGATCGATTTCACGGGCGTGATCGACTCGGTGAAGGCATTGGGGGGGATCAGCCTCGATTTCAACTATCCGGTGCGGGACAACTACTACGGCACCAACGAGTCCGGGCTCCAGATCACCGGCACGGGCTGCCAGAGCATCGACGGAGACGTCGCGTTGTCACTGTCTCGCTCTCGGAACTACCAGTACTTCGAGGCGGGCGGGTGGCACGCCGATCCGGGGTCCGACCTCAGCCGGATAGCTCGCCAGAACACGATCATCGAGGCCATGGTCTCCAAGGCGAAGGTCACGTACGACCCCCTGACACTCCAGGCGCTCATCAGTTCCCTGAGGGGGAACATCGTCATCGACAAGAACCTGACACTCGGGATGATCTACGACCTCGCCGAGCGCTACCACGCCTTTTCGCCCTCCAGACTGGAGACGTGGACGCTCCCTACCGTGGGGCAGTCCGGTACACCGGCGGGCGACGTCGAGCTGGTCAGCACGGCCGCCGCTGACAACTACGTCGGCACGATCCGGCAGTTCCTCGCCGGGTCCGCCGCTCCGGTCACGACCCCGCCGCTCGATCAGTACGGATACCCGATCACCGTTCCGACGCTTCCTCCGGCGACGACCCGACCACCAGGAGTCAATGGGGCGACGGGCGAGACGACCTCGGAACCTCCATCACCGACGACCACAACGCTCCCGTCCTACGAACCCAAGCTCTGCTAGGGCGACCGCGCCTCCCGCAGTCAACGGACGGGGCCGAGATGGCTACCTGTCCCATCACGCCGGGTCGGAGAGGCCTCCGCCGGCGGCTGCGGGGATCCCAAGATCGGCGAGGTGCGGCTGGTCCGCAGCTCTCCGGACGACCGCCCAACTTCCCCACAGCGCCTCACTCTGGACCGCCGACCACGACGAATCCGGGGCCACCTCAGTCAGGGCGTCCAGAATGTCGTCTGTCGGTTGATAGTACGGCGCCCCCGCACCCAGAGCGTTCGACCAGAGCAGTGCGCCATCCGGCCGGAGAACCCGCACTGTCTCGGCGGCGAAGAGCGGCCCGTCTCCGATGGCGATGACGCTGAATGCCGCATCCGTGAACGGAAGGCTGCTGGCATCGGCCTGGACCTGGCACGTGTACTGCTGGTGCGACATCATGCCCAGTGACAGGTCGAGGCAGGTCAGATCTCGCCAGACCGCGGCGAGGTGGGGCGTGAGAACGCCGGTTCCACTCCCTATCTCGAGGCAACGGCCGTGGGCCGGAGGACTCCCCCGCTCGAGTGCATCGATGAGGGGCGCCGTGCGGTATCCCCCGCGCTCGTCGACCCAGTTCGTGGACAGCGCATCGAAGACTTCGGTCGTGATCGCGGCAAGGTCGGGTGTCCAGGTCGACGGATCACGGAGAATCTCGGCCATCAATCGCTGATTGTCGAGAGCCTCCGGGCGAATCGGCTTGCCGTCGGGCGCGTCGATCACCCGGGGGAGCACAGTGATCCGATGATCCATCGAGCCAAGTATGAGGGCTCGTCATGCCCGTGCCAAGGGGCATCCCGCCATGGGGGGTGGGTGGGGCAGTCCGAGGGCACTACTCGCCGGTTATGGTCATTCGCCTCTGCGCCATTTCACAGATCGGGAGGAGAGTTGTGTCAGGCAAAGTCGTCGAGCTTGGATCCGCGTCCCAGCTCCGACATTGTCTTCGGGTCGGCCGGTATGCCGGGGGGACGTGCCGGTCGGCTCAGCCCGCATTCCCGTGCCACTCCTTCTCTGTCGCACGGAAAGCCCCGGCGGACCGGCCGGCCGTGCGGGCTCCACAGCCATGACCTGGAAACTGGCGGGTCCATCGCCAGGCAGTACCCATGGCTCAAGTCTTGGCGGATCTGAGGGGTATACCTGACGGCCGGGTCACCGTCGGTCCAGTGCGCTCCGACCGAGCTGACCTCGTCCGTTGGTGCCTTCCGACCCTGTGCCCAAACTCGGGGAAGGTACAGAGTGGCCACATGGTCCTTGAGGGAAACGCGATCTCGTGCGACGCCTTCGGGTGTCTCAATCACGATGACTTCGTAGGTGATCTGACCCCTGAGGACATCCTGACCCGCTACCACGTGCTCGGCTGGAACATCGGCGAGGCCGGCGGCCGTACCGTTCACTACTGCCCGGACCACGGGTGAGGTCCACGTGACGCTGCCATCCATAGCGCACTGGCTCTTCTGACGTTCAGCGGCCTATCCCTGATCACCGGCTGGGTGGGACCGTCAGCGACCCTTTGGCCGAGAGCTTCTGACGGTGAGGAGGATCCAGACGGTCGCCACCACGGCGAGCACTATGAGTACAGCCACGCCATTGGTTCCAGAGATTGCGTCGATCATTGTCACCTCTCTGAATGCAGCCTACTCATCGATCTTCCCCCTGCTCCCGAACGCCGGGAGTGTGAGCCACGTTGACAGTCCTGTCGATCCCAGCGTCTATCGCCGGGGGCGTCCAGGAATGCTCAAGGCGCCGTGCCGACCGTCGTGACAGTGACATCACCCAGGAACGTGTGACCCGTGATCCTGACAAGGTGGTCGGCCTCCGTCGTGTCGACGCTGACGGCGCTGCTGTTCAGGTGGCCGTTACCTGCTCGACCCGACAGCTCGGCTCGGGTGCCCGGCCGAACCAGCACATCGACGTCTCGCCCGATTGCGTACGCCTGGACGTCCACTACCGAGGGAAGCCCTTTGGCGTTCACCAAGTCGATGGTCACGTCCCCGAGCAGTGCGAGCGCTCCCAGTTCCTCCTCTACATCCCATGACCGAGCCCGTTCCTCCTTGTGGAACCAGCCGCCCTCGAAGAAGGGCTCGAATCCGAGCAGCCACCGATGTCGAGACCGTGGATGTCTATCCGCTGCTTCTGGGGTGCGATCGGAGGTTGGCATGTTGGGAGTCTCCTCCGTCACCCGACCCTTCCGTAGAGGCGAAGGACCATCGCCCGTTCGGGTGTCCCACCATGCCGGATGGGTGGGGCAGCTCAACAATTCGTCACTCGGCGGATCCGGATGAATCGGGATCTCGTGATCGCAGCACTACCACGCCGATCACCACCCAGACGGCGATCAGCGCCAGCCAGATCACCAGCCGTACCCATGGGTGCAGCCCCGGCCCCGGAAGGTCTGCAGCATTGATCGTGTTCGACAGGGGGGCGTAGGCGACCCAACCCGAACCGCCCTGTCCCCGGGTAGTCAGCCAGCTGCCGAAGAAGAAGAGACCCGCACCGATACCTACAACGACGACGACCCGCTGGTGGACGTTGAGGGAACGGGATCGCACCCTTGGAGCTTGCCACGCCCACCCTGTCGGGGGTTGGGGATCGCCGCGGACTGAGCCGTTTCGCTCCGCCGTCGCATTGCCGTCCCCACCGACGTGACTTGGGACCTGACGATTCGAGCGGGCCGGGGAACCAGTCGAGCATCGTGGAGCCTGCTCCTGCGCCGCCCGTGCGGCGGGCCGCTACAACAGCGATTCCAGCCGGGCCGCCATCTCTCGATAGCGGTTCACGGGGATCAGGTGGACGCCATCGAACGCCCCTGACTCGTGAATCGCCGTGATGTGAGCGCAGGCGATGTCAACGCCCGATCCACGATCTCGGTCGAGCTGACCGATGATCGCCTCGGGGACGGCCAACTGGGGTACGTCGGCGGACAACTTGCGAGCCATCGAGGAACTGGGGAGCACCATCACGCCTGCGTAGATCGGACCGTCGAATTCGACCGACGAGCGCCACTGAAGCAGGTCGTCGATCGAGTAGGTCACCTGAGTCAGGAGAAAGTCAGCGCCCTGCTTCCAGGCCGGAACTGGACGCAGACCGGTCGCCGCGCCGAGCCGGAGCGAATCGATCGTCTCTGTCCGGTCGGCGAAGGCACGGGCTTCGGTGATCATCGATCTGACCGTGAGGTCGTCGGAACGAGCGCCCGTCTCTGGTCGGTCGCCGTACACGAACAGGAACTCGTTCACTCCATAGGCGGCTGCGGTCAGCAGATCCCTCTGGAAGCCGAGGACATTCCGGTCACGAGCATTGATGCACGCGATCGAACGGCCACCCATGAGGCGCACCTCATGCGCCACGGCGATGCTCGACACCGTCGCACGGCCGATGTGATTGTCGGGGATCAAGAAGGCGTCGGCGACGTTGCCCAGCACGCCGATCTGATGACGGACATGCGTAACATCCGGACGGGTGGCAGGCTCGACTTCGCAGATGATCTCGAACTTCGGCATCGGCATCGGCATCGGCATCGGCATCGCTCAACGATACGTCGAGATCCGGTGGGGATGACCGGAACGCCGGGTAGGCAGCACGCTCCGGCGCAACCGGGCACGTAGTCGGACCGACCTGGCCAGCGGGTATCCAGGACGGCTCAGTGCGCGAGCGACCAGATTCGTGTCTTCGCCGTCGATTGGGGACGCTCAGTCGGGTGAGCTCGTAGGTCGACTCATCCGAGCAGCGGGATAGCCCTGAGTGTCGACGATCCGGTCGGCCACGAACCCCAGGTGCTCGTAGAACAGCATGGCGTGGGGATTTGCCGTCACTTCCAGTCTCCCGAAGCCAAGTCGGTTCAGCCGTGAGGAGATGTCCAGCACGAGCGCCGTGGCGATGCCCTGCCGCATGCGTGGGGGATCCACGAAGAGGTCCTCGAGCTCGGCAACACCGTCGGAGATCAGGTGAGTGGCAAAGCCCGTGGTGGTTCCGTCCTCGTCCACGGCAACCCTCGTCCTTCCTTCTCTCACGCCCCGGTCCGAGAGGACGAGCCACTCCGGGTGTTCCTGCAACAGCCCGCGGTCGTTCTCATTGGACAGGGATGCCCTCCGGAACACCCCCTGGAGTTCCTCCATGTCCGTGGCATCGGCATCACGGATGATGAGCGGCATCACCTCGGATTGTCGCGCGTCGCCGGTCGATTCCGGACATCCCCGACCACCGGGACAGTGTCACGCTCCGGACCTTCCGGGCGGGTGGAGGTCAGTGGCACCACGACCCGAGGTTCGTGGTTGAAGACGCCCCCAGAAGGAGACCTGTCCGCGAGTCGAGACTCCGCGATCCGAGGTGCCGGCCGATCGATTCACTGGCGAGCTCGAGCGACAACGTCGGTCGCTCAGAGCGAGTCGTGGGAATTGGGCCGGGATGACGTCTGCCACGTGACACCCACGCACATCTCATCGGATGACCCGTCGCCGAACGTGACGAAATGCGGTGGCGCCTTGCGGAGCACCGGCAGCTCTCGCGCCAACTCGGGGTTGTAGCTGCAGTTGATCTGGACCTGTTCGCCGCGACTCACCGGGATGGGCTTCACGTTGTACGCCTTCTGGTAGTCGAAGTTGTAGTTCGGGACGCTCAGGATCGTCTTGGCCTGCGGCGTTCCCGGATTGAGCACCATCGTGAACTTGACCCCCAACAGGTGCATGTGCGGCTGGATCCTGTCGATGTAGCCGTTCGATCCGACTTTCCATGTGCACGTGGCCGTGTCACCGACGGGCGGAGCATCCGGGTTTTCGCCACATATCTGGTCGATACCCTTGGCCATCAAGACTCCGCCGGATCCGAAGCGCTGGTTCAGGTAGTTGAGGGAGGCCTGATAGTCGCACAGTGGCCCCGTCACGCTGACCGGGCACGGGATGTTCGGCGGGGCGATGAGGTACTGGGACTGCATCGACAGTAGCGGTGTCGACTTCGGCACGGTATGGAGCACGAGCCCGTTCGTCACCGGCTTGTCGCCCACCAGCAGGTTGTAGTGCACCTGCTCGATCACCAGACTCCCCTTGGGCAGCGAGATCCCCGTCCCCTTGGGGAGCACGTCTTCGCCGTGCCCGGGTGCCCACACGCTGAGGAAGGGTGTGCTCATGAACGCGGCGAGCGACGCGCCGGGCAGCGCCGGCGCGCCGAAGCACGTCCATCCCTTGCCACTGGTGGCCGCATTGGCGGCGATGGCCTGAGCCGCCATGGACGGGGGCACCAGGGCGAGCACGGCGTGATGGACCTCGGCACCACCCGGTTTGAACTGGCTCGAGATCACATACGAGTTCCGGGTGACGTGTGGATTGACCAAGCTGCAGTGGTAGTCGTCGGTCGCCCCCACGGCCGCCTGGGGCCTGTACCTCGGCGACGCCACCGACACGGTGGAGACATGCGTGGTCGAGGGCGAGTTCGCCTCAGCCGGACCCGAGGTGGCCGCCAGGGCCACTGCGACGAGCGACCCCATCATCAGCACCACGCCCGATGCCACGATCACGGCCCGCGCCATGGTCTTCGATCCGGCCCGGCGCCGGAACTTCGATGGGGTGGGCCGCCGTGGCGTCCCGCCGTCCGCTCGGTTGGCGTAGTGGCCTTCGGCGTGCTCGATGAGATCGGTCATGGTCTCCCGTCCTCGTCCTGACTCCAGACCGGCGTGCCGTCCACTCCGGGTGTGCCTTGGGCGAAGGCTAACCGACGCCCTGTCGGGATGCGGTGGTGGCGAGGTACCGGGAGAGCCGAAGGCGGCGGCGCCCACGGTCGTCGTTGGAAGGCGGGAACTCGAATCGCGCATGACCTGCGTGCCCCTCTTCGCCGGCTCCGGGCACGTTGTCGAGGGGCGGGTGCTCGTCGGCCGCGAGCCGCCAGGTGCCGGCACGACCGGGCGGTCACAGGGCCGGACAACTGCGTTTCGCCAACCGTGAGGTTCGACTGCATTCCGGGACCACCCGGCGCCACCGATCGGAGGTCACCCGGTCGTGAAGCCGACACTTCCGTGACGGTGTGCGGCCGACCGGGGAAACTGGCGGGGTGGAGTTCCTCCTGACGTTGGTCTTCGGAGTCCTCCTTCTGGTCGCCGGCGTGGGAGCGCCGACCGACCATCGAGGGACAGGGACCCGTTTCGCCGAGCGGGTCGCGAGGCGTCACGGTTCAGTCGAGACGCACCGAACTCTCATCGGGTGGGGCTACCTGGTGGCGGGCGGCGTCATCTCGATTGTCAGCCTGGCCGGGGTCGAGTGACTCCCCGACTGGGCATGACCCGGTCGACGGATCGGGATGGCTCCGGCCTGACCCCAATCCTCCGACGAGGA
>Ga0182013_10004474_pt1 | contig 16760 bp, 9 predicted proteins | sample 612S2MmetaG_FD_120487 | JGI IMG/M metagenome (GOLD analysis project Ga0182013, IMG submission 120487) | Permafrost microbial communities from Stordalen Mire, Sweden - 612S2M metaG | ecosystem: Environmental > Terrestrial > Soil > Wetlands > Permafrost | place: Sweden: Stordalen | collected...
CAACTGATTGCCCGCCGCATCCGCGAACAGAATGTTTTCTCCGTGGTGTTGCCATGCACCGTGCCGTTGGCCGATGTGCAGGCCTTGAAGCCCATCGGCCTCATCCTCTCCGGCGGCCCATCGTCGGTATACGATGCGGACGCGCCGGCGGCAGACCCGGCTCTACTCAAGTTGGGCGTGCCCATTCTCGGCATCTGCTATGGATTGCAGTTCATCGTGCATCATCTTGGCGGCAAGGTGCGCTCGGCCTCAAAGCGCGAGTACGGCCACGCCGAAGTCACGGTTGAAGACAGCCAGACGCCGCTGTTTGCCGGCCTGCCGTCAACGCTCGCTGTTTGGATGAGCCACGGCGACGAGGCGCTCGAGTTGCCCGAGGGCTTTCACCGTACCGCGGTTACGCAAAATGCGCTGGCCGGCATTGCGAATGAGGAGCGCCGCATCTGGGCCGTGCAGTTTCATCCCGAGGTGCACCACACGCCGCTGGGGCCTCAGCTCATCAAGAATTTTCTGTTCAAAATTTGCGGCGCTGCGGGCGACTGGACGCCCGCGCACTTTATCGAGAGCACTGTCGCCGCCATTCGCGCCAAGGTGGGCAAGGGCCATGTCATCTGCGGACTCTCCGGCGGAGTGGATTCGTCGGTAGCCGCCGTGCTGGTGCACAAAGCCATCGGCAGCCAACTCACCTGCATCTTCGTCAACAACGGCGTTCTGCGCAAAAACGAGTTTGAGAGCGTGCAGAAAAACTTGCGTGACAAGCTCGGCCTCAACATTGTCGCCGTGGACGCAAGCAAGCGCTTTCTCGACAAACTTGCCGGCGTTACTGAGCCGGAAAAAAAGAGAAAGATCATCGGCGCGGAATTCATCGCGGTCTTCGACGACGAGGCCAACCGCATCGCGCAGGAGACTGGCGGCGTCGACTGGCTGGTGCAGGGCACGCTCTATCCCGACGTCATCGAGTCCAGCAGCGTGAAAGGCCCCAGCCAGACCATCAAGAGTCACCACAACGTGGGTGGTTTGCCGGCGCACATGAAGCTCAAGCTCATCGAGCCTCTGCGCGACCTGTTCAAAGATGAAGTCCGCCGCATTGGCCGCGACCTGGCCATGCCCGAGGACGTGCTCGGACGCCAGCCGTTCCCCGGTCCCGGCCTGGCCGTGCGCATTCTTGGCGAAGTGACGCCAGAGCGCGTGGCGCTGCTGCAGGAGGCGGACGAGATCGTCGTCGGCGAGATTAAAGCCGCCGGACTCTACTCGAAAATCTGGCAGAGCTTTGCCGTGCTGTTGCCGGTGATGAGCGTGGGCGTCATGGGCGACCAGCGCACCTATGCTTACACCGCGGCGGTGCGCGCCGTGCACTCCGAGGACGGCATGACCGCCGACTGGACGCCGCTTCCCTATGACGTTCTCAAGCGCATCTCAAGCCGCATTGTGAATGAGGTCCGCGGCATCAACCGCGTGGTCTACGACATTACCAGCAAGCCGCCCGGCACCATCGAGTGGGAGTAAGCCCGAACATGGAACGTGAGAGCACTCGGCGGCTCGAAGAACTGGATTCTATTCGCGGGATTGCAGCGTTGACTGTCGTATTCAGCCATTTTTATGGCTTATGGCTCGACGACCCAATGCGCTACTCATCCCCTCTGGCGCGTCGCGCCTTCACGTACGTCGTGTACCCGTTTGTGCAGGGACATTCCGCGGTGATGCTGTTTTTTGTTCTCAGCGGGTTTGTGCTTTGCATTCCCGCAATTCACGGGCGCTCGCAAAGTTATCAGGTTTTTGCAACTCGCAGAGTTTTTCGGATCTATATGCCCTACCTGGTCGCACTGACGCTGTCGGTGGTGGGAGATATGTTTCTTCATGGCCAGGTAACCAAGAGTCCTTGGTTTAATAACTTCTGGTCCCAGCCGGTAAATTGGCAGTTAGTAACTAAACATATTGAGTTTATTGGGCAATACGACACCAGTCAGTTCGATCCGCCCATCTGGTCATTGATCTGCGAAATGCGAATTTCGTTGATCTTTCCTTTGCTGTGCGCGGTCGTGTTAATGCTTCGCCCTGCGCAATCGCTGCTGTTCGCCTTCGGCGTTTCTTTTTTCTCCGCCTACGCGAACGATCATCTCATGCCGTCAATTCTGCATCTTCCGATTTACGGCACAACTCATTATGTGTCTTTGTTTGTGGTGGGAATCTATCTAGCGCGGGAGAAGGACGCCATATCCGGGATTTTCGACCGGTTCTCAAGAAGGAAGAAGATTGTGTTCGGAGTATTGTGCGCACTGCTCTACGTTTACGGGAGCGACGCATGGCTCAACGGACTGCATGCTCTGGGCTGCGATAAATGGACTCTTACGGCGGACTGGCCTACGGCACTGGGCGCCGCGGGCTTGATCGTTCTTGCAATGAACTCGGTCTCGCTTCACCGCATCCTGCTGTGGAGACCGATTCTCGCTTTGGGCAGGATGTCCTATAGTGTGTACCTCATCCACTTCATTATTCTGCTGTACCTGGTTCACCTGTTTTACGGCAGGGTTCCGCTGCTGGTAATTATTGTGTCGTGTCTCGTTATTTCGCTCGCGGCATCGTGGCAGTTCTATCATTTTGTGGAGAAGCCGTTTATGAGACTTGGGCGCGCGGTGAGCGGCTACCTTTAATCTCCAGCGAGCCGTTCAGTGGTCATGACAGTTAGCTATGAATGAGTTACAGCTCAGTTATGGCATTGCTCATCCCGTATTAGCCGGCTGTTTTCGCGCGCAACGCAGCCACTTCGCGACTGAGTGCGTCCAGGCGCGCCAGCAGTTCTGCGTGCCGCCTGTCGCGGCGGGTGGGTACAAAGGCTTCCACGTAGAAGGTGCCGTTGGGTTCCAACTCGCAGCGGCGTACCTGATCCAGATTCTCAAAGCCCTGCCGATGGATCACCTCCATCAGCTCTTCGCGGGTGAGCGACTCGCGCGCCAGCATCTTTGTATCGATGCGGCCGTCGCGCACCAGCACCGCCGCGCTGCCCTCCAACACGCGCGTGAGCCGCGGCGAGCGGAACAGCACGCGCACTACCAGCCAGTTGATGGCCAGCAGTCCAAACGCGCCAATCACGCCACCGCTCACCGAGTTGTCGTCGCCAATAATGGCGTTTTGCACGGTGTTTGAGAGCGAAAGCAGAACCACCAGGTCAAAGGGGTTCAGTTGCGCCAGCTCACGCTTGCCAAACAGGCGCAGCAGCACCACCAGCACCAGGTAGACGATGACCGGGCGCGCCAGCTTCTCGATAATCGGAAGCGGCAGTTGGAACATGTGGTCGAAGATGACGGAAAAGTTCATGCCAACGAGCATAGCCGGACGGACGGCTCTGGTGAAGCCTCAAGGGCAACTGCAGGCGGGCCTGCATGTTCGGTTCAACCGGACTCTGACAGTCTGGTACAGTGAGTTATGCGGCTGCGGCGCAGGCCTGGGCATTGCGCTCGCGGGCCGGGATTCCCGGCAGCAAGCCGCTATTGACTGAAGATTGAAGCAGACCGGAATGAGTGCGACCATGAAGGATTCTTCCCCGCAGATTGCTCCGTTCCGCATCGATCCCAAGTTCGATGTGCGCCCCTGGGGCTCTCAGGACTTGCGGCCGTGGTTCGACGTGCAGGCTGACGGCGAGCCGATTGGCGAGGCCTGGCTCACTGGCGATATGTGCCGCGTTGCGACCGGAGAGTTTGCCGGCAAGCGGCTTGACGAGGTGTTTCGCCTGGCGCATTCTTCGCTGCTGGGCCCCGCTGCGCCCGTGGCCGATTCACCGCTGCTCATCAAAGTCATCATGGCTAAGCAAAAGCTCAGCGTGCAGGTGCATCCAGATGACGCCATGGCGCAAAAATACGGCGATCCGCGCGGAAAGACCGAGTGCTGGTATGTACTGGGCGCTGAGCCCGGTGCGGAGGTGGCTCTGGGCTTGAAGCCGGGCGTCACGCTGGCGCAGGTGGAGAAGGGAATCGCCGACAACACGCTTGAAGAGAGCCTGAACATGGTGCCGCTTGAGCTTGGCGACGTGATCTTTGTGGATGCGGGCACCGTACACGCCATCTGGCCCGGCTCCGTTCTGCTTGAGACGCAGCAGAACTGCGATTTGACCTATCGCATGTACGACTACGGCCGCCCACGCGAACTGCACATTGCCAAATCGCTTGAGGCCGTCAAGTTCGAGACGCGGGCCGGAAAAAGAGCGCCCATAGCTCTGGCCGATCGCACGGTTCTCATCGACGATGAATACTTTCGCGTGGAGCGGATTCCGGTTGCCGGCAAGCGAACCGGTGCAAGCCTGCGCGGGGACTCGTCCGCGCAAAAGCCTGCCGGGCTCGCGTACCTTTTTGCGGCCGAGGGCGCAGGCAGAATTTCCGGCACGGGGTTCGAAGCTGTCGGCCTGCCTGCCCGCGCCATCGCGGCCGTCCCTGCTGCTTCTCCTGAGTTCGTTGTCGATGACCTGGGCGGGCTTGACCTAATCCGGATTACGCCCAACTGGCCGCCAAACTACAACGGAGCCGCGCAATGAGCTGGCGGGATTCCGTCGTCGCCTTCATCCGCGCCGAGGCTCTGCCCCGCGACAAGTTCAGCCACCAGCCGCGGCTCTATGCGCTGGCCTGCCGCATTGGCCAGGGCATGGTGTACGACGACGACGTTGTGTTTGCCGCTGCATGGCTGCACGATCTTGGCGTCTTTGCGGGGCACAGGCCGGCAAACCCCGAAGAGCTTGCGCGCTGGGATCACGTGCCCTACACCATCGCCCGCGCGCGCCCACTGCTGGCCGGCTGGGGCTTTCCCAACACCAAGATTGAGGCGGTAGCTCAGGCCATCGCCACGCATCAACCGCAGGACGATCCGCAATCCATCGAAGCCATTCTGCTGCGCGACGCCGATATCCTTGAGCAGCTTGGCGCGGTGGGCGCGGTGCGCGCGCTGGTGAAGGTGGGCCGCGATACCCGCTATGAAACCGCGGCCCAGGTGCTTCCGGTGCTGCGGCGCGCGCTCGAAACACTGCCCGGAAAGCTTCGGCTTGCAGCGGCGAAGGACCTGGCCGCGCCCAGAGTTGAGCAGCTTCGTTCCTTCCTCGCGGCTCTTGAAGAGGAGTCGGGCGGGTTGCTGTAACGGCGACTGACTTTCAGCCGAGCGACGGAATAGGCTCTGGTGCGGCACCGGAACTTTTTCTCCCCGATGGGGTTCCCAAATGTGACAGCTCTTGAGCCGGCTCGTCTAAAACGTTGAGCCGGCAGCAAAAATGCGAGCGTCGTTTCTGCCCGTGGCGGCATCGAAGAGACGCAGCAAGTACAGGAGAAATGGAAAAATGAATCGGTCACTGGTAACAAGAAACATGGCGAGACTTCTGGTTTGGTCCGGCGTGGTTGTTTTAAGCGCCGTGGTGGCGCTGGGCCAGGATTCGGCGGCGGTCGGCAGCCAGCGTACCGACGGCCAGATCGAGATGGATGTGGTTCATGCGCTCGACGGATCGCAGGCCCTCAAGAACGACCTGATCACGGCCGCGACCATCCAGGGTGAGGTCACGCTGGCCGGAACGGTCTCGACCGACGCATCGAAGAAGCTGGCCGAGTCGATCGTCGCCAAGGTGCCGGGCGTATCCAAGGTCAACAACAACCTTACGGTGGGCAATCCCCAGGATGCTCTGAATGCCGCCGGCGTTCCTGCCGATGAGACCGACCCCGGCACGCAGCAGCAGGCCAGCGCGCCCGCCGATAACGGCCCCGGCGCCCAGGCGGCTCCGCAGCAGTATCCCAACCAAGATCCCAATCAGGCGCAGTACCCGGCTCCCGCGCAAGGTCAGCAGGCCCAGTATCCTCCGCAGGATCAACAGAGCCAGTATCCGCAGCAGGGGCAGTATCCTCCTCCGCCGAGTGGCCGTCCGCAGTACGCGCCCAACCAGCCGCAGGGCGGATATCCGCAGCCCGCGCCAGCCTATAAGTATGCCTCGCAGCCGGTGACCATCCCGCCCGGAACCCTGCTGCAACTGCGCACCAATGAGCCGGTTGCCAGCAAGCGCGCCAGAGACGGCGAGCCGGTGCAGTTTACGGTCATCGGCGACGTCACCTATGGCGGGGTGCTGGCCATTCCGCGCGGCGCAACCGTGCATGGCGTCATTTCGGAGAGCAAGAAAGCTGGGGAACTGGCCGGAAACCCGATTCTTGGGATTACGCTCACCTCGCTCGATCTTGGCGGACAAACCTACCCGCTCACTTCCGACGAGTTCCGGGTGAAGGGGCCAAACAAAGCTGGCCAGACGGTGAGCAACGCGGTCGGCGCAGGCATTATGGGAACCATCATCGGCTGTGCGGTGGGCAGGGGCGTAGGATGCGCCATCGGCGCCGGCGCGGGTGTTGCGGCGGGCACGGCGGCCTCCGCGGCAAGCTCCGGACCAGGCGTGTGGATTCCCGCCGAGGCGCTGGTTACCTTCCACTTGAATGCGCCGCTTACCATAAATCCCGTTGGCCCGCAGGAGGCGGCACGCCTTGCGCAGGGACTTTATCCTGGCGGACCGCAGCTCTATCGCCGCGGCCCCTATAGCCCCTACGGGCCGCGCGCGGGCTACTATGCCGCTCCTTATTATGCGTATCCCCCTGTCTACTACCGGCCGTATTACATGGCCGGAGGGGTTTACTACTGGCGGTAATTCACGCAGGTCGGCGATTCGCCGCGATTGATCGGACAACGGGCATCCTGCCAGCAGGATGCCCGTTGTGCTGGTAGCCCGCATCCTTGCCCTTCCCAAAATCGTCATGCGGAAAACCGACCCCGGCCACCGGTGCTGGAAGCTCAAGTTAGTGTGGCCATCGCTACCGTTTGAATCCGCCGGCCAGTTCCCGGTTGGTCTCGAATATAATGGATAAGTCGCGCAGAGCCAGGGTCACGCATTCACGGGATCGATCCCGCCGCGTGGGTTCTGCAGCCGGGCACTAATCGCAGCCCGGTTTGCGCGAAGATCCGGTCTCTCGCGTGCTCTCGGGAAGTGATAGAGCAGGCATGAGAACCAACAACAAGGCGGGTCCCAGCGGGGCTGCTCATACGAGCGCCCGATCGATGGGTCCGGTTTTAGAGAGTCGAAGGCTAGAGCCACTCATGATTCGTTTTCTGCAGACTGACAATCGCATGACCAAGGCGCTTTTGGTCGTCATCATCGGCGCCGCCACGGTGTCCATGTGCGTGTACCTCATTCCCGGGCTTACCGGCAGTGCCGCCGCATCGGCAAACACCTACGCCGTCATCTATCCGCACTGGTACAGCCGCTTTCTTTCCACCGGGGTCGAGGTTTCTCAGATGAAGGTGGAAGAGACCGCGCGGCGGCAGCTGCAGCAGCGCAGCCCGCAATATGCTGACAACCCGATGGTGCTCAACTTTTATGAGGCGCAGGTGGGTCAGCAACTGGTGCAGCAGCAGGTGCTTCTGCAAGAGGCCGACAAGCTGGGTATCCGCGCAACCGACGACGATGTGCGCCAGTACCTGCACACTGGGCCGACCGGCGCGGTGCTGTTTCCCAACGGCAAGTACATCGGCGACGGCCCGTACGCCGCGCTCATCTCCGAGCGGCTGAACATGTCCATCAAGGACTTTGAAGACAGCGTCAAGACCTCCATCATCGTTAGCCGCCTGCAGGCCCTCATCACGGCCGGCGTAACGGTCGGCGATCAGGAAGTCCGCGAAGCCTATCGCAAGGGAAATATCAAAATCAAGTTCGACTACGCGGTGCTTTCCGCCGACGATCTGAGCAAGACCATCAATCCCTCCGACAGCGATCTTGAGTCCTTCTTCAAAAAGAACGCGGCGCGCTATGCCGCCGCCGTTCCCGAGCAGCGCAAGATCACCTACTTCGCCTTTACGCCCAGCCAGATTCCCGGCGGCGTGCCGCAGCCTTCGCAGCAGCAGATTCAGGCGTACTTTACCGCTCATCAGGCGGAGTATTCGGTTCCCGATCAAGCCCGCTCGCGGCACATTCTCATCCAGGTGCCTGCCGGCGCTGACGCCAAGACCGACGCGGCGGCCAGGGCCAAGGCAGAAGATGTTTTGAAGCAGCTCAAGGCGGGCGGCAACTGGACTGCGCTGGCCAAAAAGTACTCCGACGATCCGGGCAGCAAAGACACCGGCGGCGAGCTGGGCATGGCGCAGCGCGGCAAAATGGTGCCCGAGTTCGACAAGGCCCTCTTCGGGCAGAAGATTAACGACATCCAGATAGTGAAGAGCCAGTACGGCTACCACGTTGTGCAGGTCGAGGAGCGCACGGCGGCCCACACCCAGTCGCTCGCCGAAGTGCAGCCCACGATTCAGGCCACAATGCTTCGCCAGGCCGCCGCGGTGGCCGAGGACAACTACGCCAAGGCGCTTACCTCTGAGGCCATCAAGAATGGACTTGAGAAGACGGCGGCGGCGCATCACCTTGATGTGGTGACTTCGCCGCTGGTCGGCCGCGACGGCGTCATCGCCGCGCTGCCCGATAGCGCGCAGCTTCTCACCATCGCCTTCGCGTCCAAGCAGGGCGACCCGCCGCAGTCCGCGCCTACCGGCGAGGGCTATGCGGTCTTTCAGGTCACGGGTGTCGCCGCGGCTCACGCGCCTGCATTCGCCGATTGGAAGTCGCATGTGCTTGACGACTTCCGCCAAGAGCAACTGCCCACATTGCTGAACCAGAAGACCGCGCAACTGGCCGAACGGGCGAAGAACGAAAACGACCTGGCCAAAGCCGCAAAGGAGATGGGCGCAACCATCAAGACCAGCGACCTGGTTGGACCGTCCGGTCAGGTGCCCGATCTGGGCGCGGTGGCGCAGGTGGCCCCGCAGCTCTTTAACCTTTCGGTGGGCAACATCAGCGGGCCAATCATGGCGCAGCGCACCGGCGTGGTGGCCAAGATCGTCGACAAACAGGAGCCCTCGGCCGACGAGATCCAGAAGAACTTCGACGAAACCAAGGACGAGCTTCTCGACCAGCGCCGCACTGAAGCATTCGATGTCTTCATGAGCGGAGTGATGGACGACTACAAGAAGCACAACCGCATCCGCACCAGCGCCAAGGCAAAGTCGCCTCTTACGCCCGGCATGTAAGCGCGTCCGCCGGATCAAGCCGCACAGAAGGGCCCGCAGCCACATTGGCCGCGGGCCTTTTTTGCGTCCCGGCCAATCTTTGCCGAATGAGATGTAGGCCATCTTTGAATCCGGATCAGACGCCCCTTCAATCCGGAATGGACGAATCCGTATTTCGGATTGGACGGAACTTTGATCCGCAACCGGCTCTTTGCCGCGCCGTTTTCCTGCCTCATGGGCTGAGCCCGCAGGCGCGCCGGAGATAATGAACCTATGCAATTCGAGCGTTCATCCGGCATTTTGCTTCATGTCAGTTCTCTGCCTTCCGCGGGAGGCATCGGCGATCTGGGTCCGGCCGCCCACCAGTTCATCGAGTTTCTTGCCTCGGCCGGCCAGCACGTCTGGCAGGTTCTGCCCCTCAGTCCCACCGGCTACGGCAACTCGCCCTATGCCGCGTCGTCGGCCTTCGCCGGCAATCCCTCACTCGTCAGTCTCGAAGTTCTGGCGGAGTGGGGATGGATTGCCCAGAGCCGCATTTCCGGATTCGCTGCCGAAGGCTCAAGCACAGTCGACTTCGAGCAGGTGCAACGGCAGAAGATCCCGCTGCTCTACGAAGCCGCCGGCAATTTTCTCGATCACGGCCCAAACGATGCAGGCTTTGCCAATCAGTGGCGCGAGTTCGAGGAGTTTTGCCGCGAGCAATCAAACTGGCTCGGCGATTATGCGCTGTACGTCGAGTTGCGCCGCCAGTTCAACACCGGCGCGTGGACGGCCTGGCCAGAGCCCTTGCGCAAGCGAGACAAAGCCGCGCTCGCCGAGTTTGCCGCTCGCAATGCCCGCGCGCTCCAGCAGGAGCAGGCGCTGCAGTTTGCCTTCTCTCTACAGTGGAACCAACTCCGAAAAGCTGCCGCGCGCAGCGCCATTCGCGTCATGGGCGACGTGGCCATCTTCGTCAACATGGATTCGGCGGACGTGTGGGTGCATCCCGAGCTGTTCGAACTCGATAAAGATCTCGAACCCATTCGCGTTGCCGGCGTGCCGCCCGACTATTTTTCCTCGACCGGCCAGCGCTGGGGCAATCCGCTTTATCGTTGGGATGTGCTGGCCGCGCACGGCTACGGCTGGTGGATCGACCGCATCCGCCGCGCCTGCCAGCTTTACGACATCGTGCGCCTCGATCACTTCCGCGGCTTTGAGGCGTACTGGGCCATCCCTGCCGAAGAAAAGACGGCAGTCAAAGGCGAGTGGGTCAAGGGGCCGGGCATCGAGCTGTTTCGCGCGCTTCAAGCCGCGCTGGGTCCTCTGCCGCTGGTGGCCGAGGACCTGGGCCTGATTACGCCGGAGGTCGACGATCTGCGCAAGCAGCTTGGCGCGCCCGGCATGAAGGTCATGCAGTTCGGCTTCGGCAATCGCGGTGCGCACAATCATCTGCCTCATCGCATGACTGTAGATACCGTCGCCTACACCGGCACGCACGACAACGACACCACGCAGGGCTGGTGGCAGTCGGCAACCAAATATGAGCGCGCCGCAGTTGAGGCCTATGCCGGCCCGGTTGCCGATCGCCCCGTCTGGCCGCTCATCCGTACGGCATTCGCAAGCGTTGCGGAGATGGCGATTGTTCCCGCGCAAGATCTGCTTGAGCTGGGCTCTGAGGCGCGCATGAATACGCCCGCCGTGCCGGCCGGCAACTGGGCCTGGCGCGCGCTCCAAGGTGCATGGACGCCCCAGCTCGCGGCGCGGTTGAAAGCCATCACCGAAGTGACCGACCGCGACAACGATCCGCTGCCTGAAAGCTAAAAGCTGAGAGCTGAAAGCTGCTCTTCTGCTATCCTTGGCGCTAATGGAAACTCCTGCGATTCAGACACATGGCCTGACGCGGCGCTTTGGCGCGCTCACTGCCGTCGACGATGTAACGTTCAGTGTTGCTCCGGGCCAATTCTTCGGCTTTCTGGGGCCGAATGGCGCGGGCAAGTCAACCACCATCAAAATGCTCACCGGGCTGCTTGAGCCAAGCGCCGGCACAATCCAGATTCACGGCAAACCGTTCAACGCTTCGGCGCTCGACCTGAAGCGCCAGATCGGCGTTGTGCCCGAGGGGATGGCGCTCTTTGGCCGTCTCACCGCTCCCGAGTATCTCCGTTTTGTGGGCCGCATGTACGGGCTCGACAAGCAAACAACCGAACAGCGCATGGAAGAGCTGCTGGACTTTATGCAGCTTGCCAACGAAACAAAAAAGCTGGTCACCGACTACTCCCACGGTATGCAGAAAAAGCTGGCGCTGGCCGCCGCCGTCATTCACGCGCCGCGCGTGCTGTTTCTCGACGAGCCGTTTGAAGGCGTTGACGCGATTGCGGCGGGAATGCTGAAGACCATGTTGCAGGGCATGCTCAGCCGCGGTGCAACCATCTTTCTTACCACCCACGTGCTTGAGATTGTGGAGCGGCTGTGCAGCCACGTCGCCATCATTCATCAGGGGCGTCTGGTGGCCAACGGTGCGCTCGACGAGTTGCGCGCTGGGGTCGCCTCCACACTGCCCGGCGCGGAAGGCGCAGAGCGGCTCACTCTGGAACAGATCTTCCTCTCGATTGTGGGCACGGAAGAAAGCGGTGCGGCGCAGGAGTTGTCATGGCTGTCCTGAACGGAACGGGTTTGGCCGGAACCAGCGCGGACGGTGAGCTTGGCTCAACCAGCGTCTTTGGTCCGCTGGCCCGCGCGCAATACGCGGCCCTGGCACGGCTGCGCTGGCGCATCCTGGTCAACGGAATGCGCTCCACCATCGGCGCGTTTGAGGTGGGCGCGCGCGCCGTCAGTTACCTGGTCTACTCGCTCATGGCTCTCGGCATCGGTTTTGGTGTGGGCGCATTGATCTTTGCGCTTTGTTCAAGAGGCAAGTGGGAGTTTCTACCGCTTGTTTTCTGGGCTGTATTTTTTCTTTGGCAAATGTTGCCCATCATGCTGGCCTCGTTTCAGGAGCAGTTCGATCTGGGCGCATTGCTGCGCTTTCCCGTCAGCTTCGGCTCTTACTATCTGTTGTACGTGGTCTTCGGATTGTCCGACATCTCCGCGCTCGATGGCGGAATTAGTTGCCTGGCCATCTGGATTGGCGTCAGCCTGGCGCGGCCCGATCTGATGGCGATTACGGCGCTCATCCTTGCGATGTTTGCGGCGTTCAACATATTGCTTACCCGCGTCATCTTTGCCTGGATCGACCGCTGGCTTTCGCAGCGCAGAACGCGCGAGATTATGGGCGCTCTGTTCATGCTGTTTTTTCTCTCGTTTCAGTTGATGAACCCCGCAGTCTGGCAGCATGGCCACAGGAGCGCACGCCATAATCAGCGGCCGCAGCAGCAACTGCAGCAGCTTATGAGTGAGCCATGGGTGCAGACCGCGATTCGTGTGCAGCGGTGGCTTCCGCCTGGCCTTGCCGCGGCGTCGTTGCGCAGCGTTGCGGAGCGGCAGCCGGCAGGGCTGCCTGCATCGCCCGGGCCGTTTGCGTCACCAGATTCGTCTTCATTTCAAGGCCCGTTTGGGTCGCTTGGCTTGCTGGCGGCCTTCGCTCTTGCCACCGCCGCGGCGCTGGGGCTAAGGCTGCGCGCTGAGTACAGCGGAGAGAATCTGGGCGCAGCTCCGGCTCGTGCAAAGGCTGCGCCGGTTCGCGGCAAATCGATCGGCAGCCGTGCAAAGGCCGCGGAACCAGCGCCGATCGAATTCGAACACCGTGACACCATTGCGGCCGCCGACTCCATTGCTGCCCGGCCCCATGCCGCCAGCGCGATTCCGGCCATCGTCGAAAAAGAATTTCGCGCGCTGCTGCGCACGCTGCCGCTGCTCTATGCGCTTGGAGCGCCGCTGCTCATGGTGTTGGTGATTGCAGGCAGCTTCTCTCGTCAGGGCCAGCTCGGCTTGGCGCCAGCTTTCGCTTTTCCTCTCTGCATTTACTTTGCGCAACTTGGCTTGACGCAGTTCTTCGCCAACAGTTTTGGCGTTGAAGGCGCGGGAGTCCAGCTCTACTTTCTTTCTCCCACACCCATGCGCACGGTGCTTGTGGGCAAGAATATTTTTCACGTGCTGCTGTTTGCTTTTTCGGTAGCCGTCGCCGCCTCTCTGGCTGTGTTTCGCCTGGGAAGGCCCAGCGCATCCACGGTTGTATTTACCGTGGCATGGCTGCTGTTTGCGCTGCCGTGCAATCTGGCCGTGGGCAATATTCTGTCGCTCACCATGCCCAATCGCATCAATCCGGGCCGCATTGGGCGGCAGGGCCGTTCGCAGGCAAGCTCGCTGCTGAGCCTGCTGGTGCAAGCCGGCCAGCTTGGCATTGGCGCGCTGGTCTACGCGGCCGGATACTTCAGCGGTTTGCCTTGGCTGCCCGTGCCCATTTTTCTCTTTCTCGCAGCGGTTGCTGTGTTTGCCTGGCTGCGCGTTCTAAGGCACGCCGGCCGCCTTGCCGCCCAGCACAAAGATCAACTGATCGCAACCCTGGCCAAGCTCAGCTTCTAGCGCAGGATTGTATCGAGTTGTAACAAGGTTAGTTTCTAAAAACTTCGACCAAGCACTGAACCCGCCGTGCCCCATCCGTCCGCGTTTTTGCGGATGGGTGGGATCGCACAGCACACCGTCCGGCGAGCCCAGGCCTGGACTCGCCGGCAGGCAAAGCACGGTAAACGTTTCAGCCCCAGACCCCGCATCCTTCCGCATCCCCATCCCTGCACGCTCTAGACGAATCGCAGCCTCGCCAGGCGTGCGGCCCCGCGCAAAACCGCATCATGACTAAGGTACTGGAAAACGCTTTCCAGCCCTGACTTTTGTTATATACAATTGCTTCGTTTATAAGGCGGCATTGAGAATCGCGGTCTATTCCTTTACTGGGGAAGTTGAAGGATCTGGCGCTGCGTTCTTTGCCGCTCCTTTGTTGAACGCGGACACTTCGACTACCAATTGAACTGGCGGCATGAGCGGCAACGCATTCCCCGGAACCAGGAAGATTACCGATGCCAGCAACAGACCTGGCGAGGCAAAAAGAGGACAAGCATGAAAACTAGAATCAATTTTGCACTTATCTTCGCACTGGCGCTCATGGGCGTCACGTTGACGATTGCCCAACCTGCCGCAACCAGCAGCACTCCTGCCAGGCCCAAAGGCTCATGCGACATATACGCCGCCGCCGGCGACCCCTGCGTGGCCGCCCACAGCACGACGCGTGCCCTCTACGCCTCTTACAATGGCCCGATCTATCAGGTTCTCCGCCAGTCGGACGGCAAGATGCTGGACATCGGCGTCGTCCAGCCCTCTGCCTCCCCCGCGCCCGATGCTGGCGGATACGCCGACGCCGCCGCGCAAGACAAATTCTGCGCCAACACCTATTGCTGGATCACGACCATCTACGATCAGTCGGGCAAGGGCAACAACCTTACCCAGCCGCCGCATGGTGGATTCAGCGGCCCGGCCATGGGCGGATTCAACAACATCCCCATCGCCGACATGGCGCCCATTACGATCATGGGCCACAAGGCCTACGGCGTCTTTATCGAGCCGGGCATGGGCATGAGGATCGACGACCCCAAGGGCACTGCGGTCGACGATCAGGCCGAGGGCCAGTACTGGGTCATCAACGGTCTGCACTTCAACAACGGCTGCTGCTTTGACTATGGCAACGCCGAGATCGACAGCCGCGACGACGACGCAGGCACCATGGAAACCACTTACTTTGGCGACGCCACGCCCTGGTATCACGGCAACCCTCCCGGCCCCTGGGTCATGACCGATCAGGAAAACAATCTCGTTGGCTGCGTCAACGCCGATGGAACGAAACTTTGCAAAGACCTGCCCAACATCACCTGGCGCTTCGTAACCGGCATGGCCAAGGGGGAACCGCATCATTGGACATCCATGGGAGGCAACGCGCAGGGCGGAGCCTTATCGGTAATGTTCGATGGTCCGCGTGTCGACTCCGGTTACGACCCCATGCGCAAGCAGGGCGCAATCCTGCTGGGAAACGGCGGAGACAACAGCAACGGCTCGCAGGGCACATTCTATGAAGGCGCAATGACCGCCGCTGGCACCTTCCCCACCAACGCCACCGACCAACTTGTGCACGCCAACATTGTTTCCGCCGGCTACGACGTGCCGCGGCTCAGCCTTGCGCCACGGTCCGCAGGCGACACGCCTTCCGGCCTCCAGACGTTCACACCCGGCTCCTCACAAGACACAACAGTCACCTTCACCAACACCACGGGCGCGCCCGTCGCCGGTCTCCAGCTAAGCATCTCCCTGCCCTCAAAGCAGTGGACCTCCGTCGTCACCGGAACCAAAGAGTCGTCGAAGACCTTCGCTGAGCCGGTCGCGCCGGGAGCAAGCGTTAGCGCAATTTTCAAAGTCACCTCCGGGCCGTCGGCCTACAACGGCGATCTGGTCGGCAACGCCTCATGGACGAGTGCGGACGGCAAGCAACTGGCCACAACGGCAGAAAAAGTCCGCAACGTCAGCCCGGTCAAGATCAACGAGTTCCGCATCGCCGGCGGATCTCCTGCCAACCCCAGCAACTCGTTTATCGAACTCTTCAACGCCGGCTCCAAAGATGTCGACCTTTCCAACTGGACCCTGACCGAACACCAGACCCAGCAGGCCATCTTCTCAGCCATCAAAGTCCCGGCCGGAACAAAGCTCGCCTCTCACGGCTTCTATCTGCTCGGCCTCTCCAACTCCGGCCTCGCTGTTGCCGCGAAAGCCGGTGACGCCACCCTCTACGTGCGCAACACCGACGGCCTGAAGGCCGGCGACGAAATCTCCATCGACTCGGGTTCCGGCACTGAAACCCGCAAGATCGCAACCGTCGGCACAGCCGCCGCCAACAGCACCACGCTGTGGCAGCCGCTTCCCGAGGGTCCGGTCATCACCATCCCCGCCGGCTCAACCAACGTGCCCGTCACCAGCGCGGCCGGCTTCGCGGTCGGCCAAAAAATCGCTCTCGGCTACGGCGCAACCTACCCCGCCGTCGCCCGCGATATCGAGCAATACGAAGTGGCCACGGTCACCGCCGTCGGGAAGCCCGGAACGCAGGCCCTGCTGGCTGCCCCCGCGCCCGCCGGTTCCACCAACATCAAGGTCACCTCCGTTGCCAACATCTCTGTCGGCGACAAGATCAGGCTCGACATTGACAGCGTCGGCCACGGCATCGAAACCGTAACGGTCACCCACGTCGGCACGCAGGCCGGGCGCGCCCGCATCATGGCTCCCGCGCCCGCCGGCTCCACCAGCATCAAAGTGCGCAGCATGAGCGCCTTCACCGTCGGCGACAAAATCGCCGTCGGTTCTCCGGCAAACCGGGAGTACGTTGCTGTCACTGCCGCTGGCGCACCCGGCATGGAGGGTTCCAACGTGGAATTCACTCCGGCCCTCGCCCAGCAGCATGGCAACGGCGAAGATGTTATGTCGCTCGGCACCGGCCTCGACTTGGCCGAGCCGCTTAAGTTAAACCACTCGGCCAATCTCCCCTTCAGCGATCGCGGAACGGGCATCACCTTTGAGCCGGCCACAGCCTTTGCCCACTCCAGCAACGAGCCCGTCACGCCGCTTGGCACAGGCATCGCGATTGACAGCCCTCTCGCCGGCAGCCACGCCATCAACGCCGTTGTGCGCGACGCGCAGGTCACCACTGCGGGCTATCAGGGAACTCCCGCGCCGCAACAGTGGTTTGGTGGACCCGCCCTCTC
>Ga0182013_10004476_pt1 | contig 16756 bp, 17 predicted proteins | sample 612S2MmetaG_FD_120487 | JGI IMG/M metagenome (GOLD analysis project Ga0182013, IMG submission 120487) | Permafrost microbial communities from Stordalen Mire, Sweden - 612S2M metaG | ecosystem: Environmental > Terrestrial > Soil > Wetlands > Permafrost | place: Sweden: Stordalen | collected...
ATCATCAAGCAATACATCGACGGCCAAGCCCGACCACTCTGAACGCCGGGCGACGCCCGCCGACACACCGGATGGGCTCACCCCGGACTGAAGTCCGGGGCTTGCGCCCAAGATGCTGGTCACGAGCCGGGCGCACTTCAACGTGGTGTGACATCCGGCGCGAGGCGCAGTCGCTGCAACGCTTCGCGGACCTGTGCGGCGTTGGTGGTCTGCCAGAACGGCGGCAGTGAGGCGCGCAGGTAGCCGCCGTAGCCGGCGGTGACCATCCGGGAGTCGAGCACCGCGACCACTCCACGATCGCTGACCCGGCGCAGCAACCGGCCCGACCCCTGCGCCAGCAGCAGCGCGGCGTGGCTGGCGGCCACGGCCATGAACCCATTCCCGCCGCGGGCTGCCACCGCGCGCTGGCGGGCCCCAAGCAGCGGGTCGTCCGGGCGTGGGAATGGAATGCGGTCGATCAGCACCAACGACAGCGACGGCCCCGGCACATCGACTCCCTGCCACAGCGACAGCGTGCCGAACAGCGATGTCTCCGGATCCTCGGCGAACCGTTCGACCAGCGTGGAAGTGCTGTCGTCGCCCTGGCACAACACCGGCGTGGACAGCCGTTCGCGCATCGCTTCGGCGGCGACTCGGGCGGCGCGCATCGACGAGAACAGCCCCAACGTGCGACCACCGGCGGCGGTGATGAGCTCGGCGATTTCGCTCAGCTGGTCTGCCGAGCCGGTGCCATCGCGGCCCGGCGGCGGCAGATGGGCTGCGACGTAAAGGATTCCCGCCTTGGCATGCTGGAACGGCGACCCGACGTCGAGGCCACGCCACGGATGGCTGGAACCGTCGTTTGCGTCCGATCCGGACTTCGCTTCTTTGAGGTCCCAAGCTCCTTTGAGGCCCCAAGCCGCGGCCATCGCGTCGAAAGACCCGCCGACTGTCAGGGTCGCGGACGTCAAAACCGTCGTCGACCGGGCGAACACCCGGTCGCGCAGCAGGGCGGCCACCGACAATGGGGCCACCCGCAGCACCGCGCGTGTCGAACCTCGGCTCTCTTCGTGATCCAGCCAAACCACGTCGGCGCGATCCGGAATCGCGGGCCCGTACGACGTCAGAATTCGCGACGCGGTATCGGATATCTCGGTCAGTGCCGCGGCCGCTTCGGCGCGCGCTGATGCCGCCTTCGCGTCGCTGCTGGACTCGATCGCCGAACGTGCGGCGCTGGCCGCGTCGCGCAGCGCGGTCAGGTATGTCGCCATCTCGTCGTCGAGATGATCGACGCGGCCCACTTTTATGATTTCGGCGTCGTGGATCGCCGCGGTAAACGTGGCCGAGGCTGCCTCCAGTCGCTGGGTCAGTTCGCGATCCAGCAGCCGGGTGATCCGCCGTGCGGCAACCCCGAGTGCCACCGACGTCAGCTCCCCGGTGGCAACCGATGTCACCCGATCTGCCAACTCGTGCGCTTCGTCGACGACCAGCAGCGAGTGTTCTGGCAAGACGGCGGAATCGGCAACGGCGTCGATGGCCAGCAACGCGTGGTTGGTGACGACGATATCGGCGGCACCGGCCCGGCCACGGGCCCGTTCGGAGAAGCACTCGGAGCCGAACTGGCAACGGGCCACGCCGAGGCATTCCCGAGCGGAGACGCTGACCTGGGACCACGACCGGTCCGGCACGCCGGGCTTGAGGTCGTCGCGGTCACCGGAATCGGTCGTTGAGGCCCAGGCGGTGAGCCGTTGCACGTCGCGACCCAGCGCGCTGGCCGCCATCGGGTTGAAGAGTTCTTCTTGCGGCGGTTCGTCGTCGGTTTCTGTCTCGGCGCCGTTGTGGATCTTGTTCAGGCAGAGGTAGTTCCGCCGCCCTTTCAGCAACGCGAAGTCCGGGCGGCGGGGCAGCGCATCGGTCAGCGAATCGGCCAGCCGGGGCAGATCGCGATCGACGAGTTGACGCTGCAGGGCGATCGTCGCCGTCGACACCACCACCGGTGCGTCGTCGCTAACGGCGCTGACGATCGCGGGGATCAGATACGCCAACGACTTGCCGGTCCCGGTCCCGGCCTGCACGACGAGGTGTTCACCGGTTTCGAAGGCATGCGCGACCGCGCCGGCCATCTCCTGTTGGCCGGCGCGTTCGCTGCCACCGAGCCCGGCCACCGCGATGGCCAGCAGCTCGGGGACGGACTTGGACGCGTCAGACGTGATCGCTCCTTATGGTTGTTAGCTATTTGTTCAGACGGAAATTTGTACCGTCGGGATCGCCGGATCGCCGTGTGCCAATTTCAGTCCCTCCCACGGCAGGCTGTGCAGCCCCGACGCGACCAGCGCCCGCGCTGCGGCCAGGGCGCCCTCACCCGTGTCCGCCACGATCTTCCCGGCACGGACCAGCGCGGTGCTCAGCGCCCGGGACGATTCGTTGGAATCAGGCCCGGTGGCCGGCGCTCGGCCCGCCGGATGCACCACCTCCTGGGTGATCGTGCCGGTTGGGCGGCAGCGCCGCAGCGCTTCCTTGTGGCCGCCGCGGGATTCCTTGTGGCTGCTGCGCTTCTGCACCGGCATGCCGTCCACTTCGACCAGCTTGTAGACCATGTTCGCGGTCGGCGCGCCCGAGCCGGTGACCAACGACGTGCCGACGCCGTAGCTGTCCGCCGGGTCGGACCGCAGCCCCGCGATCGAGAACTCGTCAAGATCGCCGGAGACCACGATGCGGGTCCCGGTGGCTCCAAGCTGATCCAGCTGCTTGCGTACCTGGCGGGCCAGCACGCCGAGCTCGCCGGAGTCGATGCGGACCGCGCCGAGCGTGGCACCCGCGGCGGCTACGGCATTGGCCACGCCGGTCGCCACGTCGTAGGTGTCTACCAGCAGCGTGGTACCGGCGCCCAGGGCGTCGACCTGGGCGCGGAACGCGGCCAGCTCAGTCACGGTGCTGGGTTCGTCGCCGTGCGCGTGCAGCATGGTGAACGAATGCGCGGCGGTGCCTTCCGCGGGTATTCCGTAGCGCCGGTGCGCCTCGAGGTTGGACGAGGCGGCAAAACCGGCGATATAGGCGGCGCGGGCCGCCGCGACCGCGGCGCGCTCGTGAGTTCGTCGCGATCCCATCTCGATCAGCCGACGATCCCCGGCGGCACTGACCATGCGTGCCGCGGCGGAAGCGATCGCGGTGTCGTGGTTGAAAATCGACAGCACCAGCGTCTCGAGAACCACGCATTCGGCGAAACGGCCGCGCACCGACAGCACCGGGGACCCGGGAAAGTACAGCTCGCCTTCGGCATAGCCGTCGATGTCGCCGCCGAACCGGAAATCGCGCAGATAGCCCAGCGTGTCCGGGTCGAGGAATTCCGCCAGCGACCGGCATGCGTCGTCGTCGAACCTGAACTGCGGCAAGGCTTCCAGCAGCCGGCCGGTGCCGGCGACGACGCCGTAACGGCGACCCTCGGGAAGTCGGCGGGCAAAGAGTTCGAACGTGGTGCGGCGATGGGCGGTGCCATCGCGCAGCGCCGCCGCCAGCATGGTCAACTCGTATTTGTCGGTCAGCAGCCCAGCTAATACCGGGTCGTTCATCCCGCAACGGTAACGGCTGGTGTCGCCGCACCTGTGTCTCGGTATCCTAGGGCTCATGCCTGTTCCGTCAGCGCCCACCAAGCCGGGCACTACCGGGCAACGCGAGGCGACTCCGGTAGAGGCCACGGCCAGTCCGTGGGTGACCATCGTGTGGGACGATCCTGTCAATCTCATGACCTACGTGACGTATGTATTGCAGAAGTTGTTTGGCTACAGCGAGCCGCACGCCACCAAGCTGATGCTGCAAGTGCACAACGAAGGCAAGGCGGTCGTGTCGGCGGGTAGCCGGGAGTCCATGGAAGTCGACGTGTCCAAGCTGCATGCCGCCGGGTTGTGGGCAACGATGCAGCAGGACAGCTGAGATTCAAGGACACCCGGGATTCCTGTGCGCAAGTGGAAGCGCGTCGAGACCGCCAACGGTCCCCGTTTTCGGTCCTCCCTGGCCGCGCATGAGTCGGCCCTACTCACAAACCTCGTCAGCGCGATGATCGGCTTGCTCGACGAACGCGAATCTTCCTCGCCGTCAGATGAACTCGAGGAGATCACCGGCATAAAGACAGGCAACGCGCAGCCCCCAATGGACCCGACGCTTCGTCGGCTGCTACCGGATTTCCACAGACAAGACGACCGACAAGACGGGGACGATTCGGCGGCCGATGATTCCGATAGCCTCAATGCGGCGCTGCGCAGCCTGCACGAGCCTGAGATCATCAGCGCCAAACGGGTTGCCGCACAACGGCTGTTGGACACGGTTCCAAAAGGCGGAGGCCGGTTCGAGCTGAGCGAGGAGGACGCCGGCGCGTGGGTCGCGGCCGTCAACGACCTCCGGTTGACGTTGGGCGTGATGCTCGGGGTCGGGCCAGAGGGCCCGGAGCGCTTGCCGGCTGACCATCCACTGGCCGCGCACTTCGACGTCTACCAGTGGCTGACGGTCCTGCAGGAATACCTGGTGCTGGTGCTGATGGGGACCCGATGACCTCGATGGCGGCCGGATGAACTCCATCACCGACGTCGCGGGCATCCGCGTCGGCCACTACCAGCGACTTGACCCCGACGCGTCCCTGGGCGCCGGGTGGGCCTCCGGGGTCACCGTCGTGCTGACACCGCCCGGCACCGTCGGCGCGGTCGACTGCCGGGGTGGCGCGCCGGGCACTCGAGAGACCGATCTGCTGGACCCGTCCAACAGCGTGCGCTACGTCGATGCGGTGTTGCTTGCCGGCGGTAGCGCCTACGGGCTGGCAGCGGCCGACGGCATCATGCGCTGGCTGGAGGAACACCAACGCGGCGTGGTGATGAAGGGCGGCCTGGTGCCCATCGTGCCGGGTGCGGTGATTTTCGACTTGCCGGTCGGCGGCTGGGACTGTCGTCCAACGGCCGAATTCGGTTATGCCGCAGCCGCCGCCGCGGGGGGTGACGGTGCGGTGCTGCCGATCGGGACGGTCGGCGCCGGAGTGGGGGCGCGGGCCGGCGTCCTCAAGGGCGGTATCGGCACGGCTTCGACAACCCTGACGACGCTGTCGTCCGGCGTGACCGTGGGAGCGGTCGTCGCGGTGAACTCCGCGGGCAACGTCGTCGACCGAACCACCGGCTTGCCGTGGATGGCGGATTTGATCGAGGAGTTCGCGCTCACCCGGCCGCCGGCCGAGCAGATCGACGCCCTTGCGCAGCTGCCGTCCCCGCTGGACGAGCTGAACACCACGATTGCGGTGGTAGCGACTGACGCCGCGCTGAGCCCGGCGGGATGCCGGCGAGTGGCGATCGCCGCCCACGACGGGCTGGCCCGCGCCATCCGGCCTGCACACACTCCGCTGGACGGCGACACGGTGTTCGCACTGGCCACCGGGGCAATCGAGGTGGCGCCGCCGGCCGATACCCCCGCCGCACTGTCCCCGGAGACAGCGTTGGCCTCTGCTGTGGGCGCGGCCGCGGCCGACTGCCTGGCGCGCGCGGTGCTCCTCGGTGTGCTGGCCGCTGAGTCGATAGCCGGAATACCCACCTATCGTGGATTGCTGCCGGGAGCATTCGCGTCCCGCGATCGCTGACACCGGTACGCTGGAGCGTGCCATGACCCAGCCGGCCAGAAGCTCGCGCACACCCGCTACGCAGGCGAAAAAGCGGCCCCAATGGATGGTGGGCGGGGCCACCATCCTCACCTTCGTGGCGCTGCTCTATCTCATCGAACTGATTGACCAGCTGACGGGGAACCGGCTCGACGCCAACGGCATTAGGCCGCTGGAGGCCGACGGTCTATGGGGAATCATCTTCGCGCCGCTGCTGCACGCCGGCTGGCCGCACCTGATGGCCAACACGGTTCCGATGCTGGTGCTCGGGTTTCTGATGACGCTGGCCGGACTGTCCCGGTTCGTCTGGGCTACCGCGATCGTGTGGATCGTCGGAGGCTTCGGTACCTGGCTCATCGGCAACGTGGGCACCGACTGCGGCCCGACCGACCACATCGGGGCCTCCGGCCTGATCTTCGGCTACCTGGCTTTTTTGCTGGTATTCGGGATATTCGTGCGCAGGTTTTGGAACATCGTCATCGGGCTGGTGGTGTTGTTCGTCTACGGTGGCGTCATGCTCGGCGCGATGCCGGTGCTGCACCAATGCGGTGGCGTGTCCTGGCAGGGGCATTTGTGTGGTGCGCTTGCCGGTGTACTGGCGGCGTATCTGTTGTCCGGTCCCGAACGCAAGGCCCGCGCACTGAGAAAAGCCGGCGCCGGTTCGCCGCGGCTGACGTCATGAGCTCGGCACTGGCGCCCGTCGGGGTCTTCGACTCCGGCGTCGGGGGACTGACGGTCGCCCGCGCGATCATCGACCAATTGCCCGACGAGGACATCATCTATGTCGGTGACACGGGCAACGGCCCGTACGGGCCGCTCTCCATCCCCGAGATTCGGGCCCACGCGCTGGACATCGGCGACGACCTGGTCGGCCGAGGCGTCAAGGCGCTGGTGATCGCCTGCAATACAGCCTCCGCGGCGTGCCTGCGGGATGCGCGCGAGCGCTACGACGTGCCCGTTGTCGAGGTGATCTTGCCGGCGGTGCGCCGCGCGGTCGCCACCACCCGCAGCGGCCGCATCGGGGTCATCGGTACTCACGCGACCATCACCTCGCACGCCTACCAGGACGCGTTTGCCGCAGCCCGAGACACCGAGGTCACCGCGGTGGCCTGCCCTCGGTTCGTCGACTTCGTCGAGCGCGGCGTGACCAGCGGTCGTCAGGTGCTCGGACTGGCTGAGGGTTATCTGGAGCCGTTGCAGCGCGCCGAGGTCGACACGCTGGTGCTGGGCTGTACGCACTATCCGTTGTTGTCCGGGCTGATCCAGCTGGCGATGGGCGAGCACGTGACGCTGGTCTCGAGTGCCGAGGAAACCGCCAAGGAACTGCTGCGGGTGCTCACCGAGCGGGACATCCTGCGTCCGCACGACGCACCGGCCGCCACCCGGGTCTTCGAAGCGACGGGCGACCCCGAGGCCTTCACCAAACTTGCCGCCCGGTTTCTCGGCCCGGCCGTCACCGGCGTTCAACCGGTTCACCGTCAAACTCGTGTCTATTAGATGGAAGCGCAGAGATTCTGGTCGCACCAATGCGGCGAAGTTTTCGGCAGGCTGGTATTGGGCATGGCACAGTAGTGACCGTGCGAATAACCGTCCTCGGCTGCTCCGGCAGCGTAGTGGGTCCGGATTCGCCCGCGTCGGGTTATTTGCTCCGAGCGCCGGACACTCCGCCGCTGGTTCTCGACTTCGGCGGGGGCGTGCTGGGCGCGCTGCAACGGCATACAGATCCCGGCGACGTGCAGGTGCTGCTTACCCATCTGCACGCCGACCATTGTCTGGATATGCCGGGACTGTTCGTCTGGCGGCGTTACCACCCGAATCGCCCCGCCGGCAAAGCGTTGCTGTACGGACCGAGCGATACCTGGTCGCGGTTGGGCTCGGCGTCGTCCCCCTACGGCGGCGAGATTGACGATTGCTCGGACATCTTCGATATTCGGCATTGGGTCGACGGTGAACCGGTGACCATTGGCGCGCTCACGGTGGTGCCGCGGGTGGTGGCTCACCCGACCGAGTCCTACGGCTTGCGGATCACCGATCCCGCCGGTGCCACGTTCGTCTACAGCGGTGACACCGGCGCCTGTGACCAGCTCATCGAGCTGGCGCGCGACGCCGACGTTTTCCTTTGCGAGTCCTCCTGGACGCATGCGCCGGAACGCCCGCGCGCGCTCCATCTGTCGGGTACCGAAGCCGGCAGGGCCGCGAAGCAGGCAGGCGTTCGCGAGCTGCTACTGACCCATATCCCGCCGTGGACTTCGCGGGAAGACGTGATCAGCGAGGCCAAGGCCGAGTTTGATGGTCCCGTGCATGCGGTGGTGGCCGGTGAGACGTTCGAAATCGGGCCCTCCAAACGGGTCTGAGCTTGTCGGCCGGCGCCCGTCGTGGCGCATCGAAACATAAACCAGGCACACCTGCGCCGTGTCGTCTGCGTGGTTTATGTGTCGTGGCAACGGCTAGGGTGGCTGCGTGTCCAAACGAGAAGACGGTCGCCTCGACGAAGAACTTCGGCCTGTAGTCATCACCCGCGGCTTCACTGAGCACCCGGCGGGTTCGGTGCTGATCGAATTCGGTCACACCAAGGTCATGTGCACCGCGAGCGTCACCGAGGGAGTGCCGCGCTGGCGTAAGGGATCGGGCCTGGGGTGGCTGACCGCGGAGTACGCCATGTTGCCGTCGGCTACGCACACCCGCTCCGACCGTGAATCGGTCAAGGGCCGGGTCAGCGGACGCACCCAGGAGATCAGTCGGCTGGTCGGCCGGTCGCTGCGGGCGTGCATCGACCTGGCGGCGCTGGGGGAGAACACCATCGCCGTCGACTGCGACGTGTTGCAGGCCGACGGTGGCACCCGCACCGCGGCCATCAGCGGCGCCTACGTGGCGCTGGCCGACGCGGTCACTTATCTATCGGCCGCGGGCAAGCTCAAGGATCCCAGGCCGTTGTCGTGTGCGATCGCCGCTGTCAGCGTCGGCGTGGTCGACGGCAGGATTCGGGTGGACCTGCCCTACGAGGAGGATTCGCGCGCTGAGGTCGACATGAACGTCGTCGCCACCGACACGGGGACCCTGGTAGAGATTCAGGGCACCGGAGAGGGTGCGACGTTCCCGCGTTCGACGCTGGACAAGCTGCTCGACCTGGCGCTGAGCGCCTGCGACACGGTGTTTGCCGCGCAGCGCGACGCGCTGGCCCTGCCGTACCCGGGTGTGCTGCCCGAGGGACCCACGTCGGGAAGGGCGTTCGGGAGCTAGCCGCCGTCGCCGCCGTAGCCGCCCTGACCGAACGCCGTGCCGGTCTTGGCGAAGCCGCCTCCGCCGCCACCCCCGCCAATGCTGGCGCCGCCACCGTCGCCTGGCGATCCGCCGGGAGTGAAGCTGCCCTGAGCACCCGGGCTGCCGCCGCCGCCACCGGCACCGCCGGTCTCCGTGGTGGCGTTGATGGTTCCGGCGCCACCGGTACCGCCAATGCCGGCGGTGCTCCCGCTGATACCTCCGCCGCCGCCCCCACCACCGCCGGCGGCGACGACGTCGCCGCCGGCGTTGCCGCCCGCCAGGCTGGCCTCATTGCCGGGGGTGCCCTGGCCGCCCCCGGCGCCCAGACCGTTGCCGCCGGACCCCCCTTCGACCGGGCCGGCGCTACCGATGTCTGCGGCGCCGCCACCGGCGCCACCGCCACCGGGACCGCCGCTGACTCCTGCGGCCCCGCCGCCTTGGCCGCCGCCACCGCCGTGGGCGACAACGGTCGCGGCGCCCGTGAGGTTGGCATCGCCGCCTTGAGCGCCGCCACCGCCCCCGGCGACGGCACCGTTAGTGACGGCGCTGAGGGACCCTGAACCGCCGGCGCCGCCCGTGCCGCCGCCGCCGCCGATATAGCCGTTGCCGCCGTTGCCGCCGTTGCCGCCGAGGCCGCCGACACCACCGTTGACGCTGGTGCTGCCGCCGGTGCCGCCGCCGCCACCGGTGCCGCCATGGCCGAACAACACCGAGCCGGCGCCGCCGGCTCCGCCTGTCCCGCCGGCACCGCCGTTCGTGCCGCTGCCGCCGGCACCGCCGATGCCGCCTGCACCGCCATTGCCGTAGAGCAGCCCACCCGTGCCGCCGGCCTCGCCGATGCCGCCGCTGCCGGCCGCGGCGCCAGCCCCACCGGTTCCACCCGCCCCGCCGCTGCCGAACAGGAAGGCGTCACCGCCTTTGCCGCCGGCCTGTCCCGGCGCTCCCGAGCCGCCATTACCGCCGTTGCCGAACAGCCAGCCGCCGGCCCCACCGGCCTGCCCCGTTCCCGCCGCCCCATTGGCACCGTTCCCGAACAGCGGGCGCCCAGTCAAAGTTTTCCACGGCGATAACGCCAGTTGCTCCACCGTCTGCAACGGCGATGCGTTCGCCGCCTCGGCCGCAGAGTATGCGCTCTCCGCACCATTCAGGGGCCTCCGCAAACTGCTGGTGAGACACCGCCATTTGAGCGCCAAGGGCCTGAAACTGCTGACCGTAGGAGGAAAACAGCGACGCAACCGCTGCTGAGATCTCATCCTCGGCTGCGGCCACCAATCCGGTAGTGGAACTGGCTGCTGCGGTGTGCGCTTGACGGAGTGCCGCGCTGATACCGATCAAATCTGACGTCGCCGCACCCAATGCGCCCGGCACCACCACAACAGAAGACATATCGCCCAAGCCCTCGCGCCCCCGAGAGTTTTGCCCGAAAAAAGACTAGCCGCCGTCGGAACATTGTGCAGGCAAAATCGGCGCCGATCCAACTCGCGCGGCAAGCGGGCCAAACGCTGAATCGCCGTGGCTGACGTCGCCTTTGTCCAGCTACGCTGCCTAGCATGCCGATCCGCGTGAACACGTTTGGGATTCCTTGGTGACCCGGCTGCTGGTGGCCAGCCGCAACCAAAAGAAGTTGGCCGAACTGCGCCGCGTGCTCGACGGTGCCGGACTGTCGGGGTTGACGCTGGTGTCACTCAACGATGTGGCGCCGTTCGACGAAGCGCCGGAAACCGGTGCGACCTTTGAGGACAACGCGTTGGCCAAGGCGCGCGATGCGTTCGCCGCGACGGGACTGGCCAGCGTGGCCGACGACTCCGGTTTGGAGGTCGCCGCGCTGCGCGGGATGCCGGGGGTGCTCTCGGCGCGCTGGTCGGGCAATCACGGCGACGACGCCGGCAACACGGCGCTGCTGCTGGCGCAATTGCGTGATGTTCCCGACGAGCGGCGCGGCGCTGCCTTCGTGTCGGCATGCGCTCTGGTCGCGGGGTCCGACGAGGTCGTCGTCCGCGGCGAGTGGCCGGGCGCGATCGCCCGCGAACCGCGTGGCGACGGCGGCTTCGGCTACGACCCGGTCTTCATCCCCGACGGCTCCGATCGGACCGCGGCCCAGCTCAGCCCGGGGGAGAAGGACGCTGTGTCGCATCGGGGTCGCGCGCTGGCCTTGCTGGTGTCAGCGCTCAAGGCGCTTGCCTGAACCCAAGCTTGCTCAATCGCCACATCTGCCACACGCGTCTCTGCAGAAGTCGGCAGGATGTTTGCCCAGCTACGCGCGACAAGCGGCCACTCGCAGAAGAGCCGGTTCTCGTTGTCGCGCGTAGCCGGGCAGCGACGGTGCCGCCCCTCCAGGAGAAACGTGTTTGGTGTATGTGGCTCGTCCTAGATCCCGAAGCGGGCCTTGATGTCTCGGGTCTGGAAGTGCTCGACGACGATGCCCAATAGGGGGATGGTGCCTGCGGCCATCACCCCGATGGTTTTGCCGATCGGCCATCTGACCTTCACCGCGAGGTTGGAGGCCGTCAGCACGTAGACGAAATACACCCACCCGTGCACCACCCCGATCCAGCGAATCTCCTGGTGGAAGGCGAAGTGCGAGACTATCTCGTAGCAGAGCGCAATCAGCCAGATGCCGGTTGTCCACGCCATCACTCGATAGCGAAGGAGCGCGGCGCGGATCTTTTCGACGGGAAAAACTGGCGCCGGCTGGTGGGCTTCGGGCGTCTCGGGTGCGGTCATGCGGTGGTCCTGTTCTCCTTTTCGGCATCCTGCTTCGCGAGCTCGGCCAGATAGGCGTTGTACTCGCGCAGCGCGGGATCGGCGGGCGGCGGCAGTACCGCATTCGGTCGCTCGGGCAGTAGCTCGGCGGGTATCTCGGTGACAGCGTCGCTATTCCGCGGTTGCGGCGGCGACTCTTCGTAGCGGACGAAATTGCGGTAGGCGTAGACGCAGAACCATGCGAACAGCGGCCACTGCATCGCATAGCCCAGGTTCTGGAACGTGCCCGACGGCGAGTGAAACCTGGTCCACTGCCACCAGCCCAAAGCCAGGCAGCCACTAGCCGCGATGATCACTAAAGCGATCAGCGCCGGCCTGCGACGATGTGTAGTGGACACCCCAAGACGGTACCGCGCGGCAGTCATGACTTGGGCCCGACGAACTCGTCCAGGCGAGCTGTGGCGGCCTTGCGGTACACGGTAACGGTGTGCCAGTCGGGGCGGGTCCACGGGAAGCGATAAAATTGCGGCACGCTGCGGGCGTGATGGAATGGCAGACATGATGGCTTTAGGTGCCATTGCTCGAAAGAGCGTGAGGGTTCGACTCCCTTCGCCCGCACTAATTCTGTACGAGTGTTTTCGCAGTTAGCGGCTGTTTTTCCGTTCGCTGTGGAGCCTCGCGAGGGATTCGGTGCCTAGTTTGAACCGTTTCCTCCGGTTGATTACAACGGCGATGGACGGTCGCAATACCGTCAGAAGTCCACCCCGATCTTGGGCAGCTGTAAAGACTGCGCACCCATGACTTGGTCCTCAAAGTGATGGGGAGCCGCTCAGTTCAGGCGAAACTGCAGGGTGGCGACGACGGAGTCGGTGCGTGCGCGCACTGCTGTGGCGAGCAGGGGCCCGCGTTGATTGTGCAGGATTCGGTAGCGTCTGCGCCTCGGTTCGATGTAGACGAGCAACACGATGACGAGCCGTTTCTTCTCGACTTGGGTTCGGACGAAATCAACGGCGGGTGCCACCAGAGTGCGGTGCGGGCTGGGCAGCACCTGTAGGTCAACCCCAGGGTCCCATTCTTTCCAGAGCTTGCAGAGACGTTCGGTGGCCTCAGGGTCAGTGTCGACCACAACCGCGACCACTTCATCGCCGAGCCGCATCGCGGTCTGCAACGCACGGGCGGCGACCTCGCTGATCGTCACGACCGGAACGATGACCGTGGCTGGCCCGGCGGGGCCCCGTACGGGTTTGGGAGGCAGCTGACCTAGCCCCAACTCCACGGCGACGTGATAGTAGTAGCGTTCGATCCGATCGAAGAGCAGCATCAACCCCGGCACGAGTAGCAGCAGCAACCAGGCACCCTCAGTGAATTTGCTGGCGAACAGCACCACTCCCGCCACGCCGGTGAGCACCGCCCCGGCCCCGTTGAGGGCAGCCTTGCCCACCCAGCCGCGGCCGCGTTGTTGCAGCCAGTGCCGGACCAGCCCGGTTTGGCTGATCGTGAATCCGATGAACACCCCGATCGCGAACACGGGCAACAACCTGTAGGTGTCGGCGTCGACGATGAGCAGCACCGCGGCGGCCAGGATCGCTAACGTGACAACGCCGTACCGGAATACGGGGCGTTCGGCTCGCAATGCGAACAGGTGCGGCAGCCGGTGGTCCTTGGCCAGCAGCTGCAGCAGCACCGGCAGACCGCCAAAGCTGGTGTTCGCCGCGAGCGCCAGCACCAGCGTCACCGACAGGGTGGTCACATAGAACGGCCACCCAGTCCCGAACGCGCCCGCCGACAACTGCGCGAGGAGCGTGACATCGCCGCGGGGCACCACTTGATGCAGCCGGATCAGCCCAGCCAAGCCGAGAAGCATCGCGCCCAGCAATACTCCCAGCGCGACCTCGGTATGTTGGGCCCGCTTGACCGAGGGCGTCCGGAATTGGGGAACCGCGTTGGCGATTGCCTCGACACCGGTCAGCGAAGAACATCCCGCCGAGAACGCCTTGAGAATCAACACCAGCCCCAGTGCTTCAGTGCCATGGATGGGGCCGAGATCCGCACCGATCACCGCTACCGGATGCGGACGGAGGAACCCGACGATAACAATGGCGAAAATACTGACTACGAATACCACCGTCGGGGTCATCAACACCTTGGCCGACTCGGCGATCCCAATCAAGTTGATGGCAGTGAGCAAAACAAGCCCGATCATCGTCACGGCCAGCAAGTGATGCGACAGCACCGGAAAGACGCTGCCCAGGCTGGCTGCCCCGGCTGCCAGACTGACCGCAACGGTCAAGACGTAGTCGACGACCAGGCTCGCCGCAGCCAACAGGCTCACCGGCCGGCCGAGTTCCTGTTTGGCCACCGCGTAGGCCCCGCCACCGTCCGGGTGGACCGCGATCACCTGCCGATACGACACCACCAACACCAGCAGCAGCACCGTGATCGCTGCCGCGATCGGCAGGGTCAACCGGACCGCGGCCGCACCCGCGGCGACCAAGACCAGCACGATCGCTTCGGGACCATAAGCGACGCTGGACAATGCGTCCAACGACAACGCCGCAAGACCGCCGATGGCCGTCACCCGATACGAATCACCGCGCTGAGCCCGGCGCACCCGACGATCAACAATCCAAGGGGCCGATGATTCCCGGTGCTCAGTCACCACCACGGTCCCAATTCAACACCTCAACATCGGGAACCGCGGCGTCGACCTCGCCGGGCGGCCTGCAGGATGAACCCTAGTATTCGTCCATGCCCTTAGCGAGCGGTCAGACTTTCGCCGGGTACACGATCATTCGTCTGCTGGGATCCGGGGGGATGGGCGAGGTGTACCTCGCACAGCATCCGAGGTTTCCGCGCCGTGATGCATTGAAGCTGCTACCTCCTGAGTGGTCGGCCGACGCTGACTACCGTGCGCGCTTTAACCGGGAAGCCGACCTTGCCTCGACACTCTGGCATCCCCACATCGTGGGTGTCCACGATCGCGGAGAGGAAGACGGCCAACTGTGGATCTCCATGGACTTCGTCGACGGGCTTGATGCAGCCCGGCTCTTGGCCGATCGATATCCGGCTGGGATGCCAACCGGGGAAGTCGCTCGCATCGTCAACGGGGTCGCCAGCGCGCTGGATTATGCCCACAAACAAGGCCTGCTACATCGCGACGTCAAACCCGCCAACATCATGATGACCCATCTCGACGATGACGGTGACCGGCGAATCCTCCTGACCGACTTCGGGATAGCCCGCAATGTTAATGACATCAGCGGGCTCACGACGACGAACATGACTGTTGGCACGGTGGCCTACTGTGCACCCGAACAACTACTGGGTGAAGATGTCGATGGACGTGCCGACCAATACTCACTCGCCGCGACCGCCTATCACCTTCTGACCGGTTCCCAGTTGTTCCCGCATTCGAATCCCGCAGTGGTGATCAGTCGCCATCTTGGCCGTCGCATACTTCGGCGGCTACGTCGGGTCACCAAAGGAACGTTTGCCGCCGAAACGGAATATAGAGGTGGAATCAGCGGCTGCCGAGTTGAAGCGAATGAGCCCAATTGTGAGGCCGTTGGCGATCGGCGGTCGTCAGGATGCGACGGAATCAGACTTCATCAGATATTCGACAGATAAATCCGTCGGCTTTACACTTGGTCGTAAATCAGCATGGTGGAGTGGGATGGAATGAGGACTAAAAGGCCAGCTCAAAGGGATAGTGGCTCTTTGGCGTGGACCTTGAATAGGGTACGACTCCCTTCGCCCGCACCGATGTGATGTCTCAAGACATCCGCATAGCCCGAACCGTCGTTTAGGGGTTCGAGGGGTGGGGATGATCAGGCGGCGGCGTGCAGGTGCCGGCTGATGGAGGCCCCGACACGCGATGACGCGAAGGTCAGGCAGGCTTGTAGAAGGTGTACACCCGGTACTGAATGAGGCCGACCTTCGACAGCCGTTTCACCCACTGCGTACCAACGACCATTGTCTTCTGGGCATCCGCCGACCCGTGCTCGCGGAAGAATTTGATGAGGAAAGGGTACGTCGGCAACGTGTTCTTCCGGATATTGCGGTTCGCGTCGAGTTGGAGCCCCGCACGTTTGCCCATGGCCTTGTAGGACCGAAGTGGTACATGTCCGAGCGTTCCGTAGGACTTCGCGATCTGGCGGCGAATCGCCATCCAGATCGGGGTCTTTCCGAAGACAGCCACGGTCGGAACGAAGTCGGACACCGCCAGGTAGCCGCCCGGCTTGAGCACCCGCGCGGCATCCGCGAGGAAACGCTCACGGGACGGGAAGTGGAAGATGCATTCGACGGCCAGGACGCGGTCGAAGGAGTTGTCTTCGAACGGCAGCTGACACGCGTCGCCTTCGACCCAGGCAATGTGGTTGCCGTTAGCGGCGCTGGTCTGGGCTTCGGCAGCAGCGAGCTGGCGTGGGTCGATGTTCAGGCCAGTGAGGCGCATGCCGGAATGTCCGGCGTTGATCTGTTGGATGGTTCCGCCGAACCCGCACCCGACGTCCAACAAACGCTGCCCGTCTGCAACTCTGCCGGCCTCCAACAGCGCGCTGTTCATCTGCTCCATGGCCGCGGCGTAGTCGGCTCGGGTCGCCTTGGCGGCCTTGGGATCTTCCCAATATCCCCAGTGCACCTGGTGTTCCCACAGCTGCCCGGTCTCGCCACCGTCCTGCCGTTCGTCGATCAGCAAATCGAAATAAGGCAGGCCAGCCATCCGCGGAAGGCCGGGTTCGCTTCGACGGCGCCGGCCCATCAGAGGGTGGGCATGAATTCGGCAAGCGCAAGGATCATGAACACCAGCAACGCGAGCCCAATCAGCCCACCGACGGGCACCATGGCCACGCAGACCGCCACCCACACGAAAAGCCTCAGCCATTCAAATGGCTGGTTCCCCACCACGCCGCCGCGACGTTCCCGCAGAGCGTGGTAGGTCGCCCATGCGCCGGCCCCGGCAGCGGCAGCGACGATGATCCGCAATCCGACCGGTGTGGCCGCCAAGGCGACGCTGGCCATGATCACTACGGGCACAACGCGCCACCACCCCACCGTTCGAAGGGGGGCCACGGGTATGACGGCGGGGCCGCGATCCGGCTCACCGCGGTACCGCGGCAGCCGCCCCTCGATTCCGAGCATTCGCCAAATCCAGACCGACCATGCCGTTCGCAGACCTAGGTCCTC
>Ga0182013_10004480_pt1 | contig 16747 bp, 13 predicted proteins | sample 612S2MmetaG_FD_120487 | JGI IMG/M metagenome (GOLD analysis project Ga0182013, IMG submission 120487) | Permafrost microbial communities from Stordalen Mire, Sweden - 612S2M metaG | ecosystem: Environmental > Terrestrial > Soil > Wetlands > Permafrost | place: Sweden: Stordalen | collected...
ACTCTGAGATGTGGGGATCCCGCCACCAACCCGAGGGCCCCATCCCGTCGCTGTCATCGCGCCACGCCGGGGTATCGACCGAGCTCAACCGTCCTGACCACTGAGAACTGACTACCTACACCTGCCGGGTCTCGAACATCAGAATCCGCACCGCGCCCTCACCCGGCGCAAACACCTGCACATCCGCCACCGCAGCCTGCCCCTCCGCGCTCGCAAACGCCGCCTGAATCGCCGCCATGTCGTCGAAGTGCAGCACCGCAATCCGATGAAATCCCGAGTCTCCGGCAGGTGACACAACGCACCCCCGGCTCACCTCATACTTCCTCAACCCGGGAATCTTCTTCGCAATAGGAACATGCGTCTCAAAATAATGTTTGTCGAATGCCGCCGGATCCTTCGGTGTTGCATACATCACTACGAGCCGTGCCATCGTTCTCTCCTTCGTCACGCCGAATAAACCGCCCACCCACTATCCACCAACAACCTGCAACTGACAACCTGCAACCTACAACTGCTTCGCAAATACCACCACCCCATTCGCCGGAATCACCACACTCGCGCTCGCCGCCAGCCCGTGCATCGGGACAGCCTCCGCGTCCACGCCGCCCTGGTTTCCCGCAACCATCGGGTTCACCTTCACCCCGTTGGCAATGCAACTGTCGTAGACATCGCTGTTGAACACCTCCACCCACCGGCCCGCGCTGGGAAACCCCACGCTATATCCCCACCACGTCGATTCGCGCAACGTCGCCACCACCACCACATCCTGTCCTACTCCCTCCACCCAGCGCTGAAACGCGATCACCCTGTGCGCATCGCTGGTGTGGAACACATTTAACCCCTCGCCGCGTAGCGCGGGCTGCTGGCAGCGCAGCCGCACCGCATCCTGGGTGAACCGCAGATGGTCTCCCATCGCCGGGTCCACCATCTTCCCATCCGCACCCCGCTCCAGCCCGCCCCACCAGATCAGGTGCGCCTCCGTCCGCGGGTCCGGGCACCATTGCTTGTCCTCCAGGAACTCCTGCCCCATAAACAGTTGCGGAATCCCCGGCGCCGTCAGCAGCAGCGCCATCGCCACGCGCGTCCGGCTGCGCGCATACCACGAACGACGATCCGCCCCATCCGCCAGCGCCGGGATGCGCGGAAACTCGCCCAGCTTCACAATGTCGTGGTTCTCCACGCACGGAATCGTCTGCCACGCGTGCGCAAACCCCGCCGGCACCCCGCCTCTCGGGTCCAGCCCCATGGCGATCCCGGTCATCCCCACGTACGCCCCCGCGCCCAGCGCCGCCTGCCCCACCGCGGTCCGGATCGCCTCCCGCAGCCCGTCGTGCTGCACCACATCGAAGCCCAGCCCACCCGCACTCACCGCCTGCACCATCAGCGGAGTCGGCGCGCCAAACTCACCCGGCCAATACTCCGCGTTCTGCAAGCACCGCGGATTCATTGCCCGCACCGCTTGCGTCAGCTCCCGGCAGAACTCCCACCCGCTCGCCGCATTCATCGCCAGCATCATGCTGATCTCGTCATAGCGGAACCCGTCCGCATGCAGCTCCTCCAGATGGAACCGCGCGTTGTTCAGCAGAAATCCACGCACGTCCTGGTTCCACAGCGCAAACGACAGCCCACCCACAAATCCCTGGTCCGTAAAGTACAGGCTCTGGTTGTTGTCGTAGTTCCCGTTCGCTCCCGTCCCCTCCGCCCGGTCCCAGAAGTAAAGGCTGACGTCATCCCCATGCAGCACCCCGCCCGCCGCCACCGTCTCGGGCACCCGGTACGTCTGCGCCCATCCCCCCGCATGGTTGTACACCACATCGAACACCACCGCGATCCCGTACACGTGCAGCAGGTCCACCATCGCCTTCAGCTGCCCCACTCCAGACCGCAGTTGCTCCAGCGTCATCGGCGCAAACCCCTTCGCCGCCAGCAGCCGGTTGATCGTGGCAAGGTACCGCGGCAGCGCCTCCGAGTCGTACACCGCATAGTCGAGCGCCGGAGAATACAGATCCGCTCCCTGATATCCCAGCCCCGGATACCCCAGCGACGGCGAATCCTCCATCTCATACACCGGCAGCGGCTGCACCACGTTCACCCCCAGCGCCGCCAGATACTCCACCTTCTCCACCACATCCAGAAAGGTTCCTGCCCATCCCGGCTCAGCGGGCGATTGGGCCCCCCGGCCAGCACCGGGGTTCCCCGAGAACTTGTTCGCTGGGGTGGGAGCTTGCTGGCTGGAGCTGGGAGCATACGTCCCAATGTGAAGCTGGTACACCACCATGTCCGCAAAGTCCGGCGGGCGAAACCCCTCATCATGCCACGGATACTCGCTCGCCGCCCGGATCACCGCCGCGCACACCGGAAACGGCGCCTCCGGATCGTTCGCCAGCTCCCGCGCATACGGGTCGCGCTTGTACCCGCTCGATCCCTCCCCCACAACATAAAAGTGATACGTGTCGCCCTCGCCCGCACTCGCCAGATACCCCGACCAATAGCCGTTCTCGTCCTTCTTCATCAGCAGGTTGTCGGTCTGGCCCACCATGCTCGCCCCGCCGAACACCCCGTTTACATACACCGCCTTCGCCCGCGGCGCCCACACCCGGAACGTCGCGCCCACGCCGGCTATCCCCCGCTCGGAGACCACACTGCCCCGGTCCAGATCGGAGATCAGGTTCGCGCCCATCAGTGTCGCCGCCGTGCAGTAAGCCTGCGAGATCATCTTGGTCCCCTTACAACATGTTCGCACCTCATGCGGACTCCCTGCGAGCGAGCATTCGCTAGGATGTAACCAGCGCACCTATGCCGATCGCCAAGCTCACCGTCGAACTTTCCATCCCGCACGCGCAGTCGCTGAAGGACCGCCGCCAGGTGCTGCGCTCGCTCAAGGACAAGCTGCGCCACGGCTTCAACATCTCCATCGCCGAGCTCGACGACGCCAACCTGTGGAACCGCGCCACCCTCGGCCTGGTCGCCATCTCCAGCTCGTCCGCCTACCTCACCGGCCAGATGCGCGAGCTCGACGACGCCCTCAACCGCCTCTGCAACACCCTCGGCGCGGAGATCGCCGACTCCTGGGTCGAGATCCTCGGCGAATGACCACCTCGCCGAAAGGTGTCATCCTGAGTGAAGCGCAGCGGAGTCGAAGGATCCGCGGTCAGCAATTTTGTTATCCTTGAATGTTGGATGAATCGATCGCAGACGCCCTATGCCTGAACATCGAGCCCGCACCTACCACCGCAACCGCGTCGCCAGCACCTTCTCTGAAGAGATTGGTTCCATGCTCGAAGGCGAGCTCTCCGACCCGCGCATCGCCCCCAGCTACGTCACCGAAGTCGTGCTCGCACCCGGCGGCAAGAGCGCCCGCGTCTTCGTCGCCGTCCACGGCAGTGAAGCCGAAGAGGAATCGACCCTGGCCGGCCTGATGACTGCGCGCGCCTACATCCGCTCCCAGCTCCGCGACCGCATGGGCGTGCGCCATGTGCCCGAACTCACCTTCGCCATCGACCGTTCCGAAAGGCTGACCGGGCGCATGGACGAACTGCTCGACCGCATGCGCAAGCGCGACAAGAAGCGCGAAGATAAGTCTGCCGGTCAGCCCGTTCCCGGCGCACAACCCTAACGCGGATTCTGGTAGCCTTGTCTGGCTCACGGTCGCACCGGTCCAGTCTGGTCACCGATGGATATTTTGGCTGAATCTCCACAATCCGCCACCTCCGGTGCAGGAAAGCCCCACGCAGTCGTCGCCTGGGCCCGCGCCAAATTCCACAGCATCTGCGGCGAGTCGCCATGGGAGGTCGCGGTCCTGCTGGTGACCTCGGCATTCCTGCTGCTCTACGGATTGGTCCCCATCTTCGGCGGCGATCAGGTCGGCCTGGTCGGGGCCGATGAGCCGCGCTATGCGCAGATCGCGCGCGAGATGCTCGACGCCCACTCCCAGGTCTGCCATCGGGTGGACGCCAAGGTCTTCCCGCGCAGCCTGCGCCTGCGGGACATCCAGAACTCCCTGCGCTGCCTGGATGGCGGAACCGTCACGCCCATCCTGTACGGCCATCCCTGGCTGGAAAAGCCCGCGCTCTACTACTGGCGCGCGATGAGCTTCTTCAAGGAGTTCGGCGTCGCGGATTGGTCGGCGCGGTTGCCCTCGGCCTCCGGCGCGTTCCTGCTGATCGCGATGATCTTCCTGCACATGCGCCGCTTCCGCCCCGGTGGCCAACTCGATGCGGCGCTGATCACTGCCTCCTGCGTCGCCATCCTCGGCTTCGCGCGCGGCGCCTCCACCGACATGCAGTTGGCTGCGCCGTTCTGCATCGGCATGCTCGGCTGGTACGCCTGGTACGAGACAGGACTGAAGTTCTGGCTCTTCGACCTGTACTTCTTCGGCGCCGCGGCCACGCTGGCCAAGGGACCGGTTGCTCCGTTCCTCGCGCTCGGCATCATCCTGCTCTTTCTCGGCCTGCGGCGGGAGTGGCAGGCGTTGCGGCGCACCATCTGGTGGCCCGGAATCCTGCTCTACCTGGTGATGGTGCTCCCCTGGTACATCGCGGTGCAGCGGGAGAATCCAACCTTCGTCGAACAGTTCATCGTCCAGCACAACCTCAGGCGGTTCGCGACCGACCTTTACCAGCACCATCAGCCATTCTGGTATTACTTTGCGGTCCTGCTGGTTGGCCTGATGCCCTGGACGGTGATCGCCATCCGCGCTCTGGTGGAGGCGATCAAGGCGTCGATCGCCGAGTGGAAGGTGCGCTTCAATCCCAAGCGCTATCTCGGACACTCCCGCGCCGGAGACGCGTTCCCCGAATTTCTCGTGCTCTGGGCTCTCTTCCCCATCATCTTCTTCACCTTCTCCAAATCGAAGCTGCCGGGGTACATTCTGCCGTCGATTCCGCCGCTCACCATTCTCACCGGCGACTACCTGAATCGCATCCGCCGGGTTGGGCTTCCAAAGTGGCTGCTGTGGTCGCACGCCGCGGTCTGTGCGTTGTTGGCGTTCGTCATTGTGCTGGCTCCCCAGCACATGCTGTATGACACCCTGGTCCCGCCGGTCAGTTGGCTCTTGTGGGCCAGCGCGGCGGCAATCTTGGTATTCTTCTCCGTGCTGCAGACCATCCGCATCGGCGGCATCTCCCATGTGCGCAACGCAACGCTGTTTCCCGTGCTGGCCGCGATGATCTTCCTGCTTGGCTTCCACGGCAAAGACCTCGATCTGAACTACTCTGCCCGGCCGCTGGCGCGCGAGATGCAGCAGCAGGCCCCGGAGGTGCCCACCGTCGCCTTCGCAGATGTCCGGCGCGACATGGTGTACGGACTCTCCTTCTACCGCAACGAGCAGCCCATCGATTACTGCGAACCCTCCAGCAAGCCTCGCCTGAACGAGGAGAATTGCAGCGGCGGTGTCGACATTCCTGCCGAAACGCATCTGCTGGTCATCCCGACCAACGAGTCCGGCAAACTGGAATCGTGGCTGGCCGGACGCATCTACGAGCCGCTCTTTCTCTACGAATCGCAAGGGCTCGCGGTGTATAAGGTGTATCCCAAACAGTAGCTCCCAGATTCGCCCATGCGCACGCATCGTGCGATAAAGCTCGACGCATGTAAACCTCTACAGGTATTTTGGATCGATACGATGGTCGGATCTTAGGTCGATATGTCCAGCTTGCCAGTTGCTTCGCAAATCGAAGTCCTCGATCTACGCCACTTCTCCGCGCGCCAACTGCGGCCTTTGCTGGAGCGCGAAGCAGACCTATGGCGCGAGCACCTGCGCTGGGACTACCGGAGCTCGACCGAGCTACTGCTGCAGTATCTGGAGTCGCGAATCCTGCACGGCTTCGTGGCGCTCGACCAGGGACGCGTGTGCGGTTACACCTTCTGCGTCTATGAAGGACGCAAGGCGGTGATCGGCGACGGCTTCGCCACCGGACACAGATCCATGGGCGACGCCGAGGTGACCCGGGTGCTGCTGGTGCATGTGCTGGAGATGCTGCGTCACTCGCCCGCGGTGGAGCGCGTGGAGTCGCAGCTCCTGCTGTTCGATGCCGGCGAGTTTGCCGACATCTTCACCGGCCCGGAGTTCACCGTCTACCCGCGCCTGTTTCTGGAATGCGATCTGCGCGGTCGAACGGATGCGGCGGAGAGCACTGCGGATGGCGTTCCGCCGGATCTGGAGCTATCACTGTGGAATGCGCAGGACTATCAGGCTGCGGGAGAACTGATTTATGCGTGCTATGTGGGCCACGCCGACGCGCAGATCAACGACCAGTACCGCTCGCTGCACGGCTCGCTGCGTTTTCTGCACAACATCATCCGGTTCCCAGGATGCGGCATCTTTGAAGCCAACTACTCCTGGGTGCTGCGCGAGCGGCGAAGCGGCGCGCTGGTGGGCATGGTGCTGTGTTCACGAGTGGCTGCCGATGTCGCGCACATCACGCAACTCTGCGTCTCACCGGCTTACCGCGGCTGCGGGCTTGGCCGCGCACTGCTGAACCGGAGCGCGGAGAGCTTGCTGCGCGGCGGCTTTCAGGCGATCTCGCTGACCGTGACCGAAGCCAACGACGAGGCGGTCAGGCTGTATGAACGGTTTGGATTCCTGCTTCGGCACCGCTTCGATGCGATGGCGCTGGACACCCGGCACCGGCGGCGCTGAGTTGCTGTTGGTCGCGGCGTGCGCGGAATGCGCTTGCGGCTGTCAATCTTCCTGTCGTCGGGCCGGCTTGCTCCAGCAGATCAGCCAGACCAGAAGGCACAGCGCAGAGGCGCCTGTCGTATCCAGCAGCACGTCGATGGGCGTGCCGGTGCGGCCGGGCAGAAACGTCTGATGGAACTCATCGCAGCCGGCGACGATGGCGGTCGAGAAGACGGCCAGCACCGTGGACTCCACGTGCCAGGGAAGCAGCGCCTGCGGCCCGCGCAGGTCGAGCGTATGCAGCCAAGCGCGAAGAAAGGTGAAGCCGACCGTGCCGTACCCCACGAAGTGGCCGCTCTTGCGCAGGAAGTGGTGGAAACCGTCCCACGCAGCGTCGCTGATGGGGCCGAACAGGTGCTGCACGATCGGCCGCAGCCAACTGCTAGTGTTCTGCGAAGAGAATGTGCTGGTGGACTCGCAGCAGATGACAGCGATGGCAAGCACGACCGGAGTCCAGACGTTGAGCCACCAGCGCCATCCGGTATTATCATGTGGCGATCGCCGCAGTGGCTTGTAGAAGAAGACCGGACGCATCTTCACTGGGCCCGAGGATTCTTCGAACTCACGCAGAGCAACCGAAATTTACTCCGCATGATAGTTAGGAGCCTCGCGGGTGATGATGACGTCGTGGACGTGGCTCTCGCGCAGGCCGGCGTTGGAGATGCGAATGAAGCGCGCGTTGGCCTGCAGCTCTGCGATGGTGCCGCATCCGAGGTAGCCCATGCCGGAGCGCAGCCCGCCGACCAGTTGGTAGACCATGGCTTCCAGCGGTCCGCGGTGAGGCACGCGGCCTTCGATCCCCTCCGGGACGAACTTTGCCAGCCGGTTGGATCCGTTCGACTCACGGGCGGTGACGGAGGTGCGTTCAGCGCTGGCGGCTTCAGTCATGTCGTCCGCACTCTGAAAGTAGCGTTCGCCCGAACCCTGGGCCATGGCGCTCAACGAACCCATGCCGCGGTAGGCTTTGAACGAACGTCCCTGATAGAGGATGGTCTCGCCCGGCGACTCGTCGACACCGGCGAAGAGCGAGCCGATCATCACCACATTGGCGCCGGCGGCGATGGCCTTGGTCAGGTCGCCTGAGTACTTGATTCCGCCGTCGGCGATGATGGGGATGCCAGCCTTCGAGGCGGCGCGCGCGGCCTCGGCGATGGCGGTGATCTGGGGCATTCCGGCTCCGGTGACCATGCGCGTGGTGCAGATGGAACCAGGGCCGATGCCGACCTTGACCGCGTCCGCGCCGGCATCGATCAGGGCCATGGCGCCGTCGTAGGTGGCGACGTTTCCGGCGAGCAGGTCGGTGTCGGGGAAGCGCTTCTTGACCTCGGCGATCGCCTGGAGCACGCGCGAGGAGTGGCCGTGAGCGGAGTCGATGGCCAGGGCGTCGACGCGCATGGCAACCAACTCGGCGGCGCGTTCCAGGAAGTCACCGGTGGCGCCGATGGCGCCGGCGACGCGCAGACGGCCTTTTTCATCCTTGGAGGAGTTGGGATACTTCAGCTTCTTCTGGATGTCCTTGACGGTGATGAGGCCTTTGAGTTCGTACTCGTCGTTGACGACGAGGAGTTTCTCGACGCGGTGCTGGTGGAGGATGTCCTCGGCCTGCTCCAGCGTGGTACCGACGGGAACGGTGATGAGATTTTCCTTGGTCATCACGTCATCGATGGGAATGTCGGTGCGGGAGACGAAGCGCAGGTCGCGGTTGGTGAGGATGCCAACCAGGCGACCTTTGCGGGTGACCGGGACGCCGGAGATCTTGAAGCGGCGCATCAGCTCGAGCGCGTCGGAGATGGGCTGCTCGGGCGAAATGGTGACGGGGTCGACGATCATGCCGGATTCGGAGCGCTTGACCTTGTCGATCTCGCCGGCCTGCTGCTGGATGGAGAGATTGCGGTGGACCACACCCATGCCGCCCTGCTGGGCCATGGCGATGGCGAGGCGCGACTCGGTGACGGTGTCCATGGCCGACGACATCAGCGGCGTGGTCAGCGTGATGCGGCGGGTGAGCTGGGTCTGGGTATTGACCTGGGTGGGGACGACCTCGCTGTAGGAGGGGACGAGCAGGACGTCATCGAAGGTGAGGGCTTCCGGGATCGGGGTGGTAATCATAGTTGCGGGTTGCCTGTTGCAGATTGTCTGCTGCTGGTGGTTGGTTGGGGCGGGGGTTGGAGGTTGGCGGGTTTGGTTGATTGTAGAGTGGCGCGGGTGGCAGAGCAAATTCAGCAAGGTCCAAGGTGCGAGGTTCGAGGTCCAGGGAGAGGGACGCAACGGCCTGGAGGGTGGGGAGAACCGTTGTTGGTTGTTCGATGTTGGTCGTTGGTTGTTCATGGTCAGGGACGAGCGCGGGAGATGCGATGCACGCGGAGGATTCTGTGGGGGCAAGTCCTTCGGCGGGTCTGGGAGCCTCGCTGGGTCGGTCAAGCTCGGCCGGGTCGGACGGAACCAGTTCCTCGATCTCGACGGTGCGGCCGGGCGGGGCGATGTGCGGGCTCTCCGCGCCGAACGCGGGGTCGATGAGGACCTCGCGGGCGATCCTGGGGTTGCAGTGGCCGATGCGGAGACCTTTGGCGTTGGTCGCGGAGAGTTGGAGGCCGTAGAGGAGGACGGCGGCGCGACGGTCCTCGATGAGGCCCAGAGCAAGCCCGCTAACGACTTTGGAGAGAGCGATCTGGATGGCTTCCCGGTCTTCGAGCGGAGGGAGCGTGATCCAGTTGCCGAAGGCTTTACCGGGCTCACTGGCGACGTGATTCCGGAAGCGGGCGTGGGCTCCGTGGAGGCGGGCGTGGAAGTAGCAGAGGACGTTCTGTTTGAGGGCGACGGCGCGGCATTGCAGGCCGTTGGTTTTGATGTGACGACAGAGGTCGACTTGCATGGATACTCCTTTGGCCCCCCTCCCCCCCCGGGGTGGGGTGGCGCTAACTGGCTTTGGATTCTTTCGATTAGCGAAATGAACCCGGCTAAATATAAGAATCCATGACAGTTACTGTAAAAATAAGAAAACAAAAGAGAAAAGCCCCGGCGGAGGGCCGAGGCTTGCGGGTTTGCGCATTTTCTAACACTTCAATACAAAGACGACCACGGATAAACGCGGATGAACACGGATGAAGAAAATGAAGATAACTTCTTGTTTGTTTCTCCTATCCTTCTTAAGGATAGCAGGTTGCACATAACTAGTATGCCAAGTTTCTTTAAGTCTATTCTCTTTGGATTGAGGGAGTTGAGGGTTGGGGGGGGTTGACAAGCGCGATTTGGGGCGGAATCGCGCTTTGAAGGCGTCAGGCGTTGAGTGGTCTTGAGTCGGGTATTGACGAATTCGCGGAGGATGCGGACGGTCTCGCGGATTTGATCTCGTTCGGTGGAGGTGAACTCCCTTGGAGTGCTATAACGGAAGACCCCGGCAAACTCGGTAAGCTCAGTGAACTTGAAGGGTGTGGGCCGACTCCCCCAGACCCTCAGCTGTGGCACGAAGTGCGCTGATGTCGTGGATGAAGGCGTGACGTTGGCGATGGCCGAGGATCAGCATTTTGAGGAGCTTCTCGATCACCTGCTGCCCATGAAAGCCGAAGATACGGTCGGGCACGGGGAGTGACAAGACAACCTCATCGTCCAACGAGGCGAGCAACAGCTCTTCGATCTGGGCGTCCATGCTCACGGTTATACAGCACCACGCCGTGCAGGTCGATTTCGTTGTTGACGCTGCACAGCTCATGGCGAGCAGTATCGAAGACGAGAAGATCGATGGGCATGACGATGTCGTCGAGGGTGCCTCGTGTGACCGGCCTCCGGGCTGCGGGATCGAGATGGTCGACAATGACGGCGAGGTCGAGGTCGCTGTTGGGGCGGAAGTCGCCGCGGGCGCGGGAGCCGAAGGCGATGATTTGGAGGGGGTTGGCGGCTGCGACGATGCGCTCGATTGCGGCGAGAATCTTCTCCTCGGTGACGCGGATGTCGAGTTGGGTGGGCGCGGTGGCCATGCTGGAAGTTTATACCTGGGGGCGCGCGCGGCGGGGTAGAGAGGCGTCGAGACAACCGATCAGTGCCGGTGGGGATTGAATTTCGCGGGCTTGTGGCGTATCCTGAGATGGCGAGCAAGTTTGTTCCGCTGTTCGGTAAGGAGCCGTGTACGCACCGGCGAGCGGGTCTCAACCGGAGATTGGTGGGGGCTCGGAAATGGCGGAGGAGATGAGTGGGCGGAAGCCCACTTTTTGTTGCTCTAAAGGCACTTCGTGCCGTTCTCGACATGCTTTGCATGTAAAGGACCGAAAGACAGCGCCAGGGGCGGCGGATGCGGGACTGTTGCCCTTTGCGGTACTCAGGGTCAGGGCCAGAATGACAGGCGAGGGCAGGAACCAAATACTGAGATTCTGACCCTATCGGGCCAGATGACGAGCAGGAACGAAGTCAAATGCGGGGATTCTTCGCTCCGCTCAGAATGACAAGCGTATCGCAGGGTTTATGGCGTTGCAGATGGATGAAATTCGGAGGCTGGCGGAGCGGGTTGCCGCATCTCATCATCTGGAGATTGTGGATGTGGAGTTTGGCGGCGGCGGGAAGTCGAGGACGCTGCGGGTATTTGTCGAGAAGGATGCGGCCGAGCGCAAGCGGTTGGCGGAGCGGGTTGCGGCTGGTGAGGAAGTGGATCTTCCGAAGGGCGTTCCGGTGGAGCTGCTCTCGGGCGTGACCCATGAGGATTGCGCGGTGTTTGCCGCGGACTTTGGCACGCTGCTGGATGTTGAGGATGTGGTGCCGGGCGCGGAGTACACGCTGGAGGTCTCGTCGCCGGGGCTGGAACGAAGGCTGACGCGGGCGGAGGAGTTTGAGCGGTTCGCGGGCAGCCTGGTGAAGGTGAAGACGTTTACGCCGGTGCAGGACAGCCGGATGTGGACGGGACGGCTGACGGGATTTGCGGATGGCGTATTGAGGATGGATGTGGCGGCGGTGAAGCAGAAGGGGAAAACGAAGAAGGCGGCGGTCGCCGAGCTGATTGAGATTGGGCTGAAGAATGTGGAGAAGGCGAATTTAGTCGCTGAGATTTGAAAGACAGTTGTTAGTTGTTCGTTGAAACGGATTTGCGGCGAAGGTGAGAAGAGTATGGCGAGTGTTCTATATCAGTCGATCGAGACGTTGAGCCGGGATAAGGGCATTGAGGCCTCGGTGGTGGTGGGCGCGGTGGAAGACGCGATCGCGCTGGCGACGAGGAAGTACTACAAGACCCAGGAGAACATGCGCGCCGAGATGGACAAGGAGACGGGCGAGATTCGCGCGTACGTGTTCAAGACGGTGGTCGAGGGGGCGGAGCAGGTCGAAGACGAGATCAACCAGATGACGCTGGAGCAGGCGCGCGCGCTGGCGCCCGAGGTGGAGGTGGGCGGCGAGCTGCGCTTCTACAAGGACACCAGCCCGTTGGGTCGGATTGCGGCGCAGATGGCGAAGCAGGTGATCTTCCAGAAGGTGCGCGAGGCGGAGCGGGACACGGTGTTCCTGGAGTACAACCACCGCGCCGGCGAGGTGCTGAACGCGACGGTGAAGCGGCTGGAGCCGATGGACGTGATCTTCGATCTGGGTAAAGCAGAAGCCCGGATGCCGAAGAGGGAGCAGTCAAGGCTGGAGCAGTTTGCGGTGGGCGAGCGGGTGCGGGTGGTGCTGCTGCGGGTGGATCGCGCGGCCAAAGGACCGCAGGTGATTGTGAGCCGCGCGGCTCCGGGGCTGGTGCAGAGTCTGTTCCAGAGCGAGGTACCGGAGATCTACGACGGGACGGTGACCATCCGCGCGATTGCGCGCGAGGCGGGCGAGCGGACCAAGATCGCGGTGCAGAGCCGGGACAAGGACGTCGATCCGGTGGGCGCGTGCGTGGGCATGAAGGGGATGCGGGTGCAGTCGATCATTCGCGAGCTGCGGGGCGAGAAGATCGACATCATCGAGTACTCGGAGGAGATCACGACGTTTGCCGAGAAGGCGCTACAGCCGGCGAAGGTGAGCCGGGTGTCGATTGTGGACCTGGCGGACAAGCAGATCGAGGTGATCGTGGACGACACGCAGCTGTCGCTGGCGATCGGCAAGAAGGGCCAGAATGTGCGGCTGGCGGCGAAGCTGCTGGGTTGGAAGATCGATATCAAGAGCGAGGAAGAAAAGCGCCAGGAGGTCGAGCAGCAGATGCAGTCGATGGGCGTCGGGCCGACGACTCCGGTGGAGCAGATCGTGGAGTTGGGCGAGACGATTCTGGAGAAGCTGATCGCCGCGGGCATTACGACCGTGGAGGAGTTGGCGGACATGACGCCGGAGCAGTTGGAGGAGATTCCTGGCATCGGCGAGAAGACGCTGGAGAAGATTTCGGTGGCGGTGCGGCACTACTTCGGCCAGTACGAAGAGGGCGAGGAGCGGCCGGCGGCGAGCGCGACCGAGGAGCATTCAACGGTAGAGACGGCCGACGAGCCTGCGGGCGAAGGCGACTCAACCGAGGTGACCGAGGCAGAGGGCTCCATGGAGAAGACGCCGGAGGAGATTCTGGCGGCGGAGGCGAGCGCGGCGGGGACGGTGAAGCAGGTCCACGGCGTCTCGACCGAGGAGATTGCGGACGCGGAGGAGGCGGCGTCAGAGACCGACGCGCTGAGCGACGCGGATGCACGCGAAGAGAAGATCGAGCTGGCGAACGACGAGGTGGATGGCCTGGTGAACGAGAGCCAGGAGGTATCCGGCGAGGGCGTCGACAGCGATGAGCAAGACCGTGGCTAGTACGTTTTGTCACGCACGCAAACGGATTGCCTGGGTCGCGATGGATGGTTTTGGACAATGCGATTTCAGGGATAATAGGGTTGGCATAAATTCAACCTTCGATGAGGCTGATATGAACAGTTAAGGCCGCAGAGGAAATGAAAAGGGACGGATGAGCAAAGTTCGAATCAACGATCTCGCACGGGAACTGGAAGTCAAGAGCAGGTCCATTCTGGATGCTCTGACGGCGGTTGGGGTGACCGAGCCGAAGACGCACTCCAGTTCAATCGAGGCCGACGAGGCCGAGAAGGTGCGCAACTATTTCAAGAACCGGCGCGGCGGCGCTGTGGCGAAGCCGGTGGTGGAAGCAAAGCCGGCGTTTGACCTCTCCCACATTTCGAAGCCGGGCGACGCGATGAAGGCGATCCTGGCGCGGCGGCAGGCCGAGGCTGAGGCGCGGAGCCATCCGGCACGTCCAGCGGCCGTGGCTGTACACCCGCCAGCGGCCAGCGCGGCGACGGCACCGGTGGCGGCCAAGCCGGCCCCGCAGGCGAGCGCTCCGGTTGCGGCAGCACCGGTCGCGGCTGCGCCCCGGCGCATGGTGGTACCGCTGCCCAGGCAGCAAGCGCAGATTGTGGCTCCTACACCGGCACCGGCGATTGCGAGCAAGCCTCCAGTGGGCCCGGTGATCGGGCGGGCGCCCGTGGTGGTCGCTCCCCCGGCCTCTCAGACGACCGCGCAGCAGGCAGCGGCGGCGCATCCGGCTGCGATACACACGCCTGCGCCCCGGGAGACTCCGTCGCAGGCGGCGACTTCTGTGGCGCCGACCGCGCCGGTCAAGACGGTCCCGGCGGCGGAAGTTGCTCCGGCGAGCGCGCCCGCAGTGGCTGCTCCAGCGATTGCAGATGCAGCGGCCCCGGCGGCGACCGAGGCGGTCGCCGCGCCAGCAGCTTTGGCCGACGGTGGTCCTGCGGCGATGGAACCCAAGACCGATGGAGCAGGCCGGGAGACGGCAACCGAGCCGGTAGCGGCAGCACCGGTTCCCGCGCCCCGCCGCGTGGTAATGCCACAGACTGGGCCGCGGCCGATCTATTCTGCTCCTGCGGGGGCTGCGGGCGGCATTCAGCGAGGCCGTCCCATCTTCGAGCGGCCGCGACCAGGGGGGCCTCCGGGTGCTCCGGGCTCTCGTCCTTCGACCATGGCCCCGGGTGCACGGCGTCCGATGCATCCGACGCGCACGTTCCCGACGGGCGCTCCGGGCGGGCCGGCAGGTCCTGGCGGACGTCCTGGCTTTGCGCCGGGCGGAGCGCGTCCGGGAATGGGCGCGCGCCCGGGTGGGTTGGGAGTTGCACCGGGTCCAGGCGAATCGCCGACCGGAATGCGGCCGGCCGCACGGCCTGGACAGCGACGCGGAGGGCAGCGCTACGAGAAGGTGAAGGAAGGCCCGATGAAGGGCTTCCAACCGCCGCCGCGGTATGGCGGTGCGATGCTGTCGCGCGAGCCGCTGCCGATCACCAAGACGATCACGGTGACCGAAGGGATCAGCGTAAAAGACCTGGCGGAGAAGCTGGATGTGCGCGGCAAGGACCTGATCGCGACGCTGCTGATGAAGGGCGTGTTCGTGACGGTGAACCAGTCGCTGGACGGCGAGCTGGTGAAGGACGTGGCGCGCCAGTTTGGCGCGGATGCGCAGGTGATCTCGGTCGAGGAGCAACTGGAGAACGAGGCCATCGAGGGCTTCCTGGAAGACACCTCGGGGATGGTGGAGGTTACGCGCTCGCCGGTGGTGACGGTGATGGGCCACGTGGACCACGGCAAGACATCGCTGCTGGACGCGATCCGCTCAACCGATGTTGCGGCGGGCGAGGCCGGCGGCATTACCCAGCACATCGGCGCGTACAAGGTGAAGATCACCAAGCCGGACTCTCCGGCGTTTGGACGCGAGATCGTGTTCCTGGATACGCCGGGTCACGAGGCGTTTACCCGGATGCGCGCACGCGGCGCGAAGATCACCGACATTGTGGTGGTGGTGGTGGCGGCGGACGATGGCGTGATGCCGCAGACGCTGGAGGCGATCGACCACGCGAAGGCGGCGAACGTGCCGATCATCGTGGCGGTGAACAAGATCGACAAGCCGGAGGCGAATCCGGACCGGGTGAAGCAGCAACTCGCCGACCGCGGGTTGCAGCCGGAGGCGTGGGGCGGAACGACGGTGTTCGTCGATGTTTCGGCGAAGAAGCGGACCAACCTGGACCTGCTGCTGGAGATGATCTGCCTGGTAGCCGATATTGGCGACCTGAAGGCGGTTCCGGACCGTCCGGCGGTGGGCACGGTGATCGAGGCCAAGCTGGACCGTGGACGCGGCGCGGTGGCGTCGGTGCTGGTCCAGAACGGGACGCTGCACACGGGCGACAGCTACATTGTGGGCAACACGTTCGGCAAGATCCGGGCGATGTTCAACGACCGCGGGCTGCCGATTACCGAGGCCGGGCCTTCGACGCCGGTGGAGATCCTGGGTCTGGAAGGGATGCCGGATGCGGGCGATACGTTCCTGGTGATGGCGGACCGCGACAAGGCCAAGGGCATTGCGCAGTACCGCAAGATGAAGGAGCGCGAGGCGCAACTGGCGAAGAGCTCGCGGGTGTCGCTGGAAGGACTGGCGGAGCAGATCAAGCACGCGGGCATGAAGGACCTGAACCTGATTGTGAAGGGCGACGTGCAGGGATCGGTGGAGGTGATTGCCGAGGACCTGCAGCGGATGTCGACCGAGAAGGTGCGGGTGCGGGTGCTGCACTCGGGAGTGGGCGCGATTACGGAGTCGGACGTGCTGCTGGCGTCGGCGTCGAACGCGGTCATCATCGGGTTCAACGTGCGGCCGGACCGGAAGTCGACCGAAGTTGCGGAGCGCGAGAACGTGGAGATCCGGCTGCACTCGATCATCTACGAGCTGCGCGACGAGATCGAAAAGGCGATGTACGGACTGCTGGACCCGGTCTTCAAGGAGAACTACGCGGGCCGGGCCGAGGTGATGACGGTGTTCAAGATCACCAAGGTGGGGCAGATTGCCGGCTGCCGCGTGACCGATGGCCTGATCACGCGCACCGCGCAGGTGCGCGTGATGCGCGAGGGCGTCGAGGTGTGGCGGGGCAAGATCGGCTCACTGAAGCGCTTCAAGGACGACGTGTCCGAGGTGCGCCAGGGCGTGGAGTGCGGCATCGATCTGGCGGGCTTCAAGGATATCCGCGTGGGCGACGCGATTGAGTCGTTCACCACGGAGAAGCTGGCCGACGAGCTGGGGCAGAACTCGATTGCGGCGCGCAAGCAGGAGAAGGCGGAGAAGGAAGCTGCGGCCGCGGC
>Ga0182013_10004483_pt1 | contig 16737 bp, 25 predicted proteins | sample 612S2MmetaG_FD_120487 | JGI IMG/M metagenome (GOLD analysis project Ga0182013, IMG submission 120487) | Permafrost microbial communities from Stordalen Mire, Sweden - 612S2M metaG | ecosystem: Environmental > Terrestrial > Soil > Wetlands > Permafrost | place: Sweden: Stordalen | collected...
AAAACAGAAGAAATTTGGTATTTATATGCTATGCTAAATACCTTTTGCTATTTAAATAAGGTTGATAAATGCCAATAAGCGGAAATGCCCAGCCATTCAATCGCCAACAACCGAAGCCTTATAAAGCCAATAAACAGGCTCATGTAGCCAATACTAAATATGGTATGGGCGATCACTATGGGCAGGGAATTAAAGCCAAGGTAGGGCGTATGCGTAGTGATTCAGTGGGTTTTATTCCTGTGAGCAAGAAAGGGATTAATACCCCTCCTCGGAGTCTTGCCTAGAATATAACTTAAATAATTCATTATACCCCTTTAATTTTCTTAATTTCTTTCTAGGTTTTTCTTTAAGTTTTTCTATTCTTTTTTCTGCTTTTTTTCTAATTTCATTGATTTCATTTCTTAATTGTTTTTCAACTTCTTTTTCAATTCCATCTTGAAGAGTAAAAAACATTCTACCAATTGCAGAATCACTATCATGTTTAGTTAACTTTTCTTTTTTTTGTTCATTAGTAGTAAAATGAAAAAGCCCAGAAAAATGAGGGTGATCCTTGTCTTTTATTCCGAAATCGACAAATTTATTATATTTACCGATTTCGGAAAGGTTTATTTGATTAGGCCAAATATCATTTTCAATATCATTTGGCATTAATTGTCTCAATTGGAGTTGTTGTATTTTCCCCAGTATTAGCCATATTTGAAGCAGCTTCTTCTGCTTTTTTCTTCTCTTCTTCCCTATATTCCATCAAAGGAATCAGAAGATAATTAGCTATCGTATAAAGTAAATTGCGTTGTCTAATTTCATAATCCAAGGGATCACATACTTGACAAGCATGCTGAAACAATTGTTCAAATTGCTGTAAATTTTTGATCGTCTTTTCGTCCATATAAAGCCTCCGTTCTTTTTTCTTGGTCTATTTCTGTTGCTACAGTGATATAAATATGCCTGCATCGTTCATCCGGCAAATCATCCGGATCTAATCTTTCTAATACTGTCCTGAAATTACAAAATTGATTAATACTCCAAATAACTAATTCGTTTTCTGTTACTTTACCTTTGAAATATTGATTCCACATTTCGCGCGGTGGCAATAACCAGCATACTTCTAATTCATCGGTATTTGATTTTGCCCTGAAAAGGTACGAATTCGTCTGGGCCTTAGGTTTGGTTAGTCTAGGCTGCCATATCATGCGTTTGTTAACTCCATCGTCAGCAGTGCGTGGATGTGCGAATAAATACACATATGGGGAATATTGCTGTAATCCAATAGAGAGTCTATTTTTTTTAAGACAATCTTCAGCACCTTGGAATATATTAATTCCTTGATCTTGTTTAAGATGCTCTAAACGATCATGTGTTTCAAGTCGTTGGATTTTCATTTTGCAATTTCTCAATTTCTCTTACGAATTTTTCCATTAAGATATCCATTCCGCCATTAGTTAAAGTCATATTTCTTGTTATTTCGACAACTTCACGTAAGGACATTGTGTCAAAATCTTTAATCTTGTCTTTATTATTCATCTAAGTCTCTCTGCCATTTGTTCAACTAGCGAACCAAGTCTAAAAAAAGCCTCTCTTTGGTCTTCTTTTATTAGTAAGTTATGAATCTCGACTAAATTATTTAGAAATTCCAATGCTATTTCTTGAGATATTGTTTTGACTATTTCAGGTTTCATTTTTTTCTCTTTTTATTCTTAATGCTTTTCCTAAAATAGGATTATCTTCCAAATCCTCTTGAGTATATTCCAATCCCCATTTATCTAATTGAGAAGGATGAATAAAAATATCATTAGAGAATTTAACTCCAATTCTAGGTTCACAAGGCTTTAATTCAGTATCAAAAGGTTTATACACTAAATTATCAGTCATCTATTGCTCTATATTTCAAAATTTAGTTTAATGAAAAAAATTAACCGCATGTCAGCGTTACGACAAAAGGAAATTTCAATATGACATCACCCACAAATGAAAGTCAAGAAAATGATGTAGCAAATAATGCACAATCGAATAATAGAGAAATCAATTTCCGAAAACAAGAGGCTATGTATCTAAGACAATTGGATCAGCAAAGACAAGAAACGGAAAAATTAAGACAAGAAAATGAATCTTTAAAAAAAACACCTCAACACATACAAGAAGAAGAAGATGACTCAGAGCCATACGTAGACCTTAAAAAACTCAATAAAAAACTATCTGCTAATAATCAAACCACTCAAAGCGAAATTCAAAAGGCTATGGAAATAGCTAAAAGAACAGCTAAAGAAGAGCTAAAACAAGAAATGTGGTTAGAAAACAACCCTGATTTTTACGATGTATTACAAAAAGCTGATGATTTTGCACAACGCGCCCCAAAATTAGCCGAAAATATCCTAAAAATGCCTGATAATTTTGCTCGACAGCAATTAGTTTATCAAACTATCAAAGAAATGGGAATTGATAAACCAGCTCAAAAGCAATCTACAATTCAAGATAAAATTGATGCCAATAAACGATCTCCATATTACCAACCAACAGGATCAAATAGCGCACCATATGCAGCAGTAGGAGATTTTTCACCAACTGGCCAAAAGAATGCCTATGAAAAAATGCAACAGCTTAAATCTACGTTGAGAATCTAAATGTAAAGCGGTTTTACATGACCGCTTTTTCTTATTTAATTAAATATTGGATTTGATATAGTGAAATTTCGTAACCATGCGTCAAATGGTATCGCATTCATGCGTCAAATGAAAACTCAGTCGGTTACAAAAAGATACCGACTCGATCAGCGTAGAGGAAAAACGCTACCTCGCTTAGATGTGAAAGAAAACGGACGTAGTTACGTTGTGTCGTCCACGGCTCACACATCACACTAACATGTAACCATAAGGTTATCATGTCGATCACGACTACAGGCAATTTAGGGCCGCTGATTCTGCAATCACTTGCACCGGCTATGCTCTATGTTCCTACCCCCACAATGAACAACATCATCGTTTGCGATAAGGTTTCAATGCCTGCAAATGGTGGTACTACATGCAGATTTATGCGACCACGCGCTCTGCAACCGCCAACTATTCAGTTGGGAAATTCTGGTATTGATCCACCAGCACAAGTGCCCCAAAGAGATATCATAGACGCACAAATGGCTTTTTTTGGTACAGGGTGTATCATTAACGAGCAGGTCATTTTACAGGATCAGGAAGGCGTTTTGGCATGGGTGTCAGAGCGTTTAGCGGTAGCCATGAGACAGGCCGAGGATCTCATTTTAAGAGACTATATCGTCTCAGCAGCTTCTGAGCTAATGGCTGGAGGCGGTAGCAATGGTGATAACCCTTCAAACTTAGGTTTGAGCGACTTTTCACTAGTAGCTACAACTTTGGATACTAATAATGCCTATAAGTTCATGTCAGGTATTGAGGGCATGGATCGCTTTGGAACTGGGCCAATAAGAGCCTCTTACTTTATGTTGTCCTCAACTGAGCTACAAAGTGATTTTGATGGATTAACAGGCGTAGGAGTGTTCAACAACTGGAACTATTGTGAATTGGGTAGTTCTAAAATCTTCGCTAATTTACAAGAACACCTAAAGGCTGCTTAAGCAGTCCAAGGCAACTTGAGGGAAGATTATTACAAGGTATTATGATGTTTAATTTGTCTTATCGAATCTCTGATAAATCCTTTTTCCGAATCGGTATATTGGATGAATCTATTCGATTTTTTCATTTTGTGATAAGAGAGAACAATTTTGCATTGTTCTTTTTTTATAATCAAATATGGGAGGACAGATTCACAAATAAAAGGAATATTTTTTTGGTTAGGAATCCATTTCCAAATAGGATTTTTAGTTTTCTTAAGAGATGTTACAGTGCCTCCAAGATGGTCTTTAATGAATTGAATAGGTTCGATAAAGACATTAAAAACACCTACATAAGATTGGAATTGAGTCCATTTACCTTTATTAAGAGTTTCATAAATACAGAAATTTCCATCACCATCCATCATTCCTGCGAGCCATTTAAAAAATGGTTCAGAAATTTCAGGATAAATTTGATTCAATGGAGATCTAGGGATTTCAGGTTTTTTGAAATTGGAAATAAGAGAAACGAAATTACTTCTGTTTTTTCGTCTTTCTTCTCTTGGTTGATCCAAGTATGTTTGCAAAGCCTCAATTTGAGGAAGTTTAATAATAGAATAAGGTTTAATTTGATCGATAAAATTTGGAATTTCTTTGGCAGACAATCGCCAAGCCCAAGTATTTCTTCGATCATCCCTTTTTCTTTTATCCACAACTCCTCCAAAAGTGTTTTTAAGAAGGTTTATGACAGTTTCATTAGTCATTTCCATACCAATAAGATAATTTCCTTGATTGGTAAGGGTGACATATCCTTCAGCATCAAAGAGACCTGCAAAATATTCCATATAATTCCTTTTTATTTGCGTAGTTACAATTATAACATTTTTTAATAATTACCCGCAACGACTAAATGCGAGGACACAAGGATAAATTCTTTGTGATGCCATAGTCTGAACACTATTCGAAAGATAGTGAGAGAGGATTAACAAGACTCTCCGCCCATGTGGGTCAGTAGGCTTGAATGCCGAAAGTAACAGAAAGCCAAATAATACCAGTGCATTACCTTCTGAATGGGGTTCAGTATACAATTTACGTATCCTGACATCTTCCGAAGCTCCAGTGGCACGCGGTGCATCAGCTCTAGGGCAAGATGTCTACTACAATGCCGTTATGGGTAAACAAGCTATCACACATATAAATCAAGATGGATATTCCATGAATTTGATTTATCGTGATCCTTATTACTCAGGGATGTTGGCACAGAATGCAACTTTGGCAGTTAAATTTGCCCAAGCTCAAGCATTGACCCAAGATACGGCTATCCGTAATTTGCTTTGCACACGCTTAAGCACATTGGGGGTGTAAGATGACAGAATATTCTAGAATGTCTAAGGGTAATTTTGTAGCTTCTTCAACTCAGACAAGCGCAATTATAACATTGCCGTTTCAACCTGATTTTGTTGAAGTTTGGAACTATACAAATATTGCTGCTGGTGTAACAGATAGCACTATCACAAGAGCTTGGTGGGATAATAAAATGGTTGATCCGACTAGTGGTAACCCAGTCACAATGATTGAAGGTTATAACTCTAGTGGCGCACTCATTTTTGATAATATTATCACCAATGGCATTAGTTCATTTGCTGCAGGTTTACTGTTGCAATATGGACCAACGATTCAAATTGCAAGTACTACAAAAGCCACAAATACTATAACTACAGCGACAGCACACGGTTATAGCGTTGGGGATACTGTAATCATGCAAGGCTTGGCAACAACTGTAACAAATAATGCTTACAGGCTTTTGAATGGAATTCCATTTACAATTGTTACGGTTCCGTCAACGACAACCTTTACAATTAGCTGGAATACAAACCAAACTAACTACACAGCTCTTAGCGGTTCGCCGACAGGTGCTTTAGTTAAAAAAGTTTTATATCCATTCTTGTATTTACCGCAGGATAATGTTGTTTCTGCCGTAACTACCGGAGCTTCGCAAACAGTAATTCAAACAACAATGTATCATAATTTAGAAGTTGGACAGGAAGTTGCTTTCCGCGTTCTTCCATTCTGGGGAATGACACAATTGAATTCGTTGCCAAATAACTTAATCCCTGGATCACCGATCTATGGATATGTAACAGCTATCACGGGTACAGTTGATGGCGTTACACTGGATAATTGGCATGTTGCAGTAAATATTAATTCGTCTAGTTTTACGGCGTTTAATACAAACCAAGCAACTATCCCGACAAGCATCACACCAGCTCAAATTGTAGCTGTTGGTGATATTAATACTGGAGGCGTCAGCATTGGAACATACGACACTACAACGTTGTATCCTTCACCTGCTTTCCCTTTGCCGAACAATCGTGTACCTACGATCAACGGACCAGCTATTAAGGGAGCCTTTGTTAATAATACCGAACAAGGGTTTGTTATTGGTTCTGGTGCGCCGACTGTTATCACTGGCACAACCATTGTAACAGCATCTAGCACAGTACTATGGCACGCATATTATCATGATATTGCAAAGCCTTAGTGTTGTAATTTAATGTTTTAATTGGCATTTTGGGGGGAGTGTAATAACTCCCCCTTTAAGGAAAAATATGAGTTCATCGCCACCACTTCTTAATGGTCCTCAGCCTCCCTACAATAATCCCCCTATCGAACCCCAAAACTTCAAGCCATCTAGATTCGTTATTAGTGCATTGGCTATCGGTGGAACAACATTAGTCACGACAACAGTAAATATAAATTATGTAATAGGCCAAGAATGTAGACTAATCATTCCACCAGGTTACGGATGCCGTCAACTTAATGGAATTACTGGATTGGTGGATTCGATACCAAATCCCAATCAAGTAGTTTTATTGATAAATTCAAGTGGTGCAGATCCTTTTATAGCTGCTAATTTGAGACAACAACCTCAAATTTTAGCCATCGGCGATATAAATACAGGTGCAACAAATGATGCAGGGAGAAAATATACTAAATCTTATATTCCAGGATCATTTCAAAACATTTCTCCTCAATCTTAAGATTATATTTGTGATATCTAAAAATTTTAGGTATATATTACTTAAAACTTCACTATAGGTATTTACATGGTCGACAAACCCAAACCTCACACTTCATTAGCTGCAAAAGAACTTGAAAAATGCGAAGAACAATTTAAAGCGTTTGATGACAATGTTCAACAAATGACTATGGATCGAATGAATCAAGCACCTCGTGAAGATGCCGAGCCACAAACAAAAATTGCTCAAAGAGATATTGACAAATCGAAAGATGTTTATCTAAAACCTTTCCGAACTATTGGAAGCCGAGAAAAATTTAACGAAAGATTCCGTGGTGATTATGAATATGCAAAAGAATATGTCCGTTTCATAGCTGAGAATAAAGAAGCTCAAGGCGAAACAATTGATATGTGGACTAAGCCCTATCCTGGAATGCCTGCAGAAGAATGGAAAGTGCCTGTTGGTAAACCTGTTTGGGCTCCTAGATATGTTGCAGAAAGACTTCATGGATGCAATTATCACAGGATGACAATGACAGATCAAGTTACAGGTGGCGATTCTATAGGTACTAAATATTATGGTCAAATGGCTGTCGATTCGATAGTGCAAAGACTTGATGCAGTTCCGGTAAGTAATAAAAAGTCTATCTTTATGGGCGCAGGAGGGTTCTAATGGATCATCCGGCCAAACGGAGAATTTTAAAACTTTTTGGTGAATCTGCCATCATTAGGGATGATGAAAGAGATGAAGCTAGATCGTATTTGAATTCATGGAAAAAGTATCTTTTAAGACGATTGATTAAAGATTCTTATGCAGTAAAAGTTGTTGATGAACAATGGGGTGAAATTCCAGCTCATTTTATGGGTATGTTAGCTCAAAATTCTAAACTTTATTTAAAATTAATTATAGAATTCGATTGGTTATATACCAGTGAAGACAAAGTCGAAGGAATAGACCTTCCAGAAAGAGAAATGTAAAACCGCTTTACATAGGCAAAAATGAATTTCCTAATTTCAAATGATTATTCTTATTTAAGAAGATTTTACTCTATGCGAGCAAAACTCTTAAAAAGAAAATATATAAAAGATTGGGGGATTTCTTATGGTGAAGCGATGATGGAATATGGGAGGTATATATCAATTTATTGAGCGATATTATCACATATGTTAGAAGGATCATAAAAACCCCTTCCAATGCTGTCATTAGCGATAATTTAATTATCGACTATATAAACAGATTTTGGATAATGGACGTTGACGCACGGATTCAGTTATTTGATTTGAAAGTTAAATATCAATTTCAAACACAGCCGGGTGTCGATCAATATAATATGCCTTTATATAAAGTTCAGTTTGAGGGATCTCAACCGTCTACGGCAATAAATTATTACCCAGTTTATCAAGGTTTTCTTTCGCCATGTTATATAAATGGAGTGGAAGTTCAACTTCAAACAGAGCGGAATTATTTCTATAGTTATTGGCCTGATATCGTTCAGCAATTACCTGTAGTAGCAATAGGTACGGGTGTTGAAAATGATATATATAATTTCCAATTCCCGATTGTAGCTAATTTTAATACCCCTCCGAATCCACCGACTAATGGATTGCTCAGGGGTCATATTGATATGACAGGGATTATTGATTATGCGACATCGACAGGATCGCTTCAAGACCCTCCGATAGTTCAAGATTTCAGCCTTGTAATCCCTACAACAAGTGTTGATTGCAGGGTTTGGATTACAACCCAAGCGGCTGACGGTTCAAATGTAGTAGTCACAGATAGCGGTCAATTTCAAGTTGGCAATGTCAACAATGGTTTGCTAATGCAACCGGGACAAGCACCACTTGGAAACTTGCCTTTACCTGGAGGATATGGAGACTCTATAACTCCTTCAAATGTGATTAATTATTTATCAGGTGAAGTAATAAACCTACAATTTCCAGTAATGATCCCAAAAGGTAATTACATAAATGCTCAGTGCTTCTTCTTTCAAAGCGGTCTTCCTCGTGGAATTTTGTTTTATAACAATTCTATCATTCTTAGAAGTCCACCTGATCAACAATATTTGGTTGAATTGACAGCTTATTTAACACCTTGTGCTTATCTAAGCGGATCCGCAGCGATTCAATTTGCTTACATGGCTGAATATATTGCTAGAGGGGCAGCACGAAAGATTCTGGCAGACACTGGAGACGTTGAACAATTTAATTTTTACGAACCATTATTTAAAGAACAGGAAACGCTTGTTTGGAAACGTTCTCAAAGGCAATTTACTGCTAATAGAACACAAACAATCTATAGCCAAGGCGTAAATCAAGGACAAGGATTTAATGGTTCAGGAGGAACAACACTATGACGTTTAGTTATATACAAGGGGTTCCATTTGCTACGGATAATCCTTCGGATGATCAACCAAATATGGAGATTAATAATGATTCAAATTATGGGATTTGGCAAGTAGATCATCATGGTTTTTCTCCTGATGTATTTGGAGGACAACATATTCAACAGACCTATCCCGGCTTTGCTTCTCCATCAACACCTAGTGCTTCAACTGCTGCCTCTGTGGCTTATCCTGCTGCTGGAATAGATCAAAACACGACTGCACAATATTACTTTCAAAATGTTAATGCTACATTTCCATTATCAGCAATTAAAGCTTTCGGAGTATTCACCCCTCTTTCTGTTTCAGGTGATATAACCCCAAGCAATGGATTTAATATTGATGGTTTTATAGTTCAAACAACAGTTTTTGGTAGTAGAACAACATGGCAAATAACCTTAAATACAGGTGCCATAACTAGTGTTAATGTTGCTATATTTGTTTTGGCAAGTGGGACTAATAGCGGAGGCGGAACAGTTAATCCTGTTAATTTAAGTTGGTCACTTTCTTCAAATGTTTTAACTATAGCAGGCAATACATCTCAAAAAATCAATTTCGCAATTTTACAAATCTAGGCAATAATGGGCGATAAACTTGTAATAGGTGTTCCATTAGATAAGGGTTTACGAACAGATCGAAAAGCTTTTGCCATTGATGATAATTCTTTTCCTACTTTAACGAATGCTTATCAATGGAGAGGAAGAGCGTTAAGAAAACGTGGTACAAGATATGTAAATCGTTTACAAAGAATTATTGGAACTACAGCAGCTTCTACAGGAAATTTTACCTATACAATAAATCCGCATCCAATTCAGCCTGGCATTTCTGTTTTCATGATCGGAACTACAATTTTTGTAGATTGGGATATAAATCCGGCAGATGATCCTGTCGTATTAACTACTAATAGTCTTTTAGCGAGTGCTACATTAAATAGAACAACTGGAGTTTTAACGATACTAGGAGGCACAACAAATCCTTTAACGAATGTTATTTACTTTCCGGCTCTTCCTGTTATGGGTTTTGAAGATTTTGTAATATCTACTCAAGCTTATTCCGGTTCTATATCTTTTGATACGACCTATGCATATCAGGTAAGCACTTCTTCACCTTACACGCCAACTGATATTAGTTTTTATAAAAACCCTGGAAGTGCAACGTATACCAATTATGTAGCAAAAACAACACCAACCCCTTTATGGTGGAATGGTCAAAATTACCAACAAATATGGTCCACGAACTATCAAGGGTCTTTTTGGGCTACTAATGGAATTACAATTCCTTTTTCTACTACAAATATTGGTATGCAATTTGCGCCAACTTCAACAATTTCTGCCATTTCGATAACATCCAATACAACAATTCAAATGACTATAACTCCATCACCATTAGTAATAGGTGATTTTGTTTTTCTTAATGAATGGTCAGATTCAACTACAGCAGCAAATGCATCTGCAATAAATTTTCAAACGGGTTATGTAACGGCAGCATCAAATCCAGGCGGTGCAAATACGATTACTATAACATTTCCAAATGCAATGTTACCATATAACGCTGGTATGCCAGATACAATACGACCTGGAATTGTACAATATTTAACTAATTCCTCAAATACTGCTCAAGATTGTCTACGTTGGTATGACGGCACAGGTTGGGTTAACTTTTGCCCTCCTTTATCTCAAGGGCCGTATACAATTGAAGATAGTCCACAAGCTGTTTATTATCTTATTGGAGCCAGATTAATTGTTCCTTTTAAGAATCGACTTTTATTTTTTGGTGCTGTAATACAACCATCTGCAGGATCTGCCACACCTATTTATTTACAAGATACAGTTGTTTATAGTTTAGATGGAACTCCTTATTACACCGCTTCTTTTATACCTGTTGCAGGTAATATATTAAACACTGGTACAGTATTTTATCCTGTACTTGTTCCTATAAATCAGACGGCTTTTCCTATGGCTTATTGGGAAGATCAATTCGGTTTTGGTGGAAATCAGCCGGCGGGAATTGACCAACCAATCTCTACAGTTTCACCTAACGAGGATGCTTTGATTGTCGGGTTTAATAATAGTATTCAAACAAGGTTCATATTCACAGGAAATGATATTCAACCATTTCAATTTTATATCATTAATGCAGAGTTGGGTTCTACAAGCACATTTTCGGCTATTACGATGGATGAAGGGGTCATCACACGTGGACTTCGTGGATTTATCATTACTGCTCAGACAAGTTGTTCAAGGTTTGATTTAGAGATATTGGATCAAGTTTTCCAAGTAAGCAATATGAATAATGGTGCAGAAAGATTCACAGCTCAACGCGATTTCATCAATGAGTGGATTTACTTTACCTATCCAAGTAATCAATTTTCACCTGTTTTCCCAACACAGACCCTGCAGTATAACTATCGCGACCAATCATGGGCTATATTCAATGAGACTTATACAACTTATGGACAGTTTAAGCCTTTAACAGGCTACACATGGGAAACTATAGGAAATATTTATCCTACTTGGGCCGATTGGAATGTACCTTGGAATGCCGGGGCGTCAACTCCTTTGCAGCCTCAAATTGTGGGGGGTAATCAACAAGGATATCTAATTCAAAGGGGTGTAGGAACAGGTGAGTCACCATCTCTATATGTTCAAGACGTAACATCTTTCACTATAACAAGTGTAAATCACTGTTTAAATACAGGTGATTATATTTCGATTAGCGGTGCACAAGGAGATGTTGGAGCAATTATAAATAACATCCCATTCAAAATAACGGTAGCAAGTAATAATACATTTACAATTTTCAATCCAAACGTCTTGTTTATTACAGGTTCTTATTTAGGGGGAGGCCAGATAACTAGATATTATATTCCTGAGATATACTCAAAACAGTTTCCAACCTCATGGGGTTTGGGAAGGAAAACAAGAATTGGTGTTCAGCAATACCTATTTACTAAAACAGATGCTGCACAAATTACATTATTAATTTTCTTAAGTACAGACACTAATGACCCTTATAACAATGGTCCACTTGTACCTAATCAAGAAGCAATTACGAGTGGTTTGATATATAGCAATGTGCTTTACACTTGTCCTGAGAGTACAAATTTAGGTTTGACTCCGGCAAATACAAACTTGCTTCAATTAAATCAAATTGGTTCGGCAGGAACTACATCTAATTCCCAACAACAAATATGGCATAGAATGAATACAAGCTTAATTGGCGACACAGTTCAATTTGGATTCACTTTAAATGAAACTCAAATGTTTGATCCAAACCTTTATTTCCAAACGGCAGAAATTGAATTTCACGGAGCGATATTAGATTTATCCCCATCTTCATTATTGGCATAGGTTTATATGACAAGTATCAATACATCGGTTGTAAATCAGGTTCCCTATCTTAGGACATCAAGAGAATATCCCGAAGATCCTGCGCAGTTAGTACAGGAAGTTAGCAAAAGCTATATTGATGTTGCTGGAGCGGTTAATAATAGAATAATAGGCATCTTTCCGTCCAATAGACCAGCTATAACAGGTGAAACGTGGTTTATCACCCCAGGCAGGCCAAATCCGTCACTTAGGCAAGTATATGCGTTTTCAGGCACTTCCCCTTTTACCATTCCACATGGAATAAAATTTATAGATGTTGTGCAATTTACAATAATTTCTGGAACGGCATATGACGGAGCGAATTATTACCCTTTGCCATATGTAGATATTGTTGCCGTAACAAATCAAATAAATGTTATAGTTAATGAAACAAAGATAGTGATTACAGCAGGTGCTGGCGCTCCTGTAATTACGTCAGGGATCATAATTTTGCAATGGCTTGTAAATTGAGGTGAAAAATGGCAGGTTACGGAATGAAGCCAAATACTGGCTTCGGAAGTGGTGGTAACTCTACTGGTGGAAATATGAAAGGTAGCCTTAAGGGTGATAAAATCCCTAAAGGCTATGAGCAAGGCCAATTACAGCAGTTTTCACCCGAACAAATGCAACTTTTCAGCCAATTGTTTCAATACTTAGGACCAGATAGTTTTCTTTCAAAACTAATCGGTGGAGATGAAGGACAATTTGAAGAAATGGAAGCACCAGCACATAGACAATTTCAAGGACAATTAGGACAAATTGCTTCTAGATTTAGTCAGGGTGGCACTGGGGGAAGAAGAGGAAGCGGTTTTCAGAATACTACGACAGCAGCAGCATCAAATTTTTCACAGGATTTAGCAAGCAAACGTCAAGAATTACAAAGAAATGCTTTAAGTGACTTGATGGGATTTAGTAATCAATTATTGGGACAAAGACCACAAGATAGATTTCTTGTTGAGAAACCGCAGAAACAAAATCCTTGGGCTGATATTGCAGGACAATTTGCAGGTGCTATTCCTGGAGCTGTTGCAAGTTATTTTAATCCGTTATCAGGTCTTACAAATGCTACTGGAACAGCTAAATATTGAGAGGTATTATGGTACAAGTTTTAAGACCACAAAATCGTCAAAAACCTTCATTTGCCCAATCTATAGTTGGGGGTTTAGCGGAAGGTACAGCCGATGAATTAAAACATTATGCAGAAAATAAAGGCGTTGAAAGACAATTAGGAATAAATTTATCTGGAATCAAAGATCCAAATACTCGCGCTCAGATCATTGCTGAACAATTGAAAAGTAAAAGAAAATTTGCTCAATCACAAGCAGAAGCAGGTATTAATTATTCTACTGGTGAAATAACAAAACCAGAAAATAATAATAATTCAAACGAAAAATCTACACTTGGTTTTGAAAGCGAAAAACAAACTGGAGAAACTGTTGAAAAAGTAAATACTACAAAAGGAAAAAGGACAATTCCAGTAACTAAACCAACTATGAATTTGGATCAAATGATTCAAAAATCCCATGAAATAGGTGCATATAAACGAGCTAATAATATACCAGCAAATGACCAAGACGAACTTAAAACTTTAATTGCAGTTAATAATATTACTAAACAAGAAAATGAAGAAATAAAGAAAAAGCAAACTGAATATGGTCAAAAATATTTAGATAAATTACAAAATGTTTGGGGTGAAAGTCCTCCTAATGATGAAATTCAGTCTTTATTCAAAAAAATGGGTGAAAATGCATATGCGGAAGGTAAAACAGAAGGCGAAATAGAAGCAGATGCTTCAACACAAGCCAGAATATTTAAAAATAGAATATCAAATGCCACTGATAATGTCAGAAAATATATAAATGAAGGTGGTTTTGACAAAAACCAAAATTCTATTAAAATTTCTGTACAACCTATGTTAGATGAAGGTCTCTTTGATACAGTTAGAGGAATTCTTGATGAGGCTGGAGCATACCCTGAGCAAATCGAAAAAATCGTTTCTAATTTGACTGAAACGACTAAAAAAACTTTAGCTCCTTATGAAAAACAAGCAAGGCCTGATGAAAGCTGGTGGGATCTCGTTTCAAGTGGGAAGTCAGCAAAACCGAAAAAAGGTTACGATTCTTACAAAACACCTTATGCGCCAGAACAAATGGAAGTAATAAAAAATAATATTAAAGAAGTTTTTCAGAATGACCCTGCAACAAATTTAGTGCTTTTAAGAGAAGCGTATCATGATAAGGACGTGGAATGGGATGAATTCAAAGATATAGTTGAGGAACTTTTTTTAAAAGGTGAAATTGAATTAAATGATGATCAAGAAAATCAACTCACATCAACATTAGTTAATCCGCCCCTAGAAGGATTAGGAAAGATTTTGAAAAATCTCAGATTATTTTAAGGTAAAAAATGTCGGCATTAATTGGTAAAGCACTTCTATATGGGTATACTCCACGAGTCATTTTGAATAAAATTTCTCGTCAATTTCCAAAAGCTGCAAATGCTATTTATGCCGCTCAGGCTGCTGGTTATACTGCTGATACAATATTACAAGCTATTTCTGATCCTAAGAAAAAAAATAAAGCCAATGCTGATGATTATCTTACAGAACACGAAAAGATTAAGAAAAGAGGTAAAAAAAGGCAGAAAAGATCAGCTTTAACGGCATTAGGTGCTTTAGGAACTGCCGGAGCTGTTGGGACTGGATTATATGCGTTATCTCAAGCAGGAAAAGCTATTCAACCAAGTGCAGTATTACCAGCTATTAGGGGACAAGTTCAGGGTAGACAGGGAACCACAATCAATATTCCTAATCCTAGACTAGGAAATCAACAAGGTCAAGTTCCGGGAAATGGTGCGCCACCTCAAATATCATTTAATCCTTTAAATAACCCTCCAAATAATCCACCTCCTCAATCACCTAGAGGCCCGAATAAGCCAAATGGTCCTATTAGACCAACTCCACAATCTCAAGGACCGAAAGCAGCTCCTCAAGTTGGAATGCCACCAGTTAAGATTGATCCGCAACAAAGTGTTAATTTAGTCAAAAATCTTAAAGAAGATAATAAATTTAATACTGTTTTACAAGGCGGTCATGATCCTGCAACGGCAGCTTTAATATTACAAAAATTGCTTCCTAAAGAAAAAGTTGCTTTATTAGAAAAGGTTGAGGGCGGATTAGAGAAAGTTGTTGAAGATTATGGTATGTTTCTACAGTCACAAAAGCAACAGAAACAACAGCCTCAAGAGCAGCAACAGCCACAGAGCATCTTGCAAGAAATGATGGGACAGAAGCAGCAGGAACCCCAACAATCGCCACCAACTCCCGGCATAGACGTTCAAGAAGATATGATTGCCCCTCAATTTAGAGCCAAACAACCTCAAGAAATGCAGGGATTGCAAGAACAACAAGAGCAATCTATAGAACAATCATTGCCAGAAGGTATTGAATTACCTCCAATTACCCAACCACAACCTGTCAAAAAAGCCGAACATAAGCCTTTAGATATAGACTTCAAAAAACTTGTTATTACTCCTCATGGTGTGGGTGAGATCAAACATGAAGGTAAAAAAGGAATAATCGCAAAAGTAAACGGTAAAGATAAAAGCTTCTTTCCTAATGAAATTGAAAAACCATCTCAAGATGTTATTGAAGCCGTTTCTAATATTTTACAAATTCCTGAAGAAGATAGATCTTCAAATGTGGCTTTATTCACTTATGATCCTGATGAAGAAAAAATGTTTATTCAATACCATAATGGGGAATCATATAAATATTTACATGTCTCTCGTGAAAAAATGATGAGAATAGCTAATAAATTGCATATTCCTATTACAGAGGGTAAAAATATATTCGGTGCTTGGTCACCAGAGGATAAAGAATCTTTAGGAGCTGCATTATTTCAAGAAATTCTTAGTGATCCTCTATATAAAAAACCTAAGAAAGGCGAGCCACCTAATCCTAATTATGTAAAACTTGATACAATGTATGACTACTGGAAAAAACTACGAAAACAACCTAAAAGGAAAACCTAATGTCAGATCAGGAAGACTACAAAGCTTTAAAAGATCTATCAACAATTAGAGTAATGCTCGATAAATCAAAAGAACAAAAAAAAGAGTCACCCGAAAAGGCAACTCCTCAATCTAGTCGTGATGACCAACAACAAAAAAGTGAATAAAATCTAGCACAGCAAAAGCACTTGCCCATTTCCACCAGTTTTTATCATTCTTTTTTCTTATTTGCTCGTTTTCGTATTCTGAATATTTTCTCATATTATTCTCCTTTTATTATTATTTTATCCAATTGGCCAATCATTTTTAAAATCACTAATTAACTGATTACACATTTTTTGAAACTTCTCGAATGGAAATCCTGAATCTATAGCAGCAAAGGAGAGTATATTCATGCAA
>Ga0182013_10004485_pt1 | contig 16729 bp, 15 predicted proteins | sample 612S2MmetaG_FD_120487 | JGI IMG/M metagenome (GOLD analysis project Ga0182013, IMG submission 120487) | Permafrost microbial communities from Stordalen Mire, Sweden - 612S2M metaG | ecosystem: Environmental > Terrestrial > Soil > Wetlands > Permafrost | place: Sweden: Stordalen | collected...
CCCCTATCTGGACGGGGTGGCGGCCGCGCGCCGACTCGGCGCCGGTGTCGTGGGCTCGCGCGGCGGGCGGTGTGGTGATCGGCAAGACCGTGACCACCGAGTTCGCGACCCGCAAACCTGGGCCGACCGCGAACCCCGCCAATCCTGGGCATACGCCCGGTGGTTCATCGTCAGGCTCGGCGGCGGGCGTGGCGGACGGAATGTTTCCGGTGGCGTTCGGCACCCAAACGGCGGGAAGCATCATCCGGCCGGCGGCGTATTGCGGGGTGGTCGGCTACAAGCCCAGTTACGGAATGATCAGCCGGATCGGCATGAAGATCATGTCCGATAGCCTGGACACGGTCGGTGTGATGGCGCGCTCGGTGGCCGATTGCGCGTTTTTCGCCGGTGCCGTGGCGGGACGCGATCTCGGCGATCCGGACATGGCGCCTGGCAGGGCGCCGCGGATCGGTATCTGCCGCTCCCCCACATGGGATGTCGCCGCGCCCGAAACGCATGATTTGTTGGCGCGGGTCGAGGCGGCGTTGGCTCGGGCGGGCGCGGCGGTGACGGCGCGGGACTTGCCCGTTGCGTTCGACGCGCTGAAAACCGCCCATCCGATCATCATGAACGCCGAATCCGCTCGCGCACTGGGCTGGGAACTGGCGACGCATCCGGATGGTTTGAGCGACGGACTGCGTGAGCGCATGGCGTTCGGCCTGAACCAGAGCGAAGCCGCGCTGACCGACGCCTACGACGTTTTCGCCAGCACGCGGCACGGGTTTCCCCAGGCGATGGCGGATCTGGACGTGCTGGTCACGCCATCGGCGCCGGGGGAAGCGCCCGGGGGATTGGAATGGACCGGCGATCCGGCGTTCAACTTCATTTGGACATCGTTGCATGTGCCGTGCGTGACGGTGCCTGTGGGAACGGGTCCCAACGGGCTTCCGTTGGGGATCCAGATCGTTGGCCGCCGCGGCGAGGACCGCGCGGTTTTGGCGTGGGCGCGCTGGGTTCAGGCGGCGCTGGATTGACCTTTGGGCGTCAAGACGCGGCGGTGTTTACTTTGATCCACGCCGAGAAGGCGTTGATGAAGTTTTGGAAGAATTTTTTAGTGCCCTCATTCGTGAGGGCGCCGGTATCGTCAAACAAATTCGCGGCGCCGCCGACGTAAGCCTCGGGCTGCTGCATCATCGGGACGTTCAGGAACACCATTGACTGGCGCAGATGGTGATTGGCGCCGAACCCGCCCAGGACTCCGGGGGATACGGACATCACCGCGCCGGGCTTGCCGCTCCAGACGCTTTGACCATAGGGGCGGGAGCCGACGTCGATCGCGTTTTTCAGCACACCCGGGACCGACCGATTATACTCCGGCGTGACGAACAGCACGGCGTCGGCGGCTTTGATCTGCGCGCGGAAGGTAGTCCAGGCGGCGGGCGGGGATTCATCCAAATCCTGATTGTAGAGTTCAAGTTCGTTGATTTCGGCGATCTGAAGTTCCATTCCTTCCGGCGCGAGCGCGGCGAGCGCGAGAGCGGCCTTCCGGTTAAAACTGCCTTTGCGAATGCTTCCGACCAGTACCGCGACTTTCTGAGTCATACTCATGTGGTTTTCCTTGTGGGTGCACCGAACAGGTGGAACAGGATCGGGTAACCGCCGCGAAGGTCTGTTGGCCGGACGCGCCGCGAGGCAAATAAGATATGTGATCAATCGGACGATTGCCAAGGGCGCGTGTGGCACTCGCGGTCGCGCGCATCTCCAGATGCGGCGCGCTTCAAGCGCGACGGCGAAATTTGAGAGAGTGTGACTTATACCAGGCGTCCGAAACATTGACTCTCGATCGCCCTAATCGTCATGGCCCGGCTCGACCGGGCCATGACGTGGGTCAATGTTTCGGACGCCTGGTATTATACCTTTTTAACAGGTAAAATCGTGGTGGGAACTTCGATTGCTCCCCGCATGGCGACTCCCCAGACCTGGTCCCGATAATCTGGATCGGCATTCGTGGCAACAGATCACCGGGTCAAACGTTATCGACGACAGACCCAGCGAGAGCCGGGGTTGCCATTGATTCAGATCAATGCGAGCGCCGCCGACAGCGAACATTCACCAGCATGTATCATTCGGGCACCAAAGCGATGCGGGACGTCCACACATCATTGCCCGGCGGAGTTTCGTCACTTCGTCGCGCGTCCTGGCTCGCCCCGCGCGGCGCGAGAGCCCTGGACCGCCTTGGAATCGATCGACGAGATCCGGAGCATGACACTCGCGTGGCCGAATCCGGCGAACAATAACGTTAAATCCACAGGGAAGGCAGAAACATGTCCGCGACCGTCGCGAGCGTCCCGCTATCGGACGCCGAACACAGTAAGCAGTTACGCAAGGCGGTGATCGCCGCCACTGTCGGCACGACGATCGAATGGTACGACTTCTTCATTTACGGCACCGCCGCGGGTTTGATTTTCCCGCATCTGTTCTTTCCCAATCAAGATAGGTTGACCGGGACGCTGCTGGCGTTCAGCACTTATTTTATCGGCTTCGTCGGCCGGCCGATCGGCGCGGCGATTTTCGGACATTATGGCGACCGCATCGGCCGCAAAGCGACGCTGATCTCCACTTTGCTCGTTATGGGGATCGCCACTTTCCTGATCGCGTTCGTGCCGACCTATGACTCCATCGGCATCTGGGGGGCGATCGTGCTGACCCTGCTGCGCACCCTGCAGGGCATCGGGGTCGGCGGCGAATGGGGTGGCTCCGTGCTGATCGCGATGGAGTGGTCGCGCGGACAACATAGTCGAGGCCTTGTCGCATCCTGGCCCCAATTCGGCGTGCCGTCCGGCCTGTTCCTGGCGAACCTGGCGATCCTCGGGTTCAGCGCCTGGACCGGTCCGGACTTCGCCACCTGGGGTTGGCGCGTGCCGTTCGCCCTCAGCATTGTCCTGATCGGCATCGGTCTTTGGATCCGGCTTGGCATTCTGGAGACCCCGGTGTTCCAACAACTGCTCAACGATAACAAGATCGAGAAGGCGCCGATGCTTGAGGTGATGAAGCGGCAGCCGCGCGAGATCCTGTTGTCCGCGCTGGTGCGCATGGCCGAGCAGGCTCCGTTCTATATCTTCACCGCGTTCGTGTTCGCGTATGGCACCGGCACCTTGCATATGTCGCGTAATCTGGTGCTGACGGCGGTGCTGGTGGCGTCTTTGGTGTCGTTCATCACCATTCCGTTGTCTGGTCATATCTCCGATAAGATCGGCCGCCGGAAGATGTATCTGATTGGCGCGGCGGCGACGGGACTGTTCGGGTTTCTGTATTTCGGGATGCTGGACACCGCGATGCCATCCCTGGTGTTCATCGCGATCGTGTTGTCGTTGATCCCGCACGACATGATGTACGGCCCGCAAGCCGCGCTGATCGCCGAGGCGTTCACGCCGCGACTTCGTTACAGCGGTGCATCGATGGGCTATCAGCTCGCCTCGATTATCGCCGGCGGGCCGGCGCCACTGATCGCGACGGCCCTGTTCGCCGCCTATCACTCCGGTTATGCGATCTCGATCTATATCGCCGCTTGCTCGGTGGTCAGTCTTATATCGGCGGCCATGATGCCGGATTATACGGGCAAGGACATCTCGGCCGAGTACGACACGGTGGAACTGGCGCTGGCCGAAGACTAGCGCGTCTCGATGCCGGCGGGGCGACGCGGCGAATAATCGCCGCGTCGAGAGTCTGGAGCGGCTATTCCATCGCCTGTGTCTCGACCGGAACCACGCTCTTCCGCGGCATACGCATCAGCAACAGCAGCGACAGCGCCGGCAACGTCGTTACGATCAGTAGCACGTAATCATCAACATACGCGACGATCTGCGCCTGTTGATTGACCATCCGATCGAGCAACGCCACTCCTCCTGTCGTCGTCGGATCGAGCCATCGATGTACTGGTCCGATCGCCTGCAACGCCCTGTTGAATGGGGTGACGGAGGCGCCAATCATCTCGTGTAGCGCCTGCGAATTATGCGCCAGCAGCGACGATGTGACCGAGACCCCGATCGCCGCGCCAATGTTGCGCAGCAGGCTGAACAGCGAGGCGCCCTCGGTCCGCATCGATGGGGACAATGTCGCGAAAGCCAGCACCTGAAGCGGTGTGAAGACCAGGCCCATGCCGCCGCCCTGAATCACGATCGCCACGACGATTCCTCGCTCGGAGACATCCGGCGTCCACCCCGTCATCAACCAGAACGAAAACGCGACCAGCAGCAGTCCGGTGCCCACCATCAGCCGCGCGTCGATCCGGGTCGCCATGCGTCCCGCGAAGGTGATCGTCGCCAGACTGCCGAGCCCACGCGGCGCCATCACGAGGCCCGCGGTCTCCACCGGGTAGTTGCTGAGGACCTGCAACCAGGGCGTCATCAACGCGAGGCTGGAGACCAGCAACGTCCCCACCGCGAACATCATGGCGAGGCCGGAGGTAAAGTTCACATCCTTGAACAATTCCGTCCGGATCAGCGGCTGTCGGCCAGAGATCATATGCACCAGGAACAAATAGATGCCGAGACCGGCCAGCACCGCTTCCGTCACGATCTCGCTGGAATTGAACCAGTCCTGATCCTGGCCGCGGTCGAGCATCAATTGCATCGCGCCGATCCCCATCGTCAGCACGCCGAAGCCGAGCCAATCGAAGCGCAGCCGCCCTTGGCCATGGCCGCCAGGGAGGAAGATCATCAGGCCGATGGTCGCGGCGATGCCGAACGGCAGGTTAATGTAAAACACCCAGCGCCAGTTATAGGTCTCCGTCAGGTAGCCGCCGAGCGTCGGTCCCATGATGGGGCCCAGCATGACGCCCATGCCCCAGATGGCCATGGCGAAGCCTCGGCGTTCGTGCGGGTAGATGTCCAGCAACGTGGCCTGCGACAGCGGCACCAGCGCGGCGCTGAACATGCCTTGCAGCAGGCGGAACAGCACGATCTGGCCGATCGATTGCGCCGCGCCGCAGAGCATCGAGCTGATGGTGAATCCGACAATGGCCACGAGGAAAAGCCGCTTGCGGCCGAAGCGCGCGGCGACCCAGCCGACCGGCGCCGTCATGATGGCGGCGGCGGTGATGTAGGATGTCAAAACCCAGGTGATCTCATCGTAGCTCGCGGAGAAACTGCCCTGCATGTAGGGCAGCGCCACGTTGGCGATGGTCTGGTCGAGCGACTGCAGGACGGTGGCGCCGATCGCGCACACCGTGATCATCGCTCGGTGATGGGCTGTTTCCTCCGGCATTCTGGCGAGTCTGCTGACGCCCATTGTGTTGCCGCCAAGGATGCGGTCACCGGCGGGCTTCGTCAAACGGCGGGACTGGACTCGATGGATCGGGCGCCCCATGTCCTTGGAGCAATCTGAGGAGGACCCCGAATGGCCAGCATCAAACGTCACGCGTCCGCCGCATGGGCCGGCTCCGGCAAGGAAGGCAAAGGCAGCCTGACGACGCAGAGCGCCACGCTGAAGGACACACCGTACGGATTCAACGCGCGGTTCGGCGATGGCAAGGGCACCAATCCCGAGGAACTGATCGCGGCGGCGCACGCCGGATGTTTCGGCATGGCGACCGCGTTTCAATTCAGCGCCGCCGGGCATCCGCCGGAGAGCCTGAACGTCGATGCCACGCTGACGATGGAGCAAGAGGCGGGCGGCTGGAAAATCGCCAGCGTGCATTTGGTGTTAAAGGGCCGGGTGCCCGGGATCGACGCGGCGAAGTTTCAGGAACTCGCGGCGGGGGCGAAGGCCAATTGCCCGGTGTCGAAGGTGCTGAACGCGGAGATCACGCTGGACGCGACGTTGGAGGGGTAGTTTTGGGGAGGGGTAGTTCTTGCCCCACCGAAAAGTGAAACGCGAATCGCGCGAAGAAACGCGAATAACGCAAAGGGTTGAGCGACAGGCGTCGTAGCGCGCCGGTCTGCCGCCCGTTTTGATTGCGCGTCCGAAGCAAGGACTGGACCGGCCCCGATTATTCCGCGACCAAATCTGTCGTGCGATACAGGTCAGCCAACGTGACAGCGTAATCCAGACTGCTCAAAGTCAACGTTTCGCCGACTCTCAGGATCTCGGGGTCCTTCGGCCAGTCACCGCCCGGGATCCGCCGAAGCAGTTCGGCCTCGATCCGCGTGGAATGGATCGCGAGGATTTCCTGAACGTTCGGGATGGTCGTGTAGGTCCAGATATTGTTCCAACTCATCGTCTCGTTTCCGGGAGACAGAATTTCCACGAGCAGAATGGGTTCCGGTACCATGACGCTCGACCCAGGCGGCGCGCAGGTCACGACGAGGTCAGGGATACGGAAGTTCCGGGTCGCCCTTGCGTGAGGGATAATCCCGCCGGCTGTCACGACCCGGCACCGTCGGTTGGTGGCGATGAGGTGATTGCCTAACACGCGGCCAAGTTCGCTTTGGATCGAGCCATGGCGATCGGCGGCGGGCGCCATGGCCACCGGCACACCGTCGATCAATTGCCACCGGCGCCCATGGGCGTCGCTCGGGTCCCAGTCCAGGAACTCCGCGACGGTCATCGAGGGCTGTGCGGACTTGCGAAGCGCGACCATACGGTCTTCATACCACGCCTGGGCCGAGGTGTCGCGCGTCGCGTGAGCTTGGCTGGGTTCCGGCATGAAACGTTCAAGTCAGGAGCGCGCGTCAGCGGGACCGACTTACGCGTCCATCCCCAACACACAAGACCCGACTTCGAAATCGGCAACCCGCCATATGGGCCGGCAACGTTTCGGGAGGAGCATCATGGAACAGGCGGATCGGCGATCAGGATGTCCTTCAGATCGGACCACGCAAGCGTGATGGTCGGCGGGTTGTAGACGTACGGTCCAATTTCATATCGATTGAAGTTGAAGGTGATACCCTCCATTCCGAGAGCCCATCGGGTCGGATCAGAAGCGATTTGCGCGACGAAACCATTGAAGTCGCCATACAAGGGGAACTGGTCGGTCGGAACTGTTCGCCGCAACTCAGCCAGCAGCAGCGCGCCCAATCTCTCGTGCCAGGGTGCCTCTGGACGGAACAGATCTTCCGGCCGAAGAGCATGCAATTCCGGCGAAAGCACCATCGTTGCCGTGTAGCTGGTGCCGTTACCATGCGCGGCGCCATGACCATAGAACCAGTACGACCAGTCGACACTGATCAGGCGCGCGTTGGCGAGGCCAAACCCGTAACTCATTTTGGTATCTTCATCGGCGTCTTCACAGTCCTCCCCGCGTCCCGAGGCATCGGCGGCGAGCTGATTCCACCGTTCCGTGAGCGGTGTTTGAGGACGGTCTATCCGAGGCCATGCCCAATGATGGGTCGCCCAACCAGGGTGGCTGCCAGTGTTATCGTCGGACGCTTTGTGCGCGCAATTCCGATCGACTGAGATGAATTGGAATGCGCCCCGTGTGATAATGAGATCCTTCAGGTAAAGAATTCGGCCAAGATACTCTTTCGCCAGGCATTTTTTCGACCAGGCGGTTTGATCATCGACCTCGGAAGCCCGGCAGATTTGCGAAATGTACTTGACCCAGCTCGCCTCGCCTTCTTCAATGAAGGCTTTGCCTTGCACCGACAAACGGCTCAAGGCGAATTCATATGAATCTCGCAATTTAAAATCGAGCACGGACAATGCGGCGTCCGTCGCAAGAACCTGCTCGAGCGACGAAGCCGTCCGCGCATCCTGGGTTTCCGCATGGGAAAGTGCTGTCGGGGATGCCGCGAAGGCGACGACGACAAAAACCCGCATTCGTTTCGCGCCGCGCCGAGATCGGGCACCGAACAGGAATGGCGGGCAAACCGTCATCCACCAATCACAAATGACCGACTATGCATCCATCTTCAGCGCCGCGAGGAACGCGGACTGCGGGATTTCCACTTTCCCGAACTGCCGCATCCGTTTCTTGCCTTCCTTCTGCTTCTCCAGCAGTTTCCGCTTGCGGCTGATATCGCCGCCATAACATTTCGCGGTCACATCCTTCGACAGCGCCCCGATCGTTTCGCGCGCGATCACGCGCCCGCCGATCGCCGCCTGGATCGCGATCTTGAACAACTGCCGCGGGATCAGATCCTTCAGCCGTCCGCAAATCGCTCGCCCGCGAGTCTCCGCCACCGCGCGATGCGCGATGAAACTCAGCGCATCGACCGGGTCGTTGTTGACCAGGATCGAAATCCGCACCAGTTCGCCTTCCTCGTAGCCGTCCATCTGATAATCGAAGCTGGCATAACCGCGAGATACCGACTTCAACCGGTCGTAGAAGTCGAACACCACCTCATTCAACGGGATCCGGTACACCACCATCGCGCGGTTGCCGACATAAGTCAGATCGACCTGCACGCCGCGCCGTTCGGTGCACAGAGCCAGGATGGAGCCGAGATATTCATCGGGCACCATGATGGTGGCTTTGATCCACGGCTCCTCGATATGATCGATCACCGACGGGTCGGGCATATCGACTGGATTATGCAACTCCATGACCTGGCCGTTGGTGCGATGGATGCGGTACACCACCGACGGCGCGGTCGCGATCAGGTCGAGGTCGAATTCACGGCTCAACCGCTCCTGAATGATTTCCAGGTGCAACAAGCCGAGAAAGCCGCAGCGGAAGCCGAAGCCCAACGCGGCCGATGTCTCGGGTTCATAATGAAAGCTCGCGTCGTTCAGGCGCAATTTGCCCAGACTTTCCCGCAGCTTCTCGAAGTCGTCGGCATCGACCGGATACAACCCGCACCAAACGACCGGAATGGACGGCTTGAACCCCGGCAGAGCCTCGGCCGCGGGCATCCGGTCATCGGTGATCGTGTCGCCGATGTTGCAATCGGCGACGGTCTTGATGGCGGCGGTGATGTAGCCCATCTCGCCCGGACCCAGATCGTCGGTCGGCACCATGCGGGGGCTGAACACGCCGACCTGCTCGATCAGGTGGGTCGAGCCTTTCGCCATCATGCGGATCTTCTGGCCACGCTTCATCCGGCCGTCCTTGATCCGCACGAGGACGACCACGCCCAGATACTGGTCGTACCAACTGTCGACCAGCAACGCCTTCAGCGGCGCGTTGGCATCGCCGGTCGGCGGCGGCAGGCGATGCACCACTGCCTCCAGCACACCCTCGATGTTCAGGCCGGTCTTGGCGCTGATCTCCACCGCGTCGGAGGCATCCAGCCCGATCACATCCTCGATCTGCTGCTTCACCCGTTCCGGCTCGGCGGCCGGCAGGTCGATCTTGTTCAGGATGGGCACGATTTCGTGGTTGGCCTCGATCGCCTGGTAGACGTTGGCCAATGTCTGCGCCTCAACCCCCTGGCTGGCATCGACGACCAACAGCGACCCTTCGCACGCGGCGAGGCTGCGGCTGACCTCATAGGCGAAGTCCACATGGCCGGGCGTGTCCATGAGGTTCAGCTCGTAGGTCTCACCGTTTTTCGCGTTGTAGGACAGGCGGACGGTCTGCGCCTTGATGGTGATGCCGCGCTCCCGCTCCAGCTCCATGCTGTCCAGGACCTGATTGGTCATCTCACGGTCGGACAGCGCTCCGGTGTACTGGATCAGCCGATCAGCCAGGGTGGATTTCCCATGGTCGATGTGGGCGATGATCGCGAAGTTGCGGATGTGGTCGGTCGGCGTGTCGGTCATGTTCAGAGGTCAATGGCCAGTGGTCAGGGGTCAGACGGTGACCCTCCGCTCATGGCCCCCTGATAGACGTTGTGCACCGCGATGTCATCCGTCGTCGGATGGGTAGTTGGCGTGGTAGGTCTCGGACATGACTTCATCCAACCGGCGACCGGCCCGGTATGGCGCCATTTCCGGCGGGATAACCGCGTCCGGGTGCTGTCTCGGGCAGGGGTCGGCCTCCCCAATCACCTGACTCACCGGATAGATCGCAGCCCAGATCGGCAGCTCGTAATCCTCTTCCTCTTCGCCGACATGGGTGTTACGGATTTTGCCGGACGCCTGCTCGATCTCCATCATGATGAAGGTCGTCGCCTTGATATCCCCGGAATTCGGCGCGCGCAGCAGCTTCGAGCGGCCCGGATAGAACCGGTCGATGAACCCGTCCATGGCACGCAGCTTCTCATCCTCGCCCTCCACCAGGCGGGCGGTCCCGAACGCCATCGCCGACCGGTAATTCACCGAATGGTGAAATCCCGACCGGGCCAGCACCAGCGCGTCGAGATGCGTTACGGTCACGCAAACCGGCACGCCCGGCTTCTGAAACCGGATCATCCGGCTGGCGGAGGAGCCGTGCCAATAAAGATGCTCGCCCTCACGCCAGAACGCGGTCGGCGTGCAGAACGGCTGCCCATCGATGACATAGGAGATGTGCGCGAGCAACGCGGCGTCGAGAATGGCGTGCACGGTGGCCTTGTCATAGCGGCCGCGCGTCGGAGCACGAACAACCTTGTTGCGGCGGGTAATCGGGTAAGAGTCGGACATTCGGGTTCCATGGGATCGATGAGGCGTGGACTTACCCGCCTCCCACGCCCTCGCCGAGAGCCAATTACCGCGATTTCACCTGGGCCAAGAGTGAGGCCACGCCGGCGATACGAGCCATTCCCCGGTCTGACCGGTATCGAGTGGCGAAGTGATATCGCGCGCCAGCGGTCGCATTGGCCCGAGGCCATGCCGCCGCGGGCCGCTTACGCCGGCCGCAACCGCCCCAGCAGCGATGCCGCCCGGCCGCGCGCTCGCAACAGCCGTCCCACGCCACGCAACCGGCGGTCGATGAACGCCCGCGTAGCCGAATCATCGTCGCTGGTGTCGTGCAGCCAGAACAACACCGTCGCCCCGTAAACCGCGGTCAACAACGCTCGTTTCGTATACCAGCTGAAGTCCGCCGAGCGGTCCCCCGCCGCGTGCCAGATCGCGTCCACCGTTCGTGCCATGATCGCCGCCGCCGTTCGGGCATTTCCGGGCAGGGCCAGCACCGCCATCGCGCGCCGGATTGCTTCCTTGTAGGGCCGGTTCATCTCAAGGCGCAGCGCGATCAGTTCACGCACCCGTGCTGTCAGTTTGGTCTCGGTCAGTCCCGCGGCCGCCTCCGTCATCCGCCGGTCGGCGAGGTCGCAAAATACCGCGATCATGTCCGCGGCGCCGCCGGGGAACAGGATTGTCGCCTCATCCTCCGGCATTCCGGCGGCCGCGAGCCCGGCCCGCAATGAGCGCAGCGTCCACCCGTCGAACGGCACATTTGGCAGCATCGCGTCGATCGCGGCGTCGCGTTCCGCCAGGCGCTCCGGAGGCGAGATCACGACGCATTCTCCGTCTGGGCTGCCGCCTGTTGCTGACGCTGCGCTTCCGCCGCGCGATCGAGCTCGGAGTTGAAGCCGAAATACCGGAAGTCCGTCACCCGCATCGGGTACAGGATGCCGTCGAGGTGGTCGTATTCATGCTGAATCACCCGCGCGTGAAAGCGCGACGCTTCGCCTTCGATGACGTTCCCGTCGCAATCGACGCCGCGGTAGCGGATGTGCAGCGCGCGCGGCACGACGGCGCGCAGATCGGGGATCGACAGGCAGCCTTCCCAGTTCAGGCCAATTTCCTCGCCGATCGGTTCGATCTCGGGGTTGATCAGCACCGTGCTGGGAACGCCGCGGCTGTTGGGATCGGCGCTGGCACGCTCCTCCGGCACGCGGAAGACGAAGATCCGCAGCGGCACGTAGACCTGAGGCCCGGCGAGGCCGACACCGGGGGCGTCTTCCATGGTTTGCATCATGTCGGCGACCAGCCGGCGGATTTCCGGGGCGCCGGGGTCGGGCACGGGATCGCAGTTGCGTAGCAGGATGGGGTTGCCCATGCGGGCGATTTTCAGGATGGCCATGCGAGTTCCCTGGATGCGGCTTTGGGTTGCCAGAACGGTCGGGCGATGCACCTGCTTCAGTGTTCACCCTTGGCCGCGCCCGGTTTGTGTCGCATCGAATGGCGGCGGGCAAGCCCAATCGGCGCGGCCGAATGGGCACGGATCGTCGCGACCATTGAACGGGTCCGGGGATACTCCTATCCTGCGTGGATAAAGGAAAGGGCTGTCCGTGACCATACCCGCGCCGGGCGCGATCGATTGCGATATCCATCCGGCGTTGCCCGGCGCCCACGTGCTGCTGCCCTATCTTGACGACTATTGGCGCGCCCATGTCCAAATGCGCGGGCTGGAGCGCGACAACTACAATGCGGCCGCGTTCCCGGTAAACGCGCCGATCAACGCGCGGCCGGATTGGAAGCCCGACAAGGGCAACGCCGGTTGCGACTTCGATACGTTAAGAACTCAGGCGCTCGATGGGTTTGGCAGCAAATACGCGATCTGCAACGTTCTGCATGGCGCCCAATCGATCTTCAGCGAGGATTTGTCGGCGGCGTTTTGCCGAGCGATCAATGATTGGGTGGCGAAGGAGTGGCTGGATCGCGATCCTCGGTTGCGCGCCTCGATCGTCGTGCCGATGCATAGTCCTGAGTTGTCCGCTCGGGAGATCGAACGTTGCGCGGCCGATCCTCGCTTCGTTCAGGTGCTGGTCTGGGAGATGCAGGAGATTCCCCTGGGCCGCCGGCAGCACTGGCCGATCTATCGCGTCGCGGAACAATTGGATTTGCCGATCGGTATCCACGCGGGCAGTTCGTACCGGCATCCGCCGACCAATCTGGGGTGGCCGTCGTATTACCTGGAAGATTATGTGTCGTGGTCGACCGGTTTCGCCGGGGTGCTGAACAGCCTGATCTCGGAAGGCGTGTTCGTTGAATTCCCGAAGTTGAAGGTCGTGTTGATGGAATCCGGCGTCACGTGGCTGCCGGCCTGGATGTGGCGCGCCAACAAAACCTGGCGCGGCGTGCGGGCCGAGGTGCCGTGGCTGGAGAAATCCCCCGCCGAGTATGCGCGCGAACACGTGCGTCTCACCTGCCAACCGTTCGACGCCCCGCCCAACGCGACGATGTTACGGAAAATCATCGAGGAGATCGACTGCGAGGACATGCTGCTGTTCTCGACCGACTATCCGCACTGGCATTTCGACGGCAACGACGCGCTGCCGGATGGATTGCCGGAGCACCTGATGCAAAAGCTGCTGGTCGGCAACGCGATGAAGACGTACCCAAGGCTGCGGGGATGAGCGCGCGCGCCAGGTCGCGTCTCCGCGCATTGTCATGGCCGGCATCGCACCCGTCGCCGGCCGGTCCCGCGATTGTCATCGCCCACCCCGCGATCGTCATCGCCGGGCTTGACCCGGTGATCTCTCGCGGCATGCAGTGTGCGGGAAGCGATGGCCGGCTCGGCGCCCGGCCGAGACGAGGCGGCGGTGCCCGCCATGACGACGAAACGACGTGCCTCAGTCACCTAACCAAGGAGCCAGTTCCATGAGCACCGCGGTCCAGGAGCCTAAAGTTCTCACCACGGATGACGCCATCCTCGGCTTCGTCGATTGCGACGTGCATCCCTATACGAAATCGCCCGCCGATCTCGACGCGTTCCTGCCTGAGCGCTGGCGGAAGTTGCGGCAATCGATCGGCAACCGCTCGCGCTCCGCGTTCGTTGGCGCGCCGAACTATCCGCGGATGTCGCCCGGCGTCGGCATGCGCATGGACAGTTGGCCGGCCGACGGCGGCCATCCTGGCTCGGACCTGGCCATGATGCGGGAGCAATTGCTCGACGCGTTCAACGTGTCGTTCGGCATGATGATGCCGCTTCTGGGCCGCGGCGGCGACGAACGCAATGTGGAGTTTGGCGCGGCACTCTGCACAGCCGCGAACGACTGGGAAGCGCAGGTGTGGTGCGACCCGGAACCGCGGTTGAAGGCGGCCATTCAGATCACCACCGAATACACCGAAGCCGCGATCAAGGAGATCGAGAAACGCGCCGGCGATCGCCGTTTCACCCACGTGATGATCCCGCCGCGCGGGCTGGAGCCTCTGGGCCGCCGCCGCTACTGGCCGATCCTGGAAGCCTGCGCCGCCAACAACTTTCCGATCGCCCTGCATCTGGGGGGCACCAGCGGTCATCCCTCGACCGGCGGCGGCTGGCCGTCGTTCTATCACGAGGAACACCCGTCCTATCCGCAATCGAAGGAAGCGCTGGTCACCAGCCTGGTGACCGAGGGCGTGTTCGAACATATTCCCAACCTGCGCGTCGCTCTGGTCGAAGGCGGTTTCGCGTGGCTGCCGTCGCTGAGTTGGCGCCTCGACAAACACTACAAGCGCCTCCGCGAGGAAGTGCCGCATCTGAAGATGCTGCCTTCAGAATACATTCGGAGAAATATCTGGGTCACCACGCAGCCGATCGAGGAGCCGGAACATCCCGACGACCTGATCACGACCTGCGAATGGATCGGCTGGGACCGGATCATGTTCTCCACCGATTATCCGCACTGGGATCAGGACGATCCGCGCTACGCCTTTAAGTCGAAGGTGCCGGATAAGGCAAAGCGCATGCTGTATCGCGAAAACGCGCTGTCCTTCTACAATCTGACCGCCTAAGCGACGCCATGGCGCGTCACGTCGTCGCCACCGTTGGGGAAATCCCCGTGGGCGGAAAGAAAGTCGTCAACCCGGCGGCCCGGGAGATTTGCGTGTTCAACGTCAATGGCGAACATTACGCGCTGATCAACCGTTGCCCGCACGAGGGCGCCGCGTTGAGTTACGGTCACGTCCTCGGCTGTTTCGAGTCGAAGCGGCCGGGCGAATATCAGTTGACCCGGCACGGCGAGATGCTGCGCTGCCCGTGGCATGGCTGGGAGTTCGATATCAAGACCGGCCAGTCGTGGTGCCATCCGGAGAGCGTCAAGGCTCGCACCTATAAGGTTGAAGTCGTTCCGGGGGAGTTGCTGGCCAAAGGCCCCTTCGTGGCGGAGACGGTGCAGGTTAAAATCGACGGCGAATACGTCGTCGTCGAAGTGTAACGAACGAGAGAGGAAACGAACATGGCGGACAGCCCCCTGCGTGCCAAAGGCCGCGCGATGCGACGGAAACTGATGGGCGACGCTTACGCGGACAAGCTCGATAGCTCGGTCTACAGCAACCCGATCATGGACAAGTTCGCCGAGGTTACTCAGGAAACGATTTTCGGCACGTTGTGGACGCGGCCTGGCCTGGATCTGAAGACAAGGTCGTTGATTTGCGTGATCTCCGACGCCGCGACCGGGCGGGAGCAGGAACTGAAGCTGCATCTGCGCTTCGCCCGCAATCAGGGCTGGACCGAGGATGAGCTGTCGGAGGCGCTGCTGCACCTCACCGGCTATATCGGTGCGCCGCTGGTGCGCGGGGCGATGCTGACCGCGGTCGAACTGTTCAAGGAACTTCGCGAGGAGAGCTAAGTTCCCCGCGGCGTGGATGCGAGGCGAGGATGAAGCGGCGTCGGCTCTTCATCGGGAACGCTGGCTATGATCTCTTGCAAAAGCAAGGATTCTAACACGGATTACACGGATTAAGGGCACGGATTTCAGGGAATCTGGTTGTGATACCGAGGTTGCCGGACGCGACGTGCCGTTGCGATCGCGGTATCATGGAATATCAGTTTTAATTGTCTTCCGTGAAATCCGTGCCCTTAATCCGTGTTAAAGTCTTGCTTTTCGCCAACGCTGGCGGTCCCGGCATCTGGGCGGATTGCGCCGACCGAGCGCGGTTTAGTTCCAGCAATCGACCAAGGATTTCATCATCCGCCAGATCGGCGGCCCAACCGTAGGCGGCGGCGACCGCCTCATCCAACGCGCGATGCAGGTTGTCGAGCCAGGTGCCCTCGGGCGTGCCGCGGGTGTTGTAAAGGTTGGTCAACGTGCGGGTCTTCAGGATCGCGGCGGCCTCGGGGTTACGCGGAATGATGCGATCCGGATAGCCGGGGACGACTTCGGGCACACGTTCGATCAGGTCAGGCGGGTTGAGCCAAAGGTCTCGCTTTTCGACAAGTTCCCGCGCGGCGGCCGCGATGGCCTGGGCATGGGGGTTGGCGGCATATGTTGATGCGGGAAAATCCGGCGTTAGATCCTTGGGAAAACTGAAGGTTTCAAAGGTTGTCGATGGAGTGTAGCGAGGACGATCTTCTAACGACGATCCAAGGGCGAGCGACCACAGTTCATGGAACCGGCTTTGAAGGATACCGAAAGTCGTGTCATCATCTCGAGAAATCACGATAAGTTGACAGTCTGGGAGTATACTCTTCGGCAGCCAGGCAAAGATTCTGTGCTTCGCTATACGCGGCGTCGCGATGTAACGCTTAAGATTAGCCAGCGCCTTTCGCATGGCCGGCATGGTTTCTCCATGGAGCCACCAGCGTTCACGCCGATGCTGACGGGGATTTGTAAGACGCACAGGCTTAACCATTCGAACGACATATGCGAATGGCAATATAAAAGCACTTGCTTCGGCCTCCGTTTTATCGACGAAATCAATGACCCAAAGGTCGGGCCACCTGCGAACAATAGCAAGGCCGTTTGCCCAGGGATGAACAATCTCGCTATTGAGGTGGCCTCCTGGGTTCTGGGGTTGCTCGAGCATTGCACGGGCCGTGCTCCCATCAAGTTCGAACGGTCCGGTCTTCTGAGGAGGAATAAACGAAATGCCGGCATTCTCAGATAGGCGCCGTGCCGTCGTTAAATTCGCGCTGTCACTTGTAAGGTCGGCATTGATCGCCTGTACCGGTTGACCGGGGAGTGTCCGAATATCTGTGTGTGAGGCTTGTTCAGTCTCACCCACCATTGGGTGAACGACTGTAAGCGGTGGACGATCGTGACGGCAAGGCCACGAAGCCCACGGTTGTTTCTTTGTTCGA